>Ga0208822_1000411_pt1 | contig 33154 bp, 22 predicted proteins | sample AD_STIC08_MetaG_FD_184435 | JGI IMG/M metagenome (GOLD analysis project Ga0208822, IMG submission 184435) | Active sludge microbial communities of municipal wastewater-treating anaerobic digesters from USA - AD_STIC08_MetaG (SPAdes) (version 2) | ecosystem: Engineered > Bioreactor > Anaerobic >...
TACCACCGGACTTATTGTCAACCGGTTCACTGTGTTCAGGTAGTCCTGCTGCCCTTTGGAGCTGCCGCGCAATACTTTTCAGATTCGTCGTATCTCCTTTTCGTATTTCTTTCGCAGCAATTTGATGGGATATATTCGACGACACAGCAAGCTCATCGGCACGAGCACTTAGCAAGGAGGCTGACATATCTTTTATTGAGCCCTCTCTTCGTCTGAGTTCTCTCGATGAACCAAGATATGCTACCATGTTGTTTGTTACTACTCTTGGGAATTCACGACGGAGTCTTTCTAATTGATATGCTATCTCGTTTTCTTTTTCTTGTGAGGATTTTTCTTTATCATTTTCAATATTTTTAATAGCGGCTTCCACTTTTTTAACATGGTCAATTTGCTGATTAGAGAGAGTTGAAACAGCGTTCGCGCGCTCCCTTTCAAGTTCACCAGTATCTTTAAGAAGAGTATTAAGACGATCCTCATAGCGTCTTAAGGCCTCTGCTTTATCTAACTCTTCACCAGAGCCTTGGTCGTTATAATAAAATACATTATCCAAGGTTGATTTTTGTACTTCTTCTATATTAGACCTAAGCTCTTCAATTTGCTGTCTCCTTTTCTCTCTTTCCTCTTCTTCTGCGCGGTATTTTGTTGATACGTCTTCGTATTCTTTTTGTCTCTTAGCACTTTTTTCGACAATTTGTTTGAAGCCTCCTTTTTTTGCTTCTCCTGCATCAAGAGACCCTCCTAATTTCGTTCCTCTAATATCAAAACTCGATTTTTGTAGAAATTCACCCGATCTGATTAAACCTTTAGACATAAGTTTTGTGACCCCCGTTCCGTGAACCGCATTAAATTTTAGTTTTTTGTTTTCAGCTAGTTTGTAACCCTCTTGACCTATGGTGCGTCTCCCTATCATGGCTCCAACACCAAATGTGGCTGCTCCAGCTAGTTTTGATCCAAAATCAGCAACACCTTTTCCTGCGTCAGCCGATATCTTTTTTGCAGTTGTGAGAGCGGATATAAGTAGTGAAGTAACAATGAAGAATCTCAAGAAAAGGATATTTCCATCATGTATATATTGAACAATACCGTCTATAATCCCACCTTTCCCATCTTTTTCTAATAGATTCCAAAATGAATCGCTATTTATTACCTCTAAAACAACTAGTAGCATAGCAAAAAAAATAGGAGCAAAAAGCAGATTACCTGTCATAGTCGACCACCACTTATCAGATAACGTTTTTAGTTGAGGGATAAGTTGCCCCATAAGCATAATGGGGGAAGTGATTAATAGCAAAATAAAAGAAACAAATCGTGCTATAAGCATAAAAGTAATTACAGAAAGTACAAAAATAGCAACGATTACAAACAGACACGCAAAAATCATGCCAGGTAATATGTGCCTCAAGTGGTCTGTTTGTTCGTCTTTTTTGGGTTCCATTCTGGCATTATATACATTGTTTATACGCAGTCCTGCCATTATCGCCCCAGCCAAACCCTGCTCTTCTTTTATATTCCCTATCTCAACAACTCGATCATATCTTTTCGAAGCGTTGTAAAATTCAAGAGTTACTATATTTGAAACATCAATAAAAAATTTTGAAAAAAACAAGCTGAAGTTAATAAAAAGAGCCGCGAGCAAAATTTTGGGTATAAGTTTTGTAGTGAAACGCGATTCACTAATTGACCCTAGAATAGTGTTAATCCCTACAAATAACAATAGAAAAATAAATACTAAGTTAAAAATATCACGGATAATAGACCAAGCATCCTGAATACTTCCTCCCAAACCGTCTGGGCCAAACATCTTCGCCATATTGACTATCGTTACTGAGATCGTGCCATTAAGGAGTGCGGCTACAACGCCAAGAATTGCACCTAATATTTCAAGAATTAGATATACAAACAAAGCCACCAAAAGCTCAGGGCTCCGTATTATATCCCAAAAACTGGGGGGTTTTACAGCACCTGGAGAATCATCATCTTTATTTTTAGAAGGATCGGGACTCTTGCCATATTCGTCTTTCGGCACACATTTAACAATAGAAGGATCGAATATTTCGTCAGGGCCACATTGTTGAGCGAGAGATATTGAAAAAGGTGTAGCTAACGTGACGATTATCGCAACAGAAAACAGAAGCGCTAAGGCTGTTTTTTTATTTTTAAACCACGACATACAGTATTATTACGGATCAGGAACATAGATAGGGTTTTCTTTGCCTGTCCCAGGATCTCCAGGAGTAGGATGCTTTGGATCTAGTCCACCGCCTGGAGGACCTCCACCTCCGCCCGGGGGGTTTCCATCATCATCGTCACCCCCTATGGGAGGTTCTCCACTATAACCATCATATTCGTCATTTGTGATAATAACTTCTAGGTTTGAAAACACCCAACCAGACCCAAGAGCAACTTGATACTCACCATTGTCATCTTGAACACCGCCAATACTTATTTTGAAACCATCGTTATCGCTGTCGATAAAATCAACAACATTGAATATCCATTTACTATTACCACCGCTTGAAGAGGTAAGGTTTACCCCCACTTCTTTTTTGACTGTATCGTATATATATTCTATATGGAATTTATCTCCTTTAAATGTCGTGTATTCAGCTTGATTACCTTCTTCGCAGACACCTGCAAAATGTTGCTCTGAAACAAGTTTGTTTCCATCTCTTCCGTCTATCTTGAGGCCTACATGACCGATAAGTTGATTCCACCACTTTGAGCCACGTGTAAGATAGAAAATTTCATGATAATTGTAACTTCCAGGTACACTCGTTAATTCTCCTACTTCAACATCAAGATTAACCACGACTCTTTCGTATTTTTTGTTTCGATATTCTTCATTTTTGCCAAAGTAAAAGTCTTTATGTTTATTTATTCCAGAGGTGGTTAGGAATTTTCCAGACTTAACAAATCTAATAGTATCTCCTTTCTCTGTTGCATCGAAGTCGGATTCAATTGCCTGGCACGCTTCTACCCCCCCTCCCCCTACAAAAATTGGAAACTCGTCTATGTACGGAAGTTCCGGATATTCACTAGTACCTTTAGCTGGGTCGTATTCAGCCAACCCCCCTTCTCCCAAAAGCACATCTTTTATAAGGTAAGCTATAAGAGCAGTAATCATCTCATTTACTTCATCTGCAAAAGTTAAGCGTTCAGCACCTCTGCCTAATTCTTTGCCAACCTGTTCTTGAATAAAAGCTCCCGGTGTTAAAGTGCGAGGTTCGTTACACACAACTTGACCGGTCGCAGGGCCGTCTTTCTTTTCATTGTATGGCGCCGGAGGTCCCATTCCGTCAGCTGGGTATTGGTAACAATCTTTCACTTTTACAGATAGAAAACCGCGTCCTTTTAAAAGATCATCGGATTCTTCTTGTTGTTTATTATATAGTTTTAATTGTAACCCCATATAAGAATCAAGAAATGCACCGTATTTGTTGTTGCTTGGGTTTGTAGTCATTTTTACCCACCCACTAATTCCTCCAGCATAAAAATCTCCTGACATAAATTCGTCTATATTTGAAATAGATTTCGTTAAAGTACAAGCATTAGGATTTCCCCACTGATTTTCATATGATTCAGCAAGAGCAAGCTGGATTTCTGCGCGAAACGGAGAGCATAAAAATGGTGCCTTTGCTTCTATGTATGCCCCAGCGATTTCATCTAGTTGACGAATTAAGTGTTCGTGAATTTGTGTTACGAACACGGGGTTGCCTTTAAAACCAGTCTGAATCCACATTGTAATACTTTTGATCATATCTTCTATAATTGTATTGACCACATTGTATAGGATGCAATCCAAGGCATTTTCTATAGGAGTTCCTCCTTCAGAACTAGGCACAGGACCTGAAGGCATAAGGGTGATAGACGAAGCTAGATAATGCATTGCATAAGCAACCCCGACGCATGCTGCAGCTCCTGCAACGAATCCTTTACCCAGCTCTCCTAACTTCAGTCCAGCAGCCTGAGCTTGTGGCACAACTTGATTCCTATGTACAAACATACCGATTGGAATTGTAATAAATGCTACTAGAAGAAGTGCGGAGAGTAGTTTTGTGTAAAAAATCTTTTTCATGAAGTATTAGTACATAGTAACAAGCAAGAAACCGTCTTCAAATTCGTTATAAACAATGCCGAGCGAAATTATATATTCCTTGATTAGATGTAAAGATGAAATTAATTTGCCGTAATTTGCTTGATAGGTCTGTAAGTACGGAAGAATAGATATAGGATCGTTCTCAAGACTTTGTAAATGATATAGCACCTCGGCATTGATATATAGACCATTAATCAACGAGAGATGGTTTTGAGCGATGTCTATAGGTGCGGCTATGTTCGAAAGATTGTCGGCTACGGTAGTGTAGTGTTGAATGACAGGGGTAAGCTTTGAAAGTGTTTTAGTGTTCCCGGTTTGCATGAATTCTACAAGTGCAAGGAATTCGCTATTATATTCAGATAGCTCTATTTTCATTGTGCTAGCTACAAGATTGCCGTACGTGCGAACTTGCTCGATAGACGGAGATCTTATAGTGCGGATGTCATCTGTAGTTAATTGCTTTTGTATGGAGACGGTTTTTGTGAGAAGAGTGTTACTCAAAATTTCAGCCAACTTGCTTGCGTCATCCGCAGTAAGGGGTATCTCATTAGTACTTATCGTAACCGCTTGTTCAAATAGTGCGCGAGAGATTGCCTCTGTTTTAGTGAGGTTTTGATCTTTATAAAATGAGAAAGAATCTTGTGGATTCTCTCTGAGCATTTTTTCTCGAGCAAGACGATCTTCTTCTTTTCTATTCTGGATTTTAACTTTGTCATTCACTCCCTCGTTATTTGTGTCTGGATTGTAGGGATCTAGTTTCCAAAGAATTTCTTCCCAATCTGGAACGCCATCTCCATCAGAGTCAATTTCGGGAATAGACTCGTTTCTGTTCACTGAAACAGTTACTGATGTGTCTTGTTCTGTTTGTTGAGTAGGTCTCGAATAGAATTTATAGATAATAGCTGAAATAATTATGGCGATGGTAACAATACCAACAAATATAACTTTATTACTTGGTTTTTTAAAATTAGTAACGCTCATGAAACAGGCGATGTTTTAATGCACAATATCTATGTATACTATTTTACGCTATACTATACTTATGTCTATGAGGAAAACTTTAAGCAGAGGATTGTGTGTGTTTGTATTTTTTATATTTGTACAGGTAGCGGTGGCGTATGGAGGAAATTCATTTACCCGTAATCTTAAAGAGGGGGATTCAGGAGAAGATGTATATAATCTACAGGTTTTTCTAAACAAAAATATTGCAACGAAAGTTGCTTCAAGTGGGCCAGGATCTTCTGGAAATGAAACAACTTATTATGGGGTGTTGACTGCAGATGCAGTAAGACGTTATCAAGAGCTATACGCCCAAGAAATACTTACTCCTCTCGGGCTTTTTGCTGGAACAGGTTTTTTTGGTCAAAAAACAAGAGAGCACGTAAATATTGAGAAAGCAAAAATAGAGGAAAGAGAGAGGGTTTCTAGCGAAGAAGACTCAAAAAGAGAACAGAATTTATTTACTGAGGCAAAGGAACCGTCAGAAGAGCGGGTTCAGTTAAAAGGAGAAACTAAAGAAGATGTTGGTGTAAGAGACAATATAACAGCAACGGTTAAGACAGTAAATAAAAACCGCGTACTTAGAGAAAAGGAACAGCAAAATGATGACGAAGAAATTTTTGAAGAAACTCCCGTTAGTCCAAAAACAACAAAAGGTGTTTTGCGTGCAATACAGAAAGAGAATCAAGAAACCGTAGAAGAGTTTATAGAATTTTTAGAAGAGGGAGGATATCTTAATAAACTTGATGAAAAAACTAAGAGTTTGTTAAAAAAACAGATTCGTAAAGATGCATCACGAGATTTGGGTGATCTTATACTTGAATCACTTGATAGAGGCAAAGTTGTTTCATGGTTGTTTCCGCAAAAACCTGATGATCCGCTGACTACCTTTATAGGTTCGTTTGCGCGCCTTTTTCAGCCGAAAGAAGCGCTTGCGGCTGTATATCCAGTGTTTGGAGGACTCATCGTGTGGAGATTTTATTGTACAGCCAGTCAAAATTGGGCAGTGGCTATTGGGCCGCCAACGGGAGGATGGTTTGGGTATACTTATGTTCAAAAATATGCGTACTGGGATTTTCCATTTACTAGATATGCAAAAGGTTGGTTTGTTCCTTTTGTTCAGTCTTGCTGGTATTATGTAGGAGTTACTGCCGTTCCTATTGAGGTTGAAGGAGTAGTTTCGGCCATTACAGGAACTTCAATGCCTTAGTAAGCTCAACCCAATCATTTACTGAAAGCTCTTCGGCACGGGCACTCACAGAGTGCCCGTGCTCTTTAAGAAAAGTTTCAATACTCTCTTTTGTGGAAAATTGTGAAAGATTTCCAGAGAGTACTTTGCGTTTGTGAGAAAATCCCGCCCTTACGATTTCAAAAAATTTTTTTTCTGATATTTCGCTAAAATTCTTTTTTGATATGCGGTCTATTAAGAGTATCGCAGAATCTACTTTTGGTGCAGGAGAGAAGTATTTTTTAGATACATTCATAACGAGTTTTGGTTCGCCGAATGCTTTGACCGAAATTGAGAGAATGCTGGACTTTCCATCTTTCGCGACAATTCGCTGTGCAACCTCTTTTTGTACTAATAGCACGGCTTTCGAAGGCGCGCTCTTGCTTGAAAGAAACTTCTGAAGAATTTCACCTGTGATATAGTACGGAATATTTGCAACGAGCTTGTAACCAGAAGTGGACAGAATAGGATGTTTTGATGGATCAAAATTTAAAACATCTTCTTCAATAAGAGACATCTTTCCGTTTGAGATTTCTGTTTTGAATTTTTCGCGCAATATCGGTAAAAGATCTCTATCTTTTTCAATTGCTATAACATACACCCCTGTCTTTAGAAGTGCTCCTGTTAAAGAACCTTTTCCCGGTCCGATTTCAAGAATTTTTTCAACGCGCGAGATATCTGCTGTTGTAATCATTTTATCTACAACGGTTTTTGATTTTAAAAAATTCTGCCCTAAATGTTTTTTCGCTCGATAACTCATATTTTTTTGGTTTTTCTATTTTTGGGATGACCAAATCTTCAAAGCTTTCTTACTCTAGAATTCTATATCAAGCAACCCCCTTCCTTCCTCTTTTGAAGTCCACTCCCCAGTTGGGCTAACGTTTGTTATCAAGTCCTCATCAATCTCAGTAAGAAATTGTGATGGAGCATTTACAGAAGGTGTTCCGAAAATAGTTCGAACAAGAGCATGTGTTAAATGAGCACGCTGTTTTGCTCGCGTTAGCGCAACATAAAACAATCGACGCTCTTCTTCGCGTTCTTCAGGTGTTTCGCGCAAGGAGCTTCGTTCATCAGGAAATAATCCTTCTTCAAGTCCTGTGATAAATACGTGATCAAACTCAAGTCCTTTTGCTGCATGGATAGTCATAAGTTTTACTGTTTCGTCATTGTTTTTTAGAGCGTCTTGATCAGATGCTAAAAGAGAATTTTCAAGAAAAGCATTTAGGGCTTCGTCTTCTGCTAGAGCATCATAACGAAGTGCAATTGTTGCAAGTTCACGCATGTTGTCCAACCGATCAAGATCGTCAGTACCTCCATTTGCTAGATCCTTTTCTAAACCACTTTCTTGTATTACAAAACGAACGATCTCTGATGGTTTGTGTGCGCGAGCATATTTGCTAATTCGTTTAAGGAGAGCACGAAACAACTCCACTTTTTCACGAGTTTTAACTGGAAGTGAGTACTCTTGCCCAGAGAGTATTTTAATAAGCGTAGTTTTGCCTATACCGCGGGCCGGGACATTTACAATACGCGAAAGTGCAGTAGTGTTGTCGGGATTAAGAGCCGCGATAATGTACGCAAGCACATCTTTAACTTCTTTTCGTTCAAAAAATCGAGTGCCGAGCACTTGATATGGAACGCGCGTCCCAAGGAACGCTTCCTCAAGTGCTCGCGATTGGAAATTTGCTCTAAACAAAACCGCGATGTCATCAGCTGGAGTGCCGGAAGAGATTAACTCTTCGCAACGAGATGCAACCCACTGTGCCTCATCGGTTTCTGTTGCGGCCGTATACACCTCAAGAGATTCTCCGTCCTTGCGTGATGTGAATAGGTTTTTCTCTTTTCGTATTTCATTACGTGAAATTGCGCGATTTGCAGCTGTGAGAATGGTGTTGGTTGAACGATAATTTTCTTCAAGCGTTACGACAGTCGTGCCCGGGAAATCTTTTTCAAATCGAGCAATATTGCGTATATCTGCAGAACGCCAAGTGTATATGCACTGATCGTGATCCCCAACAACACAAATGTTTGAATGTTTTTGTGCGAGCATGCGAGTGAGCTCGTATTGAACAGTATTGGTGTCTTGGTATTCGTCAACGTGGATGTGTGACCATCGCTCTTGGTAAGAATTCATTACTTCGCGGTTCTTACGCAAAAGAGAAAGTGTTTCTACAAGTAAGTCGTCAAAATCGAAAGCTTTTTCTTGCACAAGGAACTCGGAGTAGCGTTCCCAAACGGGTATCGCGAGTTTTTCAATAGGAGTTTTTGCTTTTTCTCGAAACTCACTTAGCGAGCAATCTTCATTTTTATTTTTTGAAATAATGGAAAGGAAAGTAGATGGTGCGTGCTGTTTAGGATCAAGTCCCATGTCTTTTATTATTCGTTTTATGGTTGAAATAGAGTCGTCGCGGTCAAAGATAGAAAAATATTTTGGAATATTTAGAGTTTGATGGTTTTCTCGCAGAATGAGTACGCCAAGAGAGTGAAAGGTACCGATAAAAGGTGCGTTGTGAAAGGAGAGAGGTGGCTTAAATTTGTAATTCAATTTTTCTGATCTCTTTTCATAACCTGTTGTTTTCTCTAGCAGAGAAAACACACGCTCGCGCATTTCACCGGCTGCTTTGTTTGTAAAAGTGATGGCGAGTATTTTTTCAGGCAAAATACCAGAGTTGATGAGATTTCCGATTCGATGTGAAATGACTCTAGTTTTTCCTGTGCCCGCACCAGCAATAATCAGAAGAGGGCCGTTTTGGTGCTCCACGGCCATTTTTTGTGCGGTGTTGAATCCTTCTAGAAATGACATTGTGAGTGAATGATAGCACGACCACGGCCTCGAGGTTTAACCTAGGTATGAGTGCGTTTTTTATAATATTTTTCAATAAAGTCAAGAAGAAAAATCACAAAATTTCTCATTTTTTACAATATATAGTATTTTAGTCAATATCTGACTAAGACAGAAAATAGAATAATGGCTTTATTAGGCCATTTTTTAAATTAGTACTATACTCTGTCTTATCCACGTCTTTATTGTTTCTTTATCTGTTTGAGCATAGAATAGACGATGTTCTGAAGAGAAGAGAAAAACGCCTCTATCCAAAAGATAGGGATCCACACAGAAACGGAGGTATTACAATCTAAATCAACTATATAATATCTTTATATCGAGATTCCGACTCCTCTATATCTAATCGTTTGGGTCGGATGAAAGATAGAGCGCTCTCGGGAAGCTTTTGGAAGCATGTTCTTTTTCGTGTTGCGATCTCTCTACTCCCCTTCTTTTCATATGGAGGTCTTGTGGGTGTGTTTGGGGCTTTGTCGACAGTAGGAGCTCAAGAGGAGCTGACGGGGAGCGGCCTTACACCTGTTTCCATACCTTTATTGCAGGGTTCGGAAAATCCAAATCCGAAACTTGCAGTAGCAACTCCACAGACGACTATTGTTGGAGGTGTTGCTCTTGCGTCTGACGAAGCGATTTTGGCGGGTGAAATACGTAAAGCATCGTCAGATCAAATTTCTGTTTATGTTGTTCGTGAAGGCGATACGATTTCGCAAATCGCAGAGATGTTTCAAGTTTCTGCCAATACTATCCGTTGGGCAAATGATATGACTGGCAAGTCAACAATTCACCCAGGACAAACTCTTGTTATCTTGCCAGTTACAGGAATTAGGCATGTAGTGAAGAAGGGAGATACGATACAAAGCATTGCAAAAAAATACGGAGGGGATGCTAGCGAAATTATTTCATATAACGGTTTAGAAAAGGACGCGGTGTTGGTGGTCGGAGAGGAGATTATAGTTCCTGATGGTGAAATCGCAACTCCAGTTGTTAGTGTCTCAAGCGGTTCTAGCAAATCATATGGCGGTCCTTCTTACGAGGGTTACTACATGCGTCCAGTAAAAGGTGTTCGTAGTCAAGGTCTGCATGGTAACAACGCTGTAGACATTGCTGCACCAGAAGGGACACCTATTTATGCTGCGGCAAGTGGAGAGATAATTATTTCCCAAGAAGGTGGTTGGAACGGAGGATACGGAAACTACATTGTTATTAAACACAGTAATGGTACGCAGACGCTATACGCACATAATAAGAGCAATGCAGTGTCGGTTGGCCAAAAAGTTTCTCAGGGAGATGTCATTGGGTATGTAGGTCACACCGGCAGAACGACTGGCCCGACAGGAAATCACGTACACTTTGAAGTCCGTGGTGCAGCGAATCCATTTTAAATGAGAAGATTAGAAATTATGTAAGAAGTGAGAGCTGTAGTTTTTGTAGATTTGTAAAAAGAATATTAAGACCCAAGCTATTCTAGAACAGAGCCGGTGGCATGTGGGGACACACGCTCCAGGTTTTGATCTAGAAATATCCGAGACCTACAAAACACCCTTCAGGGTGTTTTGTTTTTTTATGATGTAAGCTTTTAGTGATAATTTAACTTAGGTCGATACTGAAGGGCTTCAAGAATGTGGTGTTGCCCTACGTGTTCAGCGTTTTCCAAATCAGCGATGGTTCGGGCTATTTTAATAGTGCGATGGTAAGCGCGGGCAGAAAGTTCAAGTGTTTCTGCTGATTCGTTAAGTAGAGTTTTGGTTTGTTCGTCAAGTGGAACGTATTTATCTAGATCGCGTACTGACAAATCACTATTCTTCTTTTTTCCAAGAGATTTTAGTCGATCTTTCTGTATTTCTCGGGCAATACAAACACGTTTTCGTACAATCGCACTCTCTTCTCCTTCTGGTGCGCGTGAAAGCGATGCATGTTCTACAGGGAGGGCTTCAACCCATAAATCTATTCGATCTATAATCGGACCAGACATTCTCCGTTGATATCGCGCTAAAATATTGGGAGAACAAGAGCACATTCGGTCGCTTCCCCACTTTCCGCATGGGCAAGGATTGAGAGCAACAACACACAGTGTGTCTGCTGGAAATAACGCAGAACCTTTAGCTCTAGATACTGACACAACACGTTCTTCAAGAGGTTGTCTGAGCGATTCAATAACACGCCTATCAAACTCAGGGAACTCGTCTAGAAAAAGCACGCCGTGGTGCGCTAGAGTGATTTCTCCAGGTTTTGGAAATACGCCACCACCAACAAGCGAAACGTATGAGCTAGTATGGTGGGGTGAACGGAATGGAGGATGCGTGATAACGTCTTCGCGTAAAGTGCCAGCAATTGAATGTATGCCTGTTACCTCAAGCGCTTCTTCAAATGTAAGCGGAGGTAATATGCCCGGCAGAGCGCGTGCCAAAAGAGTTTTTCCCGTACCTGGTGGCCCCCAAAGCGCAAGATTGTGTCCTCCTGCAGCCGCGATTTCAAGGGCTCGTTTTCCGGCGCTTTGTCCGCGGATGTCTCGTAAATCAATAGTATATGTCGGAGGAGATGATGGTAAATTTGTATGCCCAACAGGCTCGATAGTAGTTCGTTGTTTTTGTTTTTCATCTAGATGTCGTATTACTTCTCCTAATGAAGAAACTCCGTAAATGGTTATTCCACGAACAAGCGCAGCTTCGCGCTCATTTTCTTTTGGTACAAAAACCTCTGAAAATCCCGCAGACCGCGCTGAAAGCACACATGGGAGAGTGCCAGATATTTTCCTCACCGATCCGTCAAGAGACAGCTCGCCGAGAAATAATTTTTTGTCAGGAACAAAAATAATGTCATCCTGAGACAACAGGTACGATAGAGCTATAGCTAAATCAAAAGAAGGGCCCTCTTTTTTGATGTCTGCGGGTGCAAGTGAAATAACGATTTTTTGGTTCCGACTTTTTGGGGATTCAAATCCAGAATTTTTTATTGCGGCCGATACACGATCTCGTGATTCCTCAACCGCCTTGTCGGGAAGTCCGACTATAGTAAATGCGTGTAGTCCTTGAGAAACATCCACCTCAACTGCAATGGTGTGTGCGGAAAGTCCGCAGGTCTGTGCGCTGTATGTTTTTGCAAATGACACGAATAAAAGTATATATTTTCAACATGAAAAAAAGATAAAAAAGCGCCGTCACGGTATACCGTGACGGCGTACACTTTTTATATGTTAGTACGTGCAGCCGGATTTGCTTGTAGACGCTCTAAAGAAATAGGTTCGCCTGTGTTTTCATCTATACCGTAAGTTCCTGAGGCAATGCGCTCAAGCGCAGCATCTACTTCTCGATATTGAACTTCGAGTTCATAAACAATCGCTGTATTTTCCTCAAGATCTTCAAACTTGTCCGCCAGCTCGTTTTTGTCTGAAGTTGAAACATCTATCGCTTCATCAATTACGGGGTTCCAGTCGTTTTTTCGTTCTGGGTTTTTTATTCCGATGCCCACGAGTCTATCTTCAAGTCGTGCTTTTTCGTTTAGAAGCTGTTGTTTGAGTTCCTCTATTTGCTCTGGTGTAAGATGTGTCATGGTAGATAGTTATTAGTGATGATTGATTATATTGAATTCTTGACACACATATTCGCGCTTTCGGACTAATAAGCTCGGTAGCGCTTTCAATTATCGTAAGGTCCGTAATAGTTTCGTGTGCCCCAATCAGTATAACGGTTTTTTTCAAAAAAACTAGCGAATAAATCTGGCGGTATTTAGATGTTCAATGATAGCAGAAAGAGCATTATCGTTTTGTGCGATAAGTAGGATATTTTTGGTTGGAAAAGCGTATAGTATTCGTGTAGATTTGTTGCTATTACGCAACACTCTCGCGTCGTGATTTTTAATAATGACATCAGTAAATGCAGGCTCAGGCAATATAACAGCAGGGGTTTGTGTCTCTACGATAGGGGTTGAAGTTGGAGGAGTTTTTGTGGCGGAAGTTGTAGCAAGAGTAGCGCTTGAAGTTAATGAAGAAGTTGAGGAAGTTCCGAAAGATAATGAAGAAGTTGAGGTTGTTCCGAAGTTTTTTGCTGGTGTTGAAGTTGCAGAAGGTTTGATTGGTTCAGGTACTGGCGGTATATACGATAAAAATGGAAGATCGTCAGAAAGATAACGCTCCCACTCAAGCATGCCGGCAAAAGCGGAATCGTAAGAAATAACTTCAAACACAAGAAATGGAATGGTATGTCCTTGTTGGTTTATAACGCCAAAGAATGTTTGATTTCCTAGAGCACGCGCAAGCCGACCAGGAGCACGAAGCGATATTTGTGCAAAAAATTGTTCAGGAGATACATCAGTTTCTACACGCATGACCTTACCTTCAATTACCTGTTCTTTGTAAGTTATTAGACGGATTAATGAGATGCCAGAATTGGATGTGTACTGTTTGGGGAGTTCAGTAAGCGTACGAATAGTGTTGGCGCGCGTCATGTCGGTGATATCCAGCAGAGTTTCAGGAACAGAAGGTATTAAAGCATCTTGAGTGGTGACAATTGGCGCTGGAGTTTCAGGGACGCTTGATTGCATTAGAAATGCAACTACGATGACTCCAACTCCAACAACTGCTAGGGCAATTCCGGAGATTGCCCACCACGAAAACTTTTTATCTTCCGGAAGTACTTCTAGTGCTTCTTCGGCCACTTTTCTTTGTTGTGCTAAAGCAATACCAGAAATTGAAAGGCTATTTTTTGCAATAGTAGAAGAAACATCACCTTCAAGCGTTCGTATTGCGCTTTTGCGCGCTTCCTCTTGAGTGCGCTCTTCATTTGTTTTGGAAATAATTTCAGGTGCGTGTAGATCGCGCAGTGCTTCGGTAGGAGTTGGAGGTACCGCAAGGGCGCCTTGAGGTAATTGAGAAAGAGGTGTGTGGCTTCCTGGTATGTCGTGTACTGTCGAAACTTTTTGAGCAAATGGATGAGGACCCGGTTCTTCACTGGTTCCTTGCAATTGAGGGCGTGTTGAAGGAATTACTGGTCCTTCAAGAGGCGCTCCGAGTGCGCTTTGATACATTGCATCTAGAGCTGTCATGCGCTGTGGTGGCTGTGGAGTACGAGGAAATGCAGGTGGAGTGCCAGCTCGGTTTGTCTCAGGTATTATGCCGTAATCTTTTGGTGAAGGATTATTGACTCCACGAACTTCGTTTTCATGCATGCTTGTGCGTACGGGAGCAGGAGTAGGCGTGTCGACCTGTTGTGATATGGGGTCGGGCACTTGAGCGAGCGTAGGTCCAGAAGTTGGTTGGATTTCAGATACAGCACTTCTTTGAGGCATTATGACGTTTGAATCTTGAGGAAGATGTTGTTCATGGGGAGGTTTTTTTGCAGGTATTGTTTCTTCGTACAGAATTATGGGTTCTGGTATAGGATCAGGTAATGGCGCTGATTGCGATTGCGAAGAGAATGCGTCAGGATTAGAAGAAGGCATCGGAGCAAATGATTCGGCCAGATCAATAGGTGGATTACCCTGCGTTGCAGGTTTAGGAGTGCTTTGTTGAGGAGGATTTGAAGAAGATGTTATTTGATTCGGGTCCATACTACTACAGCATAGCCGATAAAAAACGTTGCGACAAAAATTTTAGTGGAAGAATTGGCGCTTTTCTACTTCTGTAAATAGATAAAACTAAAAAGAAAAGAGCCAGCGCATGTCGCGCTGGCTCAAATGTCGTCGCGAGAGTTTCTCAACTCTCGCGACGACGATGTCCAGTCGCCCATCACCGTACGGTGACGAGCAACCAGACGATTCGAGCTCCCTGGGGGAGCTCGGTGGCTCCCTCAGGGAGCCGTGGGCCGATGTACTGGCCCACGACTGCCGTCTCGCCCTTTTGGAGCGAGACGGTGGTTCTGTTTGCGGGCACCTCGAAACCGAGGAGCCCGCCTAAGACGGTGGCGGTGTCGGCATGACCTACTGCCGACATCAGCCCTTCTCCCTTCAGGAGGGCTTGTGCCTCCTGAAGGGAGATCTCTCTCACATCCATGGTCGCGGGGAACCCCGCGACCATGTTGAGAGAGAACGAGTTCAATATTTTCATCTCCCCTCCCCTTTCTTTTTTCTGGCGTGATTGCCAGAAATCTGCGAGTTATAACACATGCAGTGTTGATAAGCGCGATATCAAGAGGAGAGAGATTTGTGCACCCACCATAATATCGTGTTGGGCGCGATATATCGCGCCCACCAAAAACACCTGTATTAACTCACAGATTTCCGACAATCACCTTTTCGTCCTTTTGGACTCATCAGCTCGGACACACATCCGAGGAAGGTGGGGGCTCGTGAGAGCCCCCTTAACCCTAACCCTTTTTCATCGCCTGAACACGGCGTGCTGCCGCATTCAGGACGTTCTGCACGCGACTATCGTGTGCATGCAGAACAAGTTCTCTGGCACGAACGAATTGTCGTCCGTGCCAGCCATGGCTGTTAAGCCATGACATTGTCCCCGGCCGACAATTGCCGGCCGAAAACGAATCCTCGAGAAGGACGAGGTGCTCTACCTCGTCCTTCTCGAATGTCGAGAGGAGAGCACTATTCTGGCGTTCCATCTCCGCCTGACGTCGCCAGGCGGAGATGGCGTTTCTTTCTATGACCTGCTGATGTGGGGGGAAACACCTCTTCCCCCACTCCTGGTGGTGGGTACGGGATGTACCCACCTGAACCGCGAGGGTTACTAATTCACCTTCGCGGTTCCATCCTACTTTGCACTCGACGCCTAGGCGCCGAGTGCTGAGGGTGGGATCGATCATAAGATCGACCCCATCCGTTGAATCTGGCACTAGCCGCGCGGAGGCGGCTAGTGCTTCTCGCAGATTGGAGAACTCTCCCGCATTTATGCGGGAGAGAACCCAGCTCTTTACTGCCGGTGTTGCAGTGGTGAATTTCTCCAACCCCCTCCCAAGAGAGAGGATTGAAATCACTTTCTCTCTAACGATTGTGGGGCAGTCTTCCCACCAACCCCACGGATAGAGATCGCATTCTCCTTGTCGAATGATAGACAAGAAGATAGAGTGGGCGGCTGCTTCTATGGAAATCTTGCCCACCCGTCTTTGATTTCGCCTTAAAACTGCTGCTATCGAGTTGTTAGAGACCTGAAGCCCGTAAGGCTTCAGGATTTCGTTCGCCCGCCGGCGAACTTTCGGGAGTAGCCGTGCAAGAGCTCCCGGCGAGTATCTCGCCGGTATTCCATAGAAATCGAAGTATCGATGTAGTGAGTTCATTCCTCTACTGCCCGCCCCTGTGCGCTGGATGAAGCGCACGAGGTTGGGGAATTTGGTTGCTGCGCGCAGCCATCCAGAAATCCGGGCAGAAGCGCGGACCATTTCCTCACGCCTCTCTTCATGGGAGGCGTAAAACATATACCCCACCCATGGTCCGTGGGTGGAGAGATTCCACGGGAGACGAACTCCCGTGGTTTTCTCGAAGGTGTCCTTGGCTATGTTGACGAGGGCCTGTAGCCCTCGTCGACACCATGTTTGCCGGCGACACACGTTGCCGACAGACGGATCGATGGGTCGCTGGCGCCCGAAGGCGCCGGCGACCCCAGGAAGTGCCTCCGGCACTTCCTGGAAATTTCTGGTAAATTTCATTTTCTTCTCCTTTCTGCCCGAGATAGTTTGGGCCTTTTTATGAAACCGTTTCATTTCAAGTTTCTAACAAAAACCTGAAATGAAACGGTTTCTTAGGAGAAACTCTATATTTTATTGTCAAACTACATCCACCTTACTCTCTCCTCTACCCACGTCTCCTCTTGTGGCGTGGATGTAAAGTAGCAAGGAGATTTCTGAAGACGAAACGGGTTTAGTTTTTCATCTCCAGCCGATCTCCTTACTAGAAGAACGGTTGATGAGGCATAGGCCTTTCAGACATAGCTCCAATGGTCGTAGGCGAGTTTGCTGTCGCGACGTGCCACAGAGCCCTCATCTGCAAACAGATATTCAGTGGGCTCATTCCCCCACTCTCTCCTCTTTCCTACACTTACCGGCTGTAGGGCACCGTCCGCTGAAGGCGGATCAGAGAGCGGGAGCGAAACCACTGACTATCTCAAAGAACATTTTATGCTAACAGTATATCATTCAATAATGAAATGTCAAGTATCTGTGGCATAAAATTTTGAATCTGTACTCAAAATATGACTGTGGATAAGTAGATATTGTGTTTTTAGGTAATTTTTGTTATAAATCTATGACAGATTGATTAAAAACTAATTTTCTTGTATGGAAACATCTATTTTTGAAGCTCTTGGTCTCACAAAAGAAGAATGGTTGATATACCAAATACTCCTTGAAATAGGTCCATCAACAGCTCGAAAAATAACGGATAAATCCCCTCTTAAGCGAGGTATGGTGTATAAAGCGCTCGACGGGCTTGTCGTGCGAGAGTTGGTTGAAAAGCATGATGAGAAAGGGTCAGTTGCATTGTTCTCTCCGGTACATCCTGGGAAGCTCCGCGAGCTCCTAGCAATTCGCGAGGAAAGTATTTTTGAAGCTCGGACTCAACTTGAAGCTCAACTTGGCGCATTTTCAAGCAAGTTTAATCTTTTTTCCGGCAAACCAAACGTGCGGTTCTTTGAAGGCAAGAAAGGGATGGAAGAGGTTCTTGATGATTCGTTGTATGCGAAGGAGGAGATTATGACGTTTGCCGATCTTGAGGCAATTATGAAGTATATTCCTGATGTAAATGAAAATTATGTAAAAAAACGTGAAAAACTCGGTATTAAAAAGCGCGGTATTTTATTTGATACCCCGGAAAATCGTTCTATGTCGGATAAATACCATGTTTCGGTGACCGATCTACGATTAATGCCTTGGGATGGAAAATCTACGGGCACAATTGTGCAAATATATGACAATAAAGTTTCTTTTCTAACATTGAAGCCAGAGTCGATGGTAGGGATCATCATCGAAGACCCGCATGTCTATACTATGCAAAAGGAGATATTTGAGTTTGTGTGGAAGACATTGGAGCCGAAGAAAATCACACAATAATTGCGCTTTGTTTTTCAAGAATCGGCTCAAAGACAGCGTAGTATTTGTCACCTGACTTGAAAAATCTGGTTAATTTCTCCCCTTCATCTAAATAGGTCCAAGGTAATTCTTTTGGGTTATTTGTAGAATGTATGAACGTTTTTCTTTTGAGTGTTTCTTCCCCATTATTCTTTCTTTGCCGAACTATCTCCTCACGTGGCATGTGTGCTCCAAAGCCAGGAACATTTGGCTGGTACCGTATTTTTAGCACCGGGGCTCCTGCGTATTCGTAATACTCTTCTCCAATGAATCCCATTTCTATGTAGTGCATGGTAATTGGTGAAGTGATATCACACTCGGCAATAATAGTGCTCCATTGAGATTCTATCTTTATAGCTTCATCAAGAAATACTTGACCGAGGGCGTTGTGCTGATATGCCGGGTCGACGTTGAAAGAGCCAAAGTAGGTCTCGTTGTTTGCACCATCCTCAAATCTACAGAAAGCAACTACCCTACCTTTATGTTTAAGAGTGTAGAAACGATTTGTCGGATACCCAGTATTTGTTAAGTTCCTTTCTTTGTTAACGATTTCATCAAATTTTTTCAAGAGAGCTTGTTGAAGTTCGGGCGTGTCGGCATAATTTTGCGCATAAATAGCGCGCATGAGAGATATGTCTTCCTCACTAAGATCTTTGATGAAACTGCTTTCAAAAGAAACATCTTGTATGTCTCGCAAATCGATGTGCTCACCGTGTTGTATCAACGATTTAAATGTTGAAACAAAGAGTTCGGTTTCAACGGAGTTTTGTTTGAGAGCTTTACCGATGTCTGTATCAATGAGTCGCCTTCGGGCGCGTTCAAGAATACGTGAGCGCAGAGTCTGAATTACATCTGGTTTACGTTCTGTGATGTGTTTGAATGTGTTGTTTAAGTATGTTTCGACACGATCTATAGCATGTGCGATTTCCCCGAAATGTACTAGCTCCTCGTCAATGGATTCGTATTTGTTTTCTCGAACACGACGCTCGATTTGTTCTGCGAATCCAGAATCCTGTTCGAGTGCGAGAAATGTTTCCGCAAGAAGTATTCGATTTCCTCGGTATGAGCGGATTGTTTGTACGAAGTTGGCATATCGTTCGTGATTGTACGTCGAGAGTGCACGAAGAAGAAACATTTGTGAACGAAGACTTACTTCATCGAGATTAAGATTGAGGTCCTCACTTACGAAGGATTTAAAATGTGGATGCATGAAGTGCTGGAATAGGAGAGAGCTCTCGTTGTTGCTGGTTCTTATTGGGTGCATGTAGGTGCAAGTGAGAACATCATCAACCCGAGAGAATGTTATCGGGGTGCGAGGAATTTCCAAACTGTCTTTTAGCTTACCAAGCGCTTCGGTAAATGCTGTTCTAATGGCTTTGCTGTGTGCGTTAATTGTGGTACTAACCTGTGTTATCAATTGTGTATGACGTTCGCGAAGCGCATTGAGATAGGGTGATTCAAAAAGTTCGGTTCTTCTTGCGTCGTGTTCGCTGATGAGTGCGTCGCGTACAGAGTCCTCGAGCTCGGCGAGATGAGCAAGCTCAAGTGAGATGTTTTCTGGGAGAGACTTGTTTTCCAAAAGTGTGCTTGCGTAAAGACATGCTCGTGATGCTTCTTTATAGCGACGCTCGAGGGAGAGCTCGTTTTCAGGATTCAATGCATGAGCTATATCGTGAAATTTTAATGAGACATCCGTTATCGAGTTTTCCTGCCGGATTTTTTCAATAAACACGCGAACAGTTTCGATAAATTCACGAGAGATCTGTTCACACGCACTCTCAACGTTTTCCTGGATACGCAGTTCCTCTTCTTTAATTGTCGTTTCAACGTTTGCGATGTTCCCTAAGACTTCTAACAGGTTCGAGAGAGTTTTTTGTGATGGTTCCCAAGACATCAATTGTTGTCGGGTAAAAAGAAGTAATTTGAGGCGTTGTATATTATCGAAGTCATCCCATCTATCGAACCCGTTCGATGCCACATTGAGTTGTTCGAATGACTGTGCTGATGCGTGTTCGATGTCTATCTTCTCTATTGGGCCGATACCAATGATTTGAGGCATGAGTGTTCGGTCGAATGCGCCAATTGCATCGCGAGCGATTTTGATGAGGCGAAGATTGCGCTCTGGTGGCACACCGAGAGGCTCGACAGTATTTCTAAAGAGTATGTCCGATTCTACGATTTCCCTGCCCATTTCTTCAGGTAGACGCCCCGCAGCATCGTTTCCGCTATACGTAACAATACCCATACTCGGCCATTCATTTTCAATGTCGAGTCTAGCTTGTGCGTGCTGTATTGCATAGCTAATAAAAGGGCTTTCTGAATGTTCATTTATTTCTTCGAGCATCTTTTGTATTTTGTCGAATGCTCTGTCAGCCCAACCCTGTGCGGCAGCGTTGGCACCGAGTGTTGTGCATTGCCGTATTACATCAAGTTGTTCATCGAGCGACTGTTTGGTTACTCGTTCAACAATATCCTCAAACAATTCCTCTTTTGCAAAATTGAGCTCGTAGACTATCTCTCCGACAACACGTTGACCTATCCATCCACGCAAGATTGGATCTCTGTTAAGTCGGGAAGATAAGAGAAAGAGTTCATCTATCCCAACTTCATTTAACAGATTGGGAGAGTACGAAAAAAGGTTTGAATTTATGCGCGAGAGAAGTTCTATTCTCTCGTGGTCGTTCAATGATGAGTTTGAGATTTCGAGAAATAGGTATCTGAGAAACAATGAGACAGCGGCGGTCTTGCGTTCAGTAATAATGTTTTGTCGATCATTACCTATAATGGTGTTTATGTTGTTACTAAGGAGTAAAGGTTCATTTCTGTTGTAAAGGGCTCGTCCGTCGATAATCTCTTTGGCAAGTGCTTCGATTTTTTGTTTTTCTTCATCAGAGAGTTGATCCAGAGTATGCTCCTTATCGTGTGAAGGATCTTTTAAGTTTGCATCTGAAACCTCATTGTGACCATGAAGTTCTTTCATACTTTTTATTCAAAAAACATTATTGGATCAAAAAAGCCGTTAAAAACCAGTCAAAGAAGAAGAACAAGATCTTAGCGTCGTGGGCCGTTGTGTCGGAAGCCACCTCTACCACCATGTTTGTTACGGTCGCCTACAAACTTGCGTGGACCATTTTCTGGGCGCTCTGGGAGCGGTCCCTTAAACGGTTGAACGCCTTTGCGTGATGCGAACTCAGGGTCAACATCTTTGATGGAAAGCCGGATTCGTCCCTCTTCCTCCATTTCTTTGATTACGACAGGAACAACTTCCCCTTCTTTGAGAACTTCTTCAACTCGTTCAATTCTAAATGGAGCGATTTCAGATATGTGCACTAGCCCTTCTGTCTCTTTTACTCCTGAAATTCCAGTTTCTTCGTCAAGTCGTACGAATGCTCCGAATTCTGCGATGCGTGTAACAACACCTTGGAACGTCTCGCCCACATGAAACTCACGCGTGATGGTTTCTACTAACTTGAGTGCTTTCTCTGCTGAACCGTTTTTGCCCGTAACAAATACAGTGCCGTCTTCTTCAATAGAAATTTCAGCTCCTGTGAGGTCGCGAATTTGATTTACAGTTTTACCACCACTCCCTATTACAAGTCCTATTTGATCTTTCTTAATCTTTGTTACTAGAATTTTTGGTGCAAGCGGAGAAATTTCAGCTCGAGCTTCAGGAATTGCTTTTTTGATTTTCTCTAGAATGTGTAGGCGCGCTTTCTTTGCTTTTTCAAATGCTTCGGGGAATACATATAGAGGAACTCCAGCTACTTTTACGTCCATTTGCATAGCGGTAACTCCTGTGGCAGTACCTGCTACTTTGAAATCCATATCACCATAATGATCTTCTGGGCCTTGTATATCGGTTAATACCTTGTAGTTCGGATTTTTATTTTCGGCTTTTGTATTTTCCAATACTACACCCATAGCAATACCCGCAACAGGCGCGGATATAGGTACCCCTCCGTCTAAAAGCGCTAACGTACCCCCGCAAACGGATCCCATTGATGAAGAACCATTAGACGACATAACTTCCGATACTATGCGTGTAGTGTATGGGAATATTTCTTTTGGTGGGATAACAGGGGCAAGAGCTTTTTCGGCGAGAGCACCATGTCCGATCATTCTTCTATTTGTACCTCCCATGCGTCCAGTTTCACCTGTTGAATATGGCGGAAAGTTATAGTGGAGCATGAAATGTTTTTTGCTTTGAATCTCCATTCCTTCAAGCTCTTGAATGTCATCAGGTCCGCCTAGAGTTAGTGCCGCAAAGATATGTGTTTCGCCTCGGTAAAAGATACCTGCGCCATGAAGCATTGGAGCCACTCCTCCTGCTTGTGCGTAGATTTCACGCACTGTATCAAAATCACGTCCATCAGGGCGTCTTCCCGCAAGCACACCTGCGTCAAAAGTTGCTTCTACTTGTTCTTCAAAATATAAATCAGCAATTCCTCGATTTTCATCGGGCAATCGTTCTTTTAGAAGAGTATTCCAAGTTTCATGTAATTCACCCACGGCTTTTCCTCCTGAAACACCAGTAAATACCGCGTTTTCAAGTTTAGGCGCAATCTCTGAAACAAACAGTTCTTGTGCTTCAGGTGAAAGGCTTTGGAATGAAAATACCTTTTTATCTTTTCCGATTTTTTCTATTATGTTTTTTTGGAATTCTTCAAGAGCTGTAATTTCAGTAGATGCTTTGGACAATGCTTCCAAAATGGTCTCTTCAGAAATTTGATGTGCCCCAGTTTCAATCATGTTTATTAGTCCATTTTGTCCGCATACAAGTATGTCTAGAATTCCTAATTCGCGTTCTTTATATGAAGGATTTATGATCCATTTTTTTTCAGTATCTAGCCCAAATCGAACAGACCCGACGGGTCCTGCCCATGGTATATCGGAAGTTGCAAGAGCAAGTGAAGCAGCGATTACCGACACAACATCCGGGTCATCCTCCCCTATGGAAAGCACAGTAATTACTACCTGCACTTCAACGCGCATACGGGGATCAAAAAGAGGGCGTATTGTACGATCTACAGCCCTTCCCGATAGAATTGCTTCATCTGTCGGCCGTCCTTCACGACGAACATATTTGCTTCCAAGAATCGCACCTGCAGCATAAAACTTTTCTTCGTAATCAACTGTGAGTGGGAAATAATCAAGTCCTTCGCGTTCGGTAGAACCCATAACGGCAGTTGCCAGAACTGTGGTGTTACCATACGACACGATGCAAGAGCCGTTTGCTTGTAATGCGAGATCGTTAAAAGTAGCGGTAAGCTTTTTACCACCAAATTCAGTTTCAAAAACCTGTGATTTCATTTTCTTAGGAGCTCCCCTGCACATTGCAGATCTGAAGCAAACTCCAAATCCGTATATGTACAGGCGAGCAGTTACCCTGTAATAAGTAGAATATACCACAAAAACGAAAGATTTGCGTTGTAAAAATCATTCTACATACGTGTAAATGAAACTTAAATAAAAAAGAACGAGAAAATGACGAAAGCCCCGCTCGGAAGCGGGGCTCTGGAGGGTATATTATGGAAGGAGGAGAGTTACAAATCCTCCTCTTCAACCGGAGGCATGTCCGGCCATTTGACCGGATACCTCCAGTTGCTCAGTGCCCGACTGATGTCGGACACGAGCGCCACGGGGAACAAGATGGCAGCCCCGATGGCGAAATAGGCCAGAATCCCAGCCCACAGACGATTCAAGAATCCGCCAGCGGTCCACAAATCAGCCCAGTATTCAATCATTTTTTTACTCCTCTTGGTTGGTGTTGCGTCCAACTATTATTTTATAATTTTTTGTCATTTTGTCAATGAAAAGCAACACACCGCATCAGTAAGATGCGGTGTGTTGAATATGCAACGAACGACTATTTATTTTTTATGCGCGAGCGCGTTTTGCGATGGCCTAGTAGATATTTACCAGGTGCCTGATCTAGGTCTGTGAAATGATCTGCCGACTCAATGAGTTTTGTTGAAGCTGATCGACCGAAAGACACTACTTCCACCTGACAACCCTCGTTGAGTTGTAGATATTTGACGAGAGGGACGAAATCGCCATCACCTGATACCAAAATAATAGCATCAAGTTTTGGTGCAAGCTTCACTGCATCAATGGCAAGCCCTACATCCCAGTCGGCCTTTTTTTGCCCGCCGGCAAAAATTTGTAGATCTTTTGTTTTAGTTTCAATGCCAGATTTTTCAAGTGCTTCAAAAAATGTTTTCTCACTTCTCTCTTCGGTGGAGATAACGTACGCAATAGCACGTACCAACGGTCGTTCGCCGACCGCATCTTTCATAATCTGTCCGAAATTTACACGTGCGCCATATAAGTTGCGTGCGCTGTGATATAGATTTTGCGCGTCAATAAAAACGGCTACGCGCTGTGCCTTCTGTTTTATTATGCTCATATATAGTATAAAAACTCGAAATGCGAATATTGAAACTAGAAATAATACTCAAATTCTAAACCAAAACATTTTTAAACGTTAAAGTTTATGGTTTCGAATTTGTTTTTTGTTATGTCTTTTGTGACTAGTCCTTAAGAACAAGTTTATTCTTTGATCTGCTTAAGAATCTCAGCGTGTAGACCAGGATTCTTTTTTTTCAGATAGCCGAGATGTTTGCGACGATCAGCAACTAATCCCAAAAGACCTCGACGTGAATGTTTGTCTTTACGGTTCCCTTTTAGATGTTTTGATAGCTCGTCAATTCGTTTTGAAAGAATTGCGATTTGTACTTCAGGTGAACCTGTGTCGCTGTCATGACGCGCGACTTCGCGAATGACTCGCTCTTTTTTCTTTTTCGTTAATGCCATAGTATGCAAAGTATACTCTCTTTGATAACTTTTTACAAAAATGATAGGGCTCAAGCGAGCCCCGAACCCACAGAGAAACTATAGCACATTATTGTTTCTTTTGCAAGAAATAAAAACAAAACCTTCGGAAAGTCCGAAGGTTTTGTATCTCAAAAATTAAATCTTTAAGTCAGTTATTACCACTTATATTTTGAGAGATTTCGTAACACACACTGATTGAACTCAAGGGTTTCTTCTAATGAAGCACCCAATGAAGGGGTTTTACATCCAAAGACGACGTCTATAGAATTACCCCCTCCCACTGGTCCAGTACCAGAAGGCACAGGAGGAGGTTGAGGTGGTTGAACAGGAAGTTGAGGTGTAGCACCATTGATTTTGTACATGTACAAGTATTGGTCGTAATTAATACCGTTACTTGTCCACCCGTCTGTTCCCATACCTCTTGTTCCCACCATCATGTTTCCGCTTGGAGAAATTTCTATTCCTTGTACTCGTTGTTTTCTACCAAATTTGTTAAGAGGTAAAGGTTCGACACTTAATTTTGAGCCGTTCTTTAGTACCTCTATTTTACAATCCTCCCTCCAGCCTCTAGAATCAGTGGTGCAAAAACCATATGCGAAATATTCGCCAGACAAAGCCAACCTTTGAGAGGTACTAATGTGCACAGTAGAATCTATTGGAATTGAGCCGATATTACGCTCAAGGGTTAGCCCTTTAGCTCCCGCTTTATATATTCTTACGTTTCCAACATCAAAATCAGTTTCATCTCTTGTAACAATTGCTATCCTAGTGCTATCTTGGCTGTCAACGGCATATGCCTTTATTTCTCCGATCTCAAGAGTTTGTACAAGTTCGGGGTCTTTGCCGGAAATAAGTTCATTCTGTGAAGGCATCCGATATACATAGATGTCTTTAAATTTTTCAGGATACGCTAAGAAATATTCCCCTACTCCTGCAATCGGCACATACTTTGGTCCATAAACTCCATAGTTCTGACTTTTATGAGGCGGCTTATTTGTGTTAGCTGTAGCGATTACACGAGCATTAGGAAAGAAGGAATAAAATTTATTAGTAGTACCATACTTGCCGCCCACCTCACTGATACTCTCTAAGTCAATAAGAACGTCATTTGCATAAGCTATCTGTCTTGCTGCAATAGGATCCCCAACTTCTAGGGGAGGCAATTGTATGCGACCTTGTCGTGTAGTAAACGGACGATAAATCATTTCTATACCAAAGGAGGATACTTTATAAGCAATCCATGGACGTGCGTTAGCTTCATTTAAGTATATTCCCATATCTCTAACCAGCATCCCATTGCCAATATCAAACGTTTTATAAATCGCATGACATCCAGTGTCGTGTTTACAAACAGCCGGAGAATCACCATTGAGTGCATCAATACATATATCTCTTTTTCCAACATATTCTCCTGTATCGGTAAACAAGTACATTCCTCCTCCTCCCCAGTTAACGTTAACCATAGAACAATATCCTCCCACCACGAAGTAACGTTTATTGTCAGATCCAATCATAGAAAGAATGGATCCAAAAAAGTCGTGTTGATTTATGTGGTGAGCTACAAATACCTTACCATTGGTAAAAATCGGGTCTTTCTGTATAAGAGAAACATCATATTGCCCTGTTGTAGGGGTCTGCACTACCACTTCTACTTTGTAGATAGGAGAATAATCATTATACGTTGCGTTAACGGTTGCTTTGCCGTCAGAAACTGCTCTAAAAACTCCTGGTGAAACTAGCTCTAATACACTTGGGTTGGAGGATTCCCAAAGAGCTTTTGACGCAACGTTTTTTTTAGGAGATTTAACATGAGGAGGTAAAATACCATATTTTAACTGTCTACCAGGATCAAAACATTCATCTCTTTCATCCTCTTCTGGAGTGCAAAATTTTTCTGGGTTATACATGAACTCAAATTTCACAGTTTCTCCTGGTTTCAATAAGGCACCATCAGGCCTTAAAAAGCCATCTTCGGTTAACCATCCTCCCACAATTTTAAATGATGCTGAAGCGGATTTTCCATTGTATTTTGCTCCAACACGAACATCGGGATGCGGCTGTAATAGGCGAAATAAACCAGGGGCTAATAGGGTCCCCATTTTATCAGTTGAAAAATATTTAGTAGGACCACTCCACTTGGCCTCACTAGTCACATCTTCCCCATTGTAATAAGCTCTGAACTGTTGAATGCTACCAGCATTAAATTCTAGGTCTGGGCCACTTGGTTCTATAACAAGACCGGCGCTTTGTGCTTGTGTGTATATAGGAGTTATTACGACACATGCAACAAACAAAGCAACTGCTACTAAAGAAAATATAAAACGTTTTGTGTTCATAAGGTGATGATTGGTAATTAAAAGATACATTATAAGAATAACGTTTTTACAATAAATATAAAACATATCTGGGGAAATCTTTTAAAGACAAAACCTTTGGACTATCCAAAGGTTTTGTATCTCAAAAATTAAATCTTTAAGTCAGTTATTACCATTTGTATGTGGCGATGTTTTGCAGGACACATCTATTGAACTCAAGCAAAGAGGTATATCCATCTTCAGATATTTGGTTTGAAGGGATCTTACACCCAAAGAAATAGTTTTTAGAAGTATCTCCAGTACCAGAAGGTACAGGAGGAGGTTGAGGTGGTTGAACAGGGAGTTGAGGATCAAAATCTTTTATTTGGTACAAGAACAAGCTTCCCCAATCGTCGTGTCCTCTGGCTGCAACCATTATTTTCCCATTAGGTGACATAGAAATGGCCACAGGTCTTTGTGCGGTCGGGAAATGAGAATCAATTATAAATTGGCTTACCCTAGGTATAGGCTCTACTGCTAACTCTTTTCCTGTTTTCATATTTTCAACAACCAATCTACAAGATTCATTTTGTGCCACAGGATTTGTAATATTGAAATTAGAATCAGAACAATAAGCATAAGCTATATAATCTCCTGAAATAGCGAACCCAGCTTGTGTTCGTAAAATCTTAGTTTCAACAAAAACGCCGTTGTTTTTTAATTCATAATGATTAGTTCGCTCAAGACCATTGTCTCTAGCTTCATATATCTCCACTATTTTTTTACTAGGAGAAATGTACCACATTAAAGCCAGACGATTCTTATCTGAAGAATCAAAAGCAAAAGTAACTGTCGCTATAGTGGCTTTTTCTGGGTTTTCAATAGTTTGAATTTTTTGAATAGGAGATTGATTAGATATTTCATCTAACGTAGGAGATTTATATACATTAAGAGACAATCCTTTACCTTTATTTATTATAAACTCACCGCTAGCTCCGTCATCCAATTGTATATATGCATTTTTTTCTCCTTCTATTCCCAGGAAATAGTCGCCTATTCCTACCAAAGGAATTATTGTAGGACCAGTTCTAACTCCTTTGTTTGGAGAGGAAGGTTTATAAGATATAGGATAACTATATTTTCCTAAGAAATTAAAGTTAAGATCATATATTTCAAGAGCGGATTCGCATTGTTTATCCACTGGAGGTAATCCAGGACCAAGAGGCGGGAAATTTGAGTGATAACACCTAAAACCTACTCCAAATATTTTTCCATCAGCCACTGCTAAGTGTGTAAACATAGAAGGAATAGGAGGATTTGGATCTCCAAAAAAGTCAGAATAATTAAACCAAGAAAACAAATTAAAAAATAACCTGCTCAACATTGAGAAGCCAGAAGGAGTCAAGTTATAGTGAATAGGAGATCGATCCACCCCTGGACCATTACTAGTTAATTCTCTAACAAAAGTGTTTGTACCAGTTGGATGAATTAAGTAACCAACAAAACATCCCCCACCTTCAAAGCACGCGAGTCTTTCTCCAGAGGTGTCATATACCACATTTCTTACTCCCAAAAACTTTCCATTCTCATCAAACCCATACATACCCCCCGATTCATGCACATCAGGTTTTAATTTCGCTATGCTCCCACAACAAGTACTATTACCTTCACCACTTACAACAAAATAACCTCCGGAAAGCCACTGTATTGCCATAAAAGGAAAATAACCCCCTGAATTATCAAACCCTCCAGGAATATCAGTTCTTCTAAACACAGGATCTTTAGAAGTTAAATAAACATCCCACCCATTTTTAGGTTTAGGATTATAATAAACAGTAGTATGACAAGTTCTACTTCCCTGAGCATTTCTAACTGTCATTACAAACTTGGTAGTTTCTGTTATTCCTAGAGTTTCTATTTGTCCCACTTGTTCTTGATCTACCCTGTCGGGATTTGGAGTACCCAGTTGAGGAATACCAGAAACAGCAGGAGTTATTGTTACAGAAGTAGGAAGTTCAGTTACTGCGTAACCCAAAATAGTAGTTCCCCCACTTTCTGTTACAGGGCCTAAGTTATAAAGTTCGCATTGAGGTTTAAAAGGACGACCTTTTGCATCTAACTCATTAACAGATACAAAAAGAGCCAAACAACTACTAACGATTACTAAAGAAAATAGAAAACGTTTTGTGTTCATAAGGTGATGATTAGTAATAAAAAGTTATGTTTAGAGCATAACGTTTTTGCCATAAATATAAAAACATATCTGGGGAAATCTTTTAAAAACAAAATGCACCAAAAACCCCTCTTTGTGAGGGGTTTTTGGTGCGAGCTTAATTTTATGCTTGCGGATCTGGAGTGTCAGGATGAACTTTTTTGCATATGCAACACTTGCACCCTGTTAGCATAACTACACCAGCGACACCTAGTATGATGTAGATTATATACTCAAGCCATGTTGCCCATGATCCAATGAGTAGATACACTAGATTCCAGTTAGCACCAAAAAAACCTCCAATACCAATAAGCCCCCAGTTGATTGCTCCTATTAAAACGAGGATTTTTGCTACAGACGCAATGTTGCATGTTCTGTTTTTCATATACATGAAATATTAAAGATAATAATGCTATGTATTAGTGTAGCAATACGTAAATAAAGTGCACAGTAGGTTGTGTATAGTCGTAGATGTTAGTATGTGTGATATGAGGATAATCTCGTGGAATGTAAATGGTTTGCGGTCTTTGTACAACAAAGGCAATTGGGCATGGATTGAAGTGAGTCAGCCCGACATAGTGTGCTTACAGGAGATAAAAGCGGAAAAAGAACAGCTACCAGATGATGTCCGTATACCTGCTGGATATTATTCATATTTCAATTCTTCAAGAGAACGAAAGGGATATAGCGGTGTTGCTTTGTATACAAAAACAGAGCCAAAAAAAGTATCTTTTGACGTGTTGCCTAGCAAATTTAATACCCAAGGACGGCTTATTGAGGCTGTTTTTGATGATTTTGTGCTTTTAAATGTTTATTTTCCAAATGGTGGAGGTGGACCGGAAAAACTTGCTTATAAGCTGGAGTTTTACAATGTGTTTTTAGCGTATATTAAAAAGCTTAAGAGAGAAAAAAAGAGTGTTATTTTTTGCGGAGATGTAAATGTTGCGCACAAGGAGATAGATATTGCGCGCCCTAAGGAGAACGAGAACCACGTTGGTTTTTTGCCAGAAGAACGCGCATGGGTTGACGAGGTGGTTGCTGAGGGATTTATTGACACATTTCGGAATCTCCATCCTAAAGCGGAAAATGCTTATACTTACTGGGATCAAAAAACACGAGCACGAGGCAGAAATGTTGGATGGAGAATAGATTATTTTTTTGTAACACCAGATATCTTTAAAAATATAAAAAGGTCAGAAATTCTTTCTGATATTTATGGTTCCGACCATTGCCCCATTGAACTTGAGATATCTTTCACCAAGGTTTAACCTCGAGGAGATGTTTTTGAAGGTAGACATTGAATGGAGTTATCCACCTCAATGTCCTTTACAAGAAAATCATGTCCTTTAGAATATTATTTAGAGCCGAGTTAGGGAGAACCACAACTTCATACCCCACACCTCCTTGTTCTTCCCCGGCATATGTTCTTTAAAATTTGGGAATGAAAAGATATTTGTTGCAGGTCGCACCCATGCTTTGCGGGTTGCAAGACCCTATGAGCTTAGTGCTCCAAAAAGCACCTCAGGTCTATGGCCTGGCATTGTCTTTTACCTCAAATAAATGGAGAGGTCTACTGGACTCTCTTCACCAATAAGCCGCTTTCAAAGGGCTAAAACCACCGCATAATTTGCACAGGTTGCTCCAAGGGGCGGCTTTTTGCATTTCCGTAATATTACCAAGGTTAAACCTAGGTATAACATTTTAAACTACATGGTGCTTCGAGCGAATTTTCTTTACTTCTTGTTCTTCCGCTTCCTCTTTTGCAATTTTTCCTTTTTCACCAAGTGCACGAAGTTCGTGGTCGAGTAGTTTTGCGAGTTCAAGAGATCGTTTTTCAAGATGTTCCATCGTATTTAGTTTTGGTTCGTCCAATACTTCTTCCAACAGTGCGTGCAAAATCCAGCCGATGCGCGGCCCGGGTCGTTCCTTTATAAGTTTCATAAGTGTAGCTCCATCAATAGCAAGCATTGAAACAGAAACAGGGTCACGCATAACCTCGTCTATCATTGCTTTATATTTACGCAAGCGATAGGGTTGTTCTTTTGGACGACCTGTCCCTATTCGGTCACATACGCGAAGGTTGAGTATGTTCTCAACATTCTCTGCGCCTACATTCCTGATAAGACGGCGCACTGCCGAGTGTGTTATTTGTTCAGTATCAGAGAAAAACATGTGCCAACGCACGAGCTTTGTTACAGTTTCTATAATTTCATTTGGAAACCGCAACTCGCGGAGTCTCTTTCGTGTAATCTTACTTCCCAACACCTCGTGTCCGTGGAATGACCAATCGTTTTTCTTTGGATCCATGGCTTTAGTGTGAGGTTTTGCAATGTCGTGAAAAAGTGCTGCAAGTCGGAGTTCCAAAGAGAATTTTTTATCAGCCGCCGCCTGGAGTGTTCTTCCAATGTGTTCAAATACCGTATAAGAATGTGCTTGGTTTTGTGCAACTCCTATTCCCTCTTCTATCTCAGGAATGATGTATTTAAGAAGTCCTAGCTCGAGTAAAATTTGAAGTCCTAAAAAAGGCTTATTAGATAAGAGTATTTTTACAAATTCATCACGGATGCGCTCATTTGAAATTTTAGTTAAATCAGATGCGTGAGTCCGTATTGCTTCTGCTGTCGCCTCTTCTAACGTAAATGAAAGTTCAGTTGCAAGGCGCGCTGCACGCATCATACGTAGTGCGTCCTCATTAAATCGTTGTTCTGGATTTCCTACCGCGCGAATAACCTTGTTATGTAAATCTTGTTCTCCGTCGTAGGCGTCAATAAGTACATCATCTGTTGGATCATATGCAAGTGCGTTGATTGTAAAATCTCTGCGTGCAAGATCTTCTTCAAGTGTTGCGCCAAATTGCACTTCATCAGGACGTCTATTATCACTATATACTCCCTCTTTCCTAAATGGTGTTACTTCAATTGTTTTGAGTGTTTCGTCAGAAGCAAAGTCATTAACTACACCAACAGTGCCGAACGTGTTTTCGTAGAACGTGTGAGGAAAAAGCTCCTGTATCTGTTCAGGTGTAGCATTAGTCGTCACGTCCCAATCCTTAGGAGTTACGCCTAGAAGTATGTCACGTACGCATCCACCAACTAGATACGCTTTGTACCCGTTGTGTTGAAGTATCGCGGTAATACTCCGAACTTCTTTTGGTATATGTTTCATACAAATAGTGTAGAGGATCCGATCACAAATCGCTAAGTATTTTGCATTCCTTGGAGCCAAAAATCTAAGAGATCTTAATTCGAATTTAAGTTTCTCTTTGTTTAAAATAGATAAACTTACAACCCTAGTTTTTATAAAAGTGTATGTAATTCAGTTTCCCTTCTGTGCTCCCGGAGGGATTCGAACCCCCAACAACAGGTCCGAAGCCTGTCGTGATATCCATTTCACCACGGGAGCATGGTTGTTAATGAAAGTGCGGGCAGGGAGAATCGGACTCCCGTCTCGTCCTTGGCAAGGACGCGTTCTACCACTAAACCATGCCCGCCTGAATTCGAGTATATCGCATGCCGTCTTTTTTCCAAGAGCATAGCAATTAGTTTTTCAAAAAACTTAATAAAAAGACAAAAACCTTAGTCTTTAAGAAAACTTCATATTTAAAGGGTAAAATGTGGATAAAGACGTGGATATGTGTAAAAGAC
>Ga0208822_1000430_pt1 | contig 32229 bp, 23 predicted proteins | sample AD_STIC08_MetaG_FD_184435 | JGI IMG/M metagenome (GOLD analysis project Ga0208822, IMG submission 184435) | Active sludge microbial communities of municipal wastewater-treating anaerobic digesters from USA - AD_STIC08_MetaG (SPAdes) (version 2) | ecosystem: Engineered > Bioreactor > Anaerobic >...
TCCGCTCTACCGAAGACGTGGAATCTGTCGAGTTCTTGTAGAGCCGAGCTTGCTCGGCTGCGTTGCCGCAGCGGCCGTTGCAGTCGATGAGCGGAGCAAGCTCCGCTCTACCCAAGACGTGGAATCTGTCGAGTTCTTGTAGAGCCGAGCTTGCTCGGCTGGGATTCTATGGCTTTTGTAGAGCCGAGCTTGCTCGGCTGCGTTGCCGCAGCGGCCGTTGCAGTCGATGAGCGGAGCAAGCTCCGCTCTACCGAAGACTTGGAATCTGTCGAGTTTTTGTAGAGCCGAGCTTGCTCGGCTGGATTTCCGATGGTGGCCCTTGCAGCTCAAAGCGCGTCGAAGTTGAGGATTGCGTTGGTCACCAGCGGATAGCTGCCCAGGGTCGCCGCGCGCCACATCGGGTTGATGGCGAACAGCAGCACGTGGCCCTTGCCCAGGCGGGCATCGACCAGCGCGGCCTTTTGCGCCAGCGCACCCGCGTTGTCGATCAGGCCAGAAACCAGCAACTCGTCGGCATCGGCAAACCGCAGCAAGGCGCGCGGGCGCTGGTCGGCGGGGATCAGCAGCACGTTGTTGCGTTCCTGTTCGACGTTGAGTGGCACCGCCTGCCAGGGTTTTGCCGAAGGCAATTCCGGCGGCACACCATAGCCGGCCACCTCCGGCAGGTCGGTGTCATCGGCGCCACCCCGACCCGTAGGACGCTTGTGCTCGTGCGCGGTCGGGATGTTGCCGTCACCTCGCGTCTGGTTGCTCACCTTGAACGCCATGCCATCGGCTGTGTACACGGTGAAGGGTTCGGTATAGCCCCAGGTCACCGGACTCGCGCTTTCCGTGTTCTGCGCGCGCACCAGCGTGCCAACGACGCGCAGGTCGCCCTTGCTGGCGATGCTCACGCCGGGCGCGAGGCCGACATCGATGGCAAACCTCGCGGTGTCCTCGGAGGTCACCAGCACGCCGCCGTCGCGCACGAAGCGCTTGAGGTTGTCGACGCCGTTGCCACCAAGGCCGGGACGGATGTCGTCGGTGCTGTCGATGCGCCCGAGGTTCGGCGTGAGCGCGGTGGTCTTCCACGGCATCGCGTTGCCGTACATCGGAAGTCCATCGACCAGCAGGCGCGTGTCGCCGTAGCCGATGGGTCCGAACAGAATCACATCGAAACGCTTGCGCAAGTCGCCCATGCGCGCCACATCCTGGGTGCTGATGTAGTCGAACGGAATGCCGAGTTCATCCAGCGCCATGCGCCACCAACCTTCGGTCTGCGTGCTGATCCAGCTGTGCAGGATGGCCACGCGTGGAAGGCCCAGCTTGCGCGTGGCCACATCGGGCAGGCTGTCCACGGCCATGCTGGCGAGCCCGAGTCGGCCGCTCACTGCATCGAACCCGGCACTGGCACGACGCACGATCAGTGTGCCTGCGGCAAATTTGCGTGTTCCGACCTCGAAGGGCTCGGTGGCGATTTCCATCGCGGTGTCCTTGGCCGCGAAACGCAGCGAAGCCAGTTCCGCCGCAGCCGGATTGGAAATGACGCGCAGCGCGCCGCTACCTTCCACGTTGACGGCAGGCAGGGGCCAGGTCACGGCCTGCATGGGCGCCTTCAACAACGCGACATCGGTGACGCGCACGACATCCAGGCCAAACTGATCGCCCAGCGACCAGCCGGTATCGTCGTAGGGATGCTTCTGCGGGTCCTCCGGCGACCAGTACTGGCGATCAAGCAGCACGTCAGCGATGCGCGAATAGGGTTGGTCCATGCGCACCACGTAACTCCCGGCCGGAAAGGTGCGCGTGGTCGGCGCCTTGTCCTTGCCGCCTTTCCCGTCGGCATCAGCCTCATCCGCCTGCGCCGCCTTGGGCAACTGAACGGTGAGCGCGGCATCCAGGCGATGCACCTCCGCCTTCTGCCGATGCAGCACTTCGATCAGCTTGCGCTGCGCACTTGAGCGCGGATCGTCGGCACTCAACACGTAGCCGGCCGGTCCTGAATCGGCCGCCTTGGTCACCGAGCGTTTCGACTTCAGCCAGAAGTTGCGCAGGAAGGCCTGGCTGTTGCCGGCAAAGTAGTCAAGCGCAGTCAGCATCGCGCTTTGTGAATAATTATTGTTGTTTCTCTGCGACCAGAGCACCTTGGCGCGCGGCGGATTCGGCCGATACCAGGTGCGTTCGTACTCCTCGGGCTCGAGGATGCGTTCCACGGTGTCGGCGCCAGCGTTGCCGAAGGTTTCGTACAGGCGGCTGATGCCGTTGTGGGTGGCGGCGATGAACATGAGATACCCGGGGCTCCAGGTATCGAACTCGCCGTGGGTGAACACGCCCGGCAGTCCGAGCCGGGTCAGGGTGTCGACGTTGTTCCAGCCCAGTTGCTGCCACTCGCCGACCAGCAGCGGATCGATCCAGCTGTTGTAAGGACCGGCACCGACCGTGTTGTCATAGAGGAACGGCACCGACTCGTGCATGTCATGCAGCACCTGTGCGTGCCAGCCAGTGTAGGTGTCGATGACATTGCGGGTGAGCGCCAGCGAGGCCAGCATGGCGTCGCGGTTGTTGTCGTGGGCAACGTAGTGGCCCCAGTAGAGCAGGCGCGGATACTGCGCGTCCGGATGGGCGCGATGCCAGTCGTAGAGATCGACCATGCGTTCCCATCCGTCGGTTTCGACCACCGGCGTGATCAGGGTGATCATCTTCGAGCGAATCGCGCGGATGTAGGGTGCTTCGTCCACGGTCAATCGATAGGCCAGTTCCATCAGCGAACTGGGGTTTCCGGTTTCGGTCGAGTGGATCGCGCCGGTGATGTAGTAGACCGGAACCGATTGCGTGATCAGTTCCTGGGCACGTGAGTCATCCAGCCCGATCAGGCGCGGATCGGCAAGCTGGGCGAGGCGTTGCCGGTTGTTTTCCAGATCGGCCAGCAAGGCTTCATCCGCAATCGCTGCGGCGATCATCTCGCGGCCTTCTTCCGAGGTTCCGATGGAAAACACCTTGACCCGCGGGCTGCTCGCGGCCAGCGAACGGAAGTAGTCGTGGATCGTCTTCAGGCGCGGCAGCATGTTGGGCGCGCCGGAGACATCGCCCATGGCCTTGGCCGGTGTCGGCACCGTGTCCGAAGCGGGCAAATAGCGCGTCAGTTGGGTGTTGAACGCCGGATCGGTGGTGTATTTCGCAATCTGCTCGCCATACCAGGCGTCCATCTTCTGGTTTGGATCAGCGGCGAAATGTGTTTCCAGCGGCGAGGCGGCGAACGACGGAAACGCGCTGAGCAGCGCGGCAAGCGCAATGAGCATGCGTGGCATGGATTTCCCCAAGGGCAAGGTGGCAGACCTGCGTCATTGTGCCAGAGCGTTGCCGGCGGGCAGCAGTGACGATGGTCATTCCGGTCCTCCGCCGCTTGCCCGTATCATGGCCGCATGAGCGCAATGCACGACATCGTGATTGTGGGTGGTGGCTTGGTGGGTTCCAGCCTGGCCATTGCCCTCGATGGCAGCGGCCTGCGTGTGGCCCTGGTGGAAGCGGCGCTGCCGCAGGTTGCCGCGCAGCCGAGTTACGACGAGCGCAATCTCGCTTTGGCGCGGGCCAGCATCAATGCCCTGGGCGCGCTGGGCGTGTGGGCAAAGGTGGAACAGGCACCGGCGCCGATCACGCAGATCCACATCAGCCGACGCGGTGGTTTCGGATCCGCGCAGCTCAACGCCGCCGAACTTGGCCTTGCGGAATTTGGTGCGGTACTGCCGGCTCGCGAGCTGGGCAATGCCTTGCTGTACCGGCTTGAATCCTGCCGTGATCTCGACCGCATCGCTCCGGCGCAACTGATTGCCATCGAAAGCCAGGATGATGCGATCGGTTTGGGCGTGCTCGCCGATGGCACGCAGCGGCAGCTGCGCGCGCGCCTGCTGGTGGGTGCGGATGGTACCGAGTCGTTCGTGCGCAACCACTTCGCCATTGGCGCGGATCGATTCGACTATGCGCAAAGCGCGCTGGTAACCACGCTCACCTGCGAGCGTGCGCCGGATGGCTGCGCGTTTGAACGCTTTACCGACAGCGGTCCGGTGGCCTTGTTGCCGTTGGCTGGAAATCGTGCCGGACTGGTGTTGAGCGTGCCGACCGCCGATGCCGCGCGGGTGGCCGAACTGGATGACGATGCATTCATCGCACTCGTGCACGAGCGTTTTGGCTACCGCCTGGGCCGCTTCAGCCGACCGGGAAAGCGCAAGCCGTATCCCTTGGCGCGCATGTTGGCATCGGCGTTGACGGCGCCACGCATGGTGCTGGTCGGCAATGCCGCGCAGACCGTGCATCCGCTCGGCGCGCAGGGTTTCAACCTGGGCTTGCGTGATGCGCTCAGCCTTTCGGAATTGCTGATCGAATCACGGCGCGATGCGGGCGATCCCGGCGCCGCCGATCTGCTGGCGCGCTATGTGGCCAGACGCACGCCGGATCGGCAGGCCACCACCGCGTTCAGTCATGATCTGGTGCGGCTGACGCGCAATCCGTTTCCGCCATTGCGCTGGCTGGGTTCGCTGGCGCTGGGCGCGCTCGATCATTTGCCGCCGCTCAAGCGGCGCGTGGCCCTGCGCGGCATGGGATTCCGCGGTGATGTTTCCAGACTGGGCTTGAGTCCATGAACCGACGCGGCGAACACGATGTGGTGGTGGTGGGTGCGGGCGTGGTCGGCGCGGCGACCGCGCTGGCGCTGCTGCGAGAAGGCTTCGACGTGGCCCTGGTGGAAGCCCGTCCGGCGCCGACCTGGAATGCCGCAGACGACGTGGACGCGCGCGTGGTCGCACTGGCGCCGGATGCAGTCGCGCTTCTGGATGGTCTGGGTGTCTGGAAGTCCGTCACGGACGCACGCGCCTGCGCCTATTCGCACATGCGAGTCTGGGATGCGCTGGCAGCCGGCGAGCTTTCGTTTGCGGCGGAGGATCGCGGAGAGACCGCGTTGGGCTGGATTGTCGAGAACCGCTTGCTCCAGCATGTGTTGTGGCAGGCGCTGGTCGAGGCTGGCGCACGCGGAGCAGCGATCCAGTTGCGCGTGCCCGGCGAGGTCACTGCAATCGAGAACGATGAGCGTGGCGTGGCAGCTACGCTCGCAGATGGCAGCGTAGTGCGCGCCCGACTGCTGGTGGCGGCGGATGGTGCCACCTCACCCATTCGCACCCAGCTCGGCATCGCTGTGCGCGAGCACGACTATGGCCAGCGCGCAATCGTTGCCCACGTAGGCATCGAACGTGCACATGAATCCACTGCCTGGCAGCGATTCCAACCCGGTGGTCCGCTCGCATTCCTGCCCCTGGTCGACGGTCGTTGCTCGATCGTGTGGTCCTTGCAAGGGAACGAAGCCGAACGGGTATTGGCATTGGGCGATGCGGCGTTCTGCGCGGAGCTGGGTTGTGCGCTGGATTTCCGCCTGGGCAACATCACATCGACAACGCGACGCCTGGCGTTTCCCTTGCGCATGCGTCTGGCCGAACGCTATGTGGTGGGGCGCACGCTGCTGATTGGCGATGCGGGACATGCTGTGCATCCCTTGGCTGGACAGGGCCTCAATCTCGGCTTGCGCGACGTGAACAATCTCCGCGGACAGTTGCGTCGCGCCAAGGCACGCGGCATCGATGCGGGTGCCGCACAGGTGTTGCGTCGTTACGAGCGTGAGCGCCGCAGCGAAAATATCCTGGCCGCCAGCAGCTTCACTTTGATCGAACGCTGCTTCAACTCCGAATCCATCGCCGTGGCGGGATTGCGCGGTTTGGCCCTCGCGGTGGCGGACAAGGTGACGCCGCTCAAGCACGTGCTGATGGACGCCGCAGCCGGACGCTTGTAACCGCGCAGGTTCCTGGCTCAGATCAGATCAAGCAAGTCCGGATCGATCTCGCGCAACTGTTCGGCGATTGCTGACGTGGCATCCAGCGTGCTGAAGCCGCGCCATTCGTATCCGGGCGCCACGGTGCAGCCTACCAGCGCGTAGCTGCCCAGTGGTCGTGCCGCTTGCCAGCAACCGGCGGGCACGACGAACACCGGGGCCGACTCGTGGCTGACTGGGCCAAGCACATGGCGCGAGAGCTGCTGGTCACGCGGATCAAAGCGCAGCATTTCCAGCGCCTCACCTTCGTACCAATGCCAGATTTCGTCGGCGTCGATGCGATGCCAACGGCTGACCTCGCCTGCGCACAGCAGGTAGTAGATCGAGGTCGCGGCCAGGCGCTCGCGGCCATCGTCGCCAACGCGCAGCGTGCTGCTGGATTCGTAGATGCGGCGATAGTGACCGCCCTCGACGTGGGCATCGAGGCGCAGCAGGCGTTTGAGGTGTTCGGCGCGTTCATTCATGCGCATAGGATACCCGTGACCCGGCACGGCAGGTATGCTCAGTGGCGTCTTCCATTGCGCAATTGGATTGCCGAAGGTCGCCGCCGCGCGCAGCAACCGGGGCGAAGAGGAATCTTCTCAGTCGTTAGACGCAGCTGTGGTGCCTCGTTAGACTCCAAGCCATGCAGTTCGAATGGGATCAGCGCAAAGCCGCCAACAACCAGCGAAAGCACAAGGTTGCCTTTGCTGACGCAATCACCGTCTTCGCTGATCCGCATGCCCGAATTTTTCCTGATCCGGACCATTCCGAAGCCGAAGAGCGAGAGATTATTGTCGGTTACGATGCCGCAACCCGCTTGCTCTACATCAGTTTCGTCGAGCGGCATGGTAACGTTCGCATCATCAGCGCGCGTCGCGCCACCAATTCCGAGGCACGAGCCCATGAAAGCTACCTCAAGTAAAGCGTCGCAAGACGAACTTCGGGACGAATACGCACTGGACTACGCCAAGTCCAAGCCGAATCGCTTCGCCGCAAAGCTCAAGGACACTACCGTTGTCGTCCTCCAGCCGGATGTTGCGGAGGTCTTTCAATCCTCCAAGGTTGTCAACGACCTGTTGCGCTCTGCAATCACAGCCACGCGCGCGTCATCCGCAAAGCAGCGATCAGCGCGTCGCTCGAGTTGACGCCACTAGCACGACACTGTTGACCTGGGGGCGCTGACACTGGCTTGCCGAGGATGAGGTTGGATTGGTTGAGGACTTGCCCAATGGGTGCTCGTCCGCAAAACCTCGATGGCTTCCAGCCTGGTGATTTGCGGTAGCGGAGCATCTTCGTGCGGTGCGTCCCAAAGGCTGAAGAACCCAGGAATTGGTGGCAAGTGTATGAATATCGACATTGATACGCTGAGCGAGTCCGAGCTTCACGATCTCAACCACCGAATCGTAGAGCGACTTCGGTTCATGCGCGAGACGCGTGCGCATGTGACCATGTTGCAGTTCCGCATCGGACAGCGAGTCTGGTTCCCTGCGCAAGATGGCGAACGCATCATTGGAGTCGTCACGCGCCACAACAGGAAGTCGGCTACGGTTGTTTCACTGGATGGTGTTCGATGGAACGTGGCGCCGGGGTTGTTGCAGGCCGAACCCGAGTTCGTTGATGCTCGGTTGGCCCCTGCCAACGTGGTGCTGCTACCGAAAAAGTAGCCAGTACGCATTTCAACCGTCGGCTTCGGCTGACGGCGGAATGTTGTGCCAGACCTGATCCGTCGGGAACCCCGGATCAGCTATTTTTCAATGCGGTAGTTGATGCCGGCGCGGCTGCCGGTGGTGGCGTTCTGTGCCTCGAAGTTCCAGCGCCTGCTCATGAGGTAGCGCAGGGTAACCACTTCGCCGGGATCGAAGATGCCAACGCCATAGCTGAGATACAACTTGGGCGAGAGGTACTTGCCGATGGTGAATGCAGCCCCGCCCAGCGTGGCATCGTCGGCGACGCCGATGTCATCGACTCCGAGGCGACCGCCGATGCTCTTGGCCAGCAGGTCGCCGGTGGCGGTGCCCAGGGCGCGCGCCGCCGTGCCCAGCATGTCGCCTTCTCCGCTCTTGAGTGCCGAAAGCGGCTTGCCGGTGACGAGGTAAGACAAGGCTTCGGATTGTTCCATCGCCGGTTCGGAAAACACCGTCAGCACCGGAAGTTGCGCGGTGCCACGCACCAGCAGTCCGGCACGGATTTCCCTGGCCTTGATCTCGCGCACGGCCCGGATGTCGAGGCCGGGGTTGTCGATGCCTGCGCCGACAAACAGGATGCGTCCGGATTCGATCTTGAGATCCTGGCCGTAGGCCTTGTAAATACCACCGGCGTTCAGAGTGCCGCTGCCACTGGTGGCCCGCCCGGGCTTTTCGATGATGGTGAGATTGCCATTCAGCGTGCCGTTGAATCCATAGCCGGCGAGCTTGACCTCCTCTCCGAGCACGAGCCTGATTTCCGCACTCACCGGCAGGGATTTTTTCGTCGAAGGCTTTGCATCATCGGTGACCACGACATCCGCCGACGCGGAACTTGCGCCGCCACCGGGCAGCTTGGCGAGGTCGATGTTTGCCGCCGGAATGCCGAGCGTGCCGCTGGCGCGCACTCCGTTGCTGTCCTGCTCGATGACGAGGTCCGGACTGATGCTGACCTTCAACGCGGGAATGTCGGCAACCAGCACGTTTTCCCCACGCAAGGTCATGCGCAGCGGCGTGCTGCCATCGAGGGTACCTTCACCGGCAACCACGAGCTGCCCCTGGTTGGCGTCGAGTTGGCCTTCCAGCACGAAGCGCTGCGCATCCTCGGCGCGCACGCTGAACCTGCCATCGTGCAGCTTGAGGCCGAGGGCAGGGACTTCCGTTGCCAGCCCTTCCACGTTCAGCGAGCCCAGCAGGCGCGGTTCGGCCAGCGTTCCGGCAATCGCGTACTGCGCGTTCGCGCGCCCCTGGCTGCGGGTGATCTCGGGACTCAACAGGTCGAGGAAGGCGAGATCGTTGAGGGCGAGGTCGAGGTTTCCATCCAGCACCTGCTCACCCGCCGGGCTTGGGGTGACGTTCAACGCGCCCTGGATGCGACCTTCGTGGTCGAATCGGGTTTCGAGTTTCACGTTGCCGGAGGCGCCATCGAGGCTGCCTTCCAGCAACAAGTCGCTGTAACTGAGGGCCGGTGTGTTGCCACCTTCCGGATAGCGCACCTGGCCGCTGGCGGAAGTGAACCGCGCGTTGCCCTGCAGGGGTCCCGATGCGCTGCGCTTCAGTTGCGCCGAACCGTCCAGTTCACCGCGAAAACGCAAAGGCGAATCCGCTGCCGCCAGGCGTGTGATCAGGCGCAGCGGCAGATGGGCGATTTGCAGACCCAGTTCCAGATCACCGCCCGCTGCGGTTTGTCCGTTCACGCACAGGCGCGTGGGTGCTGTTGTTGGTTCCGCTGGGGCGGCATCATCAACGGTATGGCTTTCCGGCGAATCAGGCGTGTTCCCGTTGTTGCCTGTGGCCACCGGCAGCGTGCCCGTCAAGCAGGTTTCGCCGAGTGAGAGGCGGCTTCCATCCCAGGCCAAGGCAGCGGGTTGCTCAAGCGACAGATCCGGCAAGCGGCGTGCCTTGGCGTCGAAATCGAGGCGGGCGAGATTTCCCTGCCATTGCGAGCCGTCGAAGCGGCCATCAAGATCCAACGCAATGCCAAGCGGATCGCCTTTGGCATTCACGCGCAGATGGTGCGCAGTTCGATTGCCATCGGCGTCCACGCGCAATGACTCGAACCGGAACGGCCCTTGCGCCAATCCCGTGACATCGATGCCCATCGATCCGGCGGCTTGCCCAAGATCGCTGATGCGGATGTCGGCCTGCAGCGTATTGGCCTTGAGATCCGTCCAGCTGAGGTCATGCGCCGACACCTGCCCGTTCAGCGCAAGCGCAGGCCAGCTGCCGCTGATGCGCAGATCGCCACGGGAGGCACCGCGCGCCGATGGCAGCCAGTCGGTCAATGCGGCAAGCTCGAAACGCAGGCGTGCGTCGGTCTGCGTGCCGCCGTTGCCGGTGATCGAAATGCGACTGTCGCCCAGTTGCAGATCGAGATTGCCATCGACGATGTTGCCGGGTTGCAGACGCAAGTCCGCGCTTCCGCCCAGCGCGCGATCGCGCAAGCGCCCACCGATGCGTGGCATTTGCAGATTCGCCTCGATACCGCGGTCGGTGAGTCGGCCCTGGCTGTTCAATGCGAATTCGATGGCGCCCGGCCACTGCGCGGCGAATGCAGCAGGATCGAGTCCTTGCGCGTTGGCCTCGATCTGCCAGGCCAATGCAGGTCGCAGGGTGAGCGTGCCAGAGGCTTGCAGCCCACCCTTGGCCTGGGTGAGCTGGATGCGCTTGAGTTCGACGCTGCGGGTGTTGCCCTGGATGTCGAGGTCGATGTCCGCCAGCGCGCCCTGCGGACCGAGCGCGAGTTGCCCGATCGCGCTGTAGTCATCCGCATGGCCGCGCAAGGCCAGGCTGCCATGACTGTGCAGGGCCTGGCCCACCCATTCCGTCGGCAGTTGCAGATCCTTCCAGCTGGCGGTGAGATCCGCCTGCGGCGTGTCCGTGGTCAGATCCAGCGTGCCGCTCACCTGCAGGCTTCCGGGTGTGCCTGGCATGGAAATTTGCAGTTGTTCGATGTTCAGGGCCTTGTCGGCCAACGCGACGCGCAGCGGTTCGAGCGCCACGCTGTACGCACCGATGCCAAGCAGGCCGTCCACGCTGGCATGCCTGCGGTCGCCACTGCCGTGCAGTTGCAGGGAAAGATCGCCCAGCGTGCTGTCGGTGAACACGCGTTGCGCGGGAAACGCGGGAATCTCCACCGCGAGGGTCCACGGCAGCTCGGCGCTCTGGCCAATCGTGGCGTTGATGCGGGTCTGGCTGGGCTGGTCGAGATCCAGTTGCAGACGTGTCTGTCCACGTTCGCCGCGTGCATTCACGGTGCCGGATAGCGTGATGTCGCCAAGGCGCCAATTGAACCGTCCATCCGCCTGGCCCGGGTAGCCGGTCTGGTTGGCCAGGGTGCCACTCAGGTTGACCTGGCCATCGACGGCTTTGACTTCCAATTGCCGGAGCACCACGCCCCATCCGCTCCAGGCACCGCTGAGTTCCGCGTGATCGATGGTTTGCAGCGGCTGGCCATCGCGGGTGATCGCGGCGCGGTCGATGCGCAGGCGCTCGACGATCAGGTCGATGGGCGGCGACAGCGAGAATGCCGAAGGTGGTTCGGCAGGCGATGCCACGCTCGTCAAGGCCACATGGATGTCGCTGGCCCTTAGGTCCTGGATCGCCACCCGGCCACCGAACAGGGCCAGCACGCCGACATCGACGCTGGCCTGCGCAATCTGCGCATCCACGCCGCTGGCCGCATCGCGGTAACGCAAATCCGTCACCCGCAGCGGACCGGCCAGGGTTCCGTCGATACTGCCGATGCCGAGCTTGTCGTCCAGCGCCGCCTGCACGCGCGCCAGCACAAAGCGCGCTCCGGAGGCCGTGTGCAGCGCCCACAACGCGGTCAAGCCGATCAACGCCAATACCACCAACAAGCCGATGCCCACTCGACGCAGGATGCGGCGCTGACGCCGCGGCTTCGCCTTGCTGGGGTTCCTGTCGCGTGGCGTGTTCACAGGTCGGGCCCGATGATGATGTGAAGTTCCACGCCGCTGGCGAACGTGTCGCTTATCGGCGTGCCGAGATCCACGCGCACCATGCCCACCGGAGAGCGCCAGCGCAGGCCGAGCCCCGCGCCGATCTTGAGATCGAAGTCCTTGCCACTGAAGGCATCACCGGCATCGACGAATGCGGCCGCACCCCACTTCGGCGAAAAATAATGTTCGTATTCGGCACTGCCGACCAGCAGGCGCTCACCACCGATGACTTGTGGTGTCGCTTCGCCTTCCACCGCAATGCGCGGACCCACGCTCTGGAACGAGTAACCCCGGATCGAGCGGTCGCCGCCGGCAAAGAAGCGCAACTCCGGCGGCAGCTTGTCGAAGCCGCCGACCTGGGTGATTCCCGCCGAACCACGCGCGATGAAGCGGCCATGCTCGCCCAGGCCGTGGATCCATTTCGCATCGGCGCCAATCTGGGCGAAGCTGGTGTCTGCCAGCACGCCTTCCTGCGCAGCGCGCCCAACCAGGGTCATTGACCAGCCCTTGCGCGGGAAATTGAAATCGTCGGCATGCTTCTTCGAAAGGGAAATTTCCGGATAGAGCAAGGTGGTGTTGCCCTTCTGCTGGGCCACGGTGAAATCGCCGGTCAGGAACTGCAAGCCGAAGGTTCGCGTCCAGCCGTGCCATGTGCGCGAGTCGTTGGCCGCCAGGCGAAAGGTTTGCGACTCGCTGGTATCGGTGTTCTCGTCGCGGTAGGTGACGCCAAAGTTGAAGCTGTGGTTGTCCTGGCCAGGCAATGGAATCTGGTACAGCGAGGAAAGGGTTTTCAGCCGTTGCGCCACGATCGACTCGAAGCGCAACTTGTGGCCGCGCTTGTTCACCCAGCGTCGCTCCACGCCGCCGCGCAGGCCGAATCCGGTATCCGTGCCGACGAACAGGCCGCCGGTATAGACCGTGCGCTTGGCTGGCGCCAGCATCACCGCGATCGGCACGTTGTCATCGGCGGCATGCTCGATGTCCGGCTGCACCTGGGAAATCGAGAAGTAGCCGGTATCGACCAGACGCTGTTGCAACTCCAGCAGTTTGTATTGCGAGTAGTAATCTCCGACGTTCCAGGGAATGAAACGCTGCATGAATGCGGACGGGAACTGGCCACCCTCGAAACCGGTTTCGGCAAAGCGATGGCGATGGCCGGCCTTCCAGAGCAGGGTGATGTGCGCGCTGTTGCTGGCGCGCTCAACCTCGACACGGTGTGTCTCCAGTTTCGCATCGAGGAAACCGACGCCGATCAGCGCGGCATGGATCGCGGCCTTGCTGCGCTCGTAAAGGGCATGGTCAAGCGGCTGGCCCTGGCCCGGCGCAAAGGCGCTGCGCGCGGCCCTGACGCTGCGCATCGCGTGGTCATCCGTCGGCAGGCCTTCGATTTCCAGGTCCAGGCGGATGATGGTCACCGCGGGGCCGGCATCCACCTGCAGGCGTGCGGTGTAGGTCTCGCCGTCCTGATCGAGTTTTGAGGTGAACGTGGGGTTGTAATAGCCGTAAGGTTCCAGCGCGGAACGCACCTGGCGTTCGGCGCGACGATACAGGCGCTGCACCTGGGCGCGGCTGACCTCGCGGGATGCGTACTGATGAAGCTCGACGGCGCCCAGGATCACCGTCTGCAATTCGGGGCTGACGCCCTCTACGGTCACGTTGACGCGCGCCGCCGATGCCGACGACGCGGCCAAGCACAGGAGCAGTGCGAGCAATTTCCGAGAAGTTTGGGTAGGCAAGACTGCGGCGCGCAAAAAAGAACAGGGCATGGTGGACTTATAGCAGGGCCGCATGAAAATCGGTGTTAGGGCAACACGGAACAAGTTGCTTGTAACGTCATTCCGGCGCAAGCCGGAATCCATTTGGAATTTGAAAACACGCCATGGGAATCAAGATGGATCCCGGCTTGCGCCGGGAAGACGACTTGAAAATTGATGCCATTGGCCAGCCTTCACAGCAGACCTTGGGGACATCGGGATCGATCTATCTATCAGGCCATTGCCTCATTGGACTGGTGCGCCACCCAGGCGCCGATCAGGGCGGAGGCATAGGGGATGGCTTGGGCGGCCAGGATGCCGATCCACAGCTTGCCCTCGGTGTAGGTGATGGCATTGGAATTGATCATGCCGAAGATGCAGGCGAGCAGGGCGAGGAACATCAGCAGTTCCTCGCGCACCGAGGCAAACGCGCTGGGCTTGCTGCTCAGGCGGCGACTCTTGGCGGTGCGCACGAACTCTCCCTTCTTCTTCCACAAGCCGAGGAAAATGCCGCGCGCGATGGCGTGGCTCAGGCCCATGCTGGCAATCGAGGCCATGATGGTGTCGTGCCATGAGCAAGGCACCCGCTTGCGGTAAAGCACGATGCCGAACACCGCCTTGCTGACGAAGAAGCCGATGATCGGAATCAGGAACAGCTCCATCGGCAGCGAGAAGTATTTTGGCCAACCGACCATGCCGATGGTCCAGGCAATGGCCATCATGGTGAACACCAGGTGCAGGGCATCGGCAAACCAGGAAAACCAGCCGGTCAGGAAATGGAATTTCTGGCCGCGGCTCAGGGGGCTGTCCTTGCGCGTCATCCAGCCAAAACGCGCCTTCATGATCTGCATCGCGCCGAATGCCCAGCGGTAACGCTGTGACTTGTACGCAGTGAAATCGGCAGGCGTGAGGCCCTTGCCGAGCAGGTCATCGACATAAACCAGATCGTGTCCGGCGTGCATCAGGCGCAGGCCCAGCTCGGCATCCTCGCAGATGGTCCATTCCGACCACGCACCGGTGCCGACCAGCAGGTCCTTGCGCACCATGGTCATGGTGCCGTGCTGGATGATGGCATTGCGCTCGTTGCGATGGTGCATGCCGATGCGGAAGAAGCCGTCGTACTCCCAGGCGGTCATGCGCCGGAATGCGTTGTGCTCGAAATCGCGGTGTGCCTGCGGACACTGCACGACGGCAACCTTGGGATCGTGGAAATAGCCGGTCAGCGAACTCAACCAATCCTCGCGCACCACGTAGTCGGCATCGACCACGGCAACCACTTCGGCGCGCGGATCGGTTTGCTCCAGGCCGAAATTGAGTGCGCCGGCCTTGAAGCCCTCCCACGGATTCAAATGGAAGAAGCGGAAGCGTTCGCCCAGCCTCGCGCAATGCTCCTCGACCGGTTTCCATACATCCTCGCGCTTGGTGTTGTTGTCGATCACCAACACTTCGTAGTTCTGGTAGTCGAGCGCGGCCAGCGAATCGAGGGTGAGGATCACCATCTCCGGCGGTTCGTTGCAGCAGGCCAGGTGGATCGAGACGAACGGCTGATCGGCAGGCGGCGAGGGTTGCAGAAGATTGAAATGGCGCAGCCAGCGCGGACGCCACAGCACCTCGGTGAATTCGAATCCGTTGATAAGCAGGATCAGGATGATGGCGATCTGGGCCGGAACCAGCAGCAGGAACATGATCCAGTCGAGCGGGCTGAGATAGAACGCCAGCGGCACGCTGACCGACCAGACCACCACCGATGCCGACAACTGGATCAGACCGAGGAAGAACAGGATGCCGGTCACGTAAAAACGCATGAAGTGACGGGCAAACCAGAACATCGGCAGGAATGCCAGCAAGCATGCGGCGATTGCCTTGATTGGCCAGCTCGGGTCCTCGACCACTTTGCCGGTCAGTGCGAATTTCGGTTCGCGCGCGGCGTTGAACATGCCCCAATAGGCTTCGACCCGGCCGGCGAGTGCTTCCTTCCACGGCTGGTCGATGGCCTCCATCACGTAGTAGTCGATGTTCTCGCGCTCGGCCACGTTGAACCACTCGCGCAGGAACTGCGCCTCGTCCTCGATCGAGGGCTTGGCGTATTCCTTGCGGTCACCGGCCGAAGGCCAGCCGATTTCGGCAATGACAATGTGTTTGTCGGGAAACAATTCCTTGAGGCGGTGGTACTGGCCGAGGGTGAAATTGATGGCGTCCTTGCGCGGCAGTTTTTCCCAGTACGGCAGCAGGTGCACGCTGATGAAGTCGACGTGGTCGGCCAGTTCCGGGTTGCGCTCCCAGATGAAGAATGGTTCCGCGGTTGAGACGGGAATCTTGAGCTGCGCGCGTGCGCGGTCGATGTAGCCGATCAACTGCTTGACGCTGATGTCGGCGCGCAGCAGCACCTCGTTGCCGACCATGGCGCGGGTGATGTTGGGATGCTTGCGGGAGAGCGCAATCAGACCTTCGAGTTCGACCTCGTTGTTGCGCATGCGGCGATCGATCCAGGCGCCGGCCATCACCTCCATGTCGTAGAACGCCGCGATGCGTGGAACCTGCGGGCTTTCGGCCGAGGAGTAGGTACGCAGGCGCTTGGTGTGCTTGGAGAGCAGGCGGATGTCGCTGGCCAATTCCTGCTCGCTGGGATAGAGGCCAAGGATCGGGCTCTGGTAACGCTGGAATGCGTTGTAGGCGAGGCCGCCGATCTTTCCGCTCCAGTCGTCGATCTGCTTGGGGCGGTTGAGGAAGGCCCACAAGCCGAAATTCAGCATGGCCACCAGTGACGCGAACATCACGGCGCGCCAGAAGGACTTTGTAACCACCTCGGAATGGGTATGGATCAAGACAGGCTCGGACGGGCAAAGCGCAGCGCGGCAGCATAGCCGAGGCCACTGTGTGCCTCAATGGAAACCGGGTCTGGCCCGTAGAGCGGAGCTTGCTCCGCTGCCCCGCAATGCCCGACATCCAGCCGAGCAAGCTCGGCTCTACGCGGGTTTATCCAGGATTGCCGCGGCCGCATTGCGGTCGGCATCGCCGCCGAGCTGTGCGTGAAGGCGTTGGTACTCGGCAAGCAGGGCGGGGTCGATGCGGCGCGTGCGCAAGGTTTCACGCAGCGCGGCGGCCAAGGCATCGGGGGTGCAGGCGTCCTGCATCAATTCCGGCACCAGTTCTCGGCCGGCCAGATGGTTGGGCAGGGAGTAGCGATCCACCTTGAGCAGGCCCAAGCCCTTGACGATGCGGTAGGTGAGGGGCGACAGCCGGTAGGCCACCACCATCGGCTGCTTGGCCAGCATCGCCTCCAGCGCCGCCGTACCGGAAGCCAACAGCACCGCATCGGCAGCGATCATGGCTTCGTGTGCTTGCCCTTCAAGAACGAGAATCGGGAATGGGGAATTGGGAATGGAAGTGGAGCCGGGAATGGAGAATGGGGAATGGGGAATGGTTGGATCCAAAGCGGATGCCGGGTTGCTGTTGTTTTTCTCGACTCCCGACTCGCGAATTCCCAATCCCGCTTTCGCCAGCTCTTCGGCGAAAGCACGCCGACAGGCGTCATTGGCCATCGGCGCAATCACATGCAGATCCGGGATGTCCTGGGCAAGCAGTTTGGCTGCCGCAATGAAATCCGCGCCCAGGCGGCGGATTTCACCCAGGCGGCTGCCGGGCAGCATCGCCAGCACGGGCGCGTCGGCGGGGATGCCCAACGTGGCGCGCGCCGCGGCCTGGTCGGGATTCATGGCAAACGCATCGGCCAGCGGATGACCGACAAAGCGCGCATCGACGCCGTGACGCGCGTAGATTTCCGGCTCCATCGGAAACAGGCACAGCACGCGGTCGGCGCTTTGGCCGATCCTAGTAGCGCGCTTCTCGCGCCAGGCCCAGATCGACGGACTCACGTAGTGGATGGTGCGAAAGCCGGCGCGCTTGAGCGTGCGCTCCAGCGCAAGATTGAAATCCGGGGCATCGATGCCGATGAAGGCATCCGGGCGCAAAGCCATGGTGCGCCTTCGTACGTCACGTCGGATGCGCAACAGTTCGGGCAAGTGGCGCAGCACCTCGACCAGCCCCATCACCGCCAACTTCTCGGCCGGATACCAGGCATCCAGCCCGGCCGCGATCATCTGCGGACCCCCGATGCCGGCAAAGCGCGCTTCGGGAAAGCGCTCGCGCAGCGCCTTGATCAGCCCTGCACCCAGCAGGTCGCCGGAGGCTTCACCAGCGATGAGGATGAAGAGCGGAGAGTCGGGAATGGGGAATGGGGAATGGTTCAAAGCCGGGAGTAGTTCAAGCCTGGGAATCGAGAATGGGGAATCGGGAATGGTGTTGAGCCGGGAATGGAGAATGGAGAATCGGGAGTCGAGAAAAGCAACAGCAACTCGGCTTCCGCTTTGGCTCCAACAATTCCCGGCTCCCTATTCCCGATTCCCGGCTTCTAACGCACCAACAAACGTTGTTGCAGTTTTGCGAAACCCTTCAGCGCTGTATTCGCGTGAGGAAAACGTTAGTCAAACCCATCCTGAAAAATGATATCCGAAGCCGGGCAATTGCCGCCGCTTGGGCCATCGCATGGATCGCTGATGGGGAGTCCGACCATCGGAAACTCGTTGGCATCGCAACGCACCGATGGACTGCCACTGCACGAACCATCGCCATCGGAATCCTTCAGCAGGATGTTTGTTCCGACCACATACTCAAACCCATCGACCAAGCCATCACCGTCACTGTCAACGGCCGGATACGCGTAACCGAGACGCTTGTTGCTGCCAGCTGGGAATGCAGTCGTGTAGCCCATGCCTTCAAAGGTGGTTCGTTCGTTCTCAAGAAACGTCGCGCAGTCGCCGTCCACCGATTTGCAGGCTCGATAGAACTTCTCGGCTCCTGGCGGAATGCAGGAAGGCTCGGGCGTGCAAGGCTGATAGATGTAGCCCTGAATGGTTCGCAGGTTGTAACCGGAAACTCGCGCTTGCTCGATATGCGTGGTGGTGGTCAGCAGGGTGAAATCCTGATTCGACAGCACGCAACCAGCGACACCCTGACAACCCATCGGGAAATAATGTCCGCGGTCAACCATATGCAAAGGAATGAGATCTGGCCACGAGGCGCGTGGCTTGTATTCCGTCGTCAGCACGTAGACCGAAGCCTTGGGTACGGAAGGTGGGGTCGAAGCGGAAGGAAACGTTGGATAGCCGGGAACCGTCGCGCCTTGCGAGGTGTAGCCGCCTGCGGCAAACAAAGCGGAATGAGCGAACTGAGGTGACGTAGTATCGAGATAGTCCTTGCTGGTGCTGCCATACAGTCGGAACAGCGGCGTCACCCGATTCTTGATGACGCTGCCTGCCACCCAGCCAAGCACATTCTGTATGGCTGAATTGGCGTCGGGCCGTCCATAGCCCAGCTTCGGGTCCCAGGGAATCGACGACTGTGCCTGAAAAGTCGTGTTGATGAGCACGGTACGCATTCCCCATGGCTGGCCGACGGGCGGAACCGGAACGCTTGGCGGCACCAGGGGATTGACCGAACGCAGGATACCCATCACGCCGGAAATCAGCGGTGCGGACATCGAGGTTCCCGTGCACGAGCCGACACCGTCGCTCGGTGTGGTGGCAAACGAATCCCCACAACCGATGACCGTGTTCCAGTCCTTGCCTGGGTACATGCTGGAGACGATGGACTTGGCTCCAGAGACCACTTCCTGTTTCGGCAAGCTGGGTGGGCGCGACCAATTGGATCCGCATTCTCTATTGTCCCCGTATGGACAGTTCGCATAGTTCCCTGGCGATTCGTCCCAGAACGTGATGGTGTCGTCGTAGCCCCCAACCGCGACCACCCGAGGATCAGCAGCAGGAAATTGCAATCGAATCCGCCAGTTGCCCGAAGCCCCTACCAGCACAACCCCGCGCGAGTCGGCGTAGGTCATGGCCAGACACCACACGTTCGATGGATGCGTGGCGCAATAGTCAGGCGGATCCAACGTCGCGGCCCCCAGACTCATGTTGACTATTTGCACCCCGGAATCGGCCAGCCAAGTAATGCCTTCTGCCACACTAGGAAAAGTAATGTTCGTAATAACGACGCCATTCCCGTCACAAAAACCAGCCGCAATCCGCGCCATGGCTACACCGCAGTGCTTACAGGTGCCTTTGAAACCCAAGCCACTGCTGACGTTGGATCCAACCAGACCAGATACATGTGTTCCGTGTCCGGCGAAGGTCACAGGGACGCCGGGCAATCCCGACGGATTGCAGCTTGGATCAGTGATCGACTCGGGCTCTTGCTCATCGACGTTGTAATCCGTTGTCGAGGTACCGCCCACATCCAGGGAAGCGGCGGGAATGAAGTTGCCACCGATGTACTGCCCGCTCGCTGAAAACTGCCGCAATGCAGAATGATTGATGTACAGGCCGGTGTCGGTAATTCCAACCAAGGCGTAACCCGTCGCGCGAAACCACGCAGCCTCCAGGTTGAGCGTGCTCCATTCATAGTCATTGCCCAACGGGCCTAGAGGAATGTCGCCGTACACGGCGAAGCTGGATAGTTCAGTGGATGAAAAATCCACGGCCGGAGAAACATACGCCGCCTCGATCGCCGGATCCGTCCTGAGCGAATGCAAAGCAAGCTCGACATCGATGTCGCCGGGATAGCGGATAAGCAGGTAGCGTTCCAGTTTCGCCCGAGCCGAATCTGGATGCTGATCGAGCCAAGTCTTGAGCTCGGGGTGTGCGCGCCTTGCCAGCAGAAACGCAGCCCCTTGCGGCCCCACATCGCGGAACGCAGCCAGTGGTGGATCCCCGCCAGCCGCGCCATCCACCCAAAACACGACATCTTCGGGTGTCGGTGTACCGGGCTGTCCGGAAAGCAGAGCCTCCACCAAATACGATGTGTCCTGCGCGCGCAGGTCTTGGGAGATGGGCGCCAGTATCAATGCCGCGCAAAAACTTCCTAACCCGAGCAAGGCCCGCTGCCGACGGGCAACCAGGCCGACCAGGCCGCCGATCAAAAGCAGACCAGCAACCAGGCCGAACGAGGGCAGTGCATTCGGCGAAGGTGCGCCACTGACCGTAAAGGTGAAGTTCGCCAGGGTCTCGAACACAGGTTCCGGCACCAGAGTTTCGTAAAACCGTTCCACATGGAGTGTGTACTCCCCTCCAGGGAATGTTCCAACATCGAAGACGCCGGTGGATATCGGGTTCTGGCAGAACAGAGGATCGTCAAAATGCGTTGTTTCGAGCAACATGTGAATGGAATTTCCCGTCTGAGTAATGGTCGGCGGGGCTGCGGAAATCCCGTCGCATTCTCCATATCGAATACTGACCGAAATCATTTCGCCAGCTACCGGGTTGGCAGGTACCAAGACCGGCGGATCAATAAACGCGAATGCGTTTGATGGGCCGATCAAACCAGCACTCATGCCGACAATCAGAGACAGGTAAAACAACCATCCGCGCTGCTTGCTCGCCATCGCAATTCTCCCCGGGTCTGGCATTGCTTCGATCGCTTGCTCTACTCAAGCACACTCAGCTGATGCAAAAGGATACCGCCGACCCATTGAGATTCTGTTCCAAGTATCGCAACGCTTCATTGTGGGCGCCATGCGATTGCCCGATTCATCGGCGACCCTGTGCAGAACTTGCCCTCAAATGCGGGGAAAGTGGTTAACAAGTTGCCCGAGAACTACCGGAACCATCCATCGGTGAGAGGATGGGGAGGTCGAGATTAGGATTGGGGACTGGGGCATGGGACGGGAATCGGGAATGGTGTTGAGCCGGGAATGGAGAATGGAGAATCGGGAGTCGAGAAAAGCAACAGCAACTCGGCATCCGCTTTGGCTCCAACAATTCCCGGCTCCCTATTCCCGATTCCCGGCTTCTAACGCACCAACGACCGTTGCGAGCGTTCGATGAAATCGAGCAGCAGTTTCACGTCGGGCGCGCCTTCGGCGGCGCGGGCCAGTTCCGATCGTGCTTCGGCCAGCGGCAGGCCGGAGGTATAGAGCGTGCGGTATGCGCGCTTGATCGCCATGATGCGATCGTTCGAATAGCCGCGGCGGCGCAGGCCTTCGGAATTGATGCCCTTGGGTTCGGCAAAACTGCCGGCGACGGTCACGTACGGCGGCACGTCGCGATTGATGATGGCGCCCATCGCGGTGAAGGCGTGCGAGCCCACCTGGCAGAACTGGTGAACCAGGGTGAAGCCGCCGAGGATGACCCAGTCGTCAACGCTGACGTGCCCGGCCAGCGAGGCAGCGTTGGAGAAAATGGTGTTGTTGCCGACCGTGCAGTCGTGGGCAATGTGCACGTAGGCCATCAGCCAGTTGTCGTTGCCGATGCGGGTCAGGCCGCCGCCATCCTCGGTGCCGCGGTTGAAGGTGACGAACTCGCGGATGACATTGCGATCACCGATTTCCAGGCGCGAACGCTCGCCATGGAATTTCTTGTCTTGCGGGGCTGCGCCAATCGAGGCGAACTGCCAGATGCGGTTGTCGCGGCCGATGCGGGTATTGCTGCCGATCACCACGTGGGAACCGATGCTGGTGCCATCGCCGACCTCGACATCGGCCTCGATGATGCTGAACGGGCCGATGCTCACATTGCTTCCGATCCGCGCGCCGGGATCGACCAGGGCGGTTGGATGGATCATCCCTCTCTCCGTTCCGCGCACAGCAATTCGGCTTCGGCAACGATCTCGCCATCGACTTTTGCCTGTCCCCAGAACAGGCCCATGCGCCTGAGCATGCGTTTTTGCTCCACCTCCAGCACCAACTGATCGCCTGGTACCACGGTGCGACTGAAGCGGGCCTTGTCGATCTTGACCAGATAGAACAGGGCCGGCTGGTTGGGGTCCTTGGCCACGGACAACTGCACGAGTGCGCCCGATGCCTGGGCCAAGGCCTCGATCACCAGCACGCCGGGCATCACCGGGTGACCCGGGAAATGACCCTGGAAAAACGGCTCGTTGAAGGTCACGTTCTTGATCGCCGTCAGGTGCTTGCCCGGATCCCAGGACACGACGCGATCAATCAGCAGGAAGGGATAGCGGTGCGGCAGCAACTGGGCGATCTGGCGCACATCGATCGGGCCACGCTCCGGCATCGGATTGGTTTCATTCATGGGAGGGTCCATTGTCCTTGTCCGCAAGCTGCCGCGCCAGCTTGTCCAGATGTTTGAAACGCGCTGCGTTGCGTCGCCACAGTCGGCTTTCCTGTATCGGCGTACCCGACGAATACTCGCCGGCTGCGCGGATGGAGTGGGTGACCAGGCTCATCGCGGTGATGGTCACACGGTCGGCAATCGTCAAATGACCAATTATGCCAGCCGCGCCGCCAATCAGGCAGTAGCGGCCCACCCGCGTGCTGCCGGCAATCGCGGCGCAGCCGGCTATGGCGGTGTGGGCGCCGATCACCACGTTGTGGGCGATCTGGATCTGGTTGTCCAGGCGCACGTCCTCTTCCAGCACGGTGTCTTCGAGGGCGCCACGGTCGATGGTCGTGTTGGCGCCGATCTCGCAGTCATCGCCAATGCGCACGCCGCCCAGTTGCGGCACCTTGATCCAGTGGTCGCGATCAAAGGCCAGGCCAAAACCGTCGGCGCCGAGCACCGCACCGGAATGGATCAGCACGCGCTGGCCAAGCCGCACGCGACGCACCAGGGTCACGTTGGCGCCCAGGCGGGACTGTGCGCCCACCACGCAATCCGCGCCGATGGTGCAATGAGGACCGAGGACTGCCCCTGCTTCAACGCGACTGCCAGATTCGATGACGCAAAACGGGCCAATCGACACACCCTCGGCAATGTCAGCGTCGGCGCAGATCACGGCACTGGGATGAATTCCGGGCGAGCCGGCGGCATCGTCGGCAAACAGGGCGGCAATGCGGGCAAAGGAAACGTAGGGCTGCTCGGCAACCAGCAGCACCGTGCGCCCGGTTTCAATGCCGGCCACATCTGCGGAAGCCACGATCACAGCGCTTGCCTGGGTGGTGGCAAGCTGTGCGCGATAGCGCGAGTTGGCAAGGAAGCCCAGATCACCGGTTCCGGCCCCGGCCAGGGTGGCGACGCCGCGGATGGTGGTGTCGCGGTCGCCCAACAGTTTCAGGCCGAAGCGTTCGGCCAGATCTCCCAGACGGTGTGCATGCGCGGGCCTGTTCATGGAATCTTCGATGATGCCTCAAAGGCGCGGCGCAGCCGCTCCAGAACCTGGTCGGTCACATCAATGCGCGGGCTGGCATACACCACGGGACTCGGCACGATCAGGTCCATGTCATTCTCGCGGGCGAATTCAACCACGGCATTGTTGATTTCGCGCCAGCTGCGATCAAGCTCCTGGTCACTGCGCGTCTTGAGTTCGTTGCGAAGGGTTTCCCGGCTGCGCTTGATGGAGCGATCCAGGGCCTCGATTTCGCGGCGCATGGCGGTGGCTGCATCGGCCGCCAGTGTTGGCGATTCACGTTCGTAACGTGCGCGCAGTTCGGCCAACCTCGTGGACTGCGCATTCAATGCGGTATCGCGTGGGGCAAACTCGCGCTCGAGTTTCTGCCGGCTGGCGACGACCTGCGGCGCATTGTCGAGCAGGCGTTTCATGTCGACATAACCGATGCGCGGACTCGGTGCTTGCGCAGCCAGCGGCAGGGCGAACGACATCAAGAGCGCCAGCAGCAGCGCGCAAGTCGTTGTTGCCCTTGATGCGCTACCAGCCAAGCCCGTACTCCCGCATCACGTCCGATTCAAGTATCGCTCCCCGCTCGCTCCGCGCAGGGTCAGAACTGGGGTCCGAAGGAGAATTGAATGGACTCCGTATCGTCTCCGTCCTGCTTGCGCAACGGTTTGGAAATGCTGATGACGATGGGACCGACCGGCGCGCGCCACTGGAACGACAGGCCGGTCGAGGCGCGCAACTCGCTCGCGTCCCAGGCGTTGTAATCCTTGAACACATTGCCGACATCGACGAACCAGGACAGGCGCGTGGTGTTGCTGCCTTCCTTCATGAATGGCGTCGGGAAGATCAACTCGGCCGTTGCCACCGTCTTGAATGCGCCACCCAGCGGCTGCCGGAACCCGGCACTGAAGTCGGCGGGTCCGAGGGTGTTGTCGCGGAAGCCGCGGATGTCCGCGCTGCCGCCGGCAAAGAAGTTCTCGAAGAATGGCAAGCCGCGAGCGCCGTATTCCGTGGTAATCGGCGGATCCTGGCTGTTGTCGGTGGCCGTGCGGTAGACGCCGCTGTAGCTGCCGCCGTATCCAACCGACGCGCTGCCGAACAGGGTCAGCTTTTCGGTCAATGGGATGTACTGCGAATACAGGTACTTGAACTTGAAGTACTCGACCGTGGAGCCGGGCAGGGTGGTTTCGAAGGAAACGGTCTGCAACGAACCCCGGGTGGGGTTGTAGTACTTGTTGCGTGTGTCATGCGCCCACGAAAGTTCAAGGCTGCCGTTGTGGAAGGTGTTGTGATTGAGCGCAAACAGGTAATCGATGAACTGTTGTGGCGTGCTTCCGCGGAAGGTACGGATCGTCGTCTGGCTGATGCCGATGCGCGTGTTGAGGACGTCGCTTTCGGTAAGCGGCAGGCCAATGTAGGTGCTGAAGCTGTCGGAATTGGTCAGGTAGTTGGCGATATTGGCCTGGCCGGAATCCAGTTCGCGATGCGCGATGTCGTAGCCGAGGCCGATGCCGTCATCGGTGAGGTATGGCTCGAAATAGGAAATGCTGTAGGTCTTGAGATAGGAGCTGCGTTGCAGGGTGAGACCGACGCGGTCACCGGTGCCGAAGAAGTTGTTCTGCTGCAGGGAGATGCTGGTGATGAGGCCCTGTACCTGCGAATAGCCGACGCCGAAGGTGAAGCTGCCGGAGGGCTGTTCCTTCACTTCCACGGTGATGTCGACCTGGTCTTCCTGACCGGGGACGCGTGGCGTATCAATGGCCACCGTTTCGAAATAGCCCAGCCTTTGCAGGCGGATCTTGGAGCGGTCGATGGCAGCCTGCGAATACCAGGCACCTTCAAGCTGGCGCATTTCACGGCGAAGAACCTGGTCTTCGGTGTGCAGGTTGCCCTTGAAGCTGATGCGGCGGACGTACACGCGCTGGCCGGGTACCACCTGAAAGTTGAGGCTGACCTCGCGCTTTTCGCGATCAATCTCGGGAATCGGGTTGACCTCGGCGAAGGCATAGCCGATGTTGGACAGAACCGAGGTGATGGCGTCGGACGACTGCTCGACCTTGCGCCGGGAAAAAGTTTCGCCGGCCTTGATGGAGAGCTGCTTGCGAAGATCCTCGTCGGTGAGGATGAGGTCGCCGGTCAGCTTGATGTCGGAGACGGTATAGACCTCGCCTTCCTCGATATTGGCAACCACGTACATCTTGCGCTTGTCCGGGCTCATCGAGACCTGGGTTGAATCAACCGCGAAGTCGACATAGCCGCGGTCCAGGTAAAACGAGGTCAGGCGCTCCAGGTCGCCGGACATCTTTTCGCGCGAATACTGGTCGTCCTTGGAGTACCACGAAGTCCAGTTGGTGGTGTCGGACTGGAAATCCTCGCGGATCTTCTTGGCCTTGAACGAGTTGTTGCCGACGATGTTGAGGTGCTTGATCTTTGCCGCCTTGCCTTCGGTGATATTGATGCTCACCTGCACGCGGTTGCGGTCCAGGTTGACCACCGAGGTCTTGACTGAGACGTTGTACTTGCCGCGGTTGTAGTACTGGCGGGTCAGCTCCTGCTGCACGGAATCGAGCGCCAGGCGCTTGAAGGTTTCGCCTTCAACCAGGCCGATGTTCTTGAGACCGGCGCGCAGGTCGTCTTCCCTAAGCTCCTTGTTGCCGCGGATGGCCACCTTGGAGATCGAAGGGCGCTCGCTGAGCTTGACCACCAGGATGTCGCCCTGGCGGTCAAGGCTTACGTCATTGAAGAAGCCGGTCTGGTAGAGCGCTCGAATCGCCTGCTCGGCTCGGTCGCTGGTCAGGACGTCGCCTTTTTCTACCGGCAGGTAGGTGAAAACCGTTCCCGAGGCGATGCGCGACAAGCCGTCGATGCGGATGTCCGAAACCGTGAAGCTGTCAAACGCCAACGCATTCTGGGCGCTGAGCGAGGCAAGCAGGAGCAGGGCGGCGATACGCTTCATCGTCACTTCCATTGGTGCATGGTCGGCTTGCGGTCAGGGCAAACCGCATCCGTTGTTGTTGGGCAGCACCGGCTCAGGGCAGGAGCCGATGGATATCGTTGAAGATTGCCAGCCCCATCAGGGCCACCAGCATCAGCAGGCCCACGTACTGGCCTGCAATCTGGCTGCGCTCACTCACCGGACCGCCTTTTATCAGTTCGATAAGGTAATACAGCAGGTGGCCGCCGTCCAAGATCGGGATAGGCAAGAGGTTGATGATGGCCAGCGAAAGCGAGATCAGGGCAAGGAATCCGAGGAACCAGGCCAGACCCATCTGCGCCGAACCGTTGGCAAAGCGGGCAATGGAGATCGGGCCGGACAGGTTGTCCAGGCTGGCCCGGCCGACCACCAGCATTTTCAGCATGGAAAGCGAGCTTTTGGTGGCATCCCAGGTTTCGGCAAATGCCTGCGGAATGGCAGCCAGGGGGCCGTATTGGAGCTTGGCGTCGTACGCGGCGGTACTGCCGACGCCCATGATGAAACGGGACTTGCCATCCCCTGCATCGACGGCCGCTGCCGTGAGGGGAATCTCGATGCGTTCGTTGCCGCGCTGGATGAGCAGGTCCAGCTGCGGATCGCGGGCGGCCTCCTCCGGGATGAGGGTTTCGATGTCGGAAAATCCGTTCACGTCGCGGTCGTTGATGCGCAGGATGCGATCACCGACCTGGATTCCGGCCTGTGCAGCCGGGTCGCCGTCGGAAATCCGGCCCACCACCGCCGGGCGCTCGCGCGGGGCCAGGCTGAGGCCGATCTGGTCGAAAAGCTGGTCCTCGCCAACATTCGCGGGCATTTGGCTGAAGGCCAGTGTGCGCGTGGCGCTGCCATTGCCTGAGGTGACCACGTCAACCCGGGCATCCATGCGTCCGATCGCGCTTTCGCCCAGTTTCTGCAGGGCCTTGCTCCAGGAATCCACCGCATCGCCATTGACTGCGGTGATGCGATCGCCAGCCAGCATGCCGGCCTCGGCGGCAATTCCGGAGGGTGCGGCAACAATCGGCAGGAAGTCGGGCTTGCCGACCACGAACATCAGCCAGAACGCCAGCACGGTGAATACGAGGTTGAAAGCGGGGCCGGCGGCGGCGATGGCCATGCGCTGCAGAACCGGCTTGCGGTTGTGCGCCTGATCCAGGTCAGCCGGCGCCACCTCGCCCTCGCGTTCGTCGAGCATCTTCACGTAGCCGCCGAGCGGAATGGCGGCCACCGCAAACTCCGTACCGTGGCGATCACGGCGCATCCATAGTGGCTTTCCGAAACCCACCGAGAACCGCAGCACCTTGACCCCGAACCAGCGGGCCACGATGAAATGGCCGAACTCGTGGAAGGTGACCAGGAGGCCCAGGGTGACGATCAGCCACCAGACTGACCCAAAAAACTCGTTCATCAAAAAAATCTCGTCGATCATGCCGCCAGCAGGCTGTTGAAAAACTACCTGCGTTGCCATTGCTGCGTTAAAAACAGGCTCAAAATGCTCATTTACCGCACGTAAACTGCGCTTTTTCGCCTGCTTTTGTCTTGCACTGGCTGCCTCGCCTACGTTTTTCAACAGCCTGCTAGTCGGGCAATGATACGTTGTGCCTGCCGGCGCGCGGTTAAATCACTGTCAAGCAAGGCGTCCAGACCGTCGGCAGGCCGGGCCGGCAAGGCCGAAAGGCACTGCTCGATCACCTCGGCAATGGCCAGGAACGGCAGGCGTCCGGCGAGAAAGGCGGTTACGGCTTCCTCGTTGGCGGCATTCAGGGTGGTTGGTGCGTCTCCGCCTGCGGCCAGGGCCTGGTAGGCCAAACCAAGGCAGCCGAAGGTGCCGTGGTCGACTGCCTCGAATTCAAGTCTGGCGATGTCGATCAGGTTGAGCGCAGGCACGCCGGCTTCGATGCGCTCGGGCCAGGCCAGGCCATGGGCAATGGCGGTGCGCATGTCCGGATTGCCGAGCTGCGCCAGCACTGAGCCGTCGCGATACTCGACCAGGGAATGCACGATGCTTTGCGGATGGACCACCACCTCAATGACCGAAGCCGCCGCGCCAAACAGGAAATGGGCCTCGATGACCTCAAGGCCCTTGTTCATGAGCGTGGCCGAATCCACCGAGATCTTGCGACCCATCGACCATTTCGGATGGGCACACGCCATGTCCGGTGTCACATCACCCAACTCGGCACGGCTGCGGCCGCGGAAGGGTCCACCGGAAGCGGTGAGCAGGATGCGCCGCACCCCGGCCTGCGCGAGATCCGGCCGAGCACCGGGCAGGCACTGGAAAACGGCGTTGTGTTCGGAATCCAGCGGCAGCAGATCGCCACCGCCGCGTTCCAGCGCGTCCAGCAGCAAGGGGCCGGCCATCACCACCGATTCCTTGTTGGCCAGGAGCAGGCGCTTGCCGGCGCGCGCGGCGGCCAGCGTGGACCCAAGGCCGGCTGCACCGACAATGGCGGCGACCACGCAATCCGCATGCGCGCCTTGTGCCGCCTCGACCAATGCCTCCGGTCCGGCCAGCACCCGAGTCTCGGGGCTTTGTGCAGCGAGCAAGCTGCGCAGTTCGGATTCACATCCCTTCTCGGCCACCACCGCGATCTCGGGGCGGAACCGGGCGCACAAGCGGGCAAGCGCGGCGACATCGCGATTTGACGTCAGCGCGGTAACGCGAAAGCGATCCGGATGGCGCGCGATGACATCAAGCGTACTTGCCCCGATCGAGCCGGTCGCGCCCAGCACGGCAACCCGTTTCATGGAGCAACCAGCAGATCGATGCCGACTTTGCCGAGCACGAACAGCGGCAGGGCCGCAAACACGCCATCAAGACGATCGAGCATGCCGCCGTGGCCGGGAAACAGGGATCCGGAATCCTTGACCCCGGCTTGCCGCTTCATGAGGCTCTCAAACAGGTCGCCGATGATGGAAAACACCACGCAGAGCACGGCAAGCCCCACCAGCAAGGCCAGGCCCGCGCCACGCTGTTGCATCCACCAGCCGGCAATCAGGGCGACCAGCGCGGTGCCGATGAGGGCGCCCCAGACGCCTTCCAGGGTTTTGCCGGGACTGATCCGGGGCGCCAGCTTGTTGCGTCCGAAGCGGCTTCCGGCAAAGTAGGCGAAAGTATCCGCCGCCCAAACCAGGACCAGGGCAAACAGGGTCCACAGGCGGCCATCGGGCGTTTCCCCGTGGAGTTGAACCAAGGCAGCCCAGGCCGGAACCAGCACGCAGAGGCCGGCAAGCAGCTTGATTGCCTTGTTGCGCGACGTTGGTGAGGCGGAGAATGTGTAACGCCGCATCCACAACAGGGCAAGCGGCCACCAGATCACGCCGGCCACCAGCACTGCCCACCACAGCGAGCTGTCGCGCACGGACCACAGTCCTGCCTGGGCAAGCACCACCGCCAGCACGGCCGCGATGCGGACTTGTGCGGCGCGCATGCCGATCAATCCGGTCCATTCCCAAACAGCCACGGCCCACACCACCACCAATACGCTGGCAAACAGTGAAGTGGGCGCGAGCAGGATCAGGCAAACGGCAACAATGGCCAGAATGAGCGCGGTGACGATGCGTTGCTTCATGCGTTCCCCGTTGCACTGCTTGCCTGAACCTGCGCGGATGTCTTGCCGAATCGCCGTTCCCGCCGATGGAATTCGTGCACGGCAGAATCCAGCACGGTGGCATCGACATCCGGCCACAGGGTATCGATGAAAACCAGTTCCGCATAGGCCAGTTGCCAGAGCAGGAAGTTGCTGATGCGCTGCTCTCCGCCGGTTCGCAGCAAAAGATCGACAGGTGGCTGTTCCGCCAGGCTGAAGTAGGGCGCCAGGGTGGCCTCGCTGATGGCATCGGCCGCCAGCTCGCCACGGGTGACCGCCTCGGCAGCAAGCCGCGCAGCATGGGCGATATCCCAGCGCCCGCCGTAGTTGACCGCGACATTGGCAAACAGGGCGCGATTGGCCTGCGTCTTGCGCATGGCCTTGTGCATGCGTTCGCGCAGCTCGGCGGAAAATGCGCCCAGGTCGCCAATGAATTCGATACGCACGCCATGTCCGTGCAGCTCGTCGACTTCGCGATCCAGCGCCTTCAGGAAAAGCTGCATCAACGCGCCGACTTCCTCATCGGGGCGCTTCCAGTTTTCACTGGAAAACGCAAACAGGGTCAGCGAGCCGATGCCGTTGCGAAGGCAGTATTCGATGGTCGCACGCAGCGCCTTCTGTCCTTCGCGGTGGCCGAAGCTGCGCGGGCGATGGCGTTGTACGGCCCAGCGGCCGTTGCCATCCATGACAATGGCCAGATGGCGCGGAGCACGCGCAGGAGACGTGCTCGCGGAGTCGATAGTCATTGCGGGAAATGATGGGCGATCGGATCAGATCGCCATCAACTCGTCTTCCTTGTGCTTGACCACGCCATCGACTTCCTTGACGTATTTGTCGGTCAGTTTCTGCACATCATCCTCACCGCGACGTTCCTCGTCCTCGCTGATCTTCTTGTCCTTGAGCAGTTCCTTGATGTGATGGATGGCATCGCGGCGGATGTTGCGGATGGCGACCTTGGCGTTCTCGCCTTCACCGGCAACCTGCTTGGACAACTCCTTGCGCCGCTGTTCGGTAAGCGCAGGCAAATTGATGCGGATGACCTGGCCGACCGTGGTGGGCGTGAGGCCGAGATTGGAAGCCAGAATCGCCTTCTCGACCACGGCAACCATGGTCTTTTCGAAGGGGGTGATGGTCAGCGAGCGCGCATCGGCAACGGCGATGCTGGCCACCTGGGGCAACGGCACGTCGGATCCGTAATAGGGCACCTGCAACTGGTCGACCAGGGCCACGCTGGCGCGGCCGGTGCGCAGATGGGTCAGATCATGGCGCAGCGATTCGACGCTTTTGGTCATGCGCGTTTGCGCGTCCTTCTTGATGGTGTCGAGCATGATGGGGCTACCCGTGGTGCATGGTGATTGGCCGGGAAGTATAGCAGCGGCGCCAATGCTTCCTCGCAGATCGGAGCTTGCTCAGCTGTCTTGTGTGGCGTTGCGATGAGCGGGGTAGAGTCCGATTGTAGAGCCGAGCTTGCTCGGCTGTCGTGTCAGGCGCTGCTGCCGACCAACGTGCCGATGGAGGCGCCTTGCATGATGCGCATCAGGTCGCCTTCCTTCGACATGTCGTAGATGCGCAGGGGAACCTTGTGGTCGCGGCACAGGGCAATGGCGCTGGTGTCCATCACTTGCAGGTTGCGCTGGATGACATCGTCGTAGCTCAGGCTTTCGTAGCGCGTGGCAGCAGGATTCTTGGCCGGATCGGCCGAATACACGCCATCGACCTTGGTCGCCTTCAACAACAGGTCCGCGCCAATCTCGATGGCGCGCAAAGCCGCCGCCGAGTCGGTGGTGAAAAAGGGATTGCCGGTACCTGCGGCAAACAGCGCGACTCGGCCTTTTTCCAGATGGCGGATCGCGCGACGGCGGATGAAGTCCTCGCACACCTGGTTGATCTTGATCGCGCTCATGGTGCGCGCGGTGCCACCGGCACGCTCGATCGCATCCTGCATGGCCAGGGCATTCATCACAGTAGCCAGCATGCCCATGTGGTCACCGGTAACCCGGTCCATGCCGGAGGCGGCAAGCCCCGCGCCGCGAAAGATGTTGCCGCCGCCGATGACGACGCCAACCTGCACTCCGGCGTCGCGCACGTCGATGATTTCCTGGGCCAAGCGGCCGATGACCTTGGGGTCGATGCCGTAATCGGCCTCACCCATCAAGGCTTCGCCGGAGAGCTTGAGCAGAATGCGTTTGTACTTGATCGCTGACATCAATGGCTCCGGGCCGGCAAAACCGCTGCATTGTACGGGACTTCCCCGCACTTGCCACGCGCGATGTTGCAAGAAGCAGCCGACGAAGCCGGGCAGATGGTCGAAT
>Ga0208822_1000431_pt1 | contig 32223 bp, 29 predicted proteins | sample AD_STIC08_MetaG_FD_184435 | JGI IMG/M metagenome (GOLD analysis project Ga0208822, IMG submission 184435) | Active sludge microbial communities of municipal wastewater-treating anaerobic digesters from USA - AD_STIC08_MetaG (SPAdes) (version 2) | ecosystem: Engineered > Bioreactor > Anaerobic >...
CGACGCTGAGCTGCGCCGCGCGGCGCCTGCCGGGGCGCAGCAGGCCGGCAGGCGTCTCGTCGAGGAAGCCGGCCTGCTGTTCGACCAGCAGCACCCGCCCGCCCGGGCCGACCACGGCGAAATCGACCTCGCCGAACACCGCCGTGCGACCCTCGGCGCGCGTCCAGTGCAGGCCGTGGTAGATCGTGGTGTCCTCGGGCAACGCGGCGGCGAGGCGGGCGAGGGTGGCGAGCTCGCGCCCGCGCGCGCCCTCCGCGGGGAGCAGGCGCCAGCCTTCGGGGTGGGTGCGGGCCATGGTGCGCCTCAGTCGATGGGCTCGAACAGGCGGGCGACGATGCGCTGGCAAGACGGGAGCTCGAAGGCCTCGGGGTTCAGGTCCGCGCAGGCCTCGGCGAAAGGACGCATCCCCTGCTGCAGATGGGCGAGCAGGGCGGGGAAGTCGTTCGTCTTTTGGATCACGCCGACGCCGTCTTCGAAGGCGCGGGTCATCAGCTCGAGCGGGGCGGAGTCCTGCGGGATGGGCGCGTCGGCGGGATTCATGTCGAGAATGTAATGGCGTTCATCCGCTTTCACGGTTGCGGGGCGAAGTGGCCGGATCGCTTCACCCATCGGAGACCGGCGGGGTTGCGGCGGTTTGCGCACGCCGCTCACCCCCGTCCAGCGTGAGCCCGTGCTTCAGTTCCCCGCGAACACCTCGTCGATCGTCCGCGCCTCGAGCACGCGCTCGGCCCAGATCTCGAGCTGCTCGGGCGTGGACTGGGAGAGACGCCGGATGATGTCGGGGGAGAGCGGGCCGAAGCGCCGGTTCAGCAGGCGCAGGAGGACGCTTGCACTGCCTTGGGCACGACCCTGCTCGATCCCCTTCTCGATACCGATTTCGAGCCCTTGCTCCATGCCCTTCTGCAGCCCGCGCTCGATCGCGAGTCGTTCGACGCTGGTGACGTACTTCACTTTGCGTTCTCCTTCAATATTTTCAATATCTTGCCACAGTCTCTGCTCGAACTCCCTGGGTAGTCGCATCATCCAGTCGAGCACCGAAAAGAAGTCGAGGATGCGTTGTCGCGTCCAGTCGCGTTCATAGAGTAGTCGCACCAGGCGGCGCTTGGCGTCGAAGCGGGCGATCGGGCTGCGGCGGGTGCGACGGGTGTAGAGGTGCGCGGCGGTGACGAGTGCGAAGGGGTTCGGGTTGCACAGCAGCGCGGCTTCGTCCGCTGCGTGGTCGACCAGCTTGGCGACCGGAAATTGCAGATTGTGCCGGCAGCCGAGGCGCTCGTAGCCGAAGCGGTCGGGGCGCCAGGCCGGGTCGTCATCGGCGAGCACGGCCAGGCTGGCGACCGGACGGTCGTAGCTGTCGTAGATGCGGTAGTTATAGACGAACATCCGGCGTGCGAAGTCGGGGTCCATGCTTCCCTGGACCTCGATGTGCACACACAGCCAGTCCTCCTCGCCGGCGTGCGTGGTGACGCTGGCGAGCTTGTCGACATGGCGCCGGCCGAGCGCGGCGTCGCGTACGATCTGCTGCAGCTCCTTGTCGAGGAAGCGGTGGCCGCGCGCCCAGTCGATCTGGCGGCCGGCATCGGGGAAGTAGAAGTCGATGAACTCCGGGAAGGCGTGCTCGACGGCCTCCTTCCACGGACTGTCGTAATCGTCCTGCGCGGCGCTGGCGGGCATTGCGAGCTCCTGGGTGAGGGAGCTGGAATGCTATTTGGAAATATGACAAAAGGGAATTGGGGGCATTGGGATGCGTCCCCGAATTTTCGGAGTATCCGCGATTTTCGGGGGCTGCACGCCATGGCAATGCCGGCTGGCCGCCGCCGTGCCGCCGCGCGAATCGGACTAGAATCCCCCCCATGCCGCTGACCCTCGCCGCTCCCGTCCACAGCGAACTGATCATCAAGAAGAGCCGCTTCATCGGCTGCGTGCAGCCGATGAGCGACCGCGCCGGCGCGCAGAAGGTCGTGGCCGCGTTGTGGGCGCAGCATCCGGGGGCGCGCCATGTGTGCTGGGCGCTGCTTGCGGGCGGGCAGTCGGCGGCGGTGGACGACGGCGAGCCGAGCGGCACCGCCGGGCGGCCGATGCTCGACGTGCTGCGCCACCAGGACCTGGAGGGCGTGCTCGCCACCGTGGTGCGCTACTTCGGCGGCGTGAAGCTGGGCGCCGGGGGTCTGGTGCGCGCCTACACGGACGCGGTGGCGCAGGCCTTGCTCGAGGCCGAGAAGGTGCCGATCGTGCGCCTGGCGACGCTGCGCTGCGTGGTGCCGTATGCGATGGAGGGGCTGCTGCGGCGCGAGCTCGACGCCGCCGGGGCGAGCCTGCTCGCGGTGGCGCACGGGCAGGCGGTGGAGCTGTGCTTCAGCCTGCCCGAGGATGCCGCCGCAGCCCTGCGCGCGCGCCTTGCGGAGGCGGGGCAGGGCCGGATCGAGTGGATCGCGGAGGTCGAGTGAGCGTTGGGCGCCAAGGGGCGGCAGCGTCCGGGTTTGCGCGGGGGCGAGGATCGCGACTTGCGTCGCTCCTACAGGGCGCCTGGGGCGTAGGGTGTGGTCGTAGGAGCGACGCAAGTCGCGATCGAATCATCCGGAGTCCTCCCCCCGGCGTATCCGGCGCATGCGCAGATCAAGCGCCGAAATCGCGACTTGCGTCGCTCCTGCCTGATCCGCCGGCGGGTCGGCCTCAGGAGAGCTGTGGCAGGGGGGCGATGGTCCAGCCGCGCGCTTCGAGTTCCGTGCGCAGATGTCGCGCGCTCTCCACTGCGCCCAGGGTGTCGCCGTGCACGCAGATGCTGTCCATCGAAGTCGGCAGCACCTTGCCGCTCTGGCTGACCACGCCGCCGGCCTCCAGCATGCGCAGCACGTGGGTGACGAGCTCGTCGTGGTCGTGGATGACCGCGCCGGGCTGGCCGCGCGGCACCAGCGTGCCCTTGTCGGTGTAGGCGCGGTCGGCGAAGACCTCGCCGGCGACCCTCAGCCCGGCGCGCGCGCCGGCCGCATGGAGTTCCGACAGCACCGGGGCGAGCAGGATCAGCCCGGGGTCGATGGCCTTGACCGCGCGCGCGACCGCGTCGGCGAGCGCCGCATCCTCGCAGGCCTGGTTGTTGAGTGCGCCGTGCGGCTTGACGTGGGTGACGCGGCCGCCTTCGGCCGCGGCCATGCCGGCGAGCGCGCCGACCTGGTAGATGATCATCGCCTCGAGCTCGGCCGGCGCCATCTTCATCGGCCGGCGACCGAAGCCCTGCAGGTCGGGGTAGGCCGGGTGGGCGCCGAGGCTCACCCCCGCCGCGAGCGCCGTGCGCACGGTGTGGCGCATCACCACCGGGTCGCCGGCGTGGAAGCCGCAGGCGATGTTGGCCGAGCGCACCACCTGCAGAAGGGCCTCGTCCTCGCCCATGGTCCAGGGGCCGAAGGATTCGCCGAGGTCGGCGTTGAGGTTGATCGTCTTGTTCATGGGCGGGGCTCCTTGGGGTGGGGAGATCGGGGCGTGCAGGCTGGGGGCCGGGATTGCGACTTGCGTCGCGCCAGGGCGGGCGGCGCTTGCGCGATCAATACAGCGGTCGGTATTCGGTGCCGAGGGCATGCACGACGCCGTCGACCAGGTTCCCGGTGTACAGCGCCATCAGGTCGATGCCATCGGGCGGCAGGGCGCGGATCGAGGCGATCAACGCCCGGGTCTCGGTCTCTGCGGCGCGCGCGATGCACGCGCCCTCGGCGGCGCTCACGGCGGCGAAGCGCAGGCTCTGGCCGGGGCGCAGCGCGGCGAGACGGCCGAGGTCGGCGCCGATCACGGTGGCGATCTTGGGATAGCCGCCGGCGGTCTGCGCGTCGGCGAGCAGCACGATGGGCTGGCCGGCACCGGGCACCTGGATGGAGCCGGGCACGGTGGCGTCGGAGACGATCTCGGCGGCGCCGGCGTGCTCCAGCTGCGCGCCCTCGAGGCGGATGCCCATGCGGTCGGCCTCGGTGGTGACGCGATACTCGCCGCCCACCAGGGCGTCGAGCGCGGTGGGGCTGAAGTGGTCGGCCTGCGGACCGGGCACCAGGCGGATCGGACCGGTGTCGGCCGCGGGCGACTGGGCGAGCACGCGGTCGCTGTCCCAGGGGTCGGCGTCGGCGGAGAGCGCCAGGCGCGTGCCAGGGCCGAGCGCACGGCCATCCACGCCGCCGATGCCGGCGCGCGCATAGGTCGAGGCGCTGCCCATCACCGCCGCCGGCTCGAGGCCGACGATCGCGACCATGGCGATGCGTCCGCCCTCCATCTTGCGGATGCGCAGCTGCTCGCCGTCGGCCAGCGTCACCGAGCGCCACGGCGCGAGCTGGCGCCGGCCCTCGGTGCCTTCGACCTCGACCACCGCGTCGCCGGCCACCGCGAGCTTCACCGCGCCGCCGCTCGCGGCGACGTGCAGGCCGCCGTCGAAGCATTCGATCACCGCGGCGTCCTCGGCGCGACCGGCGAGCGCATTGGCGATGCGCATCAGGCGGCGGTCGAGCACGCCCGCCCAGGGTACGCCGATGCGGCGGTGGCCGCGGCGGCCGCCGTCCTGGATGGAGGCGAAGGCGCCGGGGGAGAGGATTTCCACTTCGGTCCGGGTGCTCATGCTGCGTTCTCCGCGGGGGTCGGGGCGCTTTCCAGCCATTGCATGGGGTCGATTTGGGCGCTGGCGAGGCCGGCCTCGATGGCGCGGCATTCCTGGGCGCTCACCGGGACGAAGCGCACGCGGTCTCCGGCCGCGAGCAGCGAGGGCGAGGTGCGGCGGGCGTCGAACAACGGCACCGGGCAGCGCCCGAGCAGGTGCCATCCGCCGGGGCTCTCCCAGGGGTAGATCGCGGTCAGGCCAGTGGCGATCGCCACGCTTCCGGCGGGCACGCGCACGCGCGGCTGGGCGCGGCGTGGCAGGCGCAGCGGCGCGGGCAGGTCGCCCATGAAGGGGAAGCCGGGCAGGAAGCCGATCATGTAGACCAGGTATTCCGCTCCGCTGTGCAGCGCGACGACCTCGTCCTCGCCGATGCCGATCGCGCCCGCCACCTCGGCGAGGTCGGGGGCGGCCTCGCCCTCGTAGCACACCGGCAGGCGCCAGTGGCGGCCGTCGGTGGTGCTGCCGTGCTCGGCGGCGGCGATCAGCGGCTGCAGCGTGGCGAGCACCGCATCGCGGTCGGTGACGAGCGGGTCGAAGAACACGGTCAGCGAGCGGAAGGTGGGCATGGTCTCGATCACGCCTGGCAGTTCGCCCGCCTGTTTCCGGCGCAGCACGGCGGCGTCGAGCGCATTGACCTCGGCCAGCAGGGCAGGGTCGATGATGCTGCCGAATTCGATGGTGAGCGCGGCGTCGCCGGCGTCGAGGATGCGAAAGCTCACGGGAGGGCTCCCTGGTGATGTGCAGCGGATTTACAGCGATGAAGTGGAGGCCGCGCGCGCGGCCTGGTCGTAGCGGCCGGACAGGGTGCGCAGCAGGCGGGCGAGTTCGCCGATCTGGGCGTTGTCCTCGGGGCTGCCGGTGAAGCCGGGCATCAGGCAGGCCTCGCGTACGTCGCGGTACGCCAGGCAGATCTCGCGGCCCCGCTCGGTGACGGAGAAGAACGCCTCCTTGCCCTTCTTGACGCTCTGCACCAGGCCGAGGCCGGCGAGCTTGCGCAGCGAGTAGGAGACGACGTGGGTGTCCTCGACGTTGAGCACGAAGCAGATGTCCGCAAGGCGCTTCTCGGAGTCGCGGTGCGACACGTGGTGCAGCACCAGCACGTCGATCGGCGTCATGTCCTTGACGCCGGCGGTGGTCATGCAGCGCATCATCCAGCGTGCGAAAGCATGCCAGGCGATGATGAGGCCGAACTCCATCTCGGAAAGTTCGGGCGATTTCGGCGAGATCAGGTGCTGGGAGGACACGATGCGGCTGGCTTCTTTCATGACTGCCTCCGGGGGTGGAAGACAAGGTTTCGCGGACGTTTTGCAAAAAAAACGTGTACGTTTTGTTGACAAGATACCCACAAAATCTCTATTGTGCAATAACGGTGACTTATCGAAGACCGGTCGCCGCCCGCCAATCCGCGTTCCGGGCTTCTCGCCCTCCTCTACCAGGAGTAATCGCCATGCGCTTCCCGCGTCCCCTCGTCAAGGTGATCGCCACTTCGCTCGTAGGCCTGGGTCTGGCCGCCGTCGCCCACGCCCAGACCGCGTGGGACATGCCCACGCCCTACCCGGCCAACAACTTCCACACCGAGAACATCCAGCAGTTCGCCAAGGAGGTCGACGAGGCCACCGGCGGCAAGCTCAAGATCACCGTGCACGCCAACGGCTCGCTGTTCAAGGCCAACGAGATCAAGCGCGCGGTGCAGTCCGGGCAGGCGCAGATCGGCGAGCTGATCATCTCCGGGCTGGCCAACGAGGACGCGCTCTACGCGCTCGACACCGTGCCCTTCCTGGCCACCGGCTATGCGGATTCGAAGAAGCTGTGGCAGGCCTCGAAGGCGGCGGTCGAAGCGCGCCTGGCGAAGAACGGCCTCAAGATCCTGTACTCGGTGGCCTGGCCGCCGCAGGGCCTGTACTCCATGACCGAGCTCAAGAGCATCGGCGACCTCAAGGGCATGAAGATCCGCTCCTACAGCCCGACCGTGGCGCGCATGATCGAGCTGATGGGGGGGCAGCCGGTGACCGTGCAGGCCGCCGACCTCACCCAGGCGCTGTCGACCGGCGTGGTGTCGGCCAACCTGACCTCCTCGGCCACCGGTTACGACACCAAGAGCTGGGAAAACCTGAGCCACTACTACGACATCCAGGCCTGGCTGCCGAAGAACATCGTGTTCGTGTCGAAGAAGGCCTTCGACGCGCTAGACCAGCCGTCGCGCGATGCCCTGCTGAAGGCCGCCGCCGCGGCCGAGGAGCGCGGCTGGAAAGTGTCGGAAGAGAAGACCGCCTGGTACATCGACCAGCTCAAGGCCAACAAGATGAAGGTCCAGCCCGCGCCGGAGGCGCTGCAGGCCGAGCTGCTCAAGGTCGGCGAGAAGATGACCGCCGAGTGGGTCGAGAAGGCCGGTCCGGACGGCCAGGCCATCCTCGACGCCTACCGCAAGCTGAAGTGACCGGCGGATGCCGCATCGGCCCCGCCGTGGCGGGGCCTTCTTGTTCAGGAGATCGCCCATGAGAGCGTTCCTCGATTCCTTGTACCGCCTGTCCGGGGCGCTCGCCGCGGTCGGCATGGTGGCCACGCTGGTGCTGGTCGCGACCGGCGTCTTCACGCGCCCGCTCGGCATCTACCTGCCCGGCACCGACGACTACGCCGGCTACGCGATGGCGGCCTGCGGCTTCCTCGCGCTGGCCTACACCTTCAAGCACGGCGAGCACATCCGCGTGAGCCTGGTGCTCGAGCGCGTCGGCCCGCGCCTGCGCGCGGCGCTGGAGTGGTTCTCGCTCGCCGCCGGCACCGCGGTGGCGGCGATGCTGGCCTTCTACGCCGTGCGCATGGTGCTGCAGTCGCACGAATTCGAGGAGATCTCGCAGGGCGTGGACGCCACGCCACTGTGGATTCCGCAACTGTCGATGGCCTTCGGCTCGGTCGTGCTGCTGATCGCGCTGATCGACGACCTGGTGATGACCACCCTGGGGCGCGCACCGGCGCGACTCGCCACCCACAGCGGCGAAGCCGCGCGCATGGAATAAGAGGAGCGCGCCATGGAAGTCATGATTGCGGCCGTACTGATCGGCCTGATGCTGGCGCTGCTCGCCGGCGGCGTATGGATCGGCCTCGCGCTGATGGCGATCGGCATCCTCGGCATGCTCGGCTTCACGCCGCGCGCGCCGGGCGACGGCATGGCGGTGGCGATCTGGAGCCACGGTTCGAGCTGGACCCTGACCGCGCTGCCGCTGTTCCTGTGGATGGGCGAGATCCTCTTCCGCACCAAGCTGTCGGAAGACATGTTCAAGGGCCTGTCGCCCTGGCTGGAACGCCTGCCGGGCCGCCTGCTCCACACCAACATCATCGGCTGCACCTTGTTCGCCGCGGTGTCGGGCTCGTCGGCGGCGACCTGCGCCACCATCGGCAAGATCGCGCTGCCCGAGCTGCAGCGCCGCGGCTACCCCGAGTCGATGGCGCTGGGCACCCTGGCCGGTGCCGGCACGCTGGGCCTGCTGATCCCGCCCTCGATCATCATGATCGTGTACGGCGTGGCGGCGGACGTGTCGATCTCCAAGCTCTTCATCGGTGGCGTGCTGCCCGGCATCCTGCTGGCGAGCCTGTTCATGGGCTGGGTGGTGGTGTGGTCGCTGATGAACCCGGGCAAGATCCCCGCCGCCGACCTCAAGACCGACTTCATGGGCAAGCTGCGCGCCTCGAAGAACCTGATCCCGGTGATCCTGCTGATCGGCGGCGTGCTCGGCTCGATCTACAGCGGCATCGCCACCGCGACCGAGGCCGCCGCGATCGGCGTGATCGGCAGCCTGATCATCGCCGCCAGCCAGCGCACGCTCAATCGCAAGAGCTTCTTCGGTGCGCTGATGGGCGCCACCCGGCTGTACTGCATGATCGCGCTGATCCTCGCCGGCTCGGCCTTCCTGACCCTCGCGATGGGCTACATCGGCCTGCCCCGCCATCTCGCCGAGTGGATCGGCGGGCTCGGCCTCACCCCGGGCATGCTGCTGGTGGCGCTGGCGATCTTCTACATCCTGCTCGGCTGCTTCCTCGACGGCATCTCGATCGTGGTGCTGACGATGGCGGTGCTGATGCCGACCATCCAGGCCGCGGGCATCGATCCGCTGTGGTTCGGCATCTTCGTGGTGGTGGTGGTGGAGATGGCGCAGGTCACCCCGCCGGTCGGCTTCAACCTCTTCGTGCTGCAGGGCCTCACCGGGCGCGACATGACGGTGATCGCGCGCTACGCGCTGCCCTACTTCCTGCTGATGGTGCTGGCGGTGGTGCTGCTGTACACCTTCCCCGGCCTGGTGACCTGGCTGCCCGGGCACATGATCGGGTGACGGGCTCCGCGCCCGCGGCCGCTGGCGTTCAGTCGCCGGGCGCGGGCGCCGTATCTGCGCAAGGGCCGGCGGCGAGTTCCGCCGCACGCGCCTCGGCCGCCAGCCAGTCGTGCACCGTGGCCACGCGCGGATCGGCGAGCGCCCCGGCGGAATGGATCACGCAGTAGCGCTTGCCGGTGCGCACCGACTGCGCGAAGGGCGCCACCAGGCGGCCGCTGTCGAGCTCGTCGGTGATCAGGGTGCGGCGCGCGATCGCCACCCCCATGCCGGCGATCGCGCACTGCATGGTGATGTGGTTGCGGTTGAACATGTAGCCGCGCCGTACCTCCACCTGGGGTGCGCCGATGGCCTTCAGGTAGCGCTCCCACTCGGCGTAGGGCGGGCTCCCGCGCCAGGCGGTCATGTCGTGCAGCAGCGGGTAGTGGCGCAGGTCCTCGGCGCCGAGCAGCGGTGGACGGCCTTCGAGCAGGCGTGGCGAGCACACCGGGAAGATCTCCTCTTCCAGCAGCACGGTGCTCTGGAAGCCGGGGTAGCTGCCGTCGTTGAGGTCGATCGCGAGGTCGAACTCGCCGTCGCGTAGCGAGTACGTGCTGTCCTCGGCCTCGACCTGCAGCTCGATCTGCGGAAAGCGCGCCATCAGGCGTGGCAGACGCGGCACCAGCCAGGTGGCGAGGAAGGAGGGCAGGGTGCGCACCCGTACCACGCCGCTGAGCGCGCCGCCACGCAGGCGGCCGATGGCGAGCTCGACCGCGGCGTAGGCCGGATCGACCGCGGCGAGCAGGCGCTTGCCCGCGTCGGTGAGCTCGAGCCGGCGCGGCAGGCGGCGGAACAGGCGCTGGGCGAGCCAGTCCTCGAGCAGCTTGATCTGCTGGCTCACCGCGCCGGTGGTGATGCTGAGCTCCTCGCCGGCGCGGGTGAAGGACAGGTGACGCGCGACGGCGAGGAAGACGCGTAGCCGGGTATGGATCTGGGAGGGTGCGCTCGTAGCCATGGTTTAGTTTTGCTAAAGAAAAGATCAATAACTATCGATTGAGCACCCGCCCATCCAGCTGGAGAATGCCGCTCATGCACTGATAAGTATTTTCGTGCTTAGCAGAATTAAATCAACAAGCCGTTTCCCCTCGGAGTCTCCCATGTCCATCAGCGTACTCGACCTGTTCAAGATCGGCGTCGGTCCGTCCAGCTCGCACACGGTCGGGCCGATGCGGGCCGCGCACGATTTCGTCGCCGAGCTGCAGCGCCGCGGCCTGCTCGACCAGGTGCGCCGCATCGAGGCGAAGCTCTACGGCTCGCTGTCGGCGACCGGCGTTGGCCACGGCACCGACCGCGCGGTGGTGGCCGGCCTGATGGGCGCGCGCCCGGACGAGGTTGATCCCGACTTCCTGGTGGGCGCGGTCGATGCGGTGCGCATCGATGCCAGCCTGCCGCTAGGCGGCACGACGGCGGTGCCCTTCGAGTGGACGCGCGACCTGCGCCTGCTGCCGGTGAGCCTGCCCTACCATCCCAACGCGATGCGCCTGGCCGCGCACGGCGAGGCTGGCGTGCTGTACGAGAACACCTACTACTCGGTGGGTGGCGGCTTCGTGGTCGACGAGGCGCAGGCGCAGTCGGGCGCGCCGGCCGAGGCCGCGGTCGCCGTGCCCTATCCCTTCGACACCGGCGCAGAGCTGCTCGCCCAGTGCCGCCGCCACGGCCTGCGCATCAGCGAGCTGATGCTGGCCAACGAGTCGGCCTGGCGCAGCGAGGCGGAGACGCGCGCCGCGCTGCTGCGCATCTGGGACGTGATGCGCGCCTGCGTGACGCGCGGCGTGGGCCACGAGGGCGTGCTGCCCGGCGGGCTCAACGTGCGCCGGCGCGCGCCGGGGCTGTATCGCAAGCTCAGCGAGCAGGCGAGCGGGCGCAACATGATCAGCGACTCGATGAGCGCGCTCGACTGGGTCAACCTCTACGCGCTCGCGGTCAATGAAGAGAACGCCGGCGGCGGCCGCGTCGTCACGGCGCCCACCAATGGTGCGGCCGGTATCATCCCGGCGGTGATGCACTACTACATGAAGTTCATGCCCGGCAGCGACGAGCGCGACGTGGAGAACTTCCTCCTCGCCGCCGCCGCGGTCGGCGTGCTGTGCAAGAAGAACGCCTCCATCTCCGGCGCCGAGGTCGGCTGCCAGGGCGAGGTCGGCTCGGCCTGCGCGATGGCCGCCGCGGGCCTGGCCGAAGTGCTCGGCGGCACGCCCGAGCAGGTCGAGAACGCCGCCGAGATCGGCCTCGAGCACAACCTCGGCCTGACCTGCGACCCCGTCGGCGGCCTGGTGCAGGTGCCCTGCATCGAGCGCAACGCGATGGCCTCGATCAAGGCCATCAACGCCGCCCAGCTCGCCCTGCGCGGCGACGGCGCGCACACGGTCTCGCTCGACCAGGTGATCCGGACCATGCGCGACACGGGCCGCGACATGCTCGACAAGTACAAGGAGACCTCCCGCGGCGGCCTCGCCGTCAGCTTTCCGGAGTGCTGAGCGCCGCCACACCGGATCTCCAGCCGAATGTCCACCCGTTCCACCCCCGACCCGGCACAGCCCATCCCGCACGTGCCCGGGTCCAGCCTCACCCGGCTTCCCTAACCACAACGTCATCCACGAGGAGACACTCAATGACCACCGCAAACCCCACGGCTCTGCAGCGCGTGATGCGCATGAGCCTCATCTCCCAGATCGCCATCGGTCTGGTCCTCGGCATCGCACTGGCGCTGATCGCGCCGGGCGCCACCAAGTCGGTCGCGCTGCTCGGCGACCTCTTCATCGCCGCGCTGAAGGCGGTCGCGCCGATCCTGGTCTTCGTGCTGGTGGCGGCGGCGATCGCCAACCACAGGCACGGCCAGCCCACGCACATGCGCCCGATCCTCGTCCTCTACCTGCTCGGCACCTTCGCCGCCGCGGTGGTGGCGGTGATCGCCAGCTTCGCCTTCCCGACCACGCTGGTGCTCGACACCGCGGCCGCGACCGGCAACCCGCCGGGCGGCATCCTCGGGGTGCTCAAGAACCTGCTGCTGAGCGTCGTCTCCAATCCGGTGCGCGCGCTGATGGAAGCCAATTTCATCGGCATCCTGGCGTGGGCGATCGGCCTCGGCGTCGCGCTGCGCCATGCCGCGGAGAGCACCCGCAAGATGGTCAATGACGTCGCGGATGCGGTGTCCTCGATCGTGCAGGTGGTGATCCGCTTCGCCCCGCTCGGCATCTTCGGCCTGGTCGCCGCCACCATGGGCGAGTCCGGCTTCGACGCGCTGCTCGGCTACGGCAAGCTGCTGATGGTGATCGTGGGCTGCATGGTCTTCGTCGCCCTGGTGGTCAACCCGCTGTTCGTGTTCTGGAAGCTGCGCACCAACCCCTATCCGCTGGTGTTCACCTGCCTGCGCGAGAGCGGCGTCACCGCCTTCTTCACCCGCAGCTCGGCCGCCAACATCCCCATCAACCTCGAGCTGTGCAAGCGCATGGGCCTGCACGAGGACACCTATTCGATCTCGATCCCGCTCGGCGCCACGATCAACATGGCTGGCGCGGCGATCACGATCTCGGTGATGGCGCTCGCCGCGGCGCACACCCTCGGCATCGCGACCGACTTCCCGACCGCGCTGCTGCTGTGCCTGGTGTCCGCGCTCGCCGCATGCGGCGCCTCGGGCGTGGCGGGGGGCTCGCTGCTGCTGATCCCGATGGCCACCAGCCTGCTGGGCGTCCAGGCCGACGTGGCGATGCAGGTGGTGGCGATCGGCTTCGTCATCAGCGTGGTGCAGGACTCGTGCGAGACCGCGCTGAACTCCTCGACCGACGTCCTCTTCACCGCCGCCGCCTGCGCGGCGGAGAGCGGCGAGCCGCTCCAGCTGGATCGCACCTGATCCCGGCATGACCGTGCGCCTGCGCCACGGCGCAGGTGTCCGTCCGGCGGCCGTCGCGGCCTCCGGGCGTGGCGGGGCTCCGGCCCCGCGCCTTCCCTGAATCAAGCCCTGCCCGGGGGGCTTCCAATCCCCGGGCACTGCAACGGAGTCGTCATGAACAAGAATCCCGCAACTGCCGTCGAACAGAGCGGCAAGCCCCAATCCCCGGCGCGCGAGCGCTTCCTCGCCCATCTGCACGGTGTCGTCGATCAGATCCGCGCCGACGGCTTCTACAAGGCCGAGCGCGTCATCGACAGCCCTCAGGGTGCCCAGGTCCACCTCGGCACCGGTGCGGACGTCCTCAACTTCTGCGCCAACAACTACCTCGGGCTCGCCAACGACCCGCGCCTGGTCAAGGCCGCCCAGGACGGCCTGGCCGAGGACGGCTTCGGCATGGCGTCGGTGCGCTTCATCTGCGGCACGCAGTCGGTGCACAAGCAGCTCGAGGCGAGCATCTCGAAGTTTCTCGGCACCGAGGACACCATCCTGTACGGCAGCTGCTTCGACGCCAACGGCGGCCTGTTCGAGACCCTGCTCACCGAAGAGGACGCGGTCATCTCCGACGAGCTCAACCACGCCTCCATCATCGACGGCGTGCGCCTGTGCAAGGCCAGGCGCTACCGCTACCGCAACAACGACATGGCCGACCTCGAGGCGCAGCTGCAGGCCGCGGACGCCGCCGGCGTGCGCTTCAAGCTGATCGCCACCGACGGCGTGTTCTCCATGGACGGCGTGATCGCCGACCTGAAGTCGGTCTGCGACCTGGCCGACAAATATGGCGCGCTGGTGATGGTCGACGACTCCCATGCCGTCGGCTTCGTCGGCACGCACGGCCGTGGAACGGCGGAATACTGCGGCGTGGAAGGCCGCGTGGACATCATCACCGGCACGCTCGGCAAGGCGCTGGGGGGCTCCTCGGGAGGCTATACCTCGGGGCACAAGGAGATCATCGAACTGCTGCGCCAGCGCTCGCGGCCCTATCTGTTCTCCAACACGCTCGCGCCCTCCATCGCCGCGGCCTCGATCAAGGTGATGGAGCTGCTTGCGAGTGACGAAGGTCTTGAACTGTGCCGTCGCGTCAAGGAAAACGGCGAACATTTCCGCCGCGAGATGACCAAGCTCGGCTTCACGCTGGCGGGCAAGGATCACCCCATCGTCCCGGTCATGCTCGGCGATGCGCAGCTGGCCGGTCGCATGGCCGAAGAGCTGCTGAAGGAAGGCATCTACGTCATCGGCTTCTCCTTCCCGGTCGTGCCCAAGGGCAAGGCCCGCATCCGCACGCAGATGAGCGCCGCGCACACCACGGCGCAGATCGACCGCGCGGTGGCGGCCTTTGCCAAGGTGGGCAAGGCACTCGGCGCGATTGCGTGAGCACGACCACTGATATCGATTGAGAGGAATCCCATGAAGGCCTTGGCCAAATTGACCCCGTCGGTGGGGCTCACGCTGACCAGCGTGGAAAAGCCGGAAGTCGGACCCAACGACGTCCTCATCAAGATCAAGAAGACCGCGATCTGCGGCACGGACATCCATATCTGGAAGTGGGACGAGTGGGCGCAGAAGACCATTCCCGTCCCCATGCACGTCGGCCACGAGTACGTCGGCGTGATCGCCGAGATGGGCCAGGAGGTGCGCGGCTTCAAGATCGGCGACCGCGTGTCGGGCGAGGGGCACATCACCTGCGGTTTCTGCCGCAACTGCCGCGCCGGCCGTCGCCACCTCTGCCGCAACACCGTGGGCGTCGGCGTGAACCGCGCGGGCGCGTTCGCCGAGTACCTGGCGATCCCGGCGGTCAATGCGTTCAAGATCCCCGACGACATCTCCGACGACCTCGCGGCGATCTTCGACCCCTTCGGCAACGCCACCCATACCGCGCTGTCCTTCAACCTGGTCGGCGAGGACGTGCTCATCACCGGCGCCGGCCCGATCGGCATCATGGCGGTGGCGATCGCGCGTCACGTCGGCGCGCGCCATGTCGTCATCACGGACGTCAACGATCACCGCCTGGAGCTCGCCCGCAAGATGGGCGCGACGCGCGCCGTGAATGTGAGCCGCGAGAACCTCGCCGACGTGAAGACCGAGTTGCACATGGTCGAAGGCTTCGACGTCGGCCTCGAGATGTCGGGCGTGCCGTCGGCGTTCACCTCGATGCTCGAGCACATGAACCACGGCGGCAAGATCGCGCTGCTGGGCATTCCGCCGTCCAACACCGCGATCGACTGGAACCAGGTCATCTTCAAGGGCCTGGAGATCAAGGGCATCTACGGCCGCGAGATGTTCGAGACCTGGTACAAGATGGTCGCCATGCTGCAGAGCGGGCTGGACCTGAGCCCGATCATCACCCACCACTACCCGGTCGAGGAGTTCAAGACCGGCTTCGAGACCATGCTCTCGGGCAACAGCGGCAAGGTGATCCTGGACTGGGAAGCGCTGGCCGCCTGATCCTTGTGCTGTGGCAAACAGGACAGAGCCCGCGCAGGCCCGGGCTCTGTCCGTTGGCGGGCCCGCGCAGGCCCGGGCTCTGTCCGTTGGCGGGCCCGCTCAGAGTTCGTCCAGCCGCGCCAGCCAGTGCGCGGCCTGCGCCAGCGTGGCGGCGCGCTCGCCCGCGTCCATCTTCGCCCACGCCTTGTACGGCATCGCCATGCGCGGGTTGCGTGCGAAGCGCGCCTCGTGGCGCAGCAGGAAATCCCAGTACAGGCTGTTGAAGGGGCAGGCCGGCTTGCCGCTGGCGCCGTGGCGGCGCCTGGGGTCGTAGGCGCAGCCCTTGCAATAGTCCGACTGCTTGCCGATGTAGCTCGCCGCGCCGGCGTAGGGCTTGCTCGCGATCACGCCGCCGTCGGCGAACTGGCTCATGCCGCGGGTGTTGGGCATCTCCACCCACTCGAAGGCGTCGATGTAGATGCCCAGGTACCAGGCGTCCACCGCGTCCGGGTCGCAGCCCGCCAGCAGCGCGAAGTTGCCGGTGATCATCAGGCGCTGGATGTGGTGGGCGTAGGCGGTGTCGAGCGATTGCGCGATGGCGTGGCGCAGGCAGGCCATCTTCGTGTCGCCGCTCCAGTACCACTCCGGCAGCGGGCGCCGGGCGTCGAGCGCATTGGCCTGCGCATAGCCCGGCATGCGCGCCCAATACACGCCGCGCACGAACTCCCTCCAGCCCAGGATCTGGCGCACGAAGCCCTCGCAGCTCGCCAGCTCCACCTTGCCCGCCTGCCAGGCGGCGAGCGCGGCGTCGATGACCTCGCGCGGGTGCAGCAGCTTGACGTTGAGCGCGAACGACAGCCCGGAGTGGAACAGCGTGGTCGAGCGCGTGCTCATCGCGTCCTGGTAGGGGCCGAACCAGGGCAGGGCGTGCTCGATGAAGTGCGCCAGCCCGGCACGCGCCTCGCGCCGGGTGATCGGCCAGCGCAGCTGGTCGGCATGGGGCGCACCGATGGTTCGCACGCCCGCCGCGACGATCTCGTCCCACAGCGCGCAGAGGTCGTGGCCGCGCCAGGGCCATGCCGGCGCGGGCGGGTCGCCCGGCCATTTCTCGCGGTTCTGCGCGTCGAAGTTCCACACCCCGCCCACGGGGACGTCGTCGGCGTCGACCAGGATGCGGTGGCGGCGGCGCAGGTCGCGGTAGAAGAACTCCATGCGCGGCACCTTGGCGGCAAAGCGCTGCGCGAGTTCGGCACGCTCGGCGAGGAAGTGCTCGCTGCCGACCACCGCCTGCGGCAGGCCGAGCGTCTGCGCGGCCTCGTCCAGCAGGCGCTCCACCCGCCACTCGTCGGCCTCCATGCGCTCGAAGCGGGTCGCGCCGCACTCGGCCGCCACCTGCGCCAGGTTGGCGGCGAAGGACTGGCGGTTGTCGGCGTCGCCGATCTTCAGGTAGCGCACGCGATGACCGGCGGCCTGCAGCGCGGCGGCGAAGGCGCGCATCGCGGCGAAGATCGCCAGCACCTTCTGCGCATGGTGGCGGACGTAGTCGGTCTCGCTGCGCACCTCCATCATGAGGTACAGCGCGTCGGCGCGCGGGGCGCGGAACCAGGAGTGGGCGGCGTGGAGCTGGTCGCCGAGGATCAGGCGGAGAGTGGTCATCGTGACGAAGGGCGGGCGAGCTTGTGGTGTCGGCGTGCGTCGGTTCGGCGCGCCGTCATTCTAGGGCGAGGGGCCGCGACCGTGCCCGCTGCCCTGCCCGCGGGGGAAGTCCGTATGCATTTTGTGGTTGCAGTCGGTGCGCTTGATCCGGACACTGTTGTGCCCGAGTCGGGCTGCTCGACCGGCCGCGATCATCAAGGACAACAGGGCTGCACATGAACGACGACAACGCTCGCCTGAGGGCGGCCATCGACACGCTGCGCGTCCCGATCTACATGAAGGATGCGGACGGGCGCTATGTCTACGCCAACGATCTCGCGTGCTCGCTGCTGAAACGCTCGCGTGACGATGTCGTCGGCCGCTGCGACCAGGATCTTTTTCCGCCGGATCAGGCCGAGGTCCTGCGCCGCAACGACCTGCAGGTCATCGCGACCGCCAGGGCGGTGGTCATCGAGGAATATCTGAGCTTTCCCGACGCGCCCGTGCCGCGCTGCTGCATGAACATCAAGCAGCCGGTCGTCGACGCCGGCGGCCGCCCGGTCGGCGTGATCGGCCTTGCCATCGACATCGAGGCGCGCAAGCAGCAGGAGCGGGAGCTGGTCGGCCTCAAGAACGACTATGCCGCGATCCTCCAGGCCCTGCCCGATCCCTTGTTCGAGTTCGACATCGAAGGCCGCTGCCACGGCTACCGCACTCCCGACGAGGATCTGCTCGCCGCGCCGCCCGAAGTGTTCCTGGGGCGCACCGTGCGCGAGGTGCTGCCGCCGGAAGAGGCCGAGGTCTGTCTCGAGGCCCTGCGCGAGGCGGCGGCGAAGGGGCGCTCCACGGGCAAGGTGTTCAAGGTGGAGGCGCCCCAGGGCACGCGCTGGTTCGAGCTCTCGGTGGCGCCGATGGCCAGCGCGGCGGGCCGGACGCAGCGCTTCAACGTGCTTTCGCGCGAGGTGACCGCCCGCGAGCGCATGGAGCGCGCGCTGCAGGAGCAGGAGTCGCTGCTGCGCGCCGTGGTGGACAACACCCCGGTGGAATACTGGGCGCGCGACCTCGACGGGCGCTGCACCCTGCAGAACGCGATGACGGTGGCGCACTGGGGCGACCTGCTCGGCCAGCGTCCGGAAGAGAGCGCGAAGGAACCCGCGGCACGGACCGAGTGGCTGGAGACCAACCGCCGTGCCTACGCCGGCGAGACCGTCCATCGCGAGGTCGAGTACGAGGTCGACGGCGAGACGCGCATCTTCCAGTGCCTGGTCGCGCCGATCCGCGTGGGCGGCGAGGTGGTGGGCATCTTCGGTTTCAACCAGGACATCACCGAGCGCAAGCGCCAGGAGCACCAGATCCACGAGCTCGCCTTCTTCGATCCGCTGACCCGGCTGCCCAACCGGCGTCTGATGTTCGACCGCCTGGAGCGGGCCTTGAGCAGCAGTGCGCGTCGCCGGCACCAGGGCGCGCTGCTGCTGATCGACCTCGACCACTTCAAGGAGCTCAACGATTCCCACGGCCACGAGGCCGGAGACCAGCTGCTGATGAAGGTCGCCGCGCGCCTCGGGCTGAGCATCCGCGAGGGCGACACGGCCGCGCGCCTGGGGGGCGACGAGTTCGTGGTGATCCTGGAGGACCTCGAGGACGTCGCCGACGAGCTCCTGCACATCAAGGCGGTCGCGGACCGCATCGGCCGGGAGCTCGGCCGACCCTTCCAGCTGCAGCGCGGCACGGCGGGCGAGACGATCTCCTACCAGTGCTCGGCCAGCATCGGCATCAGCGCCTTCGGCGAACCGGGCGTCGGCGCGGCCGAGCTGCTGCGTCGTGCCGATACCGCGCTCTACCAGGCCAAGGCCGCGGGGCGCAACGCGGTCAGCTTCTTCGACCCGATCATGCAGGCCGCGGTCACCGCGCGCGCGCGCCTGCATTCCGACCTGCGCCAGGCGATCCGCGGAGGCCAGTTCGAGCTGCATTACCAGGTCCAGGTGGATGCGCAGCGACGGCCCGCGGGCGCCGAGGCGCTGGTGCGCTGGCGTCATCCCGAGAAGGGGCTGATCCACCCGGGCGGATTCATCGACCTCGCCGAGGAAACCGGGCTGATCGTGCCGCTCGGCCACTGGGTGCTGGCGACGGGGTGCCGGCAGCTCGCGCTGTGGGCCCGCCACCCCGCGACCGCGCACCTGCGGCTTGCGGTCAACGTGAGCGCGCGTCAGTTCCGTCAGCCGTCCTTCGCCGACGAGGTGCGTGCGCTGCTCGAACAGACCGGCGCGCCGGCGGACCGCCTCAAGCTCGAGCTGACCGAGAGCAGCCTGATCGAGGACACCGAGGCGGTGATCGAGCGCATGGAGACGCTGCGTGCGCTCGGCATCCGTTTCGCGCTCGACGACTTCGGCACCGGTTACTCCTCGCTCGCCTATCTCAAGCGCCTGCCGCTGGCGCAGTTGAAGATCGACCAGTCTTTCGTGCGCGACCTGATGTCCGATCCCAACGATGCCAGCATCGTGCGCACCATCCTCGCCCTCGGCGACAGCCTCGGCCTCGCCGTGATCGCCGAAGGGGTCGAGACCGAGGCGCAGTATGCCTTCCTGGCGGCGCACGGCTGCCGCGCCTACCAGGGCTACCTGTTCGGGCAGCCGGTCGCGCTGGACGTGTTCGAGGCCGGACTGGCGGCGTCGGACGGCTGATCAGCTGCCGCGCAGCACGTCGAGGTCGGCGCGGTTGCGCTCGTCGGTGTAGGGCAGGGCGGGTTCCTGCGCCGCGTGCGCCGTGGACGGGGCGGAGCAGATCACCAGCACGTTGCCCTGCGGGCGGTCGCGGAACAGCACCTCGACCGCGCACGCGCCGTACTCGGCCTGGATGCTCGCCAGCAGGCTGCGCGCGTAGGGGCTGGCGAGCTCGCGGTCGAGGATCAGGTTGGCGGCGAGGACGCCGCCCGGCTTCAGCACGGCACGGGTGGCGCGCCAGAACTCGCGCGTGACCAGGTGGGCGGGGATGCTGGTGAGCGCGCTGTAGACGTCGACCACCACCGCGTCGTGGCGCGCGGCGGTCTCGCGCAGGTGGGCACGCGCGTCGGCGGCGACGAACTCGCCGCGCACCGGCTCGCGCAGGAAGTCGCGCTCGGCGATCTCCTTCACCGCGGGGTCGATATCGACATAGACGTAACGATTGAGCGGCTCGCGGTGCGAGAGCGTGAAGCCGCCGGCGCCCAGCACCAGCACGCTGCGCCCGCGGAAGCCGAGCTCGTCGAGCAGCAGGTCGCGCAGGCGGCGGATGTAGCGCGCGTAGCGCGGCGGCTCGCCGGCGTCGAGGATGGAGGCCGGCGAGTTGTTGATGCGCAGGACCTCGGGTGCCACGTAGCCGGGGATCGCCACCGCCTCGACGCGGTAGGTGGCGTAGGCGGTCTCGATCTGCTGCGGCAGCACCAGGTTGGCCACCAGCGCCATGCCCGCGATCGCGAGCGCCGCCGCGGCCGACGGCAGGCGCGCACCAGCCGCGCGGCCGAGCGCCGGTACCGCTGTGAGCAACAGGCCGGCGCACACCAGCACCGCCGCGCCCACGCCCAGCCACTGCATCACCCCCATCGACAGCGTCAGCGCGCCCAGGAAGGAGCCCAGCGTTGACCAGTACAGCGCCGCCCCGCTGCGCGCGCCGACGCGCTCGTGGCGCAGCAGGTTGGTGAGGATGGGCACGGTCTGGCCGAGCAGCCAGGCCACCGGGCACAGCACGCCGCACACCACCACCGCCCAGGCCACCGGTGCCGGCTGCAGCCGGGCGAAGGCCAGCTCCACCACCGGACCCGCCAGCCCGAGCGCGATCAGCGCCGCGGCGAGCAGGAAGTTGCGCCGCACGCGCGCGAGGTAGTCGCCAGCCACCTGCCCGCCGGCCTGGTAGCCGAGCGCCAGCGCGAGCAGGAAGAAGGCGATCGTCGGCGCGGTGACCGTGATCGCGCTGCCCACGTGCGGCACCAGCCGGCGCAGCGCGAGGATCTCGGCGCCGAGCGAGACGAAGCCCTCGACGAAGACGAGCAGGAAGAGCAGGGCGGGCGACAGCGACAGGGCGGGGGAGGGCACGGCGGGCGCCGTCCCGGGGCTGCCGGAGACCGGAGCGTGCATCGCGGAGGTCCTCGCGTGGTGAAGGGGGCGCCTTGGAGGCGACCGATTATCCGGCGCGTTGCCGCCGTAGGCCAGCACGCCTGTGCGCAGTGTTGCGCTGCGCTCCCCCGGCCGATGCCGGCAAGGCCGGAATCGGCTACCCTGCCGCCTGTCTCCTTGTCCCGCCCCGTCTACCCATGGCCCAGCCCACCCTCAAGCAGCGCAAGACCTTCGCCCTCATCCGCATCTTCGGCGGCATGGTCGCCGCGCTCTACCTGAGCTTCGTCGTCGTCACCAACATGCTCGCCGGCCATGCGCTTGAAGGCGAGCTGCTTTATTCCGCCCTGGTCGCGCTCGCCGGCTACGGCTACGCGGCCTGGTACCTGCGCGAGCTCGCCGCGGTGGCGCGCGAGGAGCGCGGCGGCCGATGAGGGCGGCGCGAACGGACCTCGCCGCGGCTGGGTCCGCCAATCCGCCGTCGGCCAGTCTGCCGTCGGCCAACTCGCCCTCCGCTGCACGGACGCGCAACGCGGCGCCCTGCGACGATCGTCTGGCGTGAGCACGTCTGCACGGCCGCCCGAAGGCTGGCGCTCTCCTCCCTCGGGGAGGAGGTGGCGCAGCGACAGGAGGGTAGTGTGGTGAGCCGCCGCGTCCGCCCTTCGCCCCTGTTGCGTGCCATCGAGCGCGCCACCACCGCGATGACCCGGCGCGCGCTCCGCGCCGGCGCGGACGCCGCCGGCAAGGCCGCGGCGCGCGGCGTCGAGGCGATGTCCGCGCCCTACCGCCTGCCGGTGTCGGCCGGCGACTGGATCCCCGGGCAGGCGATCGGGCCGGCGGGCCTGCGCCGCTTCCGGCTGTTCCGCCCGGCAGACGTGCGCAGCAGCGATCGCCTGCCGCTGCTGGTGATGCTGCACGGCTGCGGCCAGAACGCCGCGGCCTTCGCGCGCAGCACGCGCATGGACCGGCTCGCCGCGCGCGAGCGCTTCCTGGTGCTCTATCCCGAGCAGGACCTGGCCGCCAATCCGCAGGGCTGCTGGAACTGGTACGACACGCGCAGCCATCGCGCCGAGGCCGAGGCGGCGACTCTGATCGCGGCGATCGACCAGGCCTGCCTGCTCTACCCGGTCGACCGCGACGCGGTGGCGGTGGCCGGCTTGTCGGCGGGGGCGAGCATGGCGGCCCTGCTCGCGGTGCGCTGGCCGGAGCGCTTCTGCGCGGTCGCGATGCACGCTGGCGTCGCGCCGGGCGCGGCAAACTCGGCGGCCGGGGTGCTGGCCGCGATGCGCGGCCGCAGCCTGCCCCCGACCGCGGTCGAGCGCGGGAACCGGCCGCCGCTGCTGGTGATCCACGGCAGCGAGGACCGCGTGGTGTCGGTTCGCAACGCCCACGCCGCCGCGGAGCAGTGGGCCGCCGCGCTCGGCGCGCGCGCCGCCGATCCGCGCCGGGTGCAGCGCGGGGCGCGCCACGCGATGACGGTGACCGACTGGCGTGTGCGGCGCCGGGTGTGCGTCCGCCTGTGCGAGGTCGAGCGCCTCGGCCATGCCTGGAGCGGCGGCGCCGCCGGCGAGCACTTCAGCGACCCGCAGGGGCCGGATGCATCGACGCTGATCTGGCGCTTCGTGCAGGGGAGCCTGCTTGGGCGTGAGGCGTGAGGCGCCCGCGAAGAGCGGTGACGAGGATTCTCGTAGGAGCGACGCAAGTCGCGATTGCAGCGGCGAAGCGAGCGCAAGCGCATGACGGCGCCGCCCGCTCGCGACTTGCGTCGCTCCCACGAAAACCGCCGCGGCTGCGTGAATTCCCGTCTCGTACGGTCGAGCTGCACTGTAGGAGCGACGCGAGTCGCGATTGCAGCGGCGAAGCGAACGCAAGCGCATGACGGCGCCACCCGCTCGCGACTTGCGTCGCTCCGACGAAAACCGCCGCGGCTGCGTGAATTCCCGTCTTGTACGATCGAGCTGCACTGTAGGAGCGACGCAAGTCGCGATTGCAGCGGCGAAGCGAGCGCAAGCGCATGACGGCGCCGCCCGCTCGCGACTTGCGTCGCTCCCACGAAAGCCGCCGCGGCTGCGTGAATTCCCGTCTCGTACGATCGAGCTGCACTGTAGGAGCGACGCAAGTCGCGATTGCAGCGGCGAAGCGAGCGCAAACGCATGACGGCGCCGCCCGCTCGCGACTTGCGTCGCTCCCACAAGAACCGTCGCATCTCCAGCCCCCGTCGCGTCTCCAGCCTCCGGTGCGCCGGGGGGCTTGCAGGCGCGACGCAAGTCGCGGTCTCATGTGGCCGCGGTGTCGGCCTGCCGTGTCGGCTGTGCTGGCGTAACGCTGCAGGCCAAGTGTTCAACTGGAGGAGAACGATCGATGTGCCTGTCCAACTTGCCCCTGCGCCGTCGTGTGCTGGGTGCCCTGCTCGCCCTGGCCGCAGGCGTATTCGGACCCCACGCCGCGGCGGGCGAGCGCATCACGGTGGCGGCGGCCTCCGACCTCAAGTTCGCGCTCGACGAGATCGTGGCCGAGTTCGGCCGCGCGCATCCGGGCGACACCGTCGAGGTCGTCTACGGCTCCTCGGGCAAGTTCGCCACGCAGATCCGCCAGGGCGCGCCCTTCGACCTGTATTTTTCCGCCGACATCGCCTACCCGCGCGCGCTCGAGACCGAGGGCCTCGCCCACGGTGCGACGCGGCCCTACGCGCTCGGACGCATCGTGCTGTGGAGCGCGACGCGCGACGCGCGCATGCTCGAACTGAAGGATCTCGCCGACCCGGCGATCGGCCGCATCGCCATCGCCAACCCGCGCCACGCCCCCTACGGCAAGCGTGCCGAGGAGGCCTTGCGCGCCGCCGGCGTCTGGGAAGCGGTGCAGCCGCGGTTGGTGCAGGGCGAGAACATCGCCCAGACCGCGCAGTTCGTGCAGACCGGCAACGCCGCGGTGGGCATCATCGCGCTGTCGCTGGCGCTCAACCCGACGCTGGCCGCGCAGGGGGGCTACACGCTGATCGACGCCGGCCTGCACGAGCCGCTGGAGCAGGGCTTCATGCTCACCCGCGCTGCCGCCGGCAAGCCGCTCGCCACGGCTTTTGCCGAGTTCATCGGCAGCGAGTCCGCGCGCGCGGTGCTGCGGCGCTACGGCTTCGAGCTGCCGGCCGTGTCCGCGGGGCGGTGAGCGGGGGCCGCGTAGCGGCGCTGCCGGATCGCGACTTGCGTCGCTCCCACGAAAGCCGTCGCGTCTCGGGACACGCGGGATCGCGACTTGCGTCGCGCCTACACGAGTGCTCCCCGGCGCGGCACAATGGGGCCCGCCGCCACCCGCGCGCGCTGCCGCGACGATCCTGCCTCCTTCATTCACCCACCATGCCCACCCTGAGCGGCGCCGACTGGTCCGCCATCCGCCTCACCCTGGAACTCGCCGCGGCCAGCACCGCGGTGCTGCTGCTGCTCGGCACGCCGCTGGCGTGGTGGCTGGCGTGCACGCGCTCGCGCTGGAAGGGCGTGGTGGGGGCGGTGGTGGCGCTGCCGCTGGTGCTGCCGCCGACGGTGATCGGCTTCTACCTGCTGGTGGCGATGGGGCCGAACGGGCCTGTGGGCAGGCTCACCGAGGCGCTCGGCCTCGGCCTGCTGCCGTTCAGCTTTGCCGGCCTGGTGGTCGGCTCGGTGGTGTATTCGCTGCCCTTCGTCGTGCAGCCGCTCGCCAACGCCTTCGAGGCCATCGGGCGCCGCCCGCTCGAGGTCGCCGCCACGCTGCGCGCCGGGCCCTGGGACCGCTTCTTCAACGTCGCGCTGCCGCTCGCGCGGCCGGGCTTCGTCACCGCCACCATCCTCGGCTTCGCCCATACCGTGGGTGAGTTCGGCGTGGTGCTGATGATCGGCGGCAACATCCCCGAGCGTACGCGGGTGGTCTCGGTGGCGATCTACGACCACGTCGAGGCGCTGGAATACGCCCAGGCGCACTGGCTGTCGGCCGGCATGCTGGCCTTCAGCTTCGTGGTGCTGCTCGCGCTCTACGGCCGGCGGCGCGGCCACGCAGGCGGAGGTGTGGGCTGATGGCCGATGTTCCGCAGCCAGGCGCCGCAGGCACCGCAACCGGCGCCGCCGCGGGCTGCGCCCGCCCGGCCGCCGGCATCGAGGCGCGCTTCGCCGTCGACTACGCCGGCTTCCGCCTCGATGTCGACCTGCGCCTGCCCGGGCGCGGCGTCACCGCCCTGTTCGGCCACTCCGGCTCGGGCAAGACCACGCTGCTGCGCTGCGTCGCCGGGCTGGAGCCGGCGGCGCGCGGTCGCCTGGTGGTCAATGGCGAGTGCTGGCAGGACGACGCGCGTCGCATCCTGGTGCCTACCCACCGCCGCGCGCTCGGCTACGTCTTCCAGGAGGCCAGCCTGTTCCCCCACCTGTCGGTGCGGCGCAACCTGGAGTTCGGCCTGCACCGCATCCCGGCCGCGGCGCGCCGCGTGCCGCTCGACCATGCGGTGGCCCTGCTCGGCATCGAGGCCCTGCTCGAACGCATGCCGGACCGGCTATCCGGTGGCGAGCGCCAGCGCGTCGGCATGGCGCGCGCGCTGCTCACCAGCCCGCGCATCCTGCTCATGGACGAGCCGCTCGCCGCGCTCGACCACCGCCGCAAGCAGGAGATCCTGCCCTACCTCGAACGCCTGCACGACGAGCTCGACATCCCGGTGCTCTACGTCAGCCACGCGCCCGACGAAGTCGTGCGTCTGGCCGACCACGTGGTCATGCTCGGCGAGGGCAAGGCGATGGCCGCGGGCGAGCTGCACGCCACCATGGCGCGGCTCGACCTGCCCACCGCCTTCACCGAGGACGCCGGCGTGGTGGTCGACGGCACGGTGGCCGAGCACGACGACCACTACCACCTCACCCGGCTGGACTTCCCCGGCGGCGCGGTGTGGGTGCAGCGCCAGCCCGCGCCGCCCGGCCGCCGCCTGCGTTTCCGCATCCACGCGCGCGATGTCAGCCTCGCTGACCACCTGGTCGAGGGCAGCAGCATCCAGAACCTGCTGCCGGCGATCGTCGAGGAGGTCGTCGGTGCCGACACCCCCGCCCACGTGCTGGTGCGCCTGGACGCGGGCGGCACCGCGTTGCTGGCGCGCATCACCCGCCGCGCCGCCGAGCAGCTCGGGTTGCGCCCGGGGCGGCGGATGTGGGCGCAGATCAAGTCGGTGGCGCTGCTGGGTTGAGTTCCTGCCATCGTTTCAATCCTTTCCCACATCCCGAGTGCGGGGCTGTGACTGCTTTTCTCCGGAGCGCAACGCCGATGACGACGACCCTTTATCACTGCATCAATGCCAGATCCTTCCGCGCGCTGTGGATGCTGGAAGAGCTCGGGCTGCCCTACGCGCTGAAAGTGCTGCCCTTTCCGCCGCGCAGCCGCGACGAGGAGTACCTCGCGGTGAATCCGCTCGGCACCATCCCCGCCTTCCTGGAGGACGACGTGTGGATGAGCGAGTCGGCGGCGATCTGCCAGTACCTGGCGGCGCGCCATTCGCCGCGCGCGCTCGATGTCGGTGTGGACGAAGCGGATTTCGGCGCCTACCTCAACTACCTGCACTTCGGCGAAGCCACGCTGACCTTTCCGCAAACCCTGATCCTGCGCTATGGCCGCTTCGAGCCGCCCGAGCGCCGCCTGCCGCAGGCGGCCGAGGACTACACGCGCTGGTTCCTGTCGCGTCTGCGCACGCTCGAACCCCGGCTCGAAACCCACGAGTTCCTGTGCGCGGGGCGATTCACCGCGGCCGACGTCGCGGTCGGCTACGCCTTGATGCTGGCCACGGACATCGGCCTGCAGGACCGCTTCAAGCCGGCGACCCTGGCGTACTGGCAGCGGCTGCAGGCGCGGCCGGGCTTCCTGCGCGCACTGGAGGCCCAGACGCGAGCCGCGCTGGAACAGGGGGTGTCGACCGCGTCCGTCGCGTGCTGGGACGGGCGCTGAACCGGGGACAGGGCTCGCGTCCCGTCACGCGCGGATGCGATGATGCGGCTCCCCGAACCGGATGGATTGACCGATGAGCAAGAATTCCCCCCTGCGCGCCCGCAACTTCCCCTCTGCCGAAGACGAGGCCAAGGCCGCGCAGCCGCAGGGCCGCTACGACGGCCCCGGCAGCTCCTTCCGCATGGCCTTCACCGACACCGAGTTCCTGCTGCGCGACGAGTTGCGCCCGGTGCGGCTGCAGCTCGAGCTGCTCAAGGCCGAGCTGGTGCAGCAGGAGCAGGGGGTGGAGTCGACCGTGGTGGTGTTCGGCAGCGCGCGCTTCAAGGCGCCGGACGTGGCCGAGGCGATGCTGCGCGACGCGCTGGCGAGCGGCGACGAGGCGGCGACCGCGCGCGCGCGTCAGATGGTGAAGAACGCGCGTTGGTACGAGGAGGCGCGCCGCTTCGGCGAGCTGGTCACGCGCGAGTCCGAGGCGCTCGGCGAGCCGGTGATCGTCGCCACCGGCGGCGGTCCGGGGATCATGGAGGCGGGCAACCGCGGCGCCTTCGAGGCCGGCGGGCGCAGCATGGGGATGAGCATCTTCCTGCCCTTCGAGGAGGCGCCCAACCCCTACATCACGCCCGAGCTGTGCTTCCAGTTCCACTACTTCGCGATCCGCAAGATGCACTTCCTGATGCGCGCGGTGGCGCTGGTGAGCTTCCCCGGCGGGCTGGGCACGCTCGACGAACTCTTCGAGGTGCTGACGCTGACGCAGACGCGCAAGATCCGCCGCCGCCCGATCGTGCTGATCGGGCGCGACTTCTGGCAGCGCCTGATCGACTTCGACGTGCTGGTCGAGCACGGCGTGATCAGCCCCGAGGACAAGAACCTGTTCCACTACGCCGAGACCGCCGAGGAAGCCTGGGACGCGATCAAGGCCGCGTACAGTGGCGACAATCCCTCGCTGACGGCGCGGCAGTTGAAGGGCAACTGAGCGCGCCGTGCGACGGCAACCCCTCGGGCGGGGCGCTCGAATCGAGCGGCGGCTGCACCGGTGTGCAACAATTTCGCCAAGCGCAGGCGCTTGCGGTGCCATGCTGCCTTCCACCTCCACCCGACCCGCGCCACGTCGACGCAGCATGACTTCCTCGAAATCACGCGCCCTGAACGCCGATGCCCCCACGAAGGGGCAGACCATGCTGCGGGGACTCGACATTCTCGAGGCGATCGCGGACGGTGCGCGCACGGTCGCCGAAATCGCCGCACAGACCGGCCTCAGCCTCAGCACCACCCATCGTCTCGCTTCGTCCCTGGCCGATCGCAACTACCTCAAGTTCGAGCCGCGCAAGGGCTACAGCCTCGGCCAGAAGCTCATCGAGCTGGGCTTTGCGGGCTATCGCGAGGCCGATCTTCGCAAGCTGGCCCGGCCTTACCTGGAGGAACTCGCCAGCCGGACGTACGACACCATCCATCTTGCCGCGCTGGTCCACGATGAGGTGACCTACCTCGACAAGATCGCGGGCAAGCGCCCGGTGGAGATCAGTTCCCGCGTCGGTGGGCGCAAGCCGGTGTGCTCCACCGGCGTGGGCAAGGCCCTGATCCTCGATCGCAGTGAAGATTTCTGGCGGCACTGCTATCGCAAGGAGTTCGGCGGCGAGGCCGACCCCGACGCCATGGCCGAATGGATGGCCAGGATGCGCAGCTACGTCGGGCTCGATTACGCCGAGGATTTCGGCGAGAACGAAGGCGCCATCCGCTGCGTCGCCGCACCCATCCGCGATGGCAGCCAGCGTATCGTCGCGGCGGTCAGCGTTTCATCGGCCCGCGAGTACATGGACCGCCAGCGCATGCAGGGACTGATCAACGAAGTTCGCAACACCGCACGCGCCATCAGCGCGGAGCTCGGCGCACCGGGCAAGGACTGAACGCTCAGATCAGCTTGCCTGGATTGAGGATGTTCTTCGGATCCAGGGTGTGCTTCAAGGTCCGCATCAGCGCCAGCTCGGCCTCGCTGCGCGAGTAGTGCAGCCAGTCGCGCTTGAGCGTGCCGATGCCGTGCTCGGCCGAGATCGAGCCGCCGTAGCTGCGCACCACCGAATACACCGCGTCCTCGATGCGCATCTGGCTGTCGTGGTCGCTCGGCACCTTGCACACCACCACATGCAGGTTGCCGTCGCCGACGTGGCCGAAGAACAGCGCCTTGAGCGCCGGCCAGTCGCGGTCGAGCTCGGCGCGGATGCGCGCTGCGCACTCGCCGATCTGCGCGATCGGCACCGAGACGTCGAAGTTGAGCGTCGGCGCATAGTCGCGCAGCACTTCGGCGACGCCATCGCGGATCGCCCAGAAGGCTTCGGCCTCGGCCACCGACTGCGCCACCGCGCCGTCGAGGATCCAGCCCGCCTCGATGGCCTGTTCCAGCATCGCCTCGAAGCGCCCGGCGTCGGTCTCCGGCTGGCCGCAGTGCATGTCGATCAGCACGTACACCGGATAGTTCGTGTCGAGCGGCGCGCGCAGCTTGCCGGCAGCGACGGCGGTGACCAGGTAGTCGTTCCACATGATCTCGAAGGCGCTGACCTGTCCGGACAGGCTCTGCTGCGCATGGCGCAGGAAGCGCAGCGCGGCGGGGTAGTCGTGCAGTGCGACCACCGCGGTGCTCACGCCCTTGGGCAGCGGCTGCAGCTTGAACACCACCCTGGTGACGATGCCGAGCACGCCCTCGCTGCCGATGAAGAGATGCTTGAGGTCCATGCCGGCGTTGTTCTTGACCATCTGGTTGAGCATGCTCAACACCGTGCCGTCGGCGAGCACCACCTCGAGCCCGAGCACCAGGTCGCGGGTGTTGCCGTAGCGGATCACCCGGTTGCCGCCCGCGTTGGTCGACACGTTGCCGCCCACCTGGCAGGAGCCGCGCGCGCCGAGGTCGACCGCGAGCAGCGCGCCGGCGTCGCGGCAGGCTTCCTGCACCGTCTGCAGGATCGCCCCGGCCTCGACGATGACGGTGCCCGAATCGATGTCGATGCGCTCGATGCGGTTCATGCGCTCGAGCGACACCACCACCTCGCCGCCGGCCGGCACCGCGCCGCCACACAGGCCGGTGAGGCCGCCCTGCGGCACCACCGCCTGGCCGTGGGCGTGGCAGATCGCCAGCATGCGCGACAGTTCGTCGGTGCTGCGCGGGCGCAGGATCGCCAGCGGCTGGCCGCCGGCGCAGCCGCTCCAGTCCTGCAGGTACTTCGGACTGGCATCGCCGGGGAGCACGTCGGCGCCGAAAACGGCGGTCAGGGCTTCCAGCGCGGCAGCGGAAGAGGCATTCAGTGCGGTCATCGGCTCGGCTCTCTCGACAGCGTTGCGATCACTTCATCAGGTTGGGCAGCCACAGGGTGATCTGCGGCACGTAGGTCAATACCAGCAGCACCACGATCATCGACAGCAGGAAGGGCGTCGCGCCACGAATGACGCCTTCCAGTTGGGCGTTGCCGACCCGCGAGCCGACGAACAGGTTGATGCCCATCGGCGGGGTGACCATCCCGATCGCCAGGTTGACGATCATCAGGATGCCGAAATGCACCGGATCGACGCCCACCTTCAGCACCACCGGGAGCAGGATCGGGGTCAGGATGATGATCGCCGCCAGCGTCTCCATGAAGCAGCCGACCACCAGGAACAGCACGTTGATCAGCAGCAGGATCATGATCGGATCGCTGGTCAGGGCCACGATCTCGTTGGCCAGCTTGACCGGGATGCCTTCGATCGCCAGCACGCGGCCGAACACCGTCGCCGTGCCGACGATCACCATCACCGTCGCGGAGGTCAGGGCGGAGTGTGCCAGCACTTTGTAGACCTCGGCGAGCTTGAGGTCCTTGTAGACGAAAACGCCGACGAAGAAGCCGTAGGCCACCGCCACCGCCGCGGCTTCGGTCGGGGTGAAGATGCCGCCGTAGATGCCGCCCAGGATGATCACCGGCACCAGCAGCGCCCACTTGGCGTCCCACAGGATGCGGAAGATCTCGGCGCCGGTGTAGCTGCGCTCGATGCCGTGGTAACCGGCCTTGCGCGCGATGAACCAGCTCATCAGCATCAGCACCACGCCGATCAGCACACCCGGGACGACCCCCGCGAGGAAGAGGCTGGACACCGAGGCGCCGGAGGAGGTGGCGTAGATCACCATCGGGATGCTGGGCGGAATCACCACGCCGATGCAGCCTGCGGACGCGACCAGGCCGACCGAGAAGTTGCGGTCGTAGCCGCGCTGGAGCATGGCCGGGAACAGGATGCCGCCGATCGCCGCCACCGTCGCCGGGCCCGAGCCCGAGATCGCGGCGAAGAACATGCAGGTGGCCACGGCGACCAGGCCGAGGCCGCCGGTGTAACGGCCGAACAGGATCTCGCCGACTTCGAGCAGGCGGCGCGAGATGCCGCCGTGGCCCATGAGGTCGCCGGCGAGGATGAAGAAGGGCACCGCCATCAGCGGGAAGGAGTCGATCGAGGTCACCAGGCTCTGCGCCAGATAGCTGCTGTCGACCACGCCGCCGTAGCCGAGCGCCGCCATCGCCGCGATGCCGAGCGAGATGCCGATCGGCACGCCCACGATCATCAGCAGGGCGAACAGCCCGAACAGGATCAGGGAGATCATGCTGCCACCCCCAAGGTGCGCAGGCGCTTGAATCCCGCGACGATGTTTTGAACGAGGCGGATGAACACGAGCGCGAAACCGACCGTCGGCGCCAGGTAGATCACCCCCATCGGCATGCCGAGCGCCGCCGACGATTGGCCGAACTTGAAGATCTTCATGCTCAGCACGAAGCCTTCCTTGACCACCAGCGCAGCGAACAGCAGGAACACCACCTGGGCCACGATGTAGGTGATCTCCCTGATGCGGGCGGGCAGGTAGCCGGTCACCGCCTCCACGCAGATGTGGGCATTCTTCTTCACGCCGTAGGCCACCCCGAGGTAGGTCGCCCACACGAAGATATAGCGGGCCAGTTCTTCGGACCAGGTCAGGGATTCCTGGACGACGTAGCGCATGAAGATCTGCACGACGATGAGGACGGTCATCGCTGCCATCAGCAGGACGATCAGTGCCTCCTCGAAGTGATCATCGAGTTTCTTGAGCATGGGGGTCTCTCGGGGTCGCGGGCCGCGCCGGCCGAACGCCGGGGCCGAAAGGACGGCGCCCCGGCCGCACGCAGCCGGGGCGTCGCAGGCTTAGTTGGTGGCCTGCAGCACCTTTTTGACGATTTCCTCGCCGGCCTTCTTCTTCACCAGGTCGTACACCGGACCCATCTT
>Ga0208822_1000443_pt1 | contig 31773 bp, 19 predicted proteins | sample AD_STIC08_MetaG_FD_184435 | JGI IMG/M metagenome (GOLD analysis project Ga0208822, IMG submission 184435) | Active sludge microbial communities of municipal wastewater-treating anaerobic digesters from USA - AD_STIC08_MetaG (SPAdes) (version 2) | ecosystem: Engineered > Bioreactor > Anaerobic >...
CATCGAACCCCTGCTCTACGCGGCGCTCGCGCCCGACCCTGCCCAGCGCCCGCACCACCACGAGGTCGTCGCGGCGCTCGAGAGCTACGCCCACGGCGCCCCGGCGACGGCGGCCATCGAGGTGCGCCGCGTGCGCCCGCAGACGCAGGTGCTCGCCATCGCCCCGACGAGCGTCATGCAGCCAGCGCCTCCCGCTGCGCCCGAGCCCGCGCCCGTGCCGCCACGGCCTCCCGCTGCGCCCGTGCTCGCACCGCCACCGCCGCAGTGGGCGTCCGCGCCGGTTCCCGCGCCGCCACCGCGGCAGTGGGCGCCCGCGCCGGTTCCTGCGCCGGTGCCCGCGCCGATGCAACCTCAGCCCGGCTACCGCCAGCACCTCCCTGCGCCAGCCCCGGTGCCGGGCCAGGTGGCTGGCCCGGCACCGGAATCGGAGTCGGACTGGGATGCCGCTCGGCAGGGCCTGGGTCCCTACGCGGACCCCCGGATCGGTCGCCCGAGCCGGGCGGGCACCCTGCTCGCCCTGCTGGCGCTGCTCGGGGCGGTGTCGGCGGCCGCCCCGGTGGTGGCCGCGATGGCCCTGCTCGGCTGGATCGCTCTCGCGCGCACGGCTGACCGCTCGGTGACCTCCCTCGTCATGCGCCGTCACGAACGTGGAGCCCGCGGAAGCGATGTCGCCGTGGCCGTCGCGAGCAGCCCGTGGCACCTGGTCGTCGGCACGCTGGGTGCCCTGCTCACCGCGGTGCTCCCGCTGTTCGTGGGGCTGTGTGCCCTCTTCGCGACGGCGCTCGTGCTCGGGGTCGCGACCGGGGCCGATGTCAGCACGGGCCAGACCGTCCCCCTGGTGGCGGGCGGCGTCTTCGCGGGGCTCACGGCCTGGTGGGGGCCGGGCGGCGCCAGCCTCCGGCGGGGCAGCCGCAGCATCGTGCGCGGCATCTCGCCCGGGGAGACGATGCGTCAGGTCGTGGCGGCAGTCCTGCTCGTGGCCGCGGCCGGCATCCTCGCCGTGACGGTGACGGGTGACGGCGCGACCTGGTGGCCGCGCACCACCGCTCCCTCGTGGGTCGACACGGCGGTTCCGGCGCCGTGACGCCCGCGACGACGACGGTGACGCGATGACGACGCCCCCCAAACGGCATCCGGCCAGGGTGCCGGGCTGGCGTCGCGGCGGCTTCATGGTGGGCGAGGAGCCGACCGAACCGATGCCGATGAACGACCTGCTGCGCGGAACGCCGTACCGCGACATCCGGGTCCCCGGTGAGGCGGCCGAGGACGCACAGGTCAGGCGCGCGCTCGACCTCGCCGCGCGGGTCGGCGAACTCATGCTGCGCTGTGGTGCGGGCGCCCCACAGGTCGTGGGCAGCGTCGCGGCGGTGGCGGCGGCGGCGGGCGTCGACGTCATCGAGGTCGACATCACCCTGCAGTCCCTGCTCGTCCAGGCCAGCAGCTCGAGCGGGCGACCGCACACCCTGCTGCGCGTCGTGCGGCGCACCCGGCACGACTACGCGCGTCTGGCCGCCGTGCACGAACTCGTCGAGGGCCTCGCGGACGGGTCGATCGACTCCCGGGATGCTGATCGCCTGCTGCGCGAGATCAAGCGCACCCCGCGGCGCTTCTCCGTCACAGCGGTGTCCGTGGCCAGCGCGGTGCTGGCGTCGTCCGTCGCGGTGATGATCGGTGCCAGCCCGGCGGCCGCCGTCATCACGGTGCTCGTCGTGCTCGCCGTGACGGGGGTGAACCGGGTGCACTCCGGGTTCGACCTGCCCGAGTTCTACGGCAACGCGATCAACGCGCTCGTCGCCACCGTGCTGGCGGGTCTTGCGTATGCCGTGGCGACGCTCGTCGGGTCGCCGCTCGGGGAGCAGGACTTCGCGTTCATCGTCGCGGGCGGCATCGTCGCGATGCTGCCGGGGCGGACGATGGCCGCGGCGATCGAGGACGTGCTGTTCGGGTTCCCGCTCACCGGGGCGGGGCGGTTGCTGTCGGTGCTGGTCGCCCTCATGGGGCTGATCATCGGCATCGGTGCCGGCCTGAAGGTCATGCTGTGGATCACCACCGTGCTCGACACCCAGTTCGTCTCACCGACCGTGCTCGAACTGCGCACGGACCAGGGCGCGCTCGTCACTGCTCTGCTCGGCGCCCTGTTCGTCGGGCTCAGCGCCGCGGTGACCGTGCAGAGCCGGGCGCGACTCATCCTGCCGACCGGGTTGCTCTCGGTGGGTGCCGCCACGATCGGGGCGATCCTGCAGCGCTCCCTGGAGTTCGGGGTCATCACGGCCACCGGGTTCGCGGCCATCGCCCTCGGTGCCGTCGGGCGGGTCGTGGCCGCGCGCCTGCGGGTGCCGTCGATGGTCATCATCGTGCCCGCCTCGTTCGCGCTGCTCCCAGGTCTGACGATCTTCCGCGGCCTCTATGAACTGGTGGCGGTCGGCGGCGCGTCAGCGGGGTCGCTGACGATCCAGTCGGGCCTGACGACCCTGCTGTCGGCCGGGGCCGTGCTGCTCGCGATCGCGACGGGAACGGTCTTCGGCGAGATCCTCACCTCGCGGTGGGACACCTCGGTGCGCGGGGAGCGGCCGAAGGGCAGCGACGGCGGCTGACGCCGTTCTCGCCGTGTCCGGTGGGGGCCGTAGACTCCGGGGCTGTCCGGTCCGCTGCGTCGGGTCGGGCGTGCTGGCGTGGCGCAATTGGTAGCGCACCTGTCTTGTAAACAGGGGGTTGAGGGTTCGAGTCCCTTCGCCAGCTCAACGTAGATCTTGCTGAAAACCCCTGTCCTGTGCTGCTATTGAGGTGGCGACAGCGTCGTCGCCACGGGGTCAGGAGTGGACACGGATGGACGCGAATAGACAGAGATATCGCACGGTTATCGCACGAAACCGGCGAAAGACAGGTGCGACGTGAGCGGCCGGGGCCGCCGTCGGGGCTTCGGGTACGTGCGAAAACTGCCCTCCGGTCGGTGGCAGGCGAGCTTCGTCGGGCCGGACCTGGCGCGGCACTCTGCGCCGCACACGTTCGAGACCAAGGGGGATGCCGAGGGCTGGCTCGGTCGGCGGCAGGCCGATGTGGTGGCGGGGGAGTGGCGGCCGCCCGTCCCGGTGATGCGGATGGCGCCGTTGACCTTCGACGCCTACGCGACGCAGTGGCTGCGAGAGCGCGACCTCAAGCCGCGCACCCGAGAGGGCTACGACCACCTGATGCGCAGCTACCTGAGCCCGGTCCTCGGTCCGCTGGTCATCGACACGATCACGCCCAGCGTCGTGCGGACCTGGTGGTCGCAGCTGCCGGCAGACAAGCCGACCGTGCGGGCTCGTAGCTATGCGTTGCTCAAGGCGGTCATGAACACGGCAGTCGCCGACGAGGTGATCGACAGCAACCCGTGTCGGATCCGGGGCGCGGCAAACACGCCTCGGGCCCGGGAGATCCGTCCAGCCTCCATCGATGAGCTGGCGGCGATCGTCGAGGCGATCCCGAGCCGGCACCGTGCGCTGGTGCTGCTCTGCGCGTGGTGCGCCCTGCGCAGCGGTGAGGTGCTCGAGCTGCGGCGCAAGGACGTCGACGTCGCAGCGGGGACCGTGAGGGTCGTCCGTGCGGTGTCGTGGGTCGGTGGCCAGCCCATCGTGGGGACGCCGAAGTCGGCGGCGGGGACGAGGGTGGTGTCCATCCCGCCCCACGTCATCCCTGAGGTTGCCCACCACCTGGACACGATGACGGCCGCGAGCCCGGACGCGTTGCTCTTCCCGGGGCGCGACGGGGTGTCGCACCTGCAGCCGTCGACGCTGCACCGCAACTGGCGCACGGCCCGGGAGGCTGCCGGCCGCCCGGACCTGCGGGTGCACGACCTTCGCCACACTGGGGCCACGATGGCCGCGCGAGCGGGCGCCACCCTCGCGGAGCTCCAGCAACGGCTCGGCCACAGTTCCGTCTCGGCGGCGCTGAGGTACCAGCACGCAGCCCAGGGACGCGACAAGGAGATCGCCGCCGCACTCTCGGCGATGGCGGCCCGCGGTAGTCGCTAGTTAAAACAGTATGAAGCGACCGGTCGTTGTTGCGTGGTGCAGATCGGGCCTCGCTAACGAGGTTCGTCGGATACCGAGCAGGCGCCGCCTGCTCGGCCTCATCAGACATTCGTAGGAAGCCTCGTTAGGGCTCGACGAGCACGCGCGATCGGTCGTTGCCGCAGCGGTCGACGGCGTCACAGGCGAGCTCATACCGTCCCGACTGACATCGTCACACCAGCACCTTCCGTCTTGGCTCGAGGATCTGCCCGGGCCTGTCGCGGTGCCTATGAGGCGGGCCCCACCGGGTTCGGGCCGGCAAGGTCGCTGACCGTTGCGTGGATCCGGTGCGAGGTCCTCGCACCGTGGAAGCCGCGGCGTCCCAGCGGTGATCGGGTCAAGACCGACGCCCGCGACGCGGTCCACCTGGCCAGGCTGCTACGCCTGGATGAGTTCACCGTGGTGTCGGTGACCTCCTCGGATCAAGAAGTCGCTCGAGATCTGGCGCGTGCACGTGAGGACGCCCGTGGTGATCTGATGCGTCCACGTCACCGGTTTGTCCAAGCCCCTCTGCTTTAAGCCTCGATCCACCGATGGGCCCTGGCCGTCGGCGGGATCTCGCTCGTGGGCTGAGGACCGGGTCGGGGCGTGGGTGATCGCCCGACCTGACTGTCGGGGTGTTCCACGTGCGGGTTCCTGGAGTAGCGCCGCCTTGCGGCTGGGTGGTCAGGTCGAGGCGGTGGCGGGTGGGTCGGCGACGCGGTCGAACAGGTGGGTCCAGGGCTGCTGCCAGGGCCAGTGCTGGGGTAGGTGCAGCGTGATCCGTCGGGCCGATGACGCGACCCTCGCGGGGACGTGGATGAGTTTGCGGCGCACGGTGGCGGTGGTCGCCCTGACCAGCTCCGGGGCTGCGGTCAGGGCGGCAGCGGCGCGGGTGAGGTTGAACGCGATGACCGCCAGCACGAGCCAGGCACTGTTCGCGGTGAACCGCCCGGAGGGCAGGTGCGCCAGCGCGGAGGCTTTGAGGTCGGCGTGGACCTGCTCGATGATCGCGTGCCCGCGGTGAGTCGCGTCGGCGGCGACAGTGTCGAGCACGTCGTGGGGGACGGTGGTGAAGAACGCGTGGAAGCGCCACAGGTCGAACAGGGTGCCCTGCCCAACGGCTTGTTTGCTGTCGGCGTGCACGTCGGGGATCCGGCGCACGACGAGCCGGCCGGTGACCTGATCGGCTTTCTTCCGGCTGGTGAACGCGGTGTAGGGCACCTCGGCGACCTCCGCGTTGGACACCCACGTGCCGGTGGTCTCGTCGAAGATCGCGTTCGGGTACCTGATCGGCGTCCACGCGCCCTGCTCGATGGAGGCGATCGCGGCCTTGACGGCTGGGTCCAGGCGCACGGTGACCGACACTGCCGCGCGGCCGGTGATCGCGGCGTGGACGGCGTCGCGGCCGTAGTAGGCCGAGTCCATCCGCACCAGCACCGGGCGATCATCGCCCAGGAGGCGGTGGGCCTGTTTCACCGCGTCACCGACCAGGCGTTGCGCGCCGCGCGGTGACCCGCAGGCACCCTTGCGCAGCCGTTGCGCCACGACCAGCGGCGCCGCTGCGGGCGTGGTCAGCGTGGCGATCAGCGCGTTCAGGCCGCGGACCCGGGTGTACCCGAACCCGGCACCCTGCTTGGCGTGGCCGTGGACCTCGATGATCGTGTCGTCCACGTCGACGAACGCGAACCCACCGCCCACGCCCGCGGTGTCGTCGGCACCCTGCGTGCAGTCCGGGGCAGGTGGGGCGAACCCGACCAGGCGGGTCAGGGCGAACAGGAACCGGGAGGCGACAGCGTCGAGCTGGCGCACGTGCCCGAAGGTGAACGCCCGCAGGAACGACCCCAACGTCGACGGGGCGTACGCCCGGGCGAAGACCCGGCCCATCCCCCCGTGCCGCAGCAGCGCCATGTCATCGATGGAGTCGGCGCCGGCGACCATCCCCGCCACCAGCGAGGCCACCTTCAACCCCGCGTTCGCGCCCTTGTCCGTCGGCACGCTCAGATGCTCATCAGCAAGGTCGGCCAACCCGGCCCGCTGCGCCAACGCCATGGCCGGGACCAGCCCCGCCGCCGACACCAGATTCGGGTCGTCGAACGCCGCCGATGTCGCAGCCAGAGTGTGAGAGAGTCGCATCCCAGAGGTGCCCTTCCGGGTTGAGGTTTTGGAACCGTCGCAAGTCCCAATCTCCCAGCACGGCAGGGCACTTCGTTGTTACGGCACGCTCACCCGACCGACTTCATCGGTGGATCGAGGTTAAGGCATCGCATAATCCGGCGGGGCAGCGTGGACCCAAGCCCACGACAAGTGACTGCGCCAGCAGCGGCCTGTTCAAACCGAAGCCATCAACGACGACGGACCTACTTTGCCCGACCGCCGGCAGCCGAATGCCAAGCTGCCCTGGGTCCACTGGTACAACCATCAGCGCATCTACTCCTCCATCGGCGACCTGCCACCCCTTGAGTTAGAGCACGCCCACCGGCAGGCTCAACCCGTGACCACGATGCCGGATGTCGCGCAAAGAACATCACCCTGACCGCCGTCGCGACCACCCACAACGTCTGGCGAGCCCGCGTCGGCGAACTCGACCTCGGCATACCCTTCGACGACGCCTTCGCGAACCGCTCCAAGCCTGGCTCACCGCCGCTTGACAACGCATGGGAGCATCGGTCGCCTCCGACGGTTCCACACAGGGCTTGCTGATGACCGTGGCTACACTCGTGACTCTGAATCTTCGGCGCAACCGACCTCTACAAGGACTTGGGGAGACAATGAATATCGTTTTGTCGTTGGACTCGAAAGATGGCTGCGAACTCTCGTCCGAGTACGAGGACCTAGAGCGGTGGCTCCGCGAGGAACCCGACCTGCGATCGAGTGTCACATCGAAGGCGACACCCCCAAATGCCGGCGAAATGGCTGGCGGTGTCATTGAGGCGCTCACAGTGGCTCTCGGTTCCGGCGGCGCTCTAACGGTGCTCGCAGGCGCCCTCTTCTCTTGGCTAAAGACGGTTCAGCATCGACGTTTGGTCCTTGACATCCACGAAACCAAAACCGGAAAGAGAATAAAACTTGATGCAAGAAACTACACCGCTCAGCAAATAGAGTCGCTTCTGCGAGGTATTCAGGAAGGCGGCTCCTGAAGCCGTGGCACTACCAGACTCTAGTAGATCCCAAATTGTCCTCTGGGGAACCAGCATATATTCTGACGACAGCCAGTTGACTGCACTTCCTGCGGTTCGTAATAACATTGACGACCTCGCCGAACTATTCACCGACGACACGTATGGAATAGTCCCCCCGGGAAATTGCACCGTTCTACGAGACGAGCGTTCCGTGCCCAGCATCGGCCGGAAGATAAGGAGCGCCGCGGGTGCCGCTGAGGACTTGCTGCTGGTCTACTTCTCTGGACATGGCCTTAAAGGTGGCCGCCAACACGAGCTCTATCTGGCAACCTACGATAGTGATCCGATCGACCCGGACCTTGGATCGCTGAGGTATGAGACTCTGCGAAGTCTAGTGTTGGACAGCCAAGCCAAGGCAAAAGTTGTCATACTTGATTGCTGCTTTTCAGGCCGCGCCTTCGGCGACGAGATGGCCGGGCCTGAAGCGGTCGTTGACGACCTGCAAATGGAAGGTACGCTCCTTCTCGCTTCCTCTCAAAGTAGCAGCGTCTCCTTATCATTGCCGAACGAGGAGCATACAGCATTTACTGGTCGGCTCATAAAGATCCTGCGCGAGGGGGTTGGTGAACGTGAGGACCACGTCTCCCTAAATAGGCTATATAGCCGCCTATTGTCAATGATGAAGCAACAGGGACTGCCTCAGCCTATTATGCGGGGATCTCGCACTGTGGGTCAACTCGGCATCGCTCCCAATCGAGCTTACACATCTATAACCACCGATACCTTGGCCAAGCGTTTTCGGGAACTGCTCGGTGACGCAAACAACGGTGAGCCCTGGCTGCCGATCGCGCAGGCAGCCACAGCCCTGCATATGGAGCAGGTTGAAACGCTAGGGCAATCGCACGAGCAGACCCTGAAAACCCTACGACTTTCCCTTCTTGCACGAAGTGCAGCGGGCGACCCGCAGGGGGCGGGGATGTCACTGGAAGCGGTTCTTGGAAACCAAGAGATTGTTCCGGCGGGTAGCCAAGACGAAATTGCGGTTCGAGTTCTCTTGGCAACGGCTTTGGCGGCCAGTGGTGACCATGAAAGGGCCATCTCCATCCTGCGAACGGTAGTTCCACAGATTCGACGTGAACTTGGCTACAGGCATTCAGCAGCTCTTCGGTCGCAACACCTGCTTTCCCGTAGCCTGGCGGCCAAAGGTTACACGGACGAAGCATCGGTAATACTCGAGGAAGTCGCGGCTGTTTCGCGTTCTGATCGCACAAGTGGCAGCACGATCCTCCGGGATGTGGAGTCGGATATGGCGTGCTTGGCAACCGTAAACGCACGACCTAGGAGATTGGCCTAATGTTCGAACGGTTTACCGACCGCTCACGTCGGGTAGTCATTCTGGCTCAGGAGGAGGCCCGCGCTTTCAATCACAATTATATCGGCACCGAGCACCTCCTGCTCGGGATCGCCCACGCGGGCGAGGGTGGCGCGCACGACGCCTTGCAGATCCTCAATATCGACCCTGAGACAGTCCGTGTGCAGGTGCTAGAAAGAATTGTTCGGGGGGAGGAGCCGCCAGTCGGGCATATCCCCTTTACGCCGCGCACGAAAAAGGCGCTTGAATTCGGCCTGCGCGAAGCACTGGGGCTCGGCCACAACTACATCGGCACCGAGCACATCCTGCTTGGGTTGATCCGCGAGGGCGAGGGCGTCGCAGGTCAGGTCCTCCTCAACATGGGCGTTGATCTTGAGCAGGCGCGAAAGATCGTCCAGGATCTGGTCGGGGGAAGAGAAGGTGGTCCTGCCGAGAACGCACCTTCCGGTTCGCCGGTGCTTGAACAGTTCGGTCGCAACCTCACGTCTGCTGCCCGCGAGGGCAGGCTCGACCCGGTCATCGGGCGCGAGAAGGAGATCGAGCGGGTCATGCAGGTGCTGTGCCGTCGCACGAAGAACAATCCCGTCCTCATCGGTGAGCCAGGCGTCGGCAAGACCGCTGTCGTCGAGGGGCTGGCCCAAGAGATCGTGCGCGGCGAGGTGCCCGAGACCCTCAAGGACAAGCAGATCTATACCTTCGATCTCGGCGCCCTGGTGGCCGGCAGCCGCTACCGCGGTGACTTCGAGGAGCGGCTGAAGACGGTGCTCAAGGAGATCCGAACCCGCGGCGACATCGTGCTGTTCATCGACGAGATGCACACCCTCGTCGGCAGCGGCGCAGAGAATGCCATCGATGCCGCTTCAATCATCGTGCCTTTGTGCGAGCAGGCGCAGGCTATTCTCACGAGCCCGCCAGCAGCCTTTTCCCTGCTCCTCCCGCGGGACCCCCGCCTGGAACGTTTGCTTCAGCCGATCTTGATTTCTGAGCCTGACGCCCTGGTTGCCGTAGAAGTCTTGCGGATTGTGCGTGATCGACTGGAGAGTCACCATCGTGTCAGCATCTCGAACGAGGCCCTGGTTGCGGCGGTGGAGGCGGCACGACGGTACCGGGCAGACAGTGCGCTTCCCAGATCTGCCATCGACCTGATTGACGAGGCCGGGGCGCGTTTGAGCATTCGCCGGATGTCCGCCCCGCCGGATCTACGGGAATTCAACGAGAAGATTGCTAAGGTAGTCCAGAGAAAGGAGGCTGCAATTGACGAAAGCGACTTCGACAAGGCTGCGCTCCTCCGCGATGATGAGAAGAAGCTGAGGCACGCCAAGGCCGCGCGCGAGGCGAAATGGAACATCGAAAAGGCCGAGAACTTCAGGGAACTGGATGCGGCAACGGTTCTGGAGGTGGCAGCTGACGCGACTGTAGACAATCTGCGGCATCTATATGAGGGGAGAGGGGGAGGCGATCACGGCAGGGCTCGTGAGGCGACAGACGACGTCTTCGAGACCAGCCCTGTGGATCCTTGGAGGCTGGCACTTGAGGACTTCGTGGAAGTAGCGTGGGGCACTCCCGAGAGGGAGTCAAACATTTAGAGCGGCGGGTGCCACTCACTGGGCGTACGTCCCACGTGAGCATCACCGGCTACGGAACCGCCACCCTTTGACCTCGCGGCCGCCCTTGCAGCCGACCAAGGCGAGGATGCCGACCTGACTTAGGCCACTTTCGCCGCCTGCTCGGGTCGGCGATGGGTTGACCTGCAGGTTTGTGGTCGCGACGGTCGGGATTTGTGCACTAGCCGGGGGTCCTATCGTGTCCTCGTGGCCCCGTACGTGCGCACTGTGAAGACCTCGTCGGGGGCGACGGCGGTGCAGATCGTGTTCTCGAACCGGCGAGGCGCCCGGAAGATGGAGCACATCGGGTCGGCGCACACGCAGCCGAGCTGGAGCTGTTGAAGGCGGCCGCGCGGCAGAAGCTGGCCGCCGGGCAGGGCGAGCTCGACCTCGGCCTGAGCGGCTTGGCGCCGCGGCAGGGTGGCCCGTTGCCGATCACGTCCTCGCGGATGGGGCACTTGTGGGACGCGCTCGAGCACGCCTACCGGGTACTGGGGTTCGAGGTCGCGGCGGGCGACCCGGTGTTTCGGGGCCTGGTGCTGGCGCGGATCATCGAGCCGACCTCGAAGCTGGACTCGGCCCGGGTGTTGGAGGAGGTCGGCGTGAGCGCGCCGGCCTACCGGACGGTGACTCGGCGCCTGCCGGTCTTCGCGCAGGAGGACTTCCGCAGGAAGCTGGCGGCCGCGTGCGCTCGGCAGGCCGGGCTCGGCCCGGCCAGCCTTGTCCTGTACGACGTGAGCACGCTCTACTTCGAGACCGACGCCGGCGACGGGTTCCGCGAGCCAGGCTTCTCCAAGGAACGCCGGCTCGAGCCGCAGATCACCATCGGGCTGCTGACCGACCACACCGGCTTCCCGCTGATGGTCGAGGCGTTCGAGGGAAACAAGGCCGAGACCCTCACGATGATCCCGACGATCCAGGCGTTCATGGCCGCACACGCCCTGCCGGACGTGACGATCGTCGCGGACGCCGGGATGGTGTCCGAGGCGAACAAGAAGGCGATCGAGGCCGCCGGCCTGTCGTTCATCATCGGAGCAAGGATCCCCCAGGAGCCGTACGTCGTCACCGCCTGGCGGAAGCGACACCCCGACGCCGAGATCCCGGACGGGCACGTCTTCACCCAGCCGTGGCCGGCCGGCCCGACCGATGCCCGCCGTGACCACACGTTCTACTACCAGTACAAGCACGACCGGGCCCGGCGCACCCTGCGCGGGATCGACGAGCAGGTCGCGAAGGCCGAGAAGGCCGTCAAGGGCCAGACGCCGGTCAAACGGAACCGGTTCATCACCCTCACCGGTGCCAGCAAGTCCGTCAACCGGGCGCTGGAGGCCAAGGCCAGGTCGCTGGCTGGGATCAAGGCGTACGTGACCAACCTCGACCCCGACGTCGCTGACGCCGACTTCGTCATCGGCGCCTACCACCGGCTCTTCCAGATCGAGCAGAGCTTCCGGATGTCCAAGCACGACCTGCAGGCCCGCCCGATCTTCCACCACAAGCGCGAGAGCATCCAGGCACACCTGAGCGTCGTGTTCGCAGCGTTGGCCGTGAGCAAGTGGGTCGAGGACCAAACCGGCTGGAGCATCAAGAAATTCGTGCGGACCGCCCGCCGCTACCGGACCATCGAGATCCAAGTCGGCGAGCAGACCATCACCGCCGAGGAACCGCTACCCGACGACCTCGCGACCGCCCTGAACGCCATCCACCGTGTCCGGGTTGCGCACTAGTTTGGCCGAACTCAGGCACCCGGAGACGTGGTCCACCAGAACGAACCTCCCCAGGACCGCGGGCCACACGCACCCAAAATGATGGTGGTGTAATCGTCAGGCCTGACTTCTTTCAGGCTGCCCAGATTCGGCGTTCGTCAGGCCGGTGACCTGCGGAGACGTCCTCCGCAAGCCGCCATTTCACGCACTGATAGCTGACTCGGCGTTTCGCGCGCCGGGGGCTCGCACCCGAACTCGCCGTCTCGAACAGGTCCAAGCCGCGTTCCGAGGGGCGAGAACGCTGATGCGGGGTTGTCCTGGGAGCCAGGAAGGGGCGCCGTGGCCGTCCAGATGGGCCACGAGGGTGTCGCCAGCTGCGAGCCGCACAAGGGACTCCGCGCGCAGTCGCCGGCTCCCTTGCGAAACGGCCCAGAACCACGCCTGCGGGCGGCCCGCGGTGGGGCCCAAGTTCACGCACTAACGATTTGAACAAAGTCAGGTCAGGGAGTCGGGGCATCGGCCTCCGGGATTGACTCGATTATCGCCTTGACCCGCCGTTCGAGGTCGATCTCTCCCCGCTCACCCATGAGGTTCATCAGTGATCGCGCGTCTGCTTGGAGATTCGGCTCTGATGTCCTGAGGGCTGCGGCAATCACAGGCGCCAGCGAATGCGTCCGCAGATCATAGTTGTCCCGGCCGGAGATCTCGTCGGGGGCGAGGAGTATCGACAGTACATTAAGGGCATCTCGTGGAAGCTCGTCTGCTGCAGCCCCAAGCTGCTCGCCGATCATGCCGTTTGTTTCTAGTTCGCTATCCAGCTCAAGCGCCTCCACCAGTCTGGGGAGCCACCATGAGGCCGGGAAGTTGCCACTCCTGATGAACCAGTAGAAGTCCTTGAGTTCGGCCTTATCTTCGGGGTGATCCCTCACGTGGGTGACACGCTCATCCCATAGGTCAGCAAGTCGGTCACGGATGATGTCGTCCACCATCTCGGCGTGTAAGAACGTCCAAGCCGTGTGGCCGATTGCGTCGCCGCGAGCCTCTGGGTCGGCTCGGGTGTAGAACTCAGCGCGTAGCGGGTCATCTTCACCAACGTGTCCTCGAATAATTGCCTCTATTACCCATTGACCGATTCGCTGCTGCGGAGAGACATCGTGACCCCAGCCGATTGCGATCTGATCCTGACTATTGAGGGCAGCAATCATCGGGTCCGACAGGAGCCGATAGAGATCCAGATGGTAGTAGTGCATTGCGATCGCCGTCGTTAGTGCTATCTGCTGGTTCGTGTCGATACCCGATCGCGTGCCAAAATAGTTGGGCAGGTTGTCCACGAGCCAATCAGGAGCATGGTTAAGCAGTCTTCCGAGCCCCTCGCCAAGAACCGCCCGCGAGGCTCCCCTCACATCTTCCATGGCAAGTTGCTCGCGAAGAGCTTCGAGTGTTCTGGCGTGCCATTTGTGGCCCTCACCGAGTCCCACCAAGTTGACAAGCCCGCGTAGCAGGATGGGCCACGTCCAGTTCAGGGAGACCATGAGTGGATCCCACCCCGACTCGTCTTCGCCGCCGGTGGCGACGTACTCACTCCACGCAGCCGTGCCGGACGCAGCAGTCAGGAGGAGGTCCGCTAGCCGGCCCAGTTGCTCCTCCGAAAGCTTCTCCGCAGAAGCCTTCCCGGCGAGATGCGTCAGGAGACGGATCCCACTCTTTTTTGACTCGGTGAAGTCGGAATCGTCGTCGAAGCGTCCCCCTTCAACGGGAAAGTCAGAGGCATCGGAGTGATCGAGAATCTCAGCGATGAGTGACAGAACCTGATCCCACGGCAGATCGAGTTCCGCCTTGAGTGCGCCCTCCCAACCGCTGAGCACGGCCCTCAGGTAGGTCGGACGGAGTCGCCTAACAAGCTCCTGCTGCCCGTTCAGCGCCAGTGGTCTGCTGGTGACTACCGCTTCCAGCACCCTCGCCTGTCCCTCATGTGAAGGCTCGGGTCCCCAGCCGTCGCCCTCGTCATGCCAGCCCGCTAATTGCGCCACTAGTTCCATCGGCGCTAGTGCCGACATCTCATCTTGGGAGATCGGGCTGCTCGGGCCAGTCCAGCCGGAGGTCTGAAATGAAGGACGCATAGGGTCAGCGACGACACCGTCTTCGGCGTCCAGTACGTCGAGTTCCTTAAGCAGCGCAGGTGGAAGCAGCTCTCGGCCAACACCGGCCAGCACGCGGTGCCGCCACCGCATGTCCCACTGTGCAATCTGGTCTTGAATCTTCTCGCGTGATTCACCTTGCTCGCCCAGGTTGCGAGTGATTCGCGCTGCCGCCTGCTCGGTGACGTGACCGGAAGCCAGCACGCCTGCAAGTTGGTCAAGCTCGGCACGGGACGCAGTGCCGAGTGCGCGGACGAGCCTGATGAAGTCCGAGACAGCGAGTTGGTCGCGGGACTTGACGTCCAGCATTAGCTCTCTCGCCACCGAGATCAGGTTGGCGTTCACCGCCCCAAGGGCCGCCTGGCGCTCTATCGCTTCCGCGACCGCGTACAGCGAGATGCGCCTGACGATGAGGATCGAGTTCCGTTTGAGGGCTGCCCACGCCCCTGCCGGATCCTTCTCCAGTTGCTCAGAAGCTGCGTCGCGTACAGCGTCAATCAGGGCATCTTGGACCGCGTGGTAGGAGTTGCGCCTCTGAGAGATCAACGGACGTCCGAAGCCACTGTGGTCAAAGTCTGCACCAAGGCTCCCGTTTTGCTCTTCGTACAGAATGAGCCAAGGAAGAACGGTCTTCAGCGCGTTCTCCCGCAGGGCACGAGTGACTCTCGGAAGCTCGCGTGAATACCAGTGCGCCTTTAATTCAACGATCGGGTCACCGTCGGACTCTGCCTCCTTGGTCGGTCGGAACAGTTTGTTGGCAAAGGAGACTCCAAACTTCGTCTCTCCGCCCTCCAGCAGGTTCACGACGAATGAGACTAGATCCCGTGGGTCAGTGCGGCTCCCGTAACCGCCGTCCTCCCAGGCGTCTATGACCGGCTTCAGTCTGGCTGCGATCTCCGCGGGCATGCGCGACCCAGCCGAGAAGACAATCCTGCGGACCCAGGAGTTCCTGCTGCCAGCGAAAGAACCAAGCACTTCAGCGACTTCAGCCGGAACTTGCTCCGCCATCGCATCCAGATAGCTGGCCTCCGGCCAATATTTCTCAAGAACAACGCCGTCGCTTCCGACTTCGGGCTCGGGCGGGTTGCTGAAGGCCCCTGCATCGGCTAGTGGCCTGACCCAGAGTGGATTCCTGAGACCTTCGTAAAAGGCTCGGCGCAGCTGGGAGGACGTCAGTCTGCGCAACGCGGATTGAACCTGCTCTGCTGTCGGAGCACGGTACTCAACCATCAATCGCACCTCCGTCAATAGGCTGATTGGCCTCGGTAAGGAGGTCCTCGATTGCATGCAAACTGTCGAAAAACTCCGCTCGGATGCCGTCCATGAGGGCCTCAGCAAGTTCGATCCTCTGCATTAAGTCATCGTCAGAGGGAATGCACTGAGCGTCGGATTGCTCGTCGTGGAGGTGTGCCCACTTCACGAAGAAGTCGGTGAGGTCCCGCCACTCACGGACGGCTGGATGCTTGATGTTGCCATCGTCGGTGAGCAGCGCGGCGGCATTGGCTGCTACCCGACCGTCCTCAGCAACAGCAGTCTTGACCAGTTCACCGAGGAGCGCGGCCAACTCCTGAGGAACGGGGACATTCTCTACATCTTGGAGGAGCTCCAGGTTCGGGAAGCGTGCGGCTATCGCAGGCAACTTACGCACATGCGTCGAGCTCCTGGGGCCACCGCTACCCGCCCCCGCTATGCCGAGCGCACCCGGGAGTCGATTCATGATCTCGCGCATGGAGTGACAGATGTGCGAGACCCGCGTCCGCTCATCACCTGGATTCGAGGTACTCGCGAGCAACTCACGAGCACCCCGATACATGCTGGCAAGGTCTGGGCGCTTCTCCTCCAGCCAGCCGGCGATGCGAATTTGCCGATCCTCGGGCGTCGACTCTGATCCGCTCATGTCCTTCGCCTCGGCCCCAACTCAGCGGCTAGTTGAGTGAGCTTCATCGTCCACCTACCGACCGGTCAGCATCGAGCTGACCTCAAAGCCCACCACTTCGCGGGACTCTTGCTGAGGCGTTGCTTGTGCCACGTCATCGCAGCTATTGCGTCGCCCGACTCACGGCCGCCATCGCTCTCGTTGGGGAGCGAGGTTGGTAACGACTGGAAGGCACCAACCATGTGCGACGGCGGTGCGCCGCAGCCGACGCATCGCCGCCCGCTGGCCTCATGGGCGCAGACGACGCCGTTTCGTGGCTTCAGGCGCTTGGCCTTGTTGCAGCCCAGACTGAACTCGTACCCGTGCACGGGCTCAACTCTTGCATCAGTCATCCCCCCGCGCCCCCCAACAGTCGATTCTCGGGCTGAATGCGAAGGTGCGCACAGTGTGTGTGACGTGTTCAATACGCCGAACACTCTCGCACAGCGCCAGAGCCCTGCCGCTCTTCGCCGCCTGTTCACCCTACCGATCCGCGAGAGATCCGGTAAACGGGCCTTCACGGCTCGGTGTAGAGCTGGTCTATCTCCCCGCGGACTGGATGAACGCGGCGAACACTCGTCGACCAATGTCGCGGTCGAGTCGCTCGACGAGGGCCGCGATGATACGGCCCGTCGCCTGCGGACCCACCTGCTCGATGAAGCCCTCGCATAGGACATCGACCAGTGGAGTGAGCGAGTCGCCCGTCTCGTAGTAGCGATCGCGGATGTCGTCCGCGACCCTGATGATGAGCTCCGTGAGTCGGGCCGCGTCCTCGGGCACGCCGTCCGATGTCACGGCGTCCACACCACGCTGCGCCACTGTGAAGAACGGGTCGGCAACAAGGATCACCCACGCGAGAAGACCAGAAACGACTGCCGGCCGGGACGGCGGGACTGCGGCCGCCGCGAGGCCAGTCGCCGCCCTGTGGGCCCAATGAGCCAGTTGCTCAGGGCCCATGGTTGGCGGGCGCATCCGAACGAGCGACCTAAATTGGTCGAATGCAGAGGGCGGGTTGGACCAGGCCGCTGCGCGAGAGATAGCTAGGGCGAAGGGGCTGTGGATGTCCCAGTCAGCCTGCTGGGCCTGGATGTGCCATGGTGCCCTGATAGGCAGGTCGACGACCCGGTTCGCGCGCAGCGACTCGACCGCGGCGACGACATCGTCATCCGTACCGAATGCACGAACCAAGTCGAGGCTCCCGAAAGCCGGAACACCCATAGCTCGCGCGAACCTCCGCAGCACGATGTCGTCGGCCCACACCGATAGGCCAAGCTTCTGCGCGACGATGATGGCTGACAGCCACTGCTCTTTGCGGGTCGTGTCGTCCAGCCCTTCGACCTGCAGGCCTCGTTGATCGAGCCAGACCTGTTCGGCCGCTTCGGCGAACCTGTGCGCGTCCTCGTCGCTTGTCTCGTTGACGGAGGGTCGCCCCTCCTGGGCATTCCAAGAGACGCTGAGCGTGGAGCGCATCGCGAGGCTGCTGCGTGCCCGAGCAACGTCCTCCCGCAGCGGTCCCGGAATGAGGACCTTCTCGAAGTACGAAGCGAGCTTCCTAAACGGGAAACCGGTCCACGGGCCGACGACCAGTGCAGTCGAGTCGACAACGGTTCTGCCACCGAGAGCGTCGCGGGCGGTCTGTAGACCGAGGCCGTCGTGCTCATCAACAGCCATAATGTAGCCGAGGTCGCGGCGGATGAGGCTTTCGGTGGTCGTGCGGCCCGCCGCTCCAGTCAGGACGGCTAGCGGGAACTGTCCATTCCGTACGAGCTGAGTGATCTCCTCCAACTTGCGCTGGCGGTCTTGGCCCTCGCGCAGGACCTCAAAGAGGGGCTCGAGGTCCTCGTCTTCGACTCTAATCTGTTTGATGGACGCGTTCTCGCCGTGCCGCTCAAAGTACTCCTCGCTGTACTTACGAAATGCGTCGATCTGCGCTTCGTTGAAGTTGGCATCGGGCGTGGTCAGGACCAGCGACATCGCTGCGGCGGCGATCTGCTCGTCCTCTGCCCAGTCGGCTGCCGCGCGCATGAACATGCTGTACAGCCTTGGGTGGCTCAGGTCCGGGCTGTTTGCGGAGCTCCCGGCGCCAGAGCGTCGTTCGTGAACGGCGTTTTGCAGGATGGCCAGGAACAACTGCGCCTTCGCGGGTTCGCTGAAACTGATAGCCGTCGCGTCAAGAAGGACTTGCAGTGCCTTGTCGAACTTTTCGCAGCGAAATAGTGCTTCGGCCAGCCGCCACGACTCAATCTCCGGGACCGGCATCCCTTCGCGTTCAGCCTGGACGATAACCTCCTGCGTGCGGATCACCATCTCTGCCCATCGGCCGTCCGCGGCAGCGATACTTTGCAGGGCTCGCAACGCCTTGAGCCGGACTGGCTCACCGTCCTCGCGTCCCAAGAGCGTCAAGGCAATCTCGGAAGCGACGTCGAGGACCCCGTTGTCCATAGCAATCTCCAGCGCTTCGGTTGCCAAAGGGATATCGCCGCGCCTTAGCCCCTCGGAGAACACGAGGCGGGCTGCGTCGGCTGGCCGACCGGTGGCGACCAGCGCGTCGGAATGGGCGTCGAGGACAAGCTCGTTCTGCTCGAGGGCACGGACGCGACGAAGGGCCTCCTCACCCTTGCCTTGGCTGAGCAAAACTCGGGCACTGAGCACGTCCGCAAGGTCACCGTCGCGGCGCCCCAGGTCCTCGATCTCTTGTGTGACCTCGGCCTGCTCGGAAGCACTGAGCGAGTTGAACAGTCGCGCCAGCGCCATCAATGCCTGAAATGTGGCGTGATGCCTGTCTTTGGCCGCGTGCAAGGCGGAAAACAGCGCCATCTTGGCCTCCCCGGCCATCTGAGGGCGCCCGCTGAGCACCGCAGCGCGCAGCAGTTCACCCTCGACCCGGTCTGGGACCCGCTCTGCCAACTCCAGCGCGAGTTCTGTCTTCCCGGTTACACGTGCGATGAAGGCGGCGAGCCGGACCACCTCTGGATGCTTGGCCTCCGCATGGGTTGCTACGCCATCAGGCGCCGGCAACAGCATCCGCAGGGCCCCAACGAAGTCGCCCTGGACAGTGCGGGCCCGCGCGGCCACCGCGAGCGCCTCGCCTGTGCTGCCGTTCCATTCCGTGTAGACGTCCCTGACCATTAGGGCCTCGGATTCAACGGTTCGCGCTCTGCGGGAGACCTCGTCCTCAACATCGGCGGCGTTGCGGCCCGCCATGGAGACGAGGACAGCAAGCAGCGCCTGCGCGTAGGTGAGTCGGGTGCCTTCTGCGGCTGGTCTCAGGCGTAGCGCCCACTGCGCCAAAAGCAGGCCGTCGTCGGCCAGGTCGCGGGTGACTGGGTTGCCCCGCTTGTCATGGGCGGCAAGGCCTGATCTCACGCCGAGGCTATCGGCAGCTCCGGGTGTGAGCATCATGTGGGCGAGTTGGCGGAGCACGGTGGCAGCGACGAGGTCGCGGAGAGCCGGATCGAGGCTTACCACATCAGGTGGATCATCGGGAGCCCGCAGGACCTTGGATGGATCGCTCAGCCCGAGGGAAGTGATGACGACCTCAGCACACCTTTTGGCCATGGCGAGATCTTGCTCGAGGACGGCCCGGTAGAAAGCAACCACCATGCTAAAACGGCTGTCGACCGACCCTACGAGACCATCAAACCCTGAGAGCGGTGGGTCGTCGGCAGAAACGTAGTCGGAATCCTTCGTGATGAACTCCAGGCGGGAGATGAGGGAAAAGTAGGCGCCGGCATCATGGTCGCCCGTCAGCTCGGCGGCGGCGGCCGCCCGCTCGAAGCCGCGCCACGAAACCTTCGACCCGGCGATGGCAGCGAGCGACGACATCAGCGCCCAACCATCGCCAGAGTCGTCTTCTCGCAACCATGCTGGGGGGCGATGCAATGAACGGTTCAGCCACGTCGCCGGGCTGACTCCTGCTAGGCGCATCTCGGTGATGGCCTGCCGTGCGTCGTTCGCCCGCGCGGCCGAGCACTGTTCGAGCCGACTCATCCACAACTGAACGGCACCTGGCAGCGGGGTGACGTCGTTGCGGTCGCCTGTGTTCGGCGCCGGTGGCTCGCTGGTGCGGAGACCGCGCTTGAAGTCGTCCGGATGCGCGAAGGCCAAGATGGCCCGCAGGAGCGCTGCCGCGTTGCCTGCCGCCGTCGGCTGGAGGCCGTCGTTGCCGTCCTTCGCCTTGTCACCGAGGAAGTCAGAGATGCCGCGCACGGCCAGAACCGGGAGGTCGTGGATGTCGGCACCGGCGGCGAGGCCGAATGACTCCATGTCGAGGGCGGCCGCGTCCTGGAATCGGTTGAGAATCTCGAGCAGGACCGGACCGCGAGTGTCAGCCTGAACTGCGTCAACCGACACAATCGGAGCCACGAAGGCGTGAGGGTGATTGGCGTTGTAGTGCTGGCTGCGCGTTGATGTGGTCCATTCGCAGTCCTCGATGCATGCGTTCACCACCGCGACGAGGGGTGCGGGAACGACGTAGGTCTTGTCTCGGCCCAGGAGTTTCGACTCGGCATCGGCCGGCACCTGCTTGCCCGCGTAGGGGTTGTGAATGCGGCTCGCCACCACGACGTCAAAGTGGCGCTGGTCGTTGGGCTTCAGGCCGCCGGCCGAACCCACGAACGCAACTAGATTGGCCTCAAGGTTGCGAGCGGCAAGGCCGACGAGGGCCGCAGAGGTTGCGTTCCCCATCCCCGCTCGGGCGAGGAAGACGGTCCAGTTGATGTGATCGCCTGGAATCTCGCCCCGCATCATCCAGATGTCTTCCACCCGCAGCCGCTCCGTGTTGATTAGGCGATTGCGGATCTCAGTGTGCTCCAGTTCGACGGCCGTGACCACGAGTGCTACCCGCGTCTGGGTAGGCCCACTGAGCTCTGGGAGTAGGGACACCTCAGCGGTTGTGGTCCACAGCGTCGCTCGGCCCTCGCGGCGAGATTCGACTAGGCCGCCCACCTGCAGGCTCTTGAGCGCTTTGAGTGCGGTGTTGGGAGCCACATTTACGACGTTGGCAACCTGCCTACCGCTCAACGGCGCTGCCGAACGCCTGAGCATCCGAACGATTGATGAGTGAAGCGGTGAGAGGGCCATGGAACCAGTCTGACATTTTGCGCACGGCATGTGCAATAGACATCCTCTAGTGAACATGAACTTGTGCACCTAGCGAGGTCGCCGTGAACACGTCTGCACCGGTCGAGGAACGATTGGGAGCGTCACTCTTCGCGAAGGACGCGCGACAGGTTCTCCGCGCATCGGCAGGACAGTGCGGATCGAGGCGCGACGCTCCTATGCTTTGTCAAGCAGCTGGTGCCCCGCTTTCAAGTAGGCGGTAGAGGTCGCGGGCGACGTAGCGGGCAAGGCAGCGTTTGATCTCTCGACCTGTCTTGCCTTGGGCAGTGCGGCGAGCGACGTAGTCGCGGGTGGCTGGCTGGTACTGGATCCGGCTCGCGACCACGGTGTGCAGTGCGTTGTTGAGCTGGCGGTCGCCGTAACGGTTGAGCCGGTAGCGGGTGGTGACTTGGCCGCTGTTCGCTGGGATCGGTGCCACGCCGGCGAGCATCGCGAACGCCGCCTCGGATGGATCCGGCCGGGGTGGGACCAGGCGCACAACACGGTGGCGGCCACGATTGGTCCGACGCCGAACTCCTCGAGCAGGTCAGGGCGCCAGCTGCGGATGATGGCCACCATCGCCTTCTGCAGTTCGCGTGCCTCTTTGAGCATCGCGTGAGCGCGACGCGCCAAGGTCCTCAGCGCCACCACGGTGCTGGTTGTCTCGGTGTCCCAGGAAGCGTGCACTCGCAGGTTCGCTGCGGTGTTGAGCATCGCGGCTAGCTTCTGGCCGCGGAACCTGACCCGGATGGGTTCGGGTGCGGCGATCACGAGGCTGAACACCTGCAGTTGGGCCTCGGTGGAGGCATTGACCGCGGAGCGGCGAGCAGCCAAAAGCACTGACAGTGCTTGGCGGTCGCCCCCGGTGCGGGGGGTTCCCAGCCGCGGCCGGGCCATCGCCTCACGCGCAGCGCGGATCGCATCGAGCGGATCGGACTTCGCGCCGTTGCGACGCGCAGCCCGCTTCGGTCGGTCCACCTCGATGACGATCTCCGACAGTTCCATCAGGTGACGGCTCAGACCGGCGCCGTGACCACCGGTCCCCTCGATCGCCCAGGCCCGCAACGTCGCATGCTGGTTGGCGAACTCCACCAGCTCGCCGTAGCCGTCGCTTGTCGCCTCGACGGTGATCTCGCCCAGGACACCACCCGTGGCAGCGTCGACCACGGCCGCGGAGTGGGTATGGACGTGGGTGTCGACGCCGATGACGACATCGACCACCTCACGCAGATCGGTCAGACTGTTCATGCGTTCTCTCCTTCTCCGGACGGGACGTGGTTCCGGTCCGGGATGGAGGCTCGGCAGGACTGTGATGAGACACGCCCGGCGCCGTTAACGCCAGGTGGTCAAGCTCCTGATCAGGCCAGCTCCTCCAACCGGGCCGGGGCCGGTGACCGCGAGCGGACAAGTCGCACCAAGGCACGAAGCCAGTCTCAGCGGGGGTCACACCCGTGGTCACCAACCACAGCCCAGCACCTTTAGACTGCGTTGGCGATCCTCACAGTCTCAGCGCCGCGAATCGACCACCTGTCAGCCCTACTGACGAGGGCCCTGACCTCGTTTGGTGAAAGGCGGATGGCCGTGTCGGACGGGCATCAGGCCCAACGCCGGTTGAAGGCGTCGACTAGAGCGGCGACGGCCGGCCGGAGGGCTGGCACGTCGCGGTCGTAGATGCGACCGCGGTCGAGCCGGTCGGTGAGCTCCGCGAGAAAGTCGGACCACTCGCCCACCGTCTGCGGTGCGACAGCGATGGGCGCCTCGACGATGACCCTCTGCACCTTCGTGATCGTCCGTACAACCTCCACTGGTCGGTCGACGACCTCCATGGCTGCGCGTCCTGAGGCGGCGGCCCGACGCTGCTCCCAGGCGCGGTGACGGCAGGTGGCTGAGCACCACTTGGGGATCCGGCCGCGGTTGGGCACGGTGACGGTTGCGCCGCACCAGCCACAGGACACCGTGCCCCCCGGAGCGCGCGGCAGCCGGCGCGCGGCCTTGGGATCCGTGGTGGGTACCTGCTGCGCGGCTCGACGGCGAGGATCCTTCCGGTTCGCGGGGATTCCGTCGAGCATGGCTAGGCGTGCCGCCTGCCGCTTCGCCTGCTTCCCGAGTTTCCGTTCCATCGTCGCCTCCTGGTTGGTGTCCTTACTTCCCTACGCATTCGGGAGGCCCCTTGGGGGCCACATTTCTGGGGCGGTCTCGGATCGGCGAGTCGTCACAACGACTGGGATGCCGGCCGACAATGCATGGGGTGTGCGGGCCACGACATCGTGCGGATTCGTCGGGTAGGAACGAAGGCCGTTCGGGGAGGCTCGGGGGGTGTCGGCTGGGGTGTTGCCTCGCGGGGAGTGCGGGACGGCGGCCTGTTGGCGGGAGGGCGGGGGCTGCGGATGTGGTAAGGACGAGTTCGATTCGATAAGTAACCGAATATGGGTATTCTTGGGGCATGGCCACGACCGAGCAGCTTCGTGCGCGCCTTCGCGCGCTGATCGACGCCGCGGGTTTGAACGGCAGCCAGGCCGCGTTCGCGATCGGGCGTACCCCGTCCCGGCTCGGCGACTACCTCGCCGGGCGCACGGTCCCCTCGGCGATGGTTCTCCTCGATCTCGAGGAAGCCGCAGAGCAGGCGTCCAGGCGCACGTGGATGCGCGCGGCCGACGTGGTCGACGCCGTTGCGGAGCATGCCGACAGTGACCCGGTCTGGGCTATGCGGATGCTGCTCCAGGGCCGAGACCAGTCACTCGCGCTCAGCACGCCGGCCAGGCAGGCCATCTGGGCCACGGGATCCCCGAGCCGTCGGCTGGCCGGCCCGTGGAAGACGCTCACCTACCAGTTGCTGAGGGACAGTGCGCGTGACGGGCGACCGATCCCCAGGTGGCTCGTCGCCGCGACTCCTTTGGAGCAGCCGTGGGCACCCTTGCCGGTTCGAGAGGACCGGCCGCTGCACGAGGGTCTGGCCAAGGTTGGCGTCAGGGTCAACGAGCGTGAGCTCCTGACCGCATGAGTTTCGACCTCGATGCGGATCAGATCCGCGAACTCCTCGATGAGTTGGACCGCCGGCTGCGCACAGACGGTGTCGCGGCCACCCTCTACATCATCGGGGGCGCGGCGGTAGCCCTGCAGCTGCCCGATGCTGATCGGCGCACGCAGGACATCGACGGACTCACGACTAATGACAAAGTCGCGGGCGTGGTCAGCGCGATGGCGGCCGAGTTGGGCCTTCCGGAGAACTGGTTGAACGGGGCGGCTGCGCCGTTTGTCCCGGCGCCCCCGCGTGGCGCCATGGACCCCCCAACTTCCGCTGGGCTGCACGTGGAGCTGGCCCCCTTGAGGCACCTCTTGGCCATGAAACTGGCAGCCGGACGTGCCCGAGATCGAGCGGACATCACGGCCATCGCCGCCGCGCTCGGCATTGACGCTGACACTGCCGTGCAGCTGACGCTCGAGACCTATGGAAGCGACGCGCTGGCAGTCTTCACCAACGCCGAGGACGTGCGGCTGGAAGCCGATGCGGCCATCCCACAACGTGGCGCTGGAGGGCACTGAGGCGAGGGCCGTTGCTCACGGACGCAGAGCACGGACGGCATCGACTCCGCAGGCGACATCACCGGCGGCGAACGCGGCATCCGCTTCACGGATGTCGGCCAGGGCTTGCGGGTCGCTGAGGACCGCCAGCGACTCTTCGAGCTCGGTGAGGTCGTCGGGGCTGAGGATGACGGCCACCGCGCGCCCGTTGCGGGTGACCGTCACTCGCTCGTGCTCGCGCTCGACGCGGTCGATGACGTCGCTGAGGTGGTTGCGTACTTCGTCAAGCGGTTCGACGGCCATGGACACCAGTGTGGCGTCCGCGGCGATTCGCCCTGCGGCCAGAAGCCAGGTCGTCCGTCTGTGCACAACGCCTTGGGCCCGCCTGACTGGTCCCGTATCGTCGAAGGAGGAGCCGAGCGGGGCGCATGAAAGTTCCTGCTGCGTTCCCAGAGGACCTGGACGCTGACGCACGACACAGGTGTACATAGATGGACATCTCTGTCGCACGGCTGTCGCACGAGGCCACTTCCGACGCCGGAATTTGGCATCGTCGCAGGTCAGGGGCGGGGAGAAACGAAATCCCACACTCCTTGTAAACAGGGGGTTGAGGGTTCGAGTCCCTTCGCCAGCTCTCGGGGATGGTCAGATGCCGCCGGGTGCTGTTGGGGGGTCAAGGGCGCGGCCCACCGCGCGCTTGGCCCCCTGGCTGTGATCGGCGGGGCCATCGACGCCATCGAGGGTGAGCCGGGTCTGCTCGGGCACCCGTCGTCACTGCACGCAGCGCGGGGGCTGTCTGTGCCGCACGGCTGGCACCAGCCGGGGGTAGCGTCGACACCATGACGTCCGTCCCAGACGGCATCGCTCGCTACCGCGCGGCCGATGACCTCGACACCGGCGCCTCGGTCTGATGGGCGTGGGCGTTGTGAGGCGGGCGATCGACCAGGGGTGGACGGTGCGCGCGACCGCCGGGCCGGTACCCGAGCACCTCGCGTCCGCGCTCACGGGCGTTGCAGCGGTGGCGGCCAGCGTGCCCGGCGTCGTCCACCTCGACCTGCTGGCAGCCGGGCTGATCCCCGACCCCCACCTCGACCTCAACGAGTCGCTGCTCACCTGGATCGGTCTCGTCGACTGGACGTACGGGACCACCCTGCCCATGACTGCCGCCGAGCTCGCCGCGGCCGAGCGCCACGAGATTGTCTTCGACGGGCTCGACACCGTCGCCACGGTGCTCCTGAACGGCCAGGTCATCGCCGAGGTCGCGAACCAGCACCGCACCCACCGACTCGACGTCACCGGCATCCTCACCGAGGGTGACAACCTGCTCGAGGTGCGCTTTCGCAGCCCGGTGAAGTACGCGAACGCCCAGAGCCTGACGTACGGTGCGCGCCCCGGTCCGTACCCGATGCCCTTCGAGGCCATCCGCAAGTCGGCGTGCAGCTTCGGCTGGGACTGGGGGCCTGCGACGTTCACGAGCGGCATCTGGCGGCCCGTGCACCTGGTGTCGTGGAGCGGGGCGCGGTTCGACGACGTCCTGGTGCGCGCGGATGCCGTGGGCGACGGTGGTCGTGTCGAGGTCGTCGCCCGCGTCGCGTCCACATCGGATGCCGCTCGCACGGTGACCGTGTCCATCGCCGGGGCGAGCGCGTCGGCGACGACCGCCGCAGGCGAGAGGAAGGTCACGGCATCGGTCGAGTGCGCGACGGTCGACCGCTGGTGGCCGACCGGGCACGGCGACCAGCCCCTCTACGACGTCGAGGTCGAACTCGCCTGCGACGGTGCGGTGCTCGACCGCGTTCGGCGTCGGGTGGGCTTTCGCACACTGCACTGGGACACCACGCCGGATGCCGCGGGCACCCCCTTCCAGCTCGTCGTCAACGACCGGCCGATCCTCGTCAAGGGCGTCAACTGGATCCCCGACGACTCCTTCCCGGTGCGGGTGGACCGAGCCCGCTACGCCCAGCGCCTCACCCAGGCCAGGGCCGCGAACGTCAACCTCGTGCGGGTCTGGGGCGGCGGCACCTACGAGTCCGACACCTTCTACGACCTGTGTGACGAGCTGGGTCTGGTGACCTGGCAGGACTTCCTCTTCGCCTGCGCGGCCTACCCGGAGGAGGAGCCCCTGCGGTCCGAGGTCGAGGTCGAGGCCCGGCAGAACGTGGCCCGGCTCGCGCACCACGCCTCGTTGGCGCTGCTCACCGGTAACAACGAGAACCTGTGGGGCTACGAGGACTGGGGGTGGAAGGAGCGGCTCGACGGCCGCACCTGGGGTGCGCACTACTACGACGAGCTGCTCCCGGCCGTCGTCGCCGAGGTGGCGCCGCACGTGCCGTACGCCCCGGGCAGCCCGTTCAGCCCGGGCGGGCAGCACCCGAATGACCCGAGCCACGGCACCACCCACCTGTGGGAGCAGTGGAACTCCCTGGACTGGGCGACCTACCGGGACATCGCCCCGCGGTTCGTCGCGGAGTTCGGCTGGCAGGGGCCGCCGACCTGGTCGACCCTCACGACGGCGATCAGCGACGACCCCCTCACCCCCGAGTCGCCCGGCATGCTCGCCCACCAGAAGGCCGTCGACGGCAACGCCAAGCTCGTGGGTGGGCTCGTGCGCCACCACCGGGTGCCCGACGACATGGCGACCTGGCACTGGGCGATGCAGCTGAACCAGGCCAACGCCATCACGTGCGCCCTCGACTGGTTCCGCTTCCTGGCGCCCTCGTGTTCTGGTGCGGTCGTCTGGCAGCTCAACGACTGCTGGCCGGTGACGTCGTGGGCGGCGATCGACGGCAGCGGTCGTGAGAAGCCCCTCTACTTCGCCCTGCAGAACGCGTTCGCCCCACGGGTGGTGTCGGTCCAGCCCCGGGGTGGCCGACTGGTGGCCTCGCTCGGCAACGACACGGACGTGCCGTGGGAGGGCTCGCTCACGTGTCGGCGGTTGCGGTTCGACGGCACGGTGTGTGGGTCGAAGGACGTTGCGGTGTCGGTGCCCGCCCGTGGGTCGGTGACCATCGACCTCCCCGCGGTGGTCGCGGACGCCGACGACCCGGCATCCGAGGTGGTGGTCGTCGAGACCCTCGGGACGCGAGGCTCCTGGTTCTTCTGCGAGCCGCGGGACAGTGCGCTTCCTCCCGCGGCTCTCGAGGTGAGCGTGGCCGCGACGGATGCCGGGTTCGACGTCTCCGTGACCGCACGGACGCTCGTGCGAGACCTGACCCTGCTGATCGACAAGGTCGATCCTGCCGCTCGGGTCGACCGTGGGCTGGTCACGCTGCTGCCGGGGGAGTCGGCCACCTTCCGGGTGACGGGGGTTGGCTCACTGGACGTGGGCGCGGTGTGCGCGCCCGGCATCCTGCGCTGTGGAAACGAGCTGATGAACCCGACGTGATCCGAGGGCCCGGGTCGGGGATCACGGTCGTGCAGGACCGACTGGCGACCTTCGGCGTGCCGGCCCCGCTCAGCCCTCGAGGGTGGCCGAGTAGTCGGGCACCGCCTGCTGGAGCGAGCGGTCGGGGCGCACGTACCCCTTCGACGGCGGCCGCGGCGGGAGCTCGACCAACGGCGCCTCGACGGGCTCGTAGGGCACCTGCGAGAGCAGGTGGGCGATCATGTTGAGCCGCGAGCGACGCTTGTCCTCGCTCTCGACGACCCACCACGGCGCGGCCGCGATGTCGGTGTGCACCATCATCTCGTCCTTGGCGCGCGAGTAGTCCTCCCAGTGGGTGATCGACTCGACGTCGGTCGTCGAGAGCTTCCAGCGGCGCATGGGGTCGGTGAGGCGGGACTCGAAGCGGCGCTGCTGCTCGGCATCGCTCACGGAGAACCAGTACTTGAGCAGCCGGATGCCGTCCTCGACGAACATGCGCTCGACGATGGGGCACTGGCGCAGGAAGCGCTGGTGCTCCTGGGGGGTGCAGTACCCGAGCACGCGCTCGACACCGGCGCGGTTGTACCAGCTGCGGTCGAAGAGCACGATCTCACCGGCGGCCGGCAGGTGCTCGATGTACCGCTGGAAGTACCACTGGGTGCGTTGGCGCTCGGTCGGTGTGGGCAGCGCGACGACCCGCGCCGAGCGGGGGTTGAGGTATTCGGTGACCCGCTTGATGGCCGATCCCTTACCGGCGGCGTCACGGCCCTCGAAGACGATCACGACGCGCTCACCCTCGCGCTTGACCCACTCCTGCATCGTCACCAGCTCGGCCTGGAGCCGGACGAGCTCGGCCTCGTAGACGGCCTTCTTCAGTCGCGCGTTCTTCGCCATCGCACCATCGTGGCAGACCCGGCCGGATGCCGCCCGCTCGCCACGTGATCATCAGGAACGTTCCCGTGGCCTGACACCGCGGGGGTAGCGTGACGAGAAATCTCTTGCCGCCACCCCGGAGGTCGGTCCGTGAAGCTCGCCCGTCACGCCTCACAGTTCGCTGCGCTCGCCGCCATGGTGGCCGTGCTGACGGCCCTGTCCGGCTGCGGTGGGCCGTCCGCGAGCACCGACAGCTCAGAACTCGATGGGTCGTGGACCCTGGAATCGCTCGGTGGAGTCTCCGACCTCACGCCGGCTGACCCCGGTGTGACGTCCACCCTCGTCCTCGAGGACGGCCAGGCCTCCGGCTCAGGCGGGGTGAACACCTTCCGCGGTTCCTACGAGTCGCCCGCTGACGGCGAGCTCACCTTCTCGCCGCCGGCGAGCACGCGGATGGCTGGGCCCGAGGTCGCCATGGCGCAGGAGGCCGCGTTCCTCAAGGCGCTCGAGCAGACCAAGCGCTTCGAGCTGGACGGCGATCGGCTTGTGCTGGGCAACGCTGGGAACGACACCCTCGCGGTGCTGCGGCCCACCACCCCCTGACGGCTGCGTCCCACCACCCCCCACACGACTTCGTGCGACTTGCCTACGGTTCTGCACCATTTCTGGTGCTGGAACCGCGGGTAAGTCGCACGAAGTCGAGGTGTGGGCGGTCTGGTTCAGCTCAACCGCATCAGCTCAGGTCGAAGCGGTCGAGCTCCATGACCTTGGCCCAGGCCGCGGCGAAGTCGTTGACGAACTTCGTCGACGCGTCGTCGCTGGCGTAGACCTCGGAGACGGCGCGCAGCTCGGAGTTGGAGGCGAAGACGAGGTCGGCGCGCGTGCCGGTCCAGCGCAGCTCGCCGGTGGCGCGGTCGCGTCCCTCGAAGGTGTCCTCGGCCTCGGTCGTGGCCGACCACTTCGTGCTCTGGTCGAGCAGGTTGACGAAGAAGTCGTTGCTGAGCGACCCCGTGTTCGTGGTGAACACGCCGAGTGAGGACCCCTGCGTGTTCGCCCCCAGCACGCGCAGACCACCGACGAGCACGGTCATCTCCGGGGCGCTGAGGTTGAGCAGGTTCGCGCGGTCGACGAGCAGGAACTCCGCGCCGAGGCGGTGACCCTTGCCCGCGTAGTTGCGGAAGCCGTCTGCGCTGGGCTCGAGCACGGCGAACGAGTCGACGTCGGTCTGCTCCTGCGTGGCGTCGGTGCGGCCCGGCGTGAAGCGGACAGCCACCTCGTGGCCGGCGTTGCGGGCAGCCTGCTCGACCGCGGCCGTGCCGCCGAGGACGATGAGGTCGGCCAGCGAGATCTTCTTGCCGCCGGTCTGGGCGCCGTTGAACTCGGCCTGGATGCCCTCGAGGGCGCTGATGACCGTCGCGAGCTGCGCCGGGTCGTTGACGTCCCAGCCGTTCTGCGGGGCCAGGCGGATGCGGGCACCGTTCGCGCCACCGCGCTTGTCGCTGCCGCGGAACGTCGAGGCCGACGCCCAGGCGGTGGCGACCAGCTGGGAGACGGTGAGGTCGCTGGCGAGGATGCGCGCCTTGAGCTCGGCCACGTCGTGAGCATCGACGAGCTCGTGGTCGACGGCGGGCACCGGGTCCTGCCAGATGAGCTCCTCCTGCGGCACCAGTGGGCCGAGGTAGCGCTCGATCGGGCCCATGTCGCGGTGGGTCAGCTTGAACCACGCGCGGGCGAACGCGTCGGCGAACGCGTCGGGGTTCTCCAGGAAGTGCCGCGAGATCTTCTCGTAGGCCGGGTCCATCCGCAGGGCGAGGTCCGTGGTGAGCATGACCGGAGCGGTCCGCTTGGTCGGGTCGTGCGGGTCGGGGACGGCATCCTTGGCGGCGGGGTCGGTGGGCACCCACTGCCACGCGCCGGCCGGGCTCTTGGCGAGGTCCCACTCGTAGTTGAACAGCGTCTCGAAGTAGCTGTTGTCCCACGTCGTCGGCGTCGGGGTCCACGGACCCTCGAGGCCGCTGGTGATGGTGTCATTGCCCGACCCGGTGCCGTAGGTGTTCTTCCAGCCCAGGCCGACCTCGGCCATCGAGGCGCCCTCGGGCTCGGGGCCGACGTACTTGTTGGGGTCGGCGGCACCGTGGGTCTTGCCGAAGGTGTGACCACCGGCGATGAGGGCCACGGTCTCCTCGTCGTTCATCGCCATGCGGGCGAACGTCTCGCGGATGTCGCGGGCCGAGGCCAGCGCGCTCGGGGTGCCGTTGGGGCCTTCGGGGTTGACGTAGATCAGACCCATCTGCACGGCGGCCAGCGGGTTCTCGAGCTCGCGGTCACCGGTGTAGCGCTCGTCGCCGAGCCAGGTGTCCTCCGGGCCCCAGTAGACGTCCTCGTCGGGCTCCCACACGTCGGCGCGACCGCCGCCGAAGCCGAAGGTCTTGAAGCCCATCGACTCCAGTGCGACGTTGCCGGTGAGGACCATCAGGTCGGCCCAGGAGATCTGCTTGCCGTACTTCTTCTTGATGGGCCAGAGCAGGGCGCGGGCCTTGTCGAGGTTGGCGTTGTCGGGCCAGCTGTTGAGGGGCGCAAAACGCTGCATCCCCGCTCCGGCGCCACCGCGACCGTCGCTGATCCGGTAGGTGCCGGCGCTGTGCCAGGCCATCCGGATGAAGAGCGGGCCGTAGTGCCCGTAGTCGGCCGGCCACCAGTCCTGGGAGTCGGTCATGAGGGCGGTGAGGTCGGCGCGCAGGGCGTCGAGGTCGAGGCTCGCGAACGCCTCGGCGTAGTCGAAGTCCTCACCCATCGGGTTGGCTGCGGGCGCGTGCTTGCGCAGGATCTTCAGGTTGAGCTGGTCGGGCCACCACGTGCGGTTGCCAGCACCCTCAGTGGGGTGGTTGGCGGTGTGGACGACGGGACACAGTCCCTCGCTCTCCTCCGAGTTCATGTCTCCGACGACGGCGTCGTGGTTCTGCTCGCTCATGCTCTTCCTTCCGGTGTGGCCTGGTGGTTCAGGGTGGTGGTCAGGCTGCGTGGGTGGTCAG
>Ga0208822_1000458_pt1 | contig 31308 bp, 27 predicted proteins | sample AD_STIC08_MetaG_FD_184435 | JGI IMG/M metagenome (GOLD analysis project Ga0208822, IMG submission 184435) | Active sludge microbial communities of municipal wastewater-treating anaerobic digesters from USA - AD_STIC08_MetaG (SPAdes) (version 2) | ecosystem: Engineered > Bioreactor > Anaerobic >...
GTCCGGTGAGGGCGTCGACCTGGGTGGCTGCGAGCCAGGACAGGGAGGGGAACTCCAGGCAGGTGGCGACAAACTCCTGGTCCTCGACGGACCAGGTGACGCGGTAGGTGTAGTGGGAGATGTCAGCGGTGGGCATGGTTTGCATCAGTTGGCCTCCTTCTTCTCGATCGCGGTCAGGACTTGGCGGACCTGGTAGGGCTTGGCCTTGCCTTGGTCGTTCTGGATGTTCACGCGGGGGTCTCCGGGCCACGGGGTGCGGAACACGGCGTGGGATCCGCCGGACGTACGCGGCGGGCCGAAGTAGTGCTCGCACACTTTGTGGAGGTCGGCGTAGCGGACGTTCTTCGGGTTGGCCCTCATGGCGGTGAGGATCTTCTCGATAGACGCCATGGGATGATGGTACTACCAGCAGTACCACGTGCCTAGTCTGCGGTTGGTTCAAGTCCCCGAGGCCATGTAGGCGGCCAGGATGTAGTTGGGGTGGCGGTCCAGGTTCTTGCGGGCCCGGTCGTAGCGCATCGTGGTGCGCGGGTCGGCGTGGCGAGCGGCGATCTGCACGTCGCGCAGGTCCACGCCCGCGTCGAGCATCGTGGTCACGAAGGTGTGGCGCAGCATGTGCGGGTGCATCCGGGCGGCATGCACGCCGGCAGTCTCGGCCAGGCGGTGCAGGCGGCGGGTGGCGCAGTGCCGGTCCATCCGGGTGCCGTTTCGGGTGCGCAGGACCGGCCCGCCCTCCCGGTCGGAAACGGCCCGCTCGATGGCGCGGGACACCGCTGGTGGCAGCGGGGTCAGCACGACCTTGCCGCCCTTGCCCCGGACCTTGAGCACCCGGTGGCCGTGCTCCTCGCCCAGGTCCTCGATGTTCGCCCCACAGGCTTCGAAGATCCGTAGCCCGAGCAGGCCCAGCATCGCCACCAGCGCGAAGTCGTTGAGGTTGGCTGAGGTCCGGGCGGTGGCGAGCATCGCCTCGAACTGCAGGTGGGTCAGACCCAGGGTGGGTGACTCCGGCGGGACGTTCGGGCGGCGCACGTACTCAGCCGGGGAGTGCGCCAGCACCTCGTCGATCACGCAGGTGCGGTAGAACCCGGCCACCACCGCGACGCGGCGGCTGATCGTGGACGGCTTGTACCGGCGCACTTCCTGCATCCACCGCACATACAGCTCGACGTGGGCCCGCTGAGCGGCCAACGGGTCCAAGCCGCGTTCCTCGCACCAGGTGACGAAGCAGCGCAGGTCGGACTCGGTATGAACCCGCGACTGCCCCTTGAACCGGGCGAGGTAGGCAGCGACAGCGTGGCGAAGGCGGTCCGAGACCGGAGGCAGCACGACAGGAATCAGAATCTGTGAAGTAGCCATCCCGCAGCGTCCGCCCGACCAACTCAGAGGGTCAAGGAATCGCACTAGGTGCGGCAGTTCCGGACGTTTCCGCAGGCAACCCATCTGACATCCTGTGGGTTGTGAGCACCGCGAGGCGCAGCGCGCTTGCAGTAGTGGCGGCCCTCTTCGCGGGGCTTGTCGTGGGAGTGCTCGCATTGCCGAGTTCGGGGGTCGACACCTACCCGCCGGTGTGCTGGGCCTGGGGCGGTTACGAGGTTCCCTGCGATTCAGGGCCGTCGTACTTTTTCGTCTTCGCCGCAGCGGGCATCACGGCCATCGGCACCTGGTATCTCACCCGACCTCGCTCGCACGCCTGACCTCAACAACGCTCTGCGCGGCATGTCCGTGCGTATCGATAGACCTGGTAGGGAACGGCCGTGGCGCCGCGGTCGTCCGATCCTCATGGCCATGCGCTCTGCCTCCGTGTTTGCTCTCGCTCTCACCGCATGCGTGCTTACTGCTTGCAGCGGTGACGAAGACCCGACCCCACACCCGCAGGTCACGGCATCCGATTCCGAGGTACGCCTGGTAGCTCCAGACGAGGCAGACCTGGTGCTCTATGTGAGCAACCAGTCGTTCGAGGACGAGACCGTCCGGCTGAAGCTCGCCGTGGACGGGGTCACGGTCGTCGACGGCGAGTTCCGCGTGGAGGGGCAGCACAACTGGATCCGCTTCCCCCTGAGTCTCTCGCCAGGAAGTCACAGCCTCACCGCGGAGTCTGACACCGGCGCCACTTTGAAGGAGTCCTTCCAGGTGCCGGGCGACGAAGCCCGCTACGCCGTCGTCGACTACTGGGCGGAGGACGACTCGCCAGAGCTCATGTGGCTCTTCCAGCGTGAACCTGTGGGCTTCGCCTGACGCCTATGGTGCGGGCGTCGTCAGGTCCCGGTCTGCGATGCCCACAACGCGGCAGATGCGGACGGCTCCAGTGTCAGCGCGTGGGTTCAGTCCCCGCGATGGCCGCGAGGGCGGTCAGGTAGCGATTTGCAATGAAGACCTTGGTGATTCGGCGAAGCTTGTAGCCCAGCGGCCGCTTGCGCCATGTGGCGTTGGGACGAACTTCGTGCAGCCACAGCCATCGTCTGGTGACCTCGTCGACGACACCTATCCAGGCCATCTGCGAGTGGAACCGTCGTTCCTGCTCGATCGCGAGTAGTGGCGAGATCGCACTCATGCCGTTGAGCAAACCCGCGGTCGTGTCCAGGTCGAGGTTCGCCGGTGCTGTGGGCGGCCACTCGGGCTGCGTTTGGGCGAAGCGCTCCCTGAACGACGAGTCCTTCTTGACCTTCACTACATCCTTGACGCGGATGGCGACCCAGCCCTCAAAGAACCCTGCATCGCCGGTGTCCGCGATCAAGGCCCACTTCGAGCCAACACCGACGACGATCCCGTCGATTCGGTCGGCGTTGCGCGGTGACCGCTTGATACGCACGAGCGTTTGGGACTCGGCAGCACGACGGAGCCGGTCAGCCTTCCCCACCCTCGATGACGTCATGCCGCGGATCCTCGCACAACGACGCCCACCCGCCCTCCGAATTAGGCGGCCTTGGCTTTCACTCGTTGCGGCATGAGCGTGCTGTCAGCGATAGCGTCCAAACCATGGCGGAGGGGTGGAGCGTTGTTGACGAGGATCCGGTTCTCAGCGGGAGCGAGGTGCGGGCGCTCCTGTCGACAAATGTCGAGCGGGGCCAGCTAGCGACCTACCTGCACAGCGACGCCGGCCGGCTTCTGTCCTTCGTGTCCAACGGCAAGCGAGCAATGCTTGTGCTCATGGAACGTGCCGGCGACCCCGGCGAGCATGCTGTCTCCCCCGACGCAGTGGGATCCAGCAGCGGCTTCGTTCTGGAGAACGGACAGGAGGACACGTACGACGACGCCGACACCGTCCCTTTGCCGGACGCTCTCGCAGCCGTCTGTTCAATCCTCGATACCGGCCGACCTCCCCGCGATCTGCCCTGGACAGTCGACCGTTGACGAGGACTGCGGCAGTTGCGGCCGATTCTCTTGGGCGCCGTGCTCCGGTTGGATGTTGCTCATGAGCACTCGGCTGGAGCAGGCGTATCCCGATGTTGCAGCCGGACTGCAGGCGCTCCCCCTTGACCGGCAGTCACGCCTGGTCCAGCAAGTGGCGCTCGATGCGGCCCAGAGCACAGGCCTGCCGGCACCTCCTCCCGGGCGCGACCTCGCCGAGTGGTCCGACGCCCTGGACTCGCAAGGGTGGTCTCGAGACGCCCAAGGTGAGTGGCGTCAAGCCGAGGACGACTTCGCCCGTGCCCGTGCCGCGGCCACCCTCTGCCATGCTGCCCAGGCCCGCTCGCGAGCAGGTGCAGCCGAGGACTCCCTCTACGAAAGCATCGCGGCACTGGGGCTCGACGCTGTGACGGAACAACTAGGCCCAGCGACGTAGGAGCAGCTCGCGAATGGCACTGGTAGCGGCAAGAGAGGACGTGTTCCCCGCTGTAGACAAGGCCCCACGACCTAGGTAGAGTTAAACCATGGTAGAAGGCCAGCCGCGGATGACGGCACCGACGAGGGCGGTACTCGAGGTGTTCCTCAGCAACCCTGATGCGCCTCGTTACGGTCTGGAGATCGGCTCGCACGCTGCCCTTCCCAGCGGAACAGTGCATCCGATCCTGGCTCGGCTTGAAGGTCTGCAGTGGCTCGACAGCGGGTGGGAGGACGTCGACCCCTCGGTGGTCCGCAGGCCGCGACGGCGCTTCTACCGGTTGACTGCGGCCGGTGCGGCGCAGGCCGAGGCAGCCATTGAGGCCGCCGACGCGCGCCGCTCTCGCCTGACGGCGCGACGAGCGACCCACTTGGTTCCTCAGATCGGGCCGGCGCAGACATGACACGCTTGGCCCGAGCGATGCTGACAGTGGCGGTGCGTCTGCTGCCCAGCCAGTGCCGGTGGCGCTACGAGGACGAGTTCGACGCCGAGCTGCTTTCCCTGCCTCGCCACCGCCGCCCCGGGTACGCGCTGTCGATCCTGGCGGCCGCTCCCAGGCTTCGCTGGGCGTTGCTGGCGGTGCTCTGCGGGGGCCACGCATCCCTGCAGTGCTGGCTGGGCAAGCACCACAACGTGCGCTTCCATCCCAATCCCGACGACCACTTGGTCGTCGCGCTGCAATGTCGACGCTGTGGTCGGGTACGCGACCCGCGTCAGTACCTGCCCCGTCAGAAGCGCCTCGACGATGTCGCCTGGGGTGGCGCTTTCCTGGCTGGCGGTCGCTGAGGTCACTGCCGGACACTGCCATCCGACGAGCGGCAGAAGAGGACGGATTGTCGGGGTTCCCGTCAGTTGCTCCAGTACGCCAGGTGCGAGCGGTGCAGCCACGCGTCGACCCATGCCCGGTCGGGCTCGGCCGGCAGGTCCGAGGTGTCCTGCAGGGCAGCCAGGCGAGCCTCGGCCTCGTCGACCTGGGCGACCACGTCGTCAAGCCTCACCTCGCCACGGCGGACCTGTCGCAGGTAGGCGCGCTCGGGCTCGGGAACCGGAAGCGTGATCCGGCCCGTGGTCAGCAGTTCAACGCCTTGCACACCCAGGCGCAGCGCATGCATGGCGTACTTGGTGTCGTAGCCGTGGACCGCAATCAGTTCGGGTCGGTTGGTGTGTGCCCCGACCTCTCCGGTCATGGCTGCCCGCTGCGACTGGAGGTAGCCGAGGAAACGTGCGGCGGCCAACTTGGACACGAAGCGGTGCGCGTTGTCGACCAGCTCAGCTCCGACCGCATTTCGGTACACCACTTCCTCATCGGGCACGAACAGCGCGAGCAACACCGTGGGGTTGCCGGCCAAGGCCAGCCGGCACCACTTGCGAGCTGAATAGATGACCACGTCCAGGTCTCCCGCGCCGGAGCGGTTCGCCAGTCCCCCGGGCAAGTCCCACACCGTGTGCCGCTGGTATTGCTCGAACTCGACCTCGGCGCTGCCGGCGTCGATGCCGCTTGGGACACGAGCGAGTCCCGTCACACATCGGGCCGGCTCTAGACAGATCCCCATCTCGTCCCGATCGTCTTGGCCACTGACCGACGTGCCATGGACCCCAGAACCGACCTGGACCCGCAAGATCATCCCCGCCTCGGCAATCGCACGAGCCTCCTCAGACGCGTGAGGATGGCGAAACCCTTCCGGAAGGGACCTCTCCCCATAGATCTCGGTAGCCGGCGTCATGCCAACGAACCGTACGACCCCCACGCGCCGCGGGCTACCGATATTCGTCACGCGGATCGCGGCAGATCCGGTTGTGTCATGCATGTTGTCCCGGCGGGCAAAGGCGCCATAGGTAGATTTCGGGCGTGAGGACATCGGAACTGAGGATCGCGTGATGACCAGGCATCGGGTGGCTGACTTCGTCGGCGTGTCAACCGAACCCCGGCGCGGGGTCGAGAAGCCAGTGGGACCCTACGAGTTCTTCACGGATGGCGGCGTCCACGTCTATCTCCACGACGCCGATTTCCTTGGCTTGGTGTGGCTGCCGAGTGGGACGTTCCGCTTCTATTTCGTTTACTCGGCTGAGTGGACACCTCCCGAGGCCCTTGCTACTCCCGTCGTCGAGCTGACGTTTTCAGAGGTGGAGGTGTCTCGGTGGGAGACCGACATGGATGTGCTGCAGGACACTGAACATGGTGGTCAGGTCTCCGACTTCGCCTGGGACGGGGCCGACGGATTCGATTTCTCGACCTTCACTTTGGATCTCTCGTTCTCGGCTGCTCGCATGGAGGCGCGTTTGCTTGAGGCCGCACCGTCCGCCCTCAGCTGAAGTGTCCCGATCCCTCGACGTGCGAGGCGCAGCAAATCGTCCGCTATTCGGCATGAGCGCGAACATCGACGTGCGTCTCACCGCCAGTCGGCGCGTGTCGAACTCGGCACCATGAGAGTTCGAGGGCTATCTGACGCTCCAGGGCAGTTGTGTGTTCTGCTGGAAAGCCCAATGGCGACCCAGCCGCAGGAGGTGCGTGATGACGCCCGAGGACATCTTGACCCGAGTAGGCGACCAGCTCGGCATCCGCCGGGTGTTCGGTGAACCCATTGACCGCGACGGAGTCACCGTCGTCCCGGTCGCCGTTTCGATCGGCGGCGGAGGCGGAGGCAACGCTCCCGAAGACCAGGGCAGCGGCGGAGGCTTCGGCGGCATGGTCCGGGGCATCGGCGCCTACTCCATCAGCAATGGCCAGGTCCGCTTTGTCCCCGCCGTCGACACCACGGCCCTGGCCGCGATGTTCGTCCTCGTCGTTGGCGTCGTTGTCCGCGCAAGACGACGGCGAGGAGCCTGACCCAACGCACGAGGAGACTGGAGCCGCTTGGGATGGGTGACGCGCTTGCTTTCGACCCGCGTCTCATCGCCGCCATAGCCCTTTATGGCAGGCACGTGGCAGGGGCGTTCATCACGGCTGGAACATTGCGAGGCCCATGAGGGTGAGGAGCTCCCATGCCGTGTGTGCCGCCGCGAGGCCGGTGAGGCCGGCGTGGTCATATGCGGGTGCGACCTCGACGACGTCCCCGCCGACGATGTTGAGCCCCCGCAGCAGGCGCAGCACCGTGAAGAACTCGCGGGTGCTGAGCCCGGCGACCTCGGGGGTGCCGGTGCCCGGGGCGTGCGCTGGGTCGAGCACGTCGATGTCGACGGAGACGTATACCGGACCCGGGCCCAGCCGGGCCCGCATCTGCTGCGCGATGTCTGCGGCGGTGCGTTCCTGGAACGCTTCGCTGCGGATGATCTCGAAGCCTGCTCTTCGGTCGTCCTCCAGCTCGCTCGGCCCGTAGATGCCGCCGCGGATGCCGACGTGCTGGCAGTGATCCAGATCGAGCAGCCCTTCCTCCGCGGCCCGGCGAAACGGCGAGCCGTGCCAGAGCGTGGCTCCGTGCAACACGTCCCAGGTGTCCAGATGCGCGTCGAAGTGCAGCACGGCCAGAGGGCCGTGAGCGGCAGCCGCGGCGCGTAGCAAGGGCAGGGCGATGGTGTGGTCGCCGCCCAGCGCGAGAATCCTGGTGCCCGAGGAGGTGAGCGTCTGGGCGCTGGTCTGGATGGTCTGAACCGCCTGCGCGATGTCGTATGGACCCACGCCGATATCGCCGGCATCGGCCACCTGCAGGTCCCGGAACGGGTACACGTCATGGATCTGGTGGTAGGGATGGAGCTGGCGGGAGTGCTCACGGATGTGCGCCGGCCCGAACCGCGCCCCGGGCCGGAAGCTTGTGCCGGAGTCGAACGGGACGCCGACAACGGCCAGGTCGGCGTGCTCCACGTCCTCGAGCCTGGGCAGCAACGCGAACGTCGCAATCCCCGCGAAGCGCGGCATCTCGGGGTCATCGCGTTGCCCGACGATATGCCGATCAGACGCCATTGCGATCTCCTGACTCTGCGAAGGGAAACCCACTACGACCCGCCATGGCCCACCCTCCACGGTCCGCGGCAGGCCCCTCGGCGTGCCAGATACGTGCCAGATCCGTGCCAGAAGTGTGCCAGACAAGGGGCAATTTGTGTCCACCAGTGCCCCCACCATGTGGGGCATGAAACGCAAAAACCCGCTGTTCAGAGCGGGTTTCGTGCGTGCCCCCGGGCAGATTCGAACTGCCGACACCTTCTTTAGGAGAGAAGTGCTCTTCCCCTGAGCTACGAGGGCGCACGCGACCACGGTCGCGAGCCACCACAGGGTACCGGGCATACTTCCCCGAATGACCACGGCGCCCACCCACGACCCCGTCCAGCAGCGGGTGGTGCGCACCCTCGCCGGCACCCAGGTCCTCGGCGGGGTCGGCCTGTCCGCCGGAGTGGCCGTCGGCGCCCTGCTCGCCGAGGACGTCTCGGGCTCAGCGCAGTTCGCCGGCCTCGGCGGCACGTTCCAGGTGTTGGGCGCGGCCCTCATCGCCATCCCGATGTCCCGCGTCATGGCCGCCCACGGCCGCCGCCCCGGCCTGGTCCTCGGCTACGTGCTGGCCGCGACCGGTGCGATCGGCCTCATCACGGCCGGGGTGATCCGCAACTTCCCGCTGCTCCTCGTCGCGAGCGTGCTGTTCGGCGGCGCCACGGCATCCAACAGCCAGGCGAGGTATGCCGGTGCCGACCTCGCGCACCCGCAGCACCGCGCGCGTGACCTCAGCATCGTCGTGTGGGCGACCACCATCGGCAGCGTCGTCGGCCCCAACCTCGTCGGCCCGAGCGCGCCGTTCGCGCGAGCCCTCGGCCTCCCACTGCTCACCGGCCCGTTCCTGTTCTCGCTGCTCGGACTCCTGCTCGCCATCGCGGTCCTGCTCTGGCGGCTGCGGCCCGACCCGCTCATCGAGGCCCGGCAGCGACGGGTGGCCGACGGCGACGACTCCGGCGCGACCCACGGCTCGGTGACGCGGGGCCTGAGGGTGGCGGCCGGCATCCCCAACGCGCGCCTCGGCATCCTCACCCTGGCGCTGGGGCACGTCGTCATGGTGAGCGTCATGGTCATGACCCCGCTGCACATGAACCACGGCGGCGCCGACCTCGAGGTCATCGGCTTCGTCATCAGCATCCACATCCTCGGCATGTTCGCCTTCTCGCCGCTCACGGGCCTGGCCGTCGACCGCTTCGGCGGACGAGCCGTCGCCGTGCTGGGGTCGGCGACCCTGTCGGCGGCCGCGCTGCTGGCGTCGGCCTCACCCGAGGGGGAGTCGTGGACCCTGCTCCTGGGCCTGTTCCTGCTCGGCCTGGGCTGGTCGTGCACCCTCGTCGCCGGGTCGACCCTGCTCACCGCCGCCGTGCCCGCCGACGAACGCCCCGGCGCGCAGGGGGCCTCCGACCTGCTCATGGGGCTGATGGCCGCTGGCGGCGGAGCCCTTGCCGGGGTGATCGTGCACCAGGTGAGCTTCGAGGCGCTGGCCCTCGGGGCCCTCGGGGTGGCGATCTCCATCGGCCTGGCCGCGGCCCTGTCGACCGCCCGGCCGCAGATCCAGGACACCAGAACCTGACGCAGGGGTGCCAAGGGTGCGGTGGAGCGCGCGTCTGGCCCCCCCGGGGGTCCCGGCCGGGCGGCGCCTTGGCCAACCCCACACCAACCCGCCCCCGGGCCTGAGCACCCGGCAGGCTCGACGTTGTTAGCCTGCACAAGTGACCGACCAGCCCTCGACGACCGACGTGGTGAGCCCCGTCGAGGGCGACACCACCGCCGACCCCCGGCGCGCCCGCGTGGACACCGCCCGCGCCGCCTGGACGCGCCACCTCGTCGACCTCGGCGGGCGCAACACGCTGCTCTGGTACCGCGACCTGCCGACGGGCACCCTCGACCTCACGACCGCCCATCCCGGCGGCGTGGCGATGCTGCTCGCGGGCAAGCCGACCAAGCTCTCCGACCTCGTGCGCGAGCCCGCCGCCCTCGACGAGGCCCGCCGTCGCGCCCGGGCGATCGCCGCCAAGACGCGCGAACTCGCCCAGGAACGCGGCATCCTCACCGGGTTCCTCGCCATCGGCATGGCGTCCTGGACGGTCCGGCTGCCCGACGGCCGCACCGCCCCCCGCACCCCTGCTGCCCCGGTCCTGCTGCGAGCCTGCACCCTGCGCGCGACCGGCGCAGCCCAGGGCGACTACACCCTCGACCTCGACGGCGACCTCGAACTCAACCCCGTGCTCGTGCACTACCTGGCCTCCGAGCAGGGCATCGCCCTCGACGCCGACGCCATCGAGGCGCTCGCCACCCCCGGCCAGACCTTCGACCCCTACCCCATCTACGCCGCGCTCGCGCAGGCCTGCGCAGACGTGCCCGACTTCGCGGTGACCCCCCGCCTGGTCCTCGGCACGTTCTCCTACGCGAAGCTCCCGATGGTCGCCGACCTCGCCGCCCAGGCCGAGACCCTGGCCGACCACGACGTCGTCGCGGCCCTCGCCGGCGACCCTGACGCCTTGCGCTCGGTGCGCTCCGACCTCGACCCGCACCGCCTCGACGTCGACGGCCCGGCACCGGGGCGCGACGTCCTCGTCCTCGACGCCGACAGCAGCCAGCAGGAGGCCATCGAGGCGGTGCGCACCGGCGCCCACCTCGTCATCCACGGCCCGCCCGGCACCGGCAAGTCGCAGACGATCTCCAACCTCATCGCGACCTTGGCCGCTGACGGCAAGCGGGTGCTGTTCGTCGCCGAGAAGCGTGCGGCCATCGACGCCGTCGTCGGTCGCCTCGACCGGGTCGGCCTCGGCGGGCTCGTCCTCGACCTGCACGCCGGTGCCCAGGGCGGTCGCCGCCTTGCCCGCGACCTCGTGACGGCGCTGGACCAGCGGTCCGCGCCCGTCCGTGCGGCAGGCACCCCGAAGACCACGTCGGATGCCGTGGCCTCCCGGGTCTTCGACCCCACCTCCGCGCGGCGCACGACAGCAGCGGCCCTGACCGACCACGTCGGGGTGCTCCACGACCCGCGTGAGCCGTGGGGAGTGTCGCTGTACGAGGTGCAGGAAGCGGTCTGCGCGTTCGCCAGCACGCCGGTTACGCCGCGTTCGCGGGTCCGGCTGCGCGGGGGAGAGCTCGCAGCCCTCGACCGCGACGAGCTGACCTCGGCCGCCACGACGATGGCGACCCTGGCGTCGATCGCCGACTGGGACGGCCCGGGAGCCGACGACCCGTGGTTCGGGGCCGGCATCCGCACCGCCGACGAGGCCGACGAGGCCCGCACCCGGGTCCAGCGCCTCGCAGGCGGCGGGGTCGACGCCACGGCGAGCACCCTGGCCGACGTCTTCCGCGGCATCCGCCTGCCCGAGACGCCGACGAGCCGCGACTGGGGCAAGGTGCTCACGACCGTCGGTCAGGTGCGCGACACCCTCGAGGCGTTCCGCCCCGAGGTCTTCGACATCCCGCTCGACGACCTCGTGACCGCGACCGGCGACAAGGGCTACCGGCGCGCCGTCGGCTCCGACCTCGGCTGGCTCGAGCGGTGGCGGCTGCGGCGGCAGGCCCGTGCCCTCCTGCGCCCCGGCCGCCCCCCGGCGAGCCTGCACGCGGCCCTGGCCGCCGCGAGTGAGCAGCGCATCGCCTGGCGAGAACTGGCTGGCTCCGGCGGTCGGCCCGAGATCCCGGTCGAGCTCGACCGGGCCCGGCTGGCCCACGCCGCCCTCGTCGACGACATCGCCTGGCTGGACGAGCACCTGCCCACCAGTGAGCCCGCGGCGGACGTCCGGCACCTTGGCAGCCCCGACGACCACCCTGCCGGACACAACGGGCTGACCCCGCTCGTCGACCTCGACCTCGCCGCGCTCCAGGCCCGGGCCGACTCGCTGGCCGCACGTCTGGATCGCCTCGCCGTGGCACCCACGGTGAGGGGGGCGCTCGACGAGCTCACGGCATCCGGCATGGGCCCGCTCGTCGACGACCTGCGCACGCGTGCGGTGCCGGCCGAGCACGTCGGTGTCGAGGTCGAGTGGGTGTGGTGGTCCTCGCTCGCCGAGGAGATCGCGACCCGTGACCCGCGGGTTGCGGCACACGACGGGCGGGCGCTGACACGCACCGTCGCCGAGTTCGCCGAGAGCGACCGCGCGGTCGTCGCGGGCAACGCAGAGCGGGTCGTCTCGGCCGTCGGGGACCGCATCGCCCAGGTGCTGCGCGACCACCCCGCGCAGGAGACGCTGCTGCGCGCCGAGGGAGCCCGGGCCCGACGGCTCGCGCCCCTGCGCGACCTCGTGACCCGGTGCCCCGACCTCGTCCTGGCGGTTCGGCCCTGCTGGGTGATGAGCCCGCTCGTCGTCGCGTCGGTGCTGCCGCCGGGGCAGTGGTTCGACGTCGTCGTCTTCGACGAGGCCTCACAGATCCCACCGGCCGAGGCGGTGTCGGCGATCTCGCGGGCTCGCCAGGTCGTCGTCGCCGGGGACTCGCGCCAGCTGCCGCCGACCTCTTTCTTCACGACGGTCAGCGAGAGCGACCCCGGGGCCGTCGGTGCTGACGAGGCCATCACCGAGGGGGCTGAGTCGATCCTCGACGTGCTCGCCGCCGCGCTCCCGAGCCGGCGCCTGACCTGGCACTACCGTTCCCTCGACGAGCGGCTGATCGCGTTCGCCAACGCCGAGGTCTACGAGGGGGCGCTCGTGACCTTCCCGGGCACCGGCATCGACCCCGTGGTCCACCACGAACTGGTCGATGGTGTCGGCATGGTCGCGGAGGGGGAGGGCGCCGTCGAGACGACCATCGCGGAGGTCGACCGTGTCGTCGAGCTCGTCCTCGAGCACGCCCGGACCCGCCCCCAGCGATCGCTCGGTGTCATCGCGCTCGGCATCACCCACGCGACGCGGGTCGAGGATGCCGTGCGTCGTGCGGTCGGTGGGCTCGACGACGACGCGCTCGCGTTCTTCGACGAGGACCGGCCCGAGGCGTTCTTCGTCAAGAACCTCGAGCGCGTACAGGGCGACGAGCGTGACGACGTCATCCTCACGGTCGGCTACGGCAAGACCCCCCACGGCCGGGTGCTGCACCGGTTCGGCCCGCTCAACACCGAGGGCGGGGAGCGCCGCCTCAACGTCGCCATCACCCGGGCGCGCCGGTCGATGACGGTGGTGTCGTCGATCGCCGCCGGGGACCTCGACCCGGCCCGGCTCAAGGCGCGCGGTGCCGTCATGCTGCGTGACTTCCTGGCGTACGCCGCCACGGGATCGCTGCCCGGGGCCACGGCACCGACCTCGGATGCCGGTGCGTCGGGTTCGTCGGCTGACTCACCTGAGCTCTCGGTGGGTTCGGGTGGCTCGCGGTCGGTGGTGCTGGCCGACCTGGCCCGCCAGCTGCGCGGGCACGGACTGGTCGTGCACGAGGGCGTCGGCTCCTCAGCCGACCCGGTCGACCTGGGCGTCGAGGACCCGCACCGGCCCGGCCGCCTCGTGCTGGCCGTGGAGTCGGACGGGCCGCAGTACGCGGCGATGCGCACCACCCGCGACCGCGATCGATTGCGCGCGGAGCAGCTCGAACGGCTCGGGTGGCGGCACCTGCGGGTGTGGTCCACCGATGTCTTCCGTGACCCCGCGCGCGATGTCGCCCGGATCCTCAAGGCCGTGGGGGTGCGCGATGCCTCAGGGGAGTGACGACCCATCAGCCGTGAGTGCGGAAGTGGCTGCCCCAGCGACCACTTCCGCACTCACGGCCGATGGTCGCGCAGCGGGAGGTGCCTGGCAGGTGCCCGGGCAGCCCGAGCGCGAGAAGGTGGCGCAGCCACCGGTCGAGGGCGTGCCCGGAACGGGGAGGCGCAAGAAGCGTCGGCGGGCCGTGCGCAGCGGCACCAACCCGTCGGCGGAGGACCTGCCGGACGTCGTGCCGCCCCGCGAGGAGCCTGCACCGGGCGAGAGTGCCCACGAGCGCTGGCTGCGCGAGCAGCGCCCGCCCCACTGGGAGTGAGGCGGGCGCGACGGGCAGTGTCGTACCTGAGGTGACCTATTGGTCGATCTCGGTACGTTGGGAAGGGTGGCGCTGTCCCTGGGGTGACCTATTGGTCGATGTCGGGACGCGGGCGGTGCTGCCCGCACGAGTCGCGCCACGTGGGTCAGGCGCGGTCGCGCAGGAGGGCGTCGCGGATCTCGGTGAGGAGCACGGTGTCCGCGTTGGGCGCGGCGTCCTCCTCCTCGCTCTTGACGAACTTCTCCTTGGCGAGCTCGTACGGCTTCACGATGAAGAAGTAGACGATGAAGGCCATGATGAGGAAGGCCACGAGCGCGGTGAGGAACGGGCCGACCGTCGACATGCCGAACGGCTTCCACTTGTCGAAACTGGGCGCGCCGCCGGCCTTGGCCAGCAGTTCGATGATGACCTCGGTGAAGGCCTTGACGAGGGTGGCGAAGGCGGCGCCGACGATGAACGCGACGGCGAGCTCGATGAGGTTGCCGCGCAGGATGAAGTCCTTGAAACCCTTCATGGGTTTGCTCCTTGGGTGGGTTGAACGATGACCAGCGAATGTGGGGGGGGCTGCACCCCGCGCCGACAAGCGTAGACGGGGTCAAGCGCAGGCGTGGCATCGAACACCACGGCCCGGCACGCGCGTGACATGGAGAGCCCCCGGCTCTCACCCACTCCCGACGACGGTGACGGTGACCGGGCCGTCGAGGGCGCCGTGCCCGCGCAGCACTGCATCGGCCTCGGCGACGGTCAGCGACAGCACGACACCGCGTGGGGCTGACTCACCCGCAAGGAGCACTCCACCCGGTGCCACGAGTGGGTCGACGGCGAGCACCCGCGCACCCACGGCGAGCGGGGCGCCACCAGCCACCGGGTAGACCCGGGCGATGGTGCCCGCCGGCAGCAGGTCGACCGACGCAGGGTCTGCCGCCACCACGTGCAGTGCCACCCGACCCCGGGGAAGACCGTCGACGGCCGCCCGCGGAACCAGCCGGCTCGCCGTCAGCGCCTCGCCCGTGACCAGGCCCGCCGCCACCCGCCGCCCGAGCGCATCCGACAGTGACGTGATCGCCCCGGGCTGGGCCGCGTCACCAGGCACATTCGCCGGGCGCACGTCGCCATCGGCCAGCACGGCACCCGCAGGGACCTCGCGGGCAGCCACGAGCACGATCACCGTCGGGGCGGGTGCAGGCCGAGCCGCGCTCGTCGCGAGCACGACGGCGCAGGCCGCCAAACCGGCGGCCACCACGCGCCGCGCCACCCACCGTCGCCACTGGGCACGCCGACCGGTGCCGGTGACGGAGGGAAAGGGGCGAGGGACGGGGGTCATGCCCCGACGCTAGGCGCGCCGGGACGGCATCCGAGATCTCAGGCCGAGGCTGTGGACGACGAGGTCTTCGTCGCCGTGCCTGTGGACGACGACCCCGCTGAGGACGCGGTCTTGCTCTCCGACGAGCCGCCACCCGAGCTCGACGACGACGAACTGCCCGAGTCGCCCGACGACGTGCTCGACGACCCGCTCGAGGACGACCCGGCCGTCACCGACGACCCCGAGCGGGAGTCGGTGCGATAGAATCCGCCGCCCTTGAACACGATGCCGACCGCGTTGAAGACCTTGCGCAGGCGGCCCTCGCACTCGGGGCACACGGTGAGCGAGTCGTCACTGAACGACTGCACCGCCTCGAAACGGTGGTCGCACTCGGTGCACGCGTAGGCGTACGTGGGCACGGTGGTCCTCCTGAACTCCGGCGACGGGGTGGGGTCGAGCGGAAAGAAACACGGCCCGGCCGGTGCGGCGAGCCAACACCCAAGGATAAAGGACGTCTGGCCGGCCCCCGAACCGGCCACCAGCCGGGCACGAGCAGCTACCAGCCGGCCAGGCGCCCGCCGCGGCTCACTGACTGCAGGCGCTTCTCCGTGTCGTCCCGCACCGCCTGCGGGGTGACGACGAGCAACTGGTCGCCGTGCCGCAGCACGTCACTGTCCTTGGGCACGAACGACGCACCGTCGCGGACCACCAACGACACGTTTGCTCCCACGGGCAGGCGCAGCTCGAACACCCGCACCCCGGCGATCCTCGACCCGGGACCGACGTCGATCTCGAGCAGGTCGGCACCGAGCTCCTCCAGCGGGGTGGCGTCGACGGCCAGGTCGACCTGGTGGTGCCCCTCACCCAGACCCAGTCGCCTGGCCACCCACGGCAGCGTCGGCGCCTGGATGATCGTGAAGACGACGACGAGCACGAAGACGAGGTCGAAGATCCACTCGACACCAACGGCCCCCACCGTGACGGGAACCGTGGCCAGCACGACCGGCACCGCCCCACGGAGCCCGGCCCACGACAGGAAGGCCTGGGTCCGCAACGACATGCCGAACGGGGCGCACGACGCGATGACCGACAACGGGCGCCCGAGCAGGAGCAGCGCGGTGCCCACGACCAACGCCGGCACGAGCACGTCGTCGAACCCGCTCGGCGAGGCGAGCAGCCCGAGCAGCACGAAGAGCCCGATCTGCGCCAACCACCCGATCGCCGTCGCGAACCCCGTCACCGCCGGACGGTGGGGCAGGCGCAGGTTGCCGAGCACGAGCGCGGCGAGGTAGCACGCGATGAACCCGGAGGCGTGCACCACGTCGGCCGCGGCGTAGGCCAGCACCGCCACCGCGATGACCCCGATGGCGAACAGCGCCGACGACGTCGTCGCGACCACCCGCAACAGGCGCGCGCCGCCGTAACCGATCGCGAGCCCGATCAGGCTCCCCCCGGCGAGCTCGAGCACGGCGATCACCCCGACCTGCCACCACGGTTCGGGTGTCGCGCCAGGGGCCAGCGACGCCGCGAGCGCGGTGACGATCAGCACCACCGGCGCGTCGTTGAACCCCGACTCCGCCTCGAGCATCCCCGAGATCTGGCGGGGGAGCGGTACCCGGCGCAGCACCGAGAACACCGCCGCGGCATCCGTCGACGCCAGGACGGCGGCCACGAGGAACGCGATCTCCCAGGACCACCCGAGCAGGAGCTTGGCCGCGACCCCGACGACGACGATGGAGACCCCGACCCCGACCGTCGCGAGCACCGCCGCCGGCGCCACGGAGCGGCGGATGCCGGACCACCGGGTCGTCAGCCCACCCTCGACGAGGATGAGGACGAGCGCCGCGTAGCCGAGCACCTGGGTCAGCTGTTGCGAGTCGTAGTCGATGCCGAAGCCGCCCTCGCCCAGCAGCACCCCGATACCGAGGTAGATGAGCAGCGACGGCAGCCCCGAGCGCACCGACAAGCGCACGGCCGCGACCGAGACGACGAGCACGATGCTGCCGAGGAGCAGCACCAGGGTGAGGTCGTGCAGGTCGAACCCGGTGGTGGCACCCCCGTCCGCAAACGGCGTCGTCCAGGTCTGTCGCACGGCCCGTCCTCGTGTCGTCGTGTCGCGGTGTCCTAGTCTCGCAGGGTGAGTCGAGTCGTCGTCGTCCGTCGTGTCCTTTTGGGACTCATCGCCGTGCTGGTCGTCGCGGCCCTCGTCGCCGGGGTCGTCGTCACCACCACGGTGCGCGCGTCGCTGCCGAAGACCACCGGAACCGCCGACCTGCCCGGGCTGGGAGCCGACGTCTCCGTGCTGCGCGACGACAGCGGCATCCCGCACCTCTACGGCGACAGCATCACCGACCTCGCGCGTGCCCAAGGGTACGTCCACGCGCAGGAGCGCTTCTTCGAGATGGACCTGCGTCGCCACGTCACCGCCGGGCGCCTGGCCGAGCTCGTCGGCGCCGACGGCCTCGAGTCCGACAAGGTCATTCGCACGATGGGATGGCGCCGGATCGCCGAGGAGGAACTGCCCACCCTCAAGCCCCAGACCCGTCAGGTGCTCCAGGCCTACGCCGAGGGGGTCAACACCTACCTGCGCGGCCGCAGCCCCGGCGACGTCGCGGTCGAGTACACCCTGCTCGGCCTGCGCCTGCCCGACGTGACCATCGAGGAGTGGACGCCCGTCGACAGCGTCTCGTGGCTGAAGGCGATGGCCTGGGACCTGCGCGGCAACTACGAGGACGAACTGGCTCGGGCGCGTCTCAGCGGGCGCCTGTCCCCGGCGCAGATCGCCCAGATCTACCCGCCCTACGACTCCGCGACCCGCCCCCCGATCCTGTCGGACCAGGAGTGGTCCCCGACCGACGCGGGACGCCCGGTGAGCTCGTCGGTGCCGTCCGCACTCACCGAGGCCACGGCATCCGCACCAACGACCTCGGATGCCGTGGCGTCGCCCCGCGCGGCCGCGGCGCCTGCCGCTGCGGCGGCGTCGGCGGACGACCCGGTCGTGTCCGCTTCCGCCCAGCAGGCCTACGCCGTCGTCCAGGATGCGCTGGACGCGGTTCCGCAGCTGCTCGGCCGCGGCGAGGGCATCGGGTCGAACTCGTGGGTGGTGGCCGGTTCCCGCACGAGCACCGGCAAGCCGCTGCTCGCCAACGACCCGCACCTGGCACTGGGCCAGCCCGGCGTCTGGATCCAGAACAGCCTGCGCTGCCGCACGGTGTCGAGCACCTGCCCGCTGGACGTCAGCGGCTTCTCGTTCGCCGGTGTGCCCGGCGTCATCATCGGCCACAACGCCGACATCGCCTGGGGGATGACCAACCTCAAGCCGGACGTCACCGACTTCTACCTCGAGCGGGTCGTCGGCGACACCTACCTGCGCGACGGGGACTGGGCGCCCATCACCTATCGCGAGGAGGTCATCAAGATCAGGGGTGGTGCCGACCAGCGGATCACCGTGCGCAGCACCGTGCACGGACCGGTCATGTCCGACGTCGTCGAGGGGGTCAACGACGCCGGCGGGCGGGCCCCGACCCAGCAGGAGGGTGATGAGAACGAGACGTATGCCGTGTCGCTCGCCTGGACGGGGCTGATCCCGAGCCGCACCGCTGACGCGATCCTCGACCTCGGCCTGGCAACGAACTTCCAGGAGTTCCGCGAGGCGGCTCGCTCATTCGCGGTGCCCTCGCAGAACCTCGTCTACGCCGACACCGAGGGCAACATCGGCTACCAGGCGCCCGGGCAGGTGCCGACCCGGCGCTCCGCCATCCCTCGTGCGGCGCCGGGTTTCTGGCCCGCCCCCGGTTGGGATCCCGAGTACGACTGGACGGGGTACGTGGCGTTCGAGGACATGCCGTGGGCGCTGAACCCCGCTGACGGGGTGATCGTCGCCGCCAACCAGGCCGTCGTCGCGGGGGAGACCCCGTTCCTCACGACCGACTGGGACCGGGGCTGGCGCTCCACGCGGATCGCCGAGCGGCTCTCGGGGCTGAACTCGATCTCCCCGGTGGAGATGGCGGCGGTCCAGCTCGACGACCAGGACCCGTTCGCGAAGGTGCTCGTCCCGGCGCTGCTGGGGGTCACCCTCGAGGCGTCCGAGGGCGACCAGATCAGCCAGGAGCTGCTCGACTTCACCCGCGAAGCGCGCGAGCTGCTGCGCGGGTGGGACTACACGACGCCCGCGGGGGACTCGGACTCCGCCGCCTCGGCCGCCTCCTACAACGCGGTGTGGCGCAACCTCGTGAAGCTGCTCTTCGACGACGAGCTTCCGGTGGGGCTGAAGTCCGACGGCGGCGCACGCTGGCGAGCAGCGGTCACCGACCTGCTCGATGACCCCGACAGTGCCTGGTGGGACAACAAGCTCACTCCGAACATCACCGAGAGCCGCGACGAGATCCTGCGTCAGTCCCTCGTCCAGGCCCGCCTCGAGCTGACCCGTGAGCTCGGCAAGGACCCGGGGCAGTGGCAGTGGGGCAAGCTGCACCGTCTGACCCTGGAGCACCCGGTGCTCGGCGGCGAGTCGATGCCGGGGGCCGTGCGCTGGCTGGTCAACGAGGGGCCGTTCGACGTGCCCGGCGGGTCGGCCATCGTCAACGCGAACGGGTGGAACGCGAGCCTCGGGTACGAGGTGACGGCCGGCCCGTCCATGCGGATGGTCGTCGACCTCGGCAACCTCGACGGGTCGACGTGGATCAACTCCACCGGGGTGAGCGGCCACCCGGCTGACGCCCGATACTCCGATCAGGTGGAGGACTGGGTCTCGGGCAAGCAGCGGCCGTGGCCGTTCTCCGAGGATGCCGTGCGCGCCCAGGACCCGGACGTGCTCACCCTGCGCCCCGAGGGCTCGACCACGGGCTGAGCCCGAGGTCGACCAGGCCCTCGGCGGTCAGGACGGCGTCGACGCCGCGGTCGTGGGGCTCGCGCGGTAGTGGTGCGTCGTCGACGGCGACGAGTTCGCCCGGGTGGAGCAGCACGACGGTCGGTGGGCGCGGGTCGCACCGGGTGAGGGCCCGGTCGTAGCACCCGCCGCCCTGGCCCATGCGCGTGCCCGAGTGGTCGACGGACAGGCCGGGCGCGAGGATCAGGTCGACGGCGGCGACCGACTCGCGCCCCAGCGGCTGCTCGCCGGGGTCGGCAGCGTCGTGCCAGTCGAGGTCGAGGTCGGGCAGGGTGATGGGCAGCAGGACCCGGATGCCGCGCTCCGCCAGCATCGCGTTGAGCCTCGCCGTGGGGGGCTCGCCGGGGATCGACGCGTACGACGTGACGACCGAGCCCGGGCCCAACCCCAGGGTGTCCACGAGAGCGCCCACGTGCCCGGCGAGGTCGTGGTCGTCGCGGGCGGTGTCGCGGGCGGCCGCGAGGTCGCGACGGCGCGCACGCAGGCTCGCCCGCCGCGCGGTCTTGACCGGATCACGTGCCATGGCAGGCATCGTAGGCTGAAGGGCATGACGACGCAGGGGTTGGAGGCCGCCACGGAGAAGATGCGTTCGGCCGGGGTTCCCGGGGTGGCGATCGACGTCTTCAGCCGGTTCCACGAGCTGTTGCGCTCGCAGGTGACCGGACTGATCCCCGAGGACACCATCAGCCCGCTGGAGCAGGTCACCCGTCTCGACGACGTCGTCGCGGGATCTGCCGGTGCGATCCGGGAGGGGCTGGCGCGCACGGTGATCATCAAGCTCAACGGTGGCCTCGGCACGGGCATGGGGATCCGTGGGCCCAAGTCGGCCCTGCCGGTGCGTGATGGCCTGACCTTCCTCGACATCATCGCCCGCCAGGTCCTGGCGCTGCGTCGACGCCACGGCGTCGACACCCCGCTGCTGCTGATGAACTCCTTCCGCACGCGCGAGCAGTCCCTGGAGATCCTCGAGCGCTACGACGACCTGCCCGTCGACGAGCTCCCGCTGGACTTCCTCCAGAGCATGGAGCCCAAGCTGCGCGCCGACGACCTCTCCCCGGTGGAGTGGCCGGACGATCCCGAGCTCGAGTGGTGCCCTCCCGGTCACGGCGACCTCTACGTGGCGCTCTACACGTCGGGCCTGCTCGACAGCCTGCGCCAGCGCGGCTACCGCTACGCCTTCCTGTCCAACGCCGACAACCTCGGCGCCACGTGCGAGGGTGCGGTTCCCGCGTGGATGGCGGCGAACGGCATCCCCTACGTCACCGAGGTCTGCCCGCGAACGCACAACGATCGCAAGGGTGGGCACCTCGCCGTCAGGCGCAGCGACGGACGACTCGTGCTGCGCGACAGCGCCGCGGTCGCGCCCGGCGAGGACCACTACTTCCAGGACACCGAGCGTCACCACTGGTTCCACGCGAACAACCTCTGGATCGACCTCGACGTCCTCGCGCGGCACCTCGGTGAGCGCGGCGGCATCCTCGGTCTGCCGATCATCGTCAACCGCAAGACCGTCGACCCGACCCGGCCGCAGAGCACCCCGGTCATCCAGATCGAGTCGTCGATGGGGGCGGCGGTCGAGCTCTTCGAGGGGTCGCGGGCGCTGGCCGTCGACCGCAGCCGGTTCCGCCCGGTCAAGACGACGAACGAGCTGCTGCTCATCCGCTCGGACCTGTACCGGCTCACCCCCGAGTGCGAGGTCGAGTCGACGATCACCCACCCGGAGCCGTTCATCGACCTCGGGCCGGCCTACCGGCACGTCGAGGGTTTCGAGCAGCGGTTCCCGCGCGGCGTCCCGTCGATCCGTGACTGCACGAGCCTGCGCGTGGAGGCCGACGCGACGTTCGGCGCCGACGTCGTGTGCACCGGTGACGTGCGGGTGACCGGGGGCGTGCGAGCGATCCCCGACGGGGCGCACCTCGAGGGGGACGTGTGATGCGCACGCTCGAGGAGCACCGGGCCGCCGTGCTCGCCCTGGTCTCGCCGCTACCCGCCACCCGGGTGCCCGTGGCGGCTGCGCTGGGGTTGGTGCTGGCCCAGGACGTCACGGCCCTGGTCGACCTGCCCGGGTTCGACAACTCGGCGATGGACGGCTACGCCGTGCGGGCCAGTGAGCTCGCCGGTGCGAGCAGCGAGAACCCGGTCGTCCTGCCCGTCAGCGGAGACATCGCCGCCGGCGACACGACCCGCCACGCCCTCGCGGCCGGCCACACGATGCGGATCATGACCGGTGCGCCGCTGCCCGAGGGCTGTGACGCCGTGGTGCCGGTCGAGCTCACCGACGGTGGGTCGGGGCAGGTCGCGCTGTTCCTCGAGCCGGATGCCGGGCGCCACGTCCGCCGCCGCGGTGAGGACATCACCGCCGGCTCGGTGGTGCTCCGCGCCGGCACCCGGCTCACCCCGGGGCACCTCGCGATCGCCGCGGCGGCCAACGTCGCGGAACTGCCCGTCCACCCGAGGCCGCGGGTCACCGTCGTGTCCACCGGCGACGAGCTCGTCGCCCCCGGATCCACCCTCGCGCACGGGCAGATCGTCGACTCCAACCACGTCATGCTCCGGGCCCTGGTCGAGGCGGCCGGGGCCGAGGTCGCGGCCGGGGTCCACCTGCGCGACGAGGTGGAGGCCGTGCGCGCCCTCGTCGACGCCCCTCCCGGCGTGCCCGACCTCGTCATCACGAGCGGCGGGGTGTCGATGGGCGTGTACGACACGGTCAAGGAGGTGCTGTCCGCCGACGGTGGCGTCGAGTTCGTCAAGGTCGCGATGCGCCCGGGGATGCCGCAGGGCAGCGGGCTGCTCGGTGCGCACCGCACCCCGGTCATCACCCTGCCCGGCAACCCGGTCAGCTCCTTCGCCTCCTTCCACGTGTTCGTCCTGCCGGTACTGCGCCGCCTCGCCGGGCTCGACCCCGACGACGACGGCTCCTTCGAGGCCGAGGCCTCCGTCGGGTGGCCGACGGTCGCCGGCAAGGTCGAGCTCACGCGCGTGACGGAGCGGGCCGGGCGGATCTCGCCGTCGGGCGGGCAGGGGTCGCACGTGCTCGGTGCCCTCGCCGCGGCGACGGCGCTCGCCGTGGTGCCGGCCGACGTCGAGCACGTGGCTGCGGGGAGTGTCGTGCGGTGCCTGCCGCTGCTGGGGCAGGATCGCCCGCGTGACTGACTCCACCAGCAAGGCCCGCACCACGTCGGGGCTCACCCACGTCCGGGCCGACGGCACGGCCCACATGGTCGACATCTCCGCCAAGGAGGTCACCGCCCGGCGCGCCGCGGCATCCGGCATGGTCCTGCTGTCGGCAGCGGCCGTCGCGGCGCTGCGCGGTGGCGCGGTCCCCAAGGGGGACGCGCTCGGCGTGGCCCGGGTCGCGGGCATCCAGGCCGTCAAGCGCACCCCCGACCTCATCCCGCTCGCGCACCCCGTCGTGGTGCACGCCGTCGAGGTCGACCTCGACGTCGTCGACGAGGGGGTGCGGATCAGCGCCGTCGTCCGCACCGCCGACCGCACGGGTATCGAGATGGAGGCCCTGACCGCGGTCAGCGTCGCGGCGCTCGCGCTCGTCGACATGGTCAAGGCGGTCGACAAGCACGCCCGCATCACCGACATCCGGGTCACGGCGAAGTCCGGCGGACGGTCCGGCGACTGGAAGGAGCCCGACGTCCTGGATGCCGTCACGACCGGTTCGAGGTCGGCGCGCCACGGGCCGCGCCCGCCGACCCCGTCGCTCGCCGGGGCGCGCGCGGTGGTCATCACGTGTTCGACCCGCGCCGCCGCCGGGGTCTACCCCGACCGCGGTGGTGCCGTGCTCGTCGAGACCCTGCGCGCGTGGGGTGCCGAGGTGCCCGACGCGCTCGTCGTGCCCGACGGCCCGTCGGTGGGGCGCACGCTGGCCTCGGCCCTCGCCACCTCGCCCGACCTGCTCGTCACCACCGGCGGCACCGGGTTGACCCCCACCGACGGCACCCCCGAGGCGACGCGGCCCCTGCTCGACTACGAGGTCCCGGGGCTGGCCGAGGCGATCCGGGCCCGGGGGGTGGCCAAGGGGGTGCCGACTGCGGTGCTCTCACGGGGTCTGACGGGTGTCGCCGGGCACACGCTCGTCATCAACCTGCCCGGCTCCAGCGGCGGGGTCCGCGACGCCCTGGGTGTGCTCGCGGAGGTGCTGCCGCACACGCTGAGCCAGGTGCGCGGCGGCGACCACTGATGTGGGATGCCGTTCGCCGGGGGGCTGCTCGGCTCGCCGGTTCGGGGTCCGGGTCCGCCGGCGGCGCCGGTGGTGAAGGGTCGGCGCAGCGTCGGGACGGTGACTCCGGCGCCGGCATCGAGTGGCCGTTGCGGCTGACCGGGCGCACGCCGCTCGGCACCGACATCGTGCTGCGGCCGCTGACCGTCGCGGACGAAGCGGTGTTCCACTCGGTGCGCCGGGCCAACGCCGCCTGGCTCGGGCCCTGGGATGCCACCTCGCCGGACCCGGCGGCGCCCCTGCGCGGGTTCGCCGAGCTGGTGGCGCACTACGACGCGGAGGCCCGCGCCGGCAGGTCGATGCCGCTCGTCGTCGAGGCGGAAGGTCGCCTCGTCGGGCAGTTGTCGATCGGCGGCATCATGCTCGGGTCGTTCCGCTCCTGCCTCGTCGGGTACTGGGTGAGCCGCTCGGTCGCCGGGCGGATGGTCATCCCCACGGCGCTCGCGGTCGCCGGCGACCACGCGATCGACGCGCTGGGGCTGCATCGGATCGAGGTCAACATCCGCCCCGATAACACCGCGAGCCTGGCCGTCGTGCGCAAGCTGGGCTTTCGGGACGAGGGGCTGCGGCTGAACTACCTGCACATCGACGGGGCATGGCGAGACCACCGTTCGTTCGCGCTGACGACCGAGGACCTCGACGGTGAGACGCTCAGGGACCGGCTCACCCGGCTGACCTCCGAGGCCTGATCCCAGAAGTCACAGCAGTCACTTGTGCGACACACCGACAGGGGTCCGGCGTCGAGTGGGGGAGCACGCCTACCGTTCTAGTCGTGCAGTCCCCGTCGAGCCTGATCTTCGTCCTCCTCCTCGGGGTGTGGGCTGCCTATTTCGTGAACTACCTGGTCCGCCGCCGCGACCACCTGTCGACCGCCCGCTCGGTCGACCAGTTCAGTTCGGCCATGCGGGTGCTCGACCGGCGTGACTCCGCTGCGCCCTCGACCCCGGTCGCGGCCGAGCCGGCCGGACCTCGCGCGTACGCAGTGCACCCCGCCCGATCTGCCTCCGCCGGCTCGCCCGTCGTCACCGAGCGGGTGGCTCCCGGGGCGGCGTCCCGTCCGGTGCGCTCGGTGCGCCCGCAGATCAGCCCGAGCCGCCGCGTCCGTGGCATCACCCTGCTGGCCGTTGCCGCAGCCTTGCTCATCAGCCTGCCGCTCGCCCTGTTCTCGGTCCTCGCCGCGTGGGCCCCGCTCGTCCCGCTCGCCGCCCTCGGGGCGTCCTTGGCGTGGGTGCGCTCCGGTGTCCGTGCGCAGGCGTCGCTGACCCGGGCCCACCGCCGTCGCCAGGCCGAGCTCGCCCGACTGCGCACCACCGCGCCGGTCACCGTCCCGGCAGCCCGCCGCGGCGCAACCGCCACCCGCCCGTCACCGGCAGCCACCACGGCGACCGCAGCCGACGTCGCGACCGGTGCCACGGCATCCGCGCCCGTCGGGCCCGCAGTGCCAGCCGTCGTCGCGTCGGTCGAGGCCCCGGCCGTCGAGCCGGCCGCTGTCGGGGCCCCTGTCGCCGCCGCCCCGGTGGCCCCTCAGCCTGCCGCCGAGGTCATGGTGCCGATCCTCGACGAGGACGACATGCCGCTGACCTGGGACCCCGTGCCGGTGCCGCGCCCCACCTACACGATGAAGGCCATGGCGCCGCGGGCCGAGGTCGAGCCGGCCGAGGTCACCCCGACCCCCGCTCCCGTCGAGCGTCAGTCGGAGTCCGAGAGCCCGGTCTACGACGGCCGCCGTGCAGCCGGCGCCTGACCGACTCGGCGGCTAGCGGCTGGGAGCCCCTGACGGACCGGCTCGTCGGGTTGGGGCTGGGGAGCTACTCGCCCTGCCCGGGGGAGTCGGTCGCGTCGACGGCCTCCTCGGCACGCTCCGCCTCTCCGCTGGTGAGCACGTGGGCCTCGTCGGCCGCAGCGGCACCGACGTGCTCGGACTCGCCGTCGGCTTCGTCGAGCAGGTGGTGGCCCACGGCGTTGAGGACGGCGACGGCAGGCACGGCGATGAGGCCACCGACGATGCCGGCGAGCACGATGCCAGCGGCGATGGCGAGCAGGACCGCGAGGGGGTGCAGGCGCATCACTCGACCGACGAGGAAGGGCTGCAGCACGTGGCTCTCGAGCTGCTGCACCCCGATGACGATGCCGAGCATGATCAGCGCCTGCACTGGCCCGAGGGCCACGAGCGCGAGCATCACGGCCACCGTGCCGGAGACGGCCGCACCGATCACCGGGATGAAGGCACCGAAGAACACGAGAAGGGTGATGCCGGAGGCGAACGGCACGCCGAGGATCGCAGCGCCGACACCGATGCCGATGGCATCCGACGCGGCGACCAGCAGGGTGGCGCGCGTGAAGGAGGACAGCTGGACCCACGCGATGTCGCCGGAGGAGCGCACCCTGGCGCGGGCGCCGCGAGGGAAGAGCTGGGTCACCCAGCGCCAGATGGTGGCGCCGTCGTAGAGGAAGAAGAACAGGGCGAACAGCCCGAGGAAGAAGCCGGCGAGGATGTGCGTGGCGGTGAGCCCGGCGGAGGTCGCCGTGTCGGCGAGGTTCTGCGAGCTCAGCCACTCGCGGGCCCTGTCGATGTAGCCCTCGAGCTGGGTGTCGGTGATGCCGAACGTGCTGTTGAGCCAGCGGCGGATCTGGTCGATGCCGTCGGTGACCTTGGTCGTCATGTCGTCGAGCTGGCTGGTCAGCTGCGACCCGACGAAGGACAGCAGGCCGAACACGAACACGAGGGTGCCGACCACCGTCAGTCCCGCGGCGGCCCCACGGGGCATGAAGCGGGCCAGCCACTGGAAGGCCGGCTGCAGCAGGGCCGCGAGGAGCAGGGCCATCAGCAGGGGGATGACGATCTCGGACAGCAGGCTGATCAGGTAGAGCACGGCCACGAGGGCGGCGGCGATGACCAGACCGCGCCACGCCCACTCACTGGCCTTGCGCACCCCTGACGGCACCGACCAGTCGGCGTCGACGGCTGCGGGGACCAGGAGTACAGGGGTGGATGCCGATGGGTTGGCTGGGCGGGGGTCGCCGGGGGTGGCCCCGACCTCGGTCGGAGTGGGACGGCGAAAGCGCATGGCGCGATGCTACGTCGCCCAGCGGTTTCGACGTCCCGAGTCAGCGGTGTTATCGTTGCGTCGCTCTCGGGGCTGTGGCGCAGTTGGTAGCGCGTCTCGTTCGCAATGAGAAGGCCAGGGGTTCGAATCCCCTCAGCTCCACCGACAGCAGAAGGACCCAGCATGCTTTTTGCTGGGTCCTTCTGCTTTGCGTTGTTGACGGGGGTCTCGTCGGCGTCAGCCTGCTCACAGGCTGCGCGTCACGCGGTGGCCGGTCCGTACGATTGACCTGTGGCTGAGGCACGCGCGGTGGAACTGACCTGCGTGGAGCAGGCCGCGAGGGTTGACGAATCCCTGACCCGGCTGACGTTCCTCGAGGCACCTCCACGGTTTCTCTTCTTCACCGGCAAGGGTGGCGTCGGAAAGACGTCCTTGGCCTGCGCGAGCGCCGTGCGGCTCACGACCCGAGGCGCGCGGGTCCTGCTCGTGAGCACCGACCCGGCATCCAACATCGGACAGGTCTTCGGTCTCCCGGTCGGCAACACGCGCACGCCGATCCCAGACGTCCCCGGCCTGTCTGCTCTGGAGATCGATCCGCAACAGGCTGCCGATGCCTACCGGGCCCGGATCATCGACCCCGTGCGCACCCAGCTGCCTCCCGACGAGGTGGACGCCATGACCGAACAGCTGTCGGGTGCGTGCACCACCGAGATCGCGTCCTTCAGCGAGTTCACCTCCCTCCTCGCGAACCCGGACGTGACCGCTGGCTACGACCACGTCCTGTTCGACACCGCCCCCACCGGCCACACGATCCGGCTCCTTCAGCTGCCCGGCGAGTGGACCACCTACCTCTCCGACGGCAAGGGCGACGTCTCGTGCCTCGGCCCGGTCGCGGGCCTGGACCGGTTCCGACACGACTACCGCGGAGCCCTGGACGCCCTGACCGACCCCACCCGCACCCGTCTGGTCATCGTCAGTCGCCCCCAGCGGTCCGCTCTCGACGAGGCCTCCCGCACCTACGCCGAGCTGCTTCGGGTCGGGATGAGCGACGCCCACCTCGTCCTCAACGGTGGCATGCCCCCCGTGGACGCCACTGACCCGCTCGCGAGTGCCGTCAGGGCCCGGGAAGCGGCTGCACTCACGGGGATGCCAGCCAACCTGCGACCTCTCCCACAGACCACGACCCCCCTGATGCCGTTCAACACCGTCGGTGTGGCGGCACTGAAGGCGCTGCTGGAACCGTCCCGCGCACCGCTTCCGGACACCGCCGACGACCACCACCCACCCGTGCCTCCCGAGGGATTCGTCGACCTGCGCTCCCTCATCGACGGCCTCGAGGCAGCCGGGCCGGCGCTGGTCATGTGCATGGGCAAGGGCGGCGTCGGCAAGACGACCATCGCCGCCGCCATCGCGCTCGAGCTGGCGCACCGGGGCAATGACGTGCTGCTGACGACGACCGATCCGGCGGCCCACCTGACCGACACCCTCGACGGCGAGCACGAGAACCTCACGGTCTCCCGCATCGACCCCGCACACGCCATCTCCGAGTACCGGGAACGGGTCATGGCAGGCAAGGGCGCCTCGCTGGACGACGCCGGCAGGGCCGCGCTCGCCGAGGACCTGAAGTCGCCCTGCACCGACGAGGTCGCCGTCTTCCAGCAGTTCTCGCACGTGGTGTTCCAGTCCCGCAGGAGGTTCGTCGTCCTCGACACCGCGCCCACCGGGCACACCCTGTTGTTGCTCGATGCGACCGGCTCCTACCACCGCGAGATCGCTCGGCAGATGAGCGACGGGACGCGGTACACCACTCCACTGATGCGCCTCCAGGACCCCGCCCAGACCAAGGTTCTCCTCATCACCCTGCCCGAGACGACCCCGGTCCAGGAGGCCGAGGAGCTGCAAGGCGATCTCGCGAGAGCTGGGATCACCCCGTACGCCTGGGTGGTGAACAACAGCCTCGTGGCGGCCGCGCCCACGTCACCCTTCCTGCAGGCGCGAGCCCGGGCCGAGCGGCCGTCCCTGAATCGGGTTGCCGGGCTCTGTGCCCGGGTGGGGATCGTGCCGATGCTCACCCGCGAGCCGGTCGGGGCTGCTTCCCTGACTGCTCTCGCGTCCGCTTCTGTGCCGGGCCCGTGGTCACCCGAGTCGGGCGGACCCGGGCCGCGGCGACAGTGACAGGCTCGTTCGCATGAGCTCGAGCCCACCCGGCGCGCGCCCCCGTTCGGTGACGATCGTCGCTGTGCTGGCGGCCTTGCTGGCGCTGGCCGACATCGTGTCCGGGGTCGTCGTGGTGCTCGGGGCACCCAGCGCGGACCCTCTCGGAGGGATGACCCAGGAACAGAGCGTCCTGACCCTGCGCGTGGTCGGGGGCTGGTTCATCGCGCTCGGGGTGGCGCAGGCGGTCATCGCCTGGCTCATCACACGGCGGTCGACCGCGGCCCGGCTGGCGCTGAGCGTGCTGCTCGTGCTCCGGCTGGCGCAGTCGTGGTTCCTCGTCTCCCAGCTCGGAACCGAGGCCATCCAGGGATTCTGGGGGCTGGCGCTGGCGGTGCTGCTCGTCTACCTGCTGTGGAACTCGGCAGCCTCTCGGTGGTTCGACGGCGGTAGAGCACGCACCCTGGCCGACTCCCTCGACGACGACCCCGGCACCTCAGCGCCATCAGGTGCCCGGGTGCTCGACTTCATCTCCCGCCTCGCCGTGCTGGGGGCGACCATCGCCCTCATGCCGGGTGTCGCGGCATCCTCATCGTTCTCCCTCCTCGCCGCCGTGGTCATGATCGCGCTCGTCGGGTGGGTGCTGCAGCCGGTGTTCCTGCGGATCGCCCTGGTCTTCGGGTGGTTCGGCGCGGTGCTGCTCGCCCTGTTCGCCAACGCCCTCGTCATCGGGCTCGGGCTCTACCTCACGCCGGGCATCACGGTGGCGAGCCCGCTCAGTGCGTTCTTCGCCGCGTGGGTCTATGCGTTCGTCATCACGCTGCTCACCTGGGCGTTCAGCATCAACGGGCGTGACTACCTCACGGTGCACGCTGTGCGGATGGCGTCGCGCGGGGCACGGCCAGAGCCCTCCGACGTGCCCGGGGTCATCTTCATCCAGCTCGACGGTGTGCCGGCGCCGCTGCTGGAGAACGAGATCCGCGCCGGCAACATCCCCACGATCAGCCGGTGGGTGCGCTCGGGCAGCCACACGTGGACCGAGTGGACCGCCCGCGTCCCCTCGACGACCCCGGTGAGCCAGGCCGGCCTGCTCCACGGTCACAACGACGGCATCCCCGCCTTCCGCTGGTTCGACCGCGACCTCGGGCGCCTCCTCGTCGCCAACCGCCCGGCGGATGCCGCGGTGATCGAGGCGCGCATCAGCGACGGTCGCGGGTTGCTCGCCGACGACGGCGTGAGCATCTCCAACCTGTTCTCCGGCGACGCCCCGACGTCGTTGCTCACGATGAGCGGGCTCAAGCAGGGCAGGGCAGGGCTGGGGCCCTCACAGTCGTACGCCGCGTTCTTCACGCACCCCGCCGGCATCCTGCGGGCGGTCATCCTCACCATCGGCGAGATGGGCAAGGAGATCTTCCAGGCCCGACGCCAGGTGCGCCGGGGAGTCGAGCCGCGCATCCACCGGGGAGGGGCGTACGTCGCCCTGCGCGCGGCCACCAACGTGTTCCTGCGTGACCTCAACGTCGCGCTGGTCGTCGAGGCGATGATGCGCGGGTCGAAGTCCATCTACGTCGACTTCGTCGACTACGACGAGATCGCCCACCACGCCGGGGTGACCCGCTCGGAGTCGCTCGCCGCCTTCTACGGCCTCGACGACGCGCTGCGCAGCATCGAGCAGATCATCGACTCGGGGGTGGCGCCGCGGCCCTACGAGATCGTGCTCGTCTCCGACCACGGGCAGAGCCAGGGGGCGACGTTCCGCCAGCGCTACGGCCAGACCCTCGAGGAGGTCATCCGCGAGCACCTCGCCGACGGCCAGAGCGTCGCCGCGGCGACCGACGAGGTGGAGACGTGGGGGCCGGTCAACATGTTGCTCGGGCAGTTGTCGGGGCAGGACTCGGTGTCCGGGCGGCTCACCAAGAAGGTGCTGTCGGATCGGGATCCGCAGGCACCCGTGGGCCCTGCCGGGTCGGGCGGCCCGGTCGGGG
>Ga0208822_1000484_pt1 | contig 30429 bp, 29 predicted proteins | sample AD_STIC08_MetaG_FD_184435 | JGI IMG/M metagenome (GOLD analysis project Ga0208822, IMG submission 184435) | Active sludge microbial communities of municipal wastewater-treating anaerobic digesters from USA - AD_STIC08_MetaG (SPAdes) (version 2) | ecosystem: Engineered > Bioreactor > Anaerobic >...
TTATAAAGAGCCTTACAATAGGTTCTGCAAGAAGCTCAAATATAAGTATACAGAATAGAGAAAAGCAAACCGCCACGATTCGTGTAAACTTATTAGCCTCGTGTACTCTATCGTATCTCTTCGCGCCATAATTATATCCTATAAAAGGAAGTACACCTTGAGAGATGCCCATCGTCACATTCATAGGTAGCATATCGATTTTTTTTGCAATTCCGATTGCGGCAAGGGCAGCGGAACCATACTTTGCCGTAAGGTTGTTAAGAACCGTGTTGGAGGTAAGGGATAGAATATTCTGTAGAGATGCCGGCAATCCGACAGATACAACTTTGATGGCAATGCTGAATTCATGGTTCAGTTTCCGCGGTACAAAGGAGATGATGGTTTTGCCTTTCTTATGGGCAAGATAAACAAGGAAATAGCAAACAGTCACGCAATTCGATATCATAGTGGCGATGGCCGCGCCTTTCACCTGAAGGCCAAGCGTAAAGATGAATATCGGATCCAAAATTATATTGAGGATGCCTCCAAAGGACATTCCAATGCTCGCTTGTCTTGCGCCTCCTTCGGAGCGCACCAGGTGTCCAAAAAGCATGCCCATTACAGTCGGTATGCCGCCGATTACCAGAACCCATATTATATAATTGCTCGCAAAATCGTAGGTCTCCTGGTTAGCTCCTAGGAGCAAGAGCAATGGTCTCTGAAAGATAAAGGCTAATATCGAAAAGATAGCGGCCATGAAAATCGCAGAAATCAAGCAGAAGCTAGAGGTCTGTTTAGCTTTGGCGGGTTGGCCTGAACCCAGAAATCTAGAAATGACACTACTGCCACCGACTCCGAAGAGATTTGCAATAGCCGTCAACATGGTATAGGCAGGCATGACGAGCGAGACCGCAGCCACCTTTCTTGGGTCGCCCAATTGGCCTACGAAGAAGGTATCTGTAACATTGTAGATCATTGTCACGAGCTGACTTATTACGGTTGGTATGGCAAGATTGGCCACTGCCGATGGAATCGAAGCACTACGGAATACTTCTATTCTCGCTGCATCATGGGCTGGAGCTACATATACGCTTTCGTGTTGAACATCTTCCAAATCGCACGGACCACCTTTCTTGTTAGTTTCTCTATTCTGAGGAAGAACACAGCCCTATAGATTATCCCTATGCACAAATAACTTAAAGGGGTATGGCATTCCAGAAAAAGGACCTTATCGAAGATAACTCAGCCATTGTGCCTGTCTCGCTATCATAACATCCACCAGCTCCGGCACTTGTTCACAGATGGGCACAACCGGATTAACCAGAAGGGCTTGAATTACGAGGTCTTTGCTTTTATGGAGAATCGCTTCTGCGGTGAGATCGTAGACGCCAGTGTAATTGCGCAAGAGAGCTGCGAAAGCTCTTGGATAATTTGGAAATGCCACACCTTCAATGCCCTTTCTATGCACGAGCGCGGGTACTTCCACAGTCACATTTTGGGGCAAGCTTGGGATAAGTCCATTGTTCATTATATTGACAGCCGCTTCTTCGTAGCCCGAGTCTTGGAGGATCCCTTCGATAATCGGTACCAAGCGCTCTTTAACCTTGAGTTCTATCTTTGGCTCGAGCATACTCAAGGAGCTGCGATACAGTAAATAGAAATCGAGTATTCCCTTATTGTCCGCGACATCGTGAGCCCAGGGGATATATTCTCCAATATGGCTGTCCGAGGTGATAGGCAGAAGGTGGAAACGCTCCAAGATCTGTCGGAAGAGCCTTCTGTCGGCCCACTGCCTCGACGAAACAGTACGACCAATATTGGGCAAATCAGTTTCACCTTCGGTTTTGGGTATATTTCCAGTCTCCTGGATGTATTCCAGTATATCTGAATAACCAATCATTCTTTCGAAAAAGTCTGGCGCTTTGGCAAGTATTTCGGGATAGGCATCATCTCCAGTGTCGCTATAGCGAGCAGAGACGAGGACGCTGAAATGATTGAGTCCAGCAGCTCTGAGTTCTAGCTTTTCCAGAGGGACACCGAGCATAAGAGGGATATAGCGCGCGAGCGAGGCTATTTCATGGCATAGTCCGATGAACTTGAGCTGTGGGAATTTTCGCAGGACTGTTGTTGTTATCGAAGTCATCGGATTGGAAAAATTGAAGATTGTCGCATCGGGACAGAGCTCTGTACAGTCCTGACAAATATCGAGAATAGGTGGCACGATTCGGAGTGCATGAAAAAGCCCGCCTGCGCCGCCATTCTCGCCATAGACCTGAGGTATGCCATACTGCAAGGGGATCATCCAATCTTGGTCCCAGAGCTCGAAGCGGTCGCCTACTTCGATGGAGATGACGACAAAATCCGCAGCCTTAAGAGCTTCTCTTCGGTCTGTGTGCGCGGATAGGCTAAAGTCGAGTCCATGGGCATCGATAAAGGCCTGTGCGGCATTATATACGTGGCTCAGAGTCTCTCCATCGATATCGACGAGCGCAATATGAGAACCTTTGAGCAAGCTGCTCGAAAAAATGTCGCCCAGAGTACCGAATCCGAACTGTGCGCTGCCTGCGCCGATAAGTACGATTTTCATTGCTATTCCTCCAATAATCTCGATCCAAAATACTTTCAAAATAGAAAGAGGAAGCGCCTATCGCTTTATTTCTCAAAGAAATGCCGGCGAGTTAAGTCGTCTCCGATCCAAACATTCAAAAAGGAAATCTACATCAATCAATTATCTGCATCAATCAATTATCCGAAAATAGCCTATCCCCGAATCAAGGAGACTGCTACCACCAAAGCGGCAAGCGCGAATCGATACCATACGAATACCTCTGTCGAGTGCTTCTTGAGGTAAGACAAGAGATATTTAATACAAAAAAAGCCACTCAAAGCCGCCACAATGAATCCAATCGGGAAAATGGATAATTCGCTTTTAGCAATGGTTCCTGCACCTATTTGCTCTGAAAAGTCATAAAGGCTTTTTAGGCCCGCTCCAGCTATGATAGGTGCAGACAGAAGAAAGGAAAAACGAGCTGCAGCTTCTCTCTCGAGTCCAAGTGCAAGTCCTGCCGTTATGGTCGAACCCGAGCGCGACACACCTGGAATGACCGCAAAAGCCTGTGCAAGGCCAATGCAGAGAGCGTCCCGAGCTTTTATCTGGCCAAAATTTTTCTGGTGGCGTGCATATTTGTCGGCAATCCAGAGAAGAAGGGCAAGCAGAGCGATCGATCCGGCCATAAAGAGCATCGAGCTCCTCGGTATAGACTCTGAATGAAAAGCTTCGTTTATTTTGGATTCTAGCAAGAGGCCCGAGACCCCGCCTGGAATACATGCTAGCAAGATGTACCAGGCCATACGCCGATCAGGATCGTCGCCTATTTTGAATTGAACTACACTCTTGAACCAAGCCGAGATGAGCCGCGCCCAATCTGAGGCGAAAAACACGATGACCGCCAGGAGCGTTCCAAGATGAAGCGCTACATCGAAGGTGAGGCTTGTAAGCGCAGGGTTGCTCCATCCAAAGAGCCATGGAACGATGATAAGGTGTGCGGAGCTCGAGATAGGAATGAATTCAGCCAAGCCCTGGATGATTCCAAGTATTATGGACTCAATAATCAGCATGTATTTTCCCTTGGGTGAGTGCTATAGCATCTTAATTTTTACTCTGTTTGAGGCTTATCTGCAATATGGCAATTCAAAGCCAAAGGCAAGGATCCTCTGCTCTTCATCGGCTTTTTCTCAATGCCTCATCCATATCGAAGCTTCGATATATTCTTAGATACGCGTCTTAGATACGCGTCTTAGATGCGCGTCTTAGATACGCGACGCGCCGACAATTCAATTCGGGTACACGACAATTTTGTGGCATTGAATCCTGCTGCCTTGCCATCCAGGGTATCTTTCACTATCATTTAAGCTAATCTGCCTGAACCTATCGATAAGGGAAACAGGAGAAGGGAAGTTGCGATGATACTCCAGAACGCATTCAAGCCAGCTACAATAAAGATCGAGCTGGAAAGCGAATACAAAGACGAACTTCTCGAGGAATTGGTCGATATCCTTGCAAAGGACTATCCGAAAGATCAGCTATTTCCAAGAGAAGAGGCCTTGAGAGCGCTTCGAAAAAGAGAAGAGAAGATGTCTACCGGTATTTACAAGGGAGTCGCGGTTCCCCATGCGACATTCGAAGGCATCGATAAGCTTCGCGGAGTGATAGGTATATCCAAAAGAGGCATAGACTTCGACTCTTTGGACGGGAATCCGGTGTATCTTGTATTCATGCTCGTTTCTCCTCCCAGCCAAGCGGAGGCGCATCTCGAAGCCTTGCGGCAGATTGCGCTTCTTATTCAAGATCCTCTCTTGCTTGAGAACCTCATGAAGGCTACAACGCCCGAGAAGGTATATGCTCTGATTCGAGAATTCGAAGATAGTCTCAATCCATGAGGCCTTGTTATGGATTCAACAGATAACATAGACAAATTGCTCAAGATAGAGCAGCAAGCCGCTCAGATAATCCAGGAAGCCGAAGAAAAAGCTTCCAGATTGCTAATCGAAGCAAAAGCTCAGTCGGAAATAGCCCAAAATCAGAAAATCACCCAAATGCGCAAGGAACTCGAGGCAGATTTTGCATCCTATGTCGATTCTCTTAACCTAAAGAGCCACAAGGAGATCGATGAATATCGCTTAAGTCTTAATTCCATTCCTCTAAACCAGAAAGCGCTTTTGGAGACATTGGAGGCTCTCCTACAAACGGAAAACTGATATGGCTGAAACGCTAGATATCGCCTATCTTTATGCTCGCGTCTGCGGAGCTTTTTCGAATATGAGACTGGGCGATAAGGCCGGAGAGCTCATGCAAAACTCAGGAGGCATCGTAGCCCTTTGGAAATTGCTCTTTGATGAGGAGCCTCCGAACATTGCTGAGGCAAGGCTTGTCTTCGAGGCAGAACGAAGAATAATTAAGCACGCTATCGATGACTTTGTTCGCCTCACAGGACCCTTTTCCGATTCTAACGAGTTTATCCGTGTATTGATCTCGAAGTATGAGATTAGCACCATAAAATCGATGCTCTTTAGAATGCGTTCAGGCGAACCAAAGCCCGAAGGGACGACTTATTCTTCCAAGACTATAGAGCAAGCCCTAGCTCGATGGCCTCGCATCGCAGATATGTTCTCAGATACTCCCTATTCATGGCTCGACAGTCATTGGCTCGACAATATAGCGATGGCGGAAAACAAGCTCGACAAACAATACTATCTTGATCTGTGGGAGGCGGCGCTCGGTTTGCCAAGGCAGAAGGTGGGAGCAATTCTAGACTTGATACGCTGGGAAATAATCTATCAGAATATTGTGTGGGCAATTCGTGTACGGCGGTATTATGGAATGTCGAAAGAGGATATTGCCAATACGCTCATCGATTTGCCGCAAGAGGATACCACTTCGCGTGCGCTAGAGACTTTTTCCTATGATCTAGAGAGAATCGAGAGCTTCGATTCTTGGCGACTCAAGAAACTATTGTCAAACCAGACAGGGCCGGGCCTTGATGTTCCTACTCTAGAGATCAGTGCTCTGGAAGACCTGTTTTTTATGGTGAGACGGAGTCTGCATCTCTACCCATTTACCTATACGCCAATTTATTGTTATTTCAAGCTCTTAGACTATGAGACATCGCTCCTTTTGGCAGTACTTGAGAGCACTAGGCTAGGTGCGACCTCGGATGAAAAGATGAAATATGTGTGGATTCCAGGAGGAGAAACAGCATGAGCAGCGTTAGCATGCGCAAAGTCGAGCTATTGCTTCTCAAGTCCGATATAGACGCGGTCTTGAAATATCTTGCAACTAGGCGCTGCTTCCAGGTTATATATCCCGATGAGCTCGAGCGGCTAGCGAGAGAAAAAAGAGCAAGTTTTAGAGTGATGGACAAGGCAGAATCATTGGCCAGCAACAATGCTATCCGTGAGGCGTCTCCGAGCGAGATAACGATAGGCAAACCTGCAATCGGTGAAGTGCAGTTCGACGAGGCGCATCTGGAAGATGAACAGATCGATGAGATGCAACTCGATGGTGAACGGCTCGATGAGGCACAAAGAAAACTTGATTTTATAGGCCAGTTCCTCGGTATCGAAAGCCCGAAGGATATTATCGAAGACAGCCGATTGCCGGATGAGGATATGCTTTCGAAGCTCGAGCCGCTCTTCGAGCGCTGCTCTCAGCTAAAGCTGGATATAGATGAGGAACAGGCCAAAGTAGATGGGCTTGCAGAATCTATCCATGAGGCAAAGGCCTTTTCCAGCCTTTCGCGTCCCTTCGAAGAATTTGAGAAATTTTCCTATGTATCGATTCAGATCGGCAAGGTCGCAAAAGAGAGAATCCAAGAGCTTTCTCAGATGCTCGGAGATAGAGCAGTCATAATTCCTCTAGACGAAGAAGGGACTATTCTTGCAGCTTCGAGCCGCAAGGGTCGCTTTGCTTTCGAGACAGCTCTCTCTAAAGTAGGATTCGAAAAAAAGAAACCACCAGAAGGCTTAAAGGGTATACCGTCGGAAACGATGAGCGCGCTTGAGGGAGCCTATCAAGCGGAAAAGCTTCGACTGGAAAAGCTTTTGACCGAAAAAAAGGAACTAAAGGATAAGTACGGCGATCTGTGGCGAACGATGGTGTCCTCGATTAGGCTCAAGAAGGCTATTGCCCTGGTGGAGAGCAAGCTCGAAAAAACGCGATGGGCCTATCGCCTTTCAGGATGGGTGCCTGAAAACATGGTAGATAAACTAGTAAAGGACCTACTTGCCATGCTTGGGAACCGGATTTCCATCCGCGTCTACGATCCGCCGGAACATGGCGTTTCCGGTTCCGACGAAAAGCAAGAAGCAGTGCCGGTTCTCTTAAAGCATAACCCTTTCGTATCAGCGTTTCAGGGCATTGTCCTATCTTATGGTACGCCCCTATATGGAGACATAGACCCGACCCCATTCGTTGCGTTCTTTTTCACTTTGCTGTTCGCGATAATGTTCGGCGATGTGGGCCAAGGCATGGTGATTGCAGGTCTAGGGCTTGCGATGCTCAAGGCAAAAAAAGGCCTTCTGGCGAGCTACAAGAAATATGCACATGCTTTTATCGCAGCTGGCCTTGGTTCGATGATAATGGGGCTGCTTGTAGGTTCTTTCTTTACTAGCGATACGGCTCTCATTCCAATCGAGAGAGCTTTTACGGGCTTAATCTTGGGCAAACCAGCCGATCGGTTTTTGCAGATAATGCCCAGAGACAATGTGGGCGCCATGTTCTATTTCTTTGGATTTACATTGGCCGTGGGAGTCATAATCAACTCTACAGGGCTTGTTATCAATATAATCAACCTCATACGCAGAAAAGAGTATGGTGAAGCCTTTTTTTCTAAGACGGGTCTTGCTGGTGCGCTCTTGTTTTGGTGGGCTATCGGCATTGTAGTTAGGATAATTTTGGGGAGCAAGCTTGGTGCAATAGACATTATAGGTATTGGGCTGCCGCTTCTGGCCATCATATTCGCCGAGCCGCTAAAAACAATTATCGAGAAGGGACAAGGGAGGCCGCATACGGAAGGGGCTTCGAGCTGGCTAATAGGTGGAATTATCGAACTATTGGATATAGTCAGCTATTTTGCCTCGAATACATTTAGCTTTTTGAGGGTAGGAGCCTTTGCCTTAGCCCACGCCGTGCTGTCTTTTGTAATATTTACAATGGGCAGCCTTGTGCGAGGTAAATCAGTTTCCGGACTGGCATTCGAAATCCTAGTCTTTTTGTTTGGCAATGCGGTGATAATCGTGCTGGAAGGTCTAATTGTGACTATTCAAGTTATCAGGCTTCAATATTATGAGTTCTTCTCGAAGTTCTTTACTCGGACAGGGGAGCCCTTCAAACCAGTGAGCTTTGCAGGTAAAGTAGAATGAAGCCATGATCTATAACATTATATAAGAAGGAGTTTTGTATGAAGAAGAAACTGCTATTCGGCGTCATGGCCTTTATGGCTTCAGTAGCGGTCTTTGGGCAGACGCAAGCTGAACCTACGGCTGCGGTATCGTCCTCGGTACAGATGGTAAAGTATATTGCCGCTGCTCTCGCCGTCGGTATAGCGGCGATGGGTGGAGCCATGGCTGTTGCAAAGATAGGCGCAGCGGCAATGGGAGCCATGGCAGAAAAGCCAGACCTTTCAGGTAAGGCCTTGCCTTATGTCGGCCTTGCAGAAGGCATTTGTCTTTGGGGATTTCTGGTTGCCGTACTCATTTTATTCCTATGAGAGATAATGGATTGGCATGATTCCTAAGGCAAGGCTTTTGCATACGATAGGGCATTATCCTAGAGGATACTATGGCAGAGATTTTCGTGCTGGCTGAAGAAGAGCTTCTCATAGCCTTTGGTATGATTGGCATAAAAGGGGCAGCCATATCCAATCGAGAAGATGCTGTCGCTGCATTTAGAAGTGTTGTTCAGGATAAACGCTATTCTCGCGAAGGCCAAACTCTTGACCTCTCAGACTGCAAGATGCTCGTACTGAGCGAAGATGTATCGGATATGATCGGCGAAGAGCTCTTTGAATGGCAGTTGAGCGGAGCCTTTCCTCTGATTGTGGAAATTCCGCCGCTTGCGGGTTCTTCAGCTCAGCATACGCGTCTTGTCGATGCAGTGCGGAAGGCGATCGGAATCAAAATCCAATAGTAAAGCAGAATTAGGAAAAAGCATGGAAGAAATAAGAGGCACAGAAGCCCTAGAACGGGAAATCCTCGAAGATGCGCGCAAGCGTGCCGATCGGATAATCCGGAAGGCCGAGGAAAACGCTAGGCTTCTTGGCGCCCAAACTGAGCAAAGAATAAAAGAGGCCATCTCCGCTCTTTTGAGTGAGTATCGAATCAAAAAGAGGACTGCCGAACTCGAAATGCTTTCGCGTCTTCCTCTCGAAAAGGCAAGGCTAGATATCTTGTATCGCGATGAGATTTTTCGCAAAGCGCTACAGGAAGCTCTTGCAAGCATGAATCCTCGTCTTTTTGGCCTGTGGTGTGTGAAAAGGCTTGCTTATCAGGTTGACCTAGTTCGTAAGTCACCTGCAAAAGTGCTTGTACATGGCCTAGATTCAGAGACGATGAGGGACATCGGAGCATTGTTTAGGCAAGGTTCGAGTATCTCGGAGGATGGGAAAAATTCAGTAATGGGGAGTGATTCGGGGCAAGTCTTGGGGGCCGGCCAAGATTCTGGAATGCAGCAAGATTCAGAATTGCGGCAAGATTCTGGGCAACTATTGCGGACAGGGCCAAATTCAGACATCTCGATCGAGGAAGCTCCAGCCATGAAGGTACGTGGCTTGATAGTCGAGCCCATGGATACAAGCTATCGCATTTCCATAACCGAAAACGAGCTTTTGGAGTGGCTCTTAGATGAAAAGAGAGGCGAGCTTGCAGCGGCGCTCTTTGGTAGTTCTACTTGAATTCAGCGATTGGCGCAAGGGAATAGAAGCAAAGAAATGAGTTCGAAAGAACTAGGGCAAAAAAAGAATATGAATACAAGCATTCGAACAGGGGTAATTAGGAGGATTTCGGGGCCTGTTGTCCTTGCTCAAGGCCTAGAAGACGCAGGGCTCTATGATGTCGTAAAGGTCGGAGAATCGGGGCTAATTGGGGAGATCATAAAGCTCGATGGCGACGAGGCCACGATTCAGATCTACGAAGATAACACACTTATGCGAGTGGGAGAGCCGGTTGAGTGCATGCATAGACCACTTTCTGTGGCGCTCGGGCCTGGCCTTATAGGTTCGATCTATGATGGAATTCAGAGGCCTCTGCCGGTGCTAAAAGGCCTTTCAGGTGCTTTTCTTAAGCCTGGGCTTGCTGGCGAGCCGCTCGATACAGAGAAAAAATGGCATTTTCTGCCGCTTCTCCATGAGGGCGATCCCATAGGTCAAGGTATTGCCTATGGAAGGATTAAAGAGACTTCTTCTATTGAGCATAGGCTCATATTCGATGCGAGAGTTCCTGCGGGAATTGCGGCTTATGTGGCTCCAGAGGGCGATTACACAGTTGCAGAAACGCTTGTAAGGTCGGCTGACGGGGTCAGTTATACTTCGGTTTCCAATTGGCCTGTGCGCACGGCGCGTCCGTTTAGGGAGAAGAAGATGACGCGCGAGCCGCTTGTAACGGGCTTGCGGGTCATCGATGTGCTCTTTCCAATTGCGAAGGGCGGGTGTGCGGCGGTTCCGGGCGGCTTTGGAACGGGCAAGACGATGACGCAGCATGCGATAGCGAAGTGGTGCGACGCGGACATTATTGTGTACATTGGGTGCGGCGAGCGCGGCAACGAGATGACCGAAGTCCTGACCGAGTTTCCTAGTCTTCTCGATCCTCGTACTGGCCGCTCGCTCATGGAGCGCACGGTGCTCATCGCCAATACATCTAATATGCCTGTTGCCGCGCGTGAAGTCTCTATTTATACAGGAATTACGATAGCAGAATACTATCGCGATATGGGATACCACGTTGCGGTCATGGCGGATTCGACATCTCGCTGGGCCGAGGCGCTGAGGGAGCTATCAGGTCGGCTTGAGGAAATGCCTGCTGAAGAAGGTTTTCCAGCCTATCTTCCAACTCGGCTAGCCGAGTTCTATGAGCGCGGCGGTATGGTCGCGACATTAGGGCAAAAGATGGGCTCGGTGACGATCATCGGAGCGGTTTCTCCACCTGGAGGTGACTTTTCCGAACCAGTTACACAGCATACAAGGCGGTTTATTCGCTGTTTCTGGGCACTAGATCGTGAGCTTGCAAATGCGCGGCACTATCCAGCGATTTCTTGGAACGATTCCTACAGCGAGTACACCGATGATTTGATAGCTCACTGGGATGCCATCGATTCATCCTGGGATAGGCTTAGAATAAAGGCAATGGATATTCTCAAAAAAGAGCGAAGGCTTTCGGATATCGTGCGCCTCATCGGCCCCGATGCTCTACCGGATGAGCAGCGACTCATACTCCTCACCGCGGACATGATCAAAAATGGATTCCTACAGCAGAGCAGTTTCGATAAGGTCGATATGTATTGTGCTCCTCAAAAGCAGACTCTCTTACTTCAATGTATTCTTACTTTCCATGAGCTTGCGGAGAATGCAATTAAGAATGGTGCTCCTCTTCCGAAGGTATCTGCGCTTCCGATACGGGAGAAGATTGTTCGCCTCAAGAGTTCGCTGGAGAATGATAAGGTAGAAGAAGGCAGAGTGGTAATCCAGGAAATTCAAGCTGCCTTCGAACAGCTTGGCGTGACGGTGCAAGGAGCGGTTCTAGCATGAGAGGTCTTGCATACCATGGAATAGAGCGGGCTGATGGTCCCATTGTCATCGCCGAACGCAGGGAGAACATCGGTTTTTCCGAGCTTGTGCGGGTCAAAGATCGCCAGGGAGAATATCGACTTGGCCGGGTTGTGGAGTTGTCGGAAAAGGCAGTAGCCATTCAGCTTTTTGCGGAGAATACAGGCATATCTATAGATGATGCCTGGATTGAGTATCTTGAAAAGCCACTTACCTTCCGTGTTGGCGAAGGCATTGTCGGCAGGATTTTCAATGGCCTTGGGGAGCCCATAGATGGCTATCCACCTATATTGTCTTCAGACCTAAGGGATATAAATGGCCTGCCTATCAATCCGAGCGCTCGCGTGTACCCAAGGGACTTCATTCAGACTGGAATTTCAGCGATAGATGGCATGAATACCCTCATTCGCGGCCAAAAATTGCCGATTTTTTCTGGAAACGGTCTTCCTCACAATAGGCTAGCCGCCCAGATAGTGAGGCAGGCAAAAGTACTCAGCGGAGAAAGTCAGTTTGCAATAGTATTTGCTGGTATGGGAATAAAATACGATGTTGCTAGATTCTTTATAGATTCTTTCGAAAGCTCCGGTGTCTTAGCTCGAGTGGTGATGTTTCTATCGCTGGCAGACAGTCCATCGATAGAGCGCCTTGTCACGCCGCGCACAGCGCTGACCGCCGCGGAGTACCTTGCATACGAAAGGAATATGCATGTTCTAGTAGTCATGACCGACATGACAAACTACTGTGAGGCTCTTCGAGAAGTCTCCGCGGCCCGCAACGAGGTGCCTTCAAGGAAAGGCTATCCAGGTTATCTCTACTCAGACCTAGCTTCGATCTACGAGAGAGCAGGAAAAATCGAAGGCAGCGAGGGATCCATTACTCAGCTTCCTATTCTTTCGATGCCCAACGACGATATATCACACCCCATTCCAGACCTGACGGGCTATATAACCGAAGGTCAGATCGTACTAGAGCGAGATCTTTCGCAGCGTGGTGTGTATCCGCCCATTGCGGGGCTTCCCAGCCTTTCGCGTCTAATGAAGGATGGCATAGGGGAGGGCATGACGCGAGAGGATCACCGCGAGCTTGCTGCCCAGCTTTTCTCTGCCTATGCCTATGTTCATACAGTTCGGGATCTAGCAGCCATAATAGGAGAAGAAGAGCTCTCGGACAGAGATAAGATATTCCTAAATTTTGGTGATCATTTCGAGAGCGAGTTTTTAGCGCAGGGCGAGTTCGAGAACCGCAGCATAGAGCAGACTCTCGATCTGGGTTGGAAAATGCTCTCGCTTCTTCCAGAATCGGAGCTAGTTCGCATTCCGCCTCAGATTCTTGCAAAATATTTGCCGCGTGATGATGTGGGCAAGCAGAATGTTCAAAATGACCAATATAATCAGAAAAAAACCCATGAAGCGGCTGCTCTAAAAGAGCCAAAGGAGAAATAGCCCATGCCCGAACAAATGCCTGCGCCAACCAAGACAAATCTCATCAAGGAGAAACGCAATCTGCAGCTTGCGCTTCAGGGTTATGATCTTCTCGAGAAAAAGAGGGAGATTCTTGTCATCGAACTGATGAAGCGCATGGATAGTCTCGAGCTTCTGGAACGGGAAATTGCGGACATGACAGAAAAGGCCTATGCAGCCTTGCGGAAGATGCTTCTTTTGGTCGGCCGAGAGAGAGCGCTTGCAATTTCATCCTTGCCGGTGCGCGAAATCACTCTCAGCGCTTCTCATATCAATGTAAGTGGGATGCGGCTTCCTTCCCTCGATGTGCACGCTAGTAATCCTACCTTGAATTATTCTTTTATGAATTCATTTGCCATATGTGACGAAACCGTGATAGAGTTTACTGAGCTACTTGAGAAACTTTCGACGGCGGCAGGCATGAGGTCGGTTGTATGGCGGCTTGCGCGAGAGGTCCGCAAGACTCAGCGCAGAGTGAACGCATTGGATAAGATGGTGATACCTCGATCGCAATCGATCGTGAAATATATCGATGCTTCTCTAGATGAGCGGGAGCGCGAATCGCTGTTTGCAGTCAAAATGCTCAAGAGGCGGCAAATAGGACAATAAGAATCATGAAGAAAATGCTAGGGACCATATTGGTAGCGATCAATGGTTCAGATGCTTCCATCTGTGCTTTCAAATATGCTTTGGGGCTCGCAAAAGCTTTTGGCTCGAAGATTGTCGCCTGCTATGTAGTCGACACAGCGACCATTCGTCAGCTCGCACTCTCAAGAATCTTCATACCCGAAGAGAGCGAAGAATACGAGCGCAATCTCGAGAATTCGGGTCAGCGCTATCTCCATTTTTGTACAGAGCTTGCTCATCAGAAACAGCTAGATATCGAGACATCCATCCGTAGAGGTTCCGTTTCTGGAGAAATAGTCAAATATTCGATGGAGATCGATGCTGATATCATAGTGTTAGGTGGTAATCCGGTCGATGTGATATATCGCGATGCGATTGCCGATTCCAATCACGAAGTGCTAAAAAATGCTCGGTGTCCTCTGCTCTTTGTCAAGCCGCCAATAGGGGATGATATATATAAGTCTATATAATATTGAATTGAATGATAGGCTTTGGTTTACTTATTTTCAAGAATCCGCATGATTGATCCAGTAATTTCTAATTGCCTTGAAATAATCAATTCTTTCTGTGATCTTTGCAATTTCGTTTGGATAGAATACATCAAGAGCATCGCATAATTCCAACATCCAGGATTTTCTAGTTTTCTTTGTATCTCTTTTTATTATATTTGAATTTGCTATTTGAATCTGTCCCCAACCTAGGGCTCCTAATGTTAGACAACTCCATTCTAGATGTTCGATAGGCGAAAAAATGCACTCGCTAAATTCAAGCTCATAACCTTCTGTCTTATATGCAACAAACAATAATACAAAAAAATTATTATCATCACCGTAAAATCTTGCTAATCGTTCCACTGAAGTAAGATTTGGCATATTAAACTGTGTGCTTAGATTATGCGTCTTGCAATCGACAATATAGTATTTATTTTCTTGATCGTTAAATGCAAAGTCAGCCATTGACCTTCTAGCAAAGGAAGCATTAAACTCTTTTATAATTCCAGAAGGAATACATCTTATAAAGTTCTGTTCTAAGAAACCCTGAACAGCATCGCCAACAGCTCTCGGGCTATTTGCAGTATTGATATTCATAAGTTGCGTAGCATTTAGCATCCTAATAACGTTATATTCGATTTCTTCTCTTATTTCATCCTCAAAAATAGCACTTTTCATTTTATTTTTCCTCAAATAAACTTGGTTCTATAGCCTTCAATATCTTTTTATTTGCTTTCTTTTTTTCATCTAGTTGCATGCTTAAAGTATTTCTTTCCCAGAATACGCCTCCTGAATAGCCTTGTATTTCTCTATTATGCTCAGCGATTTCTAATCTCTTTTCAGTCCAGCAGCAATACTCTTCATTGATCTCTATTCCAACATAATTCCTGCCAAGTTTTTTAGCTACAACAGATGTTGTACCAGAACCAACGAATGGGTCTAGGACGATACCATTTTTAGGGCAGCTTGCAAGGATTAATTTTGCAATTAGTTTTTCTGGCTTTTGTGTCGGATGATCTGTGTTTTCTGGCATTGACCAATACGGTATAGAAATATCGTCCCAAAAATTACTAGGGTATGTTAGGCGGAAATTGCCATTCTCTGTTTCTTCCCAATCTTTTGGTGCTCCATTTTCTCGATACGGAGCTATCACTCTTCGTTTTTGCTTTACTGATTCCACATCAAAGTAGTAATCGTCTCCCATTGTTCCAAACCAAATATCCTCTGTGGTGTTCTTCCAATTCTTCTTTGCTCCACGTCCCTTTTCTCTTTGCCAGGTAATTCTGTTTCTTACAATGGTATATTTCTTCATTATTTCGTATAGACAAGAAGTGCTTTTCCAATCACCACATATGTATATCGATCCGTTAGGCTTAACAACATTGATCAATTTCGGGAACCAACTTTCAAGATATTGCATGTATTTATCATCATCACTTTTGGAAAATCTTATTCCATTGAAATCTTTATCCAAATTATAGGGAGGGTCAATGACAAGCAAATCAACAAATGACTTTGGCAGATAGTTAATAATATTGAATAGGTCAGAATAGATTGTCTTATTTATTATTTTGCTTGGAAGTAATGGGCTCCCATCAGGAATAAGAAGCTTTTTACTATATTTTTCTCTTTCTAAATTATTCATTGTGAGAGTCTTATTTCTCGGGGCTGGCTGTTTTTCTCCTTGCATATGACTACTTCTTCCTATTATAAGAATAAAGGTTACCTTAGAGCAAGGCTTGCCACTATGTAATTCAATAAAAAGCGAGCCCCCTATCCCAATACTCTTTTTCACAGTAAACTTTGTTCTTCTTAGGTTTGAAATATAAAGAGGGAATATGCTTGCCTTTAAAAAATTCAATCTTGCAGAGCTACCAGAGCTAAGCGCTGCCAAATATGACTCTAGGCCTGCTCTATCGATGGTGGTCGGATCGGTATATACCTATCGCGATTTTGAACGCTTGAGTAGGGGCATAGCGCAGGCTCTAGCGTCAAATGGCATTAAGAAGGGCGATCGCGTGGCTTTGCTGGCCGAGAATTCTCCTCAATGGGTCATAGCTTGGTTTGGAATAGTGAGAGCGGGAGCCATAGTTGTTCCTATCTTGAACGACTTCATGCCAAAGCAGATAGCCAATATTATCCAGCATTCAGGCGCGAAGATCGTTTTTGCATCCAATAAATTAAAGGCAAAGCTCGTTGAGATTTCTCCTGAGCCAGAGATTTGGGATGTTTCCAAGGATTTCGAGCCATCGGCTGATTCTGTCGAATTGCCAGCTGTCGAAGCGGATGATCTTGCGATGATCGTCTATACCTCGGGTACCACTGGTATTTCCAAAGGTGTGATGCTCAGTCATCGCAATATCCTGTCCAACGCGATTGCATGCAAGAGCATCATAACTCTGCGAAGAACAGATCGTCTTTTATCGATTCTTCCGCTTGCGCACACCTATGAATTTACGATTGGCATGGTGATTCCTCTCTTGTATGGAGCTCATATCTTCTATCTCGACAGGCCGCCTTCAGCATCGGCTCTTCTTCCAGCGCTCAAGGCTGTAAGGCCTACGATTATGCTTTCCGTACCGCTTGTTATCGAAAAAGTATACCAGAGTGGCATCGCTCCCGAGCTAAATGGGATGAAATTGTACAAGAACAAGCTCATGAGGCCTTTGATACTCCGTATAGCTGGAATGAAACTAAAGAAGACCTTTGGTGGTCATTTGCGCTTTTTTGGAATTGGCGGAGCGCCTCTAGCAGCTGAGGTGGAGGAATTCCTCAAGAAAGCTCATTTTCCTTATGCGATAGGCTATGGCCTTACTGAGACAGCTCCTCTTATTGCGGGCTGCGCTCCCAAAGCGACCTTTCTGCGTTCCACGGGTCCAGTGCTCAAGGGGGTAGAGTTGCGCATTGCCAATCCTAAGACCAGTACTGGAGAAGGTGAAATCCAAGCAAGAGGACCAAATATCTTCAAAGGCTATTGGAAAGACGAGGCTCGAACAAAAGAAGCTTTCACAGAAGACGGATGGTTCTGCACAGGGGACCTAGGGTCGATCGACAATAAGGGTCGGCTCTTCGTGCGAGGACGGCTCAAGACATTGATTCTAGGTGCGTCGGGCGAAAATATCTATCCCGAAGAGATCGAATCGATTCTCAATCAGATGCCTGAGGTAGAAGAATCTCTTGTAGTGGAAGAAGAGGATGGGCTCACGGCGCTAGTATGCCTAAAGAGCGAAGTACTAGATAATATTGGAGCACGTCTACAGGATCATCTCGATGCCGTTGGAGATTTGGGTTCGCGTGTTGGACAAGCTATCGCTCAAGCCGAAAAATCCGTTACAGGCAGCGTAAACCAAGCCTTGACAGATACGGAGAAAGCTATCGAACGCCTTCTGGAGAACATCCGCAAGGAAGCGAACTCAAGGCTTGCCGCTTTTTCGCGCATTCAACGCGTAAAATTACATCCTGAACCTTTTGAAAAAACTCCAACTCAGAAGATCAAGCGCTTTCTATATGGAAAGAAGGGTGAAAAGCCAGAGCTTGCCCCATAAATATGCGAGCATAGCGGCGGCTACAATATTTATTTTGTCATAGATTATAGATTGCTGTTCTACTTTGTTATTCTACGATTATCTTCAATTCAGGGAAGGCCTTCTCGAATGCCTCTTGAGCTCTGCGCACTATGCCTGCCTTTACGACTCCATTTATTGCGGAGCAGGCGAGGCATTGCCACCGAGGGGTGCCGATTGCGAGTTTGACTAACATGGTTTTTTCTTTCTCGCTATAGGTGACTTTCTCTAGAAGCCCAAGGTTTACGATAGGTTCATCGGACTGTGGTTCTTTTACTTGGGCCAGGGTCTCATCGATCTTCTTTTTCATTTCGGGATCCATAGGCGTCTCCTTTTACTCCCTTTGCATGCTTTTACCTTATATGACAATCCAGCAGGCGCGCCATATTCCGAGTGCGGGTTTTCGCAATCTTCCCACTCTTTAAGGCTTCCTTAAGGCTACCTAGCTCAAGTATAGCAGCCTATTTATTTGGCTCGCTAGGCTTTTCCTGGCGGAAATAGGTTGGGCATTGTGCCAGAAAGAATCTTAGATTGTCTGATATCTGGCCTTTTTTGGGTTTCAAGTAAAGGAATAATGTCTTATTGTCTGGGTAGCAGCAGAAGTGGGTAAGCGATGAGGCATCGGGCATGGAATCGAGAGTCTGGAGAAGCTTGTCTTTTAGATTTGCCGATCGCCAGCAGAGCACAAAGGTCTTTCCAGCGCGCTTTACTTCCTCTTTATGCATTTCCTCGAGGCCTTCAATTTTGGCCCTGCGAGAATGTCCTTTTTCGATGATATGGCCTTCTCCCACCAATTTTTTATCCGTGAAGATATTCATATAAAAGCGATCGCAGTTGCCCACAATGAGCGAAATGGGCATATATAAGAGAGAATGGCGAGGGAACATCGTGAAAGTGCCCTTTGCATTTTTCCATGGTTCTTTCAACTTATAACTAAAATTATAGCCAATCGCTCCGCCAATATTGACATAATCAGTATCCTTTGGTTTCAAGATTTCCTCGGCTTGAGTTGACAAGCTCTTTCCCATCCAGCGGTTTTTCTTTACTCCAATGAAATACTGAATAGTCGCCCCAACGCCAAGTGCAAAAATCGCGAAAAACAAAAAATTATTCATTTTTTACTTTCCTCTTGCCGAGAAAATAGTCTATGAATGGTTCTATGCCGATATGAACCAAGTCTTCTCTTGTATGTATGCCATTTGGCGAAAAATCATAGGCGAATAGGGGCAGTTGGTTAAATTCAGAGGCAAGCGTCCAGTCTGCTTGCGAAAGGCCTTTTTTGTTAAGACAAACAGCGGAGAGCATGATTCCCAGGCGAGACAACTCGTCTTTGATTCTAATGGCTTCCGATACCGAAAGCTCATCTGGGTTTACGATGACGCTCATAAAACTTTGTTTTGCAAACAAGGTCTCTAGCGATGTGAGTCTGGTTCGTATGTTTTTGAGCTTTCCATAGACCTTATCATCTTCTTTGTCCACACAGCTCTCTGCGACTGGCGACTGAGGGTTCAAGCGAACAATCGTCTGGCGGTCGCGGAGAATCCGCTCACGAAGCTTTGTAAGCTCTGCCACCCAAAGGCCTGAAATAGCAGGCATAGAAAGAAAGCGAAGAGTAAGAGCCGTTGGCGGCGTATCGAACACCACGAAATCGTATTTAGGTGCTAGTCTGCGGCGAATATCTTCGATTGCCCACAATACTGCATATTCTTCTGTACCTGGTGAGTACTTTAAGATACTGAAGAAAGAATCAAGGTTTAAGGCTGTATTGTAGGAATAGTTAGCCTTGAGCTCTTCTTTGCTCTCTTCGAGATATCTATCCACCCAATACGCTAGGTCGACTTCGAGCGCATCGAGCATTGGTTCTACTTTTTTTGGCTCTCCATTGAGTTTTAATTGTAGAGCATCTCCAAGGTTATGCGCAGGATCGAGCGATACTACAAGAACTCTACTGCCCCTTCTTGCCAAGGCTAGGGCAAAGGCACTGGAGAGTGTCGTTTTGCCTACGCCTCCCTTCCCAAGGAAGAATACAGTATCGCGCACAAAAACTCCTTAGTCTATTTCGAGCATACTGGCCAATACACCAAGAGGATCCTGAGAAAGATCCGACCTGGACAGAAGTATGATTAGCTCTCTTTCCATGTATGGCAATAATTCCACGGCAATAGGCGATGGCGGCGAAGGCAAGCCCACAAAGCCTCCAAGTATAAGAAGCGCAAAGATATTTTCAAGCTCCTTGAGCTCGAAATCGAGCATCCCAGTTGCTTTTTCTCTATTTACCTGAGCAAAGGTATTGAACACATCTTTGATTATGTGTCCAAAGCGCTTGGGCATTTTTGTTTCCTTAGGATTCATATATAGACAACTTATTTTAGGCTTAATCTAAATTACCTAACTATAGCGCGCTTAGAGCAAGATTGGCAAGCTTCTAGTTTCTGTGTTTCATCTCCGCAGAACAAATTTATCCACTATATAATAAAAGAGCCGGAAAGCACATGCCTTCCGGCTCTTTGTTTTGTCGCCATCCGCCTGTCCTTTTAATCCAACGGATCTAAGACAGGCAGAAATTGCCATTTATCAGGCTGTCTCTGGCTTCAGCTTATAGTTCTTTAGGAACGAGTTGATCATTATAAAATTGAGTATGAGCATGAAGAGGTTGATGATGCCTACGATAATTCCGGTGACTATGTTCATCGTCTTTGAAGCATCTGCGAAGAATACGGGCACAATGACGATCTCATACCATATGAGCGCCACCGTGACAGTTATCCATAGAAAAGCAGCCGGAATCAATACCGACATGACATATTTGGGGTTGAGCTTCTTCTTTACCCAGATTGCCATGGTGAGCATGACAACCGAGGCCAGGAGCTGATTGGCTCCGGAGAAGGCAGGCCACATCGTGCTATAACCGCCAGACCACGCAAGGAAAATCCCCAAAAAGGCGATGAGAATCGATGCAACCCACTTGTTCGAGAAGAATTTATAGCTACTTGGATTCTTTTCTTTGAGAGGCTCTGCCATTTCCTGGACAATGTAGCGGCCAAGCCTATTCGTCGTATCGAGGGTCGTCAGGGCAAAGGTAGATACCCATACTGCCGTAAAGAGTGTCATGAAACTCATAGGTAAGAAGGGCAGATTTGTGCTGACCATCATTGCAAAGGAATTTACAAAGCGGCCAAGCGCAGGAGTGGCCATGAGCTTATCTCCAAGGGCGGCGGCTCCAAACGAGGCGATAGATATGATGACAAGAGTAGCAAGGAATCCTTCGACCAGCATTGCACCATATCCCACAAAAAGCCCATCCTTCTCTTCTTTGAGCTGCTTAGCGCTCGTGCCAGATGCCACAAGAGAGTGGAAACCTGAAAGCGCGCCGCAGGCTATTATGAGAGGAACAGTAGGCCAGAAAGGCGAAGGCTGAAGAGCGCCCGCAGGTCCAATTAGCTTGGCGCTAAAGGTGGTAAAGGCCGGGATCGAATCAAGGGGCTTTGCACTTATGAGCGCTGAAATACCTCCTACAAGCAGCCCGAAATACAGGAAGAAAGAAGAGAGGTAATCGCGCGGCTGCAAGAGCAGGTTAACCGGCAAAGTCGAAGCTAACACGATGTACACGAAGATGATAAGGAAATATATTTCCTTGCTCATCTTGACGGGGAGCATGTCGCCAAACCAGAAGGCTAGGATTATCAGCACCAAGCCTATCAAGGAACCCCAGCCTAGGCCAAGCTTCGAGCGATACATGGCAAAGCCCGCGATAACCGCGGCTACGCAGAAAAACACGAATGAAAAGAAGACTCGTCCATCCGCAGCGAACTGGCCTGCTACAATATCGCCAAAGGCTGCCACAACCAGCACGCAGAGGAAGAGCGTAAACCAGCCAAAGGTTGTGCCTGCCTTTTTGCCCATAAGGTCTTGGGCAACGAATTGCACCGAGCGGCCATCATACCTGACAGATGCCGTCAGCGCAAGATAATCGTGGATTGCGCCCAATAGTATGTTGCCGAGCCAAATCCACAATAGTCCTGGCAGCCATCCCCAAGCCACTGCCATTGCCGGCCCTGTAATCGGGCCTGCGCCTGCAATCGAAGCAAAGTGGTGACCAAACAGGACATACTTGTTGGTGGGCACATAGTCGACTCCATCTTGAAGCCTTTTGGATGGAGCTTCTGGCGCTTCTTTGCTCTTGAGTAGCTTGTCTCGGATTACCCGACCATATGCGAAATAGAATATCAGGTATATCGCGAGGGCAAGCAAGGCAATGAGAGTTGTCATGCAGTCCTCCTATGAGAAAACGGATATTTTATTTTAACTACAGTTTCTTGACGGCGTCAATGGTTTTTTATTCTATATATGTGTACTATTAAAAAAGATGCATACCTTTTCAGAGTTTTTCGATATACGTTATTATATAGGGTGCTATTCAAGAGAGATTATATAGATGCTTATCAAGATCAAGATTATTCAGAAAGGGAACATAAATGGAAGATCAAAGACTTAGAAAACTGGCGCAGCTCTTGGTTAATTATTCTACTAAAGTGCATGCTGGCGATAGAGTGCTCATCGAAAACTCGAACCTTGAATCGGACTTCGTGCGCCTTCTCATAGAAGAAGTGCATGCTATAGGAGGACTTGCTTTCATTTCTTTGAGAGACAGACGGATCGAAAGGACACTCTTTATGGATGCACCGGAGGAACAGTTCGATCTGCAGGCAGAATTCGAAAGCGCTCGCATGGACAAGATGGATGTATATATCGGTTTTACTAGCGTTCGGAATTCATTTGCATGGCAAGACTTACCGGCGAGCAAAATCGAGCTCTACAATAGTCATGTCTGGAAGAAAGTCCACATCGATCGTCGAATACCGCATACCCGCTGGGTTGTGCTCCGCTATCCTAGCGCCGCCATGGCGCAAAATGCGGGGATGAGCGAAGATGCATTTGAAAAATTCTATTTCGATGTATGTACAATGGACTACGAAAAAATGTCTCGCGCCATGGATCCGCTTGTGGAACTTCTTCAGAAAAGCGACAGAGTAAAAATTATAGGACCTGAGACCGATCTCGAGTTCTCGATAAGAGGTCTTCCTGCTATCAAATGCGATGGAACCATGAACATTCCAGACGGAGAAGTCTATACAGCTCCGGTGCGCGATTCGGTAAATGGGATATTGAGCTACAATACTCCAAACGAGAAGGATGGTTTTAAATTCGAGAATATTGTTTTCGAATTCAAAGACGGCAAGATCGTCCAAGCTCGCGCTAACGATACTGAGCGGATAAATAAAATACTTGATATCGATGATGGAGCTCGCTATCTTGGTGAGTTTTCTTTTGGTATCAATCCTTATATAACTCGCCCAATCTTGGAAACGCTCTTCGATGAAAAAATAGCAGGCTCTTTACATATCACGCCTGGAAACTCATACGATGATTGTTTCAATGGCAATCGCTCGGCGCTGCACTGGGACATAGTTCTTCTGCAAGATAAAGCCTCGGGCGGCGGAGAAGTATGGATCGACGGTAGGCTGATCCGAAAAGACGGACTCTTTGTCTTGCCTGAGTTGAAAGGATTGAATCCCGAGGCTCTCAAGAGCTAGTGATGACTGGAGAGCTTACTCGCCGTCATCTCCGATCGACTGAGCAGAGCAATCGTTCATGGCTTCTATCGCTAGCTCGTTCTCCTCTTTTGTTTGAGGCTGACGAGTGACGTAAGCTTGTCCATCGTCGCCTAGGGTGAAGATGTCTGGAGCTGTAACAGAGCATAAGCCACAGCCAATGCAGGATGCATCGACATACCATTTACCTTTTGCATTTTGAGGAAGGCGATTGGATCTATCCGCCATAATATCTCCTTTGCCAGCAAAGCCGGTTATGTAAATCTAGAATTCGTTCAGCATGATAACACAATAAGGCTGAGAACTGAAAGCCGTGCTATAAAAAAACCGGGCCTAAAGCCCGGCTTTTATAAGGAAGATTAAGAAGCACATCTAAGAAGCCGAAGCAAAGAAGTTCAGTTTAGTTGATTTTTACCTCAATACTCTTGGGAGCAGCTTCAGGTTTCTTTGGAAGGACGACTTCCAGCACACCATTCTTGAAGTGAGCCTCGATCTTTTCAGGATCTACCTCTTCGGGCAGAGTAAAGCTGCGCTGGAACTGATATTCTCTCCGCTCCCTGCGGATCCACCGACCTTTCTTGGATTTCTCTTCGCTCTTCTCTCGTTTGGCGGTGGCAAGCATAAGCTGGCCATTGCGAACTTCCAACTTTATATCTTTTTCGGTTAAGCCGGGAAGATCGGCTTCGATGGTGTATTTATCGCCTTCTTCGTATACGTCGATAGCTGGAGTGCGGAAGCTCTGCGTTAGCCAATCTTCGTTGTTAAAAAAGCTCTCGATAAGATCAAATGGGCTTTTGTCATACAAAACTAGATTGTTCATAGTTACCCTCCTATTATTTAGGATCAGCAGGTTTAGATCCACACAGGATTCTATAGCCTGTCTGGAGCCCTTTTCGGCGCTCATCTATAATATGAGCAAGAAGCGTGCCAAAATCATATAAATTACCATCAAAATAATAAATCATTATGCAATAATAAAATGTCAATTATACCTGAACAGCAATACGACTGGAAATGAATATCAAGAGCTCTTATATGGGTTTCAATGAGACATAGCTATAAGATTAGCCCTTGGATTTCTATTTCCGAATGATACATTTGTATTGATATGAGACAGAAGGACTGTATAATAATGATACAATTTGCCTTCTTAGGTATCTGAGCTGTTGGTCAAATCTTATCTACTATAATATTTCGCCTTGCGGAAATCTAAGTCATGGCATACACTATATTCGTAAAGTTCTTTTAGGAGGTTTCCATGAAACGTCTAATTATCGCAGGGCTTGTGCTAATTCTCAGTCTGACTGTGGCATTTGGGCAGCAGAAACTCGGCGTGTATACAACACTGGATGAGCCTCTCGCTAAAGCGCTATTTGATGAGTATCAGAAAGAAACTGGAATAATACTCAATTGGCAGAGGCTTTCAGGCGGTGAAGTAGAAGCCAGGCTCGAGGCAGAGAAAGCAAATCCTCAGGCTTCAATATGGGTGGGAGGAGTAGGGCTCAATCACATTAGCGCCAAACTCAAAGGTCTGACGGCACCTTATAAATCCAAGATGCTCGAGAATACTCCTCTGCAGTTTCGCGACCCGGAGAACTATTGGGTAGGGCTCTATATAGGACCTATCTGTTTCGTGACCAACAATAAAGTTGCGAAAGAACAAGGAATTAAGCCTCCCACATCCTGGGCCGATCTATTGAAACCCGAATACAAGGGCAAGATACGCGTTGCAAATCCAACGACCTCTGGTACGGCCTACAATGTTATAACTACCTTGCGCTATATATTCGGCGGCGATGAAGAGAAGGTATTCGATTATCTGAATAAGCTCGACAAGAACATCGACCAATATACCAAATCAGGCGCCGCGCCCGGCAAGAGTGTGGCTATAGGAGAAATCCCTGTGGCAATCGGATATGCACACGACAATGTCAAACTCAAGGTCGAGGGTGCGGATGTCACGATCACCTTCCCCTCGGAAGGCACCGGATATGAGATTGCCTCGATGTCCATAGTAAAAGGCGGCCCTGACCCGGTAAATGCCAAGAAGCTTTACGATTGGGTGCTTTCTCCAAAGGCGCAGGAGATTATCGCATCGTGGTATGTTATTCCCGTATCGAAGATCGCCAAGAAAAATCCTCAAGCCTTCAGTCTCAGCGAGATCAAGACCGTAAATCAAGATGTGGTATGGGATGCAGCTAATAAAGATCGGCTTCTCGAGCGATGGGTCAAGGAGATCGGTTCCAAACGCTGATTTTTATTTCTGTGTGAGATCGCAAGCCGGAATATAAGAAAATGAGCCGGACCCTGAGGAATGGTATGTTCCCCAGAGGTCCGGTTCTTGGTATTCTTGGTTCTGATAGTCAGGAAGAAAAGAGGATCTCCAAGTGTTTACCAAGAAAAAAATTATAATGATTTCTGTGGTCTGCCTTATCTTCGCCATAGGAGAATATTGGATTTTCTCTACGATTCAAAATACTTTCGAAAAGAACACGCTGAAAGAGACGAAAGCACTTGTAAAGGGAATAACTTCTTTTGCGCCTTCGAACGATGAAGCTCTCTCTGATTGGATAATAGAGCTTAGTGACATCTATCCGGACAATCGCTTCTTTGCGATAAAGGGAGTTCCTGGCGAGGAGGGAAGCGAATTAATTGGCGGAGATGAAGCGCTCTTAGACCTATGGCAGCTTCCGGAATATGCGGAAGCCGCAAGTTATGCTACGGAATCGGTTTCTTACCTTGAAATATACAAATGGCCGAAAATCGTCCATTTTAAGGGTGTCCCCTACATGCTTATGGTTGCTCCTATACCCGATGCGGAGAATAGCGAAGCTCGGGCTACTCTTCTTGCAGCCATAAATTCTACTGGCTATGTGTCTTTTTCTAGGCTTGTAGATGCTCTTGCCTTGATTGCCTTTGTTTTATTCGGCGTTGGCTTTGGCATTGCGACATTCTCGCGCGATCCAATCAGCGGTTACGCAATAGTAGTTTTGGCTGCAATAGTGCTTGCATTCGTTGCATATCCACTCTTAGAGGCCGTGCGCCTTACCTTAATAAAAGATGGCAAATTTTCTTTCAATGTATGGAAGACCATTCTTTCAAATCGTCAGTATTTGCAAGCGCTCTGGGGTTCTATCCAGCTTGGCATTGTAACCGCAACGATTTCGACTTTCATAGGCTTTGTATATGCTTTTGCGGTGGCGCGCACCAGTATGAAAGGCAAAAAACTGGTAACTACTCTTGCGACCATGCCCGTAATATCACCACCATTCTCCTTGACGCTGTCGATTATCCTCTTGTTTGGCAAGAATGGTATCGTAACCAAGCAATGGCTCGGCCTTCAAAATATCAATATATATGGTTTGTGGGGGTTGGCCTTAGCGCAGACAATCAGCATGTTTCCTATAGCATTCATGACTATGCAGGGCGTATTAGAGGCGATTGACTCCACGTTGGAGGATGCTTCGCTCGATCTCAATGCTTCTAGATGGTACACATTCAGGCACGTTACATTGCCACTTGCTGCGCCTGGTCTTCTTTCGAGCTGGCTACTTGTATTCACCAATTCGCTTGCAGATTTTGCAAATCCCCTTCTTCTATCTGGTTCCTATCGAGTGCTATCGGTAGAGTCATACATCGAAGCGATAGGCATGAATAGGCTGAATAATGGTGCGGCTCTGTCCCTACTTTTGCTCTTGCCTACTTTGACGGCATTTCTGGCGCAGCGCCGCTGGGTGAATCGCAAGTCTTTTGTGGTTGTTACCGGCAAGCCTTCTACGAGGCTCTCTGACCTCGCATCTTCTGGAGTAAGGAAGGCGTTGACAGGCTTTGTAATTTTGGTAAGCGCCTTTATTGTCGGTTTGTACGGTACGATAGTGGCTGGTTGCTTTGTCAAGAATTGGGGTATCGATTATTCCTTTACTCTTGCTAATATCGGCGAGGCTTTGACAAGAGGAAAGCAATCTCTTGTTTCAACAATCACACTGGCTGGAATTGCCACTCCTATCGCGGGAATTCTTGCGATGGTGGCGGCTTTCATACTCGTGCGAAAGAATTTTCCAGGGAAACGAATCCTAGAATCTCTCATCATGGCGCCTTTTGCCATTCCTGGTACTCTCATAGGAATAAGCTTTATTCTGGCATTCAACAAGCCTCCTTTGCTTCTAGTCGGAACAGGAGCGATATTGGTAATAAATTATGTAGTGAGAGAGCTGCCGGTAGGCGTGGAGGGCGGTATTGCCGCGCTAAGGCAGATCGATCCTTCGATAGAAGAAGCTGCGGCTGACCTCGGAGCCGATCAAGCAACGATATTCCGTACTATTATTTTGCCGCTGATAAGGCCGGCATTTATTTCGAGTATGTCCTATACTTTTGTTCGCTCGATGACGGCTGTTTCAGCGATCATATTCCTCATTAGCGCGAAATGGTACCATATCACTATACAGATATACAATTTTTCGGAGAATTTACGCTTTGGGCTCGCTAGTGTCCTTGCTACGACATTGATCATAATAGTGCTGGCTGTCTTTGGACTTATGAGACTCTTGGTTCGACAGAGCGAGTACCTCGAAAAAACGATAACGACCCAGTGATGGATAGCGATCGGAGTCGTTCGACTGCAGAGCAGGGTTCATTTTATAGGAAAGGGTAGAATATGACAGCAAAATCCGTGCCCGTGACACTTTCTCATGTGACTAAGATATTCAAAGACCCGAAAGGTAAAGGCGAAGTGCATGCTGTTGAAGACGCTGACTTCGAGGTAAAGCCAGGTGAGCTGGTGACCTTATTGGGGCCTTCCGGATGTGGCAAGACTACCACGCTTCGGATGATCGGAGGCTTTGAATTGCCAACCAAGGGCAAGATCATCATCGGGGATACAGATGTGACTTTTTTGCCGCCAAATGGTAGGCAGACGGCTACCGTTTTTCAATCCTATGGCCTCTTTCCTCATATGGATGTGTTCGACAATGTTGCATATGGGCTCAAAATACGAAAGCTAGCCAAAGATGAAATAGAAAAGCGAGTCACGGATATCCTGGATCTCGTAGGGCTTTCTGAACTCATGCACAGAGCTCCTGGTAGGCTTTCTGGTGGTCAACAACAGCGAGTTGCACTGGCGAGATCGCTTGTGGTGGAGCCACAGGTGCTTCTGCTCGATGAGCCTCTATCGAATCTCGATGCTCTTTTGCGCGAGCAGATGAGAGTCGAAATACGCCGTATCCAGAAATCTCTTGGAATTACGGCTATCTATGTAACGCACGACCGTATAGAGGCTATGAGTCTTTCTGATAGAATAATCGTGATGCGCGATGGCAAGATTCAGCAGATAGGAACTCCAAGCGGTATATATGTAGAGCCCGATTCCGTATTCGTTGCGGGTTTTGTGGGCAAGGTTGCTTTTTTCCATGCTCAGCTAGAGGACTTTGAACCAGATGGGAGAGCTATATGTAGACTAGGGCAAAAAAAGGTACATGCTGGTTCTGCCGTAAGAGGGCTCAAAGCAGGGGATGAGGTGGAGCTTATGGCAAGGCCCGAATCGCTGCGCATTGTCAGCCAAGAAGAGGCCGTTGCCTCAGGGAAGGTCTTTGCAAAGGTCTATTTAGGGTCGAATGTAGAAATCTACGTAAAGACAGAGACTGGTGAACTGCTTATAGAAATCGAAGATCCTTTAGGTAAGGTAATTCCATCCGAAGGAGAAACCGTGTGGATCGGTTTCAATGAAAAAAAGGTTAGAGCGCTCCCGGCCGAAGAACAAACAGAAGGGCAATCGAAATAGTATCAATCTTGATGGGCAAACATTAAGGATTTTAGGCGATTACTTTTCTAAGATTGACACAGAAATCATGGTTTGTCTTGATTTTCTCTTGTCATAGTTTGGTCGACTATATCAAGATGATCAAGTATTCGGTATATGACAGTATCGACAAGCGATTGGATATCGGCGGGCTTATTATGGAAGCTGGGAGAAGCTGGAAGAATCACAGCTCCAGCTTCCTTGAGTTGGGCCATCGCGCGGAGCGATACAAGAGAAAGTGGCGTCTCTCTAGGCACAACAATAAAAGGCCAACCTTCTTTTAGAGCGACAGCTCCCGCCCTATGGATAAGATTGGAGCAGTTTCCGCTTGCTATGGCACCTAGCGTCCCCATGGAACAAGGTGCAATAACTGTGCCATTAAGGCGGAATTCACCCGATGAAATGGGAGCCAATAAATCATTGTTCTCATGCACAGCAATTAGAGCAGGTCCACCTCCTGGTCCTCCTTTAGCCTGTAGTCTTCCAAGCCAATAGCCTAGTGGGCGGCCTGTCTCTTCGAGAAGGACTCGTGCGCCCCACCTGCTCGTCACTACATGGAGCATGGCACCGCTTGCAGCAAGCGCGGAGAGTAATCGTATGGAATAGATTGCGCCAGAAGCGCCGGTGATGCAGACGAGGTAGCGCTTTGCCATGCTTGCTATTTTAGCCTAGGTAAATATCTAGCGCAATGCCAAATAAGAAAAGGATAGAAATAACCTGATTTAAGGTATACCCAGTCAGATTGTAATTGTTGTTATAATTATTCATTTCTTTTTCAGCTCATTCTTATGGAAACAATTGTTTCTAAACATTAGGATTTACCAGAAATTCCAAGAAGGAAGTGCCATGTCAGACACCATCATAAAATTGGATGCGGTTCAAAAGGTCTATTATTTGGATACTGTCGAGGTCGAAGCGATTAGAGATATATCGCTTGAAATACGCGCCGGTGATTTTGTGAGTATTGCGGGGCCTTCGGGTTCTGGAAAAACCACGATTCTCAATTTGATAGGCTGTGTCGATAAGCCGACTTCAGGCACTGTCATTGTGAATGGCCAGCGAACGAGTGATCTCGACGATGATAGACTTACAGAACTGCGTCACCGCTCCATAGGATTTATCTTTCAGACCTTCAATCTTATTCCTGTCCTCAATATTCGCGAGAATGTAGAGCTACCTCTTCTTCTTGACGGCTTGTCAGGAAGCGAATCCAAGGCAGAAAGAGAAAAGTGGGTGGATTTTCTTATCGATAGCGTTGGTCTTAAGGATCGTATGCTGCATAAACCCGCTGAGCTCTCTGGAGGCCAGCGTCAGCGCGTCGCAATTGCTCGCGCTCTTGTTATGAAGCCAGCAATTGTACTCGCCGATGAACCCACTGCCAATCTAGACTCTGCCACTGGCGAAAGCATCTTGCGTCTTATGCGCAAGATGAACGAAACTTTTGGCACGACTTTTATCTTCAGCACCCACGATCCTGACATAGTCGAAGAAGCCGATCACATTATAAGGCTCAAAGATGGCATAATCGTAGAGGATCGCAGAATAGTTGAAAATCAGGATGATAAATTGGGTTTTCGGCCTTCGGTTA
>Ga0208822_1000488_pt1 | contig 30373 bp, 27 predicted proteins | sample AD_STIC08_MetaG_FD_184435 | JGI IMG/M metagenome (GOLD analysis project Ga0208822, IMG submission 184435) | Active sludge microbial communities of municipal wastewater-treating anaerobic digesters from USA - AD_STIC08_MetaG (SPAdes) (version 2) | ecosystem: Engineered > Bioreactor > Anaerobic >...
AGATAGGATTAAGGCTATTCACCTCGTCGCTGATCTGACTGTAACCAGACATGCGGCAGGTGGAACTGTAGCAGAAGTAATGGGAGCAGGATCACCGGAAGCGCAACGAAGGGCCATACATGATGACTACGATTTTGAAAAAAGAGAGAAAGTTGCCAAAATGCTGGCTAACATAGGTGGTTAATTTCTAATTCATAACTTACCGAATGCAGATATCCCGGTTATGTTGATGCTGTACCCTGCATCCTCGAACCACGCCGAGAGATACTTCGGTTTGGCTGATGATAATATGATACGCAATGTTTATTCTGATACAAATAATGTGATTCAGCTTGATACCAAATTGATACTGAAAAAAGGGCTAGGTCAAAATAATAAGCAGTTATAATTATTATAGTTTTCTGGTGGAGGCGGCGGGAGTCGAACCCGCGTCCGAAAACCTTCCGCTGGAGAATCTACGCACGTAGCCTTTGATTTAAATTCACGGCGGCTTGCTCCCAAAGGCCGGATCGTAACCGCGCTATCCTGTAAGAATTTCGCCGCCCTCCCCCAGGAAAAGAGTTTGGCTATCCTGTCTTAATGACGTTCTGTTCCAGCCAACAGGAAAACCGGGCAGAACGTTAGCCGACTTTAAGCGGCTAAAGCGTAATCGTAGTTGTCTGCGATTATATGTTTCCTACCTGTTTAACGAGGCCTGTAGGAACCTCGGTGCGCATCTACAACTTCAAATGTCCCCGTCGAAACCGTGACGCCCCCAAAATCAGTATGCGTATAATATATTAAGTTATGCGCTGTTTGTCAAAGAAAAACACTCTGCCGCCTTCAGAAAAAAGCGCGTATTTGTTTGATTTAAATTAACTTACTTTTCCTTTTTTCTCTCCGCCAGGCGCATCTGTCTCCTTTCCTGCGCTTCTTTGTTTCTGTGCATATCTTCATCCGTTTCTAAAATAAGAGGCGGCAGATGAATCGGGCGGTTGTTCCTGTCCAGGGCAACATACGTTAAGTACGCGGAAGCCGTGTGCTTTATTTCTCCGGTAAGCGGATTTTCGGACTCGACGCGCACTCCCACTTCCATCGACGTTTTTCCGACAAAATTAATGGATGCTTTGAGCGTTACAAAATCGCCGATAAATACCGGATGATGAAAATCCAGGCGGTCAATGGAAGCGGTGACAACGTTCGCCCGCGCGTGACGCACCGCCGCCACGGCTGCCGCCGTATCTATAAGTTTCATGATTGAACCGCCATGTATATTGCCCGCGGAATTGGCGTCTTCCGGATTCATTACCTGCGCCAAAACCACCTTGCTTTCACTTACTTTTTTCCCTTGCATTGCTCCGACCTCATCTTTGAGTTTTACACCTTTATCATTTTCGACTTAAAAGTCCGGGAAATATCACGGCGCTCTTCCCGTCTCTTGATGTCCTGACGACGATCGTGCAACTTTTTCCCTTTGCCGACGCCGATTTCCACCTTGACCACGCTGTTTTTGAAATAAAGCCGCAGCGGAATCAACGATAAGCCCTTTTCCCGCGATTTACCGTAAAGCCGGCGTATTTCCCGCCTGTGCAATAGGAGCTTGCGCGGACGCAAGGGGTCATGATTATAGCGGTTTCCGTGCTCGTAATGACCGATGTGCATTTCGCGCAGAAATATTTCATCGTCGTTGACAACCGCGTAGCTGTCTTTCAGATTGGCTTTGCCCGCGCGCAGCGCCTTGACTTCTGTGCCCGTAAGCACTATTCCGGCTTCGTATGTGTCCGTTATTTCGTAATCCCGATGCGCCGTTTTGTTGGAAGCTATCAGCTTTTGCCCCGTTTTCTCTTTTGCCATAACCAAACTTTCACATAAATAAAAATCATTCTACATTTTTTTCGATAGCGGCAGCAAATAATCAGGCTTGACGTGGCTCATCGCCTTAAAAATATTTTCGCGAATTTTTTTATTGTCTTTAGTCAGCTCATCAAGAAGATTTTTAACATAGATTCGCTTTGATGTTTTAGCCGACGGGCATCTATTTTCCACCACGGGAAACTGCCGCTCGCGACAATATTTTTTCACTAACTCTTCCCGCAGATAAACCAGCGGACGGATGATGTGCATTCTGCCGCCGAATATTCTTTGCCTGGGCATCATCGTGCTTATTTCACGGCCGTAAAACATGTTAATCAGCAGGGTCTCGACAACATCGTCGCGGTGATGCGCGAAAGCTATTTTATTGCACCTTTCGGCGGCGGCAATTTCAAATATTCTCTTCCTGCGCAGACGCGAGCAAAGAAAGCAGGGGTTCTTTTTGTTGAAGTCAGAATGAGCCGCAACGCCAATATCCGTTTTCTCCATTACATAAGCGTAATTGTTTTCCCGGAGATGTTTTCCCAGCGTGTCATAGGACATGTAAGACGGGTCAAAACCCATGTCAATATTTACCGCGACAAAAGAAAATTTCGGAACGAAAATCATCGGTGAATCGAGCAAATCAAGAAGAACAAAACTATCCGCTCCGCCGGATAATCCTACCAGCACCCTGTCTCCTTCCTCAATCATTTCAAAATCCATAACGGCTTTTTCCAGCCATTTTTTCAAATGGCGGAAAAGCCTCGTATCTTTTTGCTCTTTTCCGTTAACCGTTACCATGGAATAAACATTATCACTTTGTTTTATTTATTACACTAAAAATCAGGAGGAACAGCAGACTTTTTACGACAAAATTATTTTAATTAAAGATACTTACGAGTGCAATGCGCGGTTAACTTTTTACAGCAGTTTGAACAGACGGCGGCGCAGCACTTCCATTTCCGCTCTGTTTTCCGTAAGCAAATACATCTTTTCTTTTTTGCCGCCCTTAACCTCTTTTGCTGCTTCGGATATCAATTCCGCACCCGCCAGAAACTTGATTACATTGGTATAATTCGATTGAGAAAGAGCTTCGGCGCGTAAAACCTCTCCCTTGCGGTAAAGCCTGTTCGCCAGGGCTCTGATTTTTTTCAGCCATTCTCTTTCCTCCAGCGCCTGCTTCTTCAAATAGGAACAGCTGCGGACAACAATCCAGTAGGATTCCAGATAATTGTGAATCAATCCCGCGAAAGATTTAAGCCTCATCCGCCCCCTGCCCTTTATTTCTATCCAAACCTCATCTTCGCGCTCCTCGGGTCTGATCATTTTCCGGTTATACAAATATTCGAGAACGTCATTCACTTCATCGACATCATCCTTGTTTTCATCAAAAATAAATTCGTTCCACAGAAGCTTTTTAAGAAATTTGTAGTCCCCCATGATACGGCTGAGGGGAACCACGTCTTCATTGCTTTTCACCATGGAAGTGGCAACAAAACTCAGCGGCACGAAAAAATGCAGAATGTTGTTTTTGTAATATTCGAGGTAAAGCCGCTTATCGTCTTCCAGAGAATAAACCACTTCTTGCATTTCTTCGATTTCGTCCTCTTCCGCGGAGATTTTGGTGATGATATTGGACTGGGTGTAAATATTCAGCGCATCATTAATCGCCTTCTCCTTATTGGCAAACGTTGCGGCGAATTTTACCTTTTTCAGGAGTAAATATTCATAAAATTCGTTTAAATTATCCATCAGTTCTTCATGCGATATTCCCCGGCGATCATGGCTGAGGATGACCGCGGCAACAAGAGCAAAGGGAGTGATGACGGAGACTTTATTTATTTCCAGAACAATTTCGTAACCGATTTTTCGGTAGAGGGCCTGCCTTTCCTCCAGCGTCATCTGCTCGATCGGTTTTTCCTGCGCCGCCAGATAATCTTTCATGACAATCGGCTCGCCGATATTCAGATAAACCCGTCCGTAACGCTTACGCAGTATTCTGCCCGTTTTGATTATTTCAGCGGTATTCTCCGGTTTTTTTGGTTCCCCGGCCAGTTCCTTCAAATACGATTTTTCCTCGATAACCCGGTCATAGCCGAGATATACGGGAATGGCGGCAAAATTATCGCAATATTTGTCCTGCAGCGCCTGAATGACCATGGAGAGAAGTCCGTATTTGGGCATGACCATTTTTCCGGTCCGGCTGCGCCCGCCTTCAATAAAAAACTCCAGCGAATAATTTTCCTTGAGCAAGATAGCCATATATTTGGCGAACACTTCCGAATACAGCTCTTCGTCCCGGAAGCTGCGCCTTAGAAAAAACGCCCCTGATTTGCGGAAAATATATCCCATCGGGAAAAAGGAGAGGTTATCCCCCGCCGCGATAAAGGTCAGTTGGATGTTGTTTACGTATAAAACATACGAAAAGATTAGATAGTCGATGTGAGAACGATGGCAGGGAATGACAATAAACGGCATCTTTTTGGAAATATTTCTTAACTTGACCAATCCTTCCTGATCGACGACCAAACCATCATAAATATTATTCCACAGCCAGGTGAGCACTTTCAGCCATATCTGAACCATGGTTTCACTGTAATCGGCGGCTATGGCATAAAGATGTTTGCGCGCCTCCTGGAGCACCGACTTTTCATCTTTTTTGTGTCGCAGGGCGTAATCCGCCATATACTTTCTTGAATTTTCATCGCTTAAAACCATGCCGATGATTTCTTCGCGCGATTTCAGCACCGGCCCGACTACCGTTGTCTTTTCCTTTTCTATGCGGTCAATCAGCTCTCCCCGCAAATCATGAATAACCGACGGCAACGGAATGTTCTCGCCGCAGCCTTTCAGGTACTCGGACAAATTTATCGGCTCGGAGGGAATGAGAAAAGCCTGGCTGGAATAGCGGATAAACGTTATTAACCGGCGAATCGCTCCGGTGTGTTCCGTCTGGCCGAAAAGAATGTTGATCAGGCTTTCTTCTTCCTTTTCCCTTCTGCGTCCATAGGAAACCAAAAACGGCACGATAAAAATGGGAAAATCCACTTCTCTCTGCACATTAATCAAACTGGCCAAGCCGCCTTCGGCAGTCCTGCTTTCAATGAATTCGGATTGCCCCAGATGTATGACAAGGCTGTTTTTTTCTTTTACTATTTTTTCCAGGTAAGACAGTTTCCCCGACCATGCTTTAGTCTCGCTCTTCAGACGGCGCAAAAAAGAGGCCCATAAAAATTTAAGCATTTCGGGGAACGGCTGCCAGAAAGACATGTTCATGCCATGGCAATAGGCCGGTTGCGGCATTCCTTTTCTTCCGGTAATTTCATAAATAATAAGGCTATTGAGCTTGCTTCTCTGCTTGAGCGCGTAAACAATCAGTCCTTGTTCCGACAGTTTTTTTATTGATTCCACGTACTCATCAGCGATAGAAACGCGGGAAAGGAATGTTTTTGCCAGCTGGAAGCGCAGAAAATCCTGTTCTTCATAAATCCGGCCGGAATAAAATTCTTCATCCAGGTATTTTTTTATCGTTTTTACTTCATCAATCATAAAAAGGCCATTCGCCGCAAAGAACAAACTGTGTCAGCATTTTAATTTTGTCGGCGGATGCTTCCGATTGTTGGACAGCAGATTGTGCTCATCCTCACACTGAAAGTCATCCGGAAAACGCTTCATCATATAATCCTGCACGTAACTGCGCACTTCATAGGCGGTATTAAAAGAGAGGGCCTTTTCCAACAAAACTTTTGATTCCGCGACCGTCGCTTCGCGGATTATCCTTTTAATTCGCGGAATAGCCAGATGATTCATGCTCAATTCATCCAATTGCAGTCCCAGAAGAATCAAAGCGCACAGCGGGTCGCCGGCCATTTCCCCACACATCGCCACGTGGATTTTCGCTTCATGGGCCGCGACCACCACTTTCTGTATCATTCTTAAAATCGCCGGATGCAATGGTTCATACAAATACGTCAGGCGCTCATTGGCCCGGTCAATAGCCAGCGCATACTGGGTTAAATCATTGGTGCCGATGCTGAAAAAATCCACTTCTCGCGCCAGCTGATCGGCAATTTCCACCGCGGCGGGCACTTCAATCATCGCTCCAATTTCCATCTGCGAAGCGATTTCCACCTCCTGCGCCATCAGTTCCTGACGCGTTTCCTCCAGCAATTTCTTTGCTTGACGAATCTCCTCCACGCCGGAAATCATCGGAAACAGAATTTTTACATTGCCCTTTGCGCTTACGCGCCAGATAGCCCTGAGCTGTGTTTTAAACAGCTCAACTTCCCGGAGACAAAATCTTATTGCCCGCAACCCCATCTGCGGATTGAGTTCCTTAACATGTTTTTGATCGGGAGCCAGTTTGTCTCCGCCCAAATCAAAAGTTCTTATGGTTGACCAGCGCAAATCTTTTGTGCCGACAACCTGCAGATAATTATTTACGTGGTCCTTCTCGGATGGTAAATCCTGGCGGCTGATATAGATAAACTCCGTGCGGTAAAGACCAATATGTTCCGCGCCGTGCGCCAGTGCCGAAGGTATTTCCTCCACAAACTCAATATTGCCTCCTATCTGCAGCAGATATCCGTCCTTCGTCTGGGCGGGCAACTTCGCATATTTCATGTTTTCATCATCAATCGCGGAGTAATGAAGCTTTTTCTCTTCATATCTCTTAATCATGTCCGGATAGGGATTGACGATGACCACACCGGAAATGCCATCGACGATTACCTCATCTCCCGTTTTCACCATCTGTGTAATGTTGCCCAGACCGGCCACGGCGGGAAGTTCCATGGCGCGGGAAACAATGGCCGTGTGCGACGTGCGGCCGCCAATATCCGTGGCAAAGCCGATTACTTTATCCATTTTCATCTGCGCCGTATCCGCCGGGGAAAGGTCGGGCGCAATAACAATCACTTCTCCGCCGATATCCAGCACGATTTCCCTTTTCTCTCCGGTTAAATTGCGCAGTATCCTCTGGCCGACGTACTGAACATCGCTGATCCTGTCCCGTATGTAGGGGTCGCCCACCTGGTCAAATATTTCCTTGTAATGGTCGAGGGTCAGTCGTAGCGCCCATTCCGCGTTTACGCCCATGCGTCGTATATATTTAATCGTGCGGTCGGTGAACTTCTTGTCCTTCAAAATCAGAATATGAACATCGATAATGTAGAGCGGTTCGTTAACGCCCGACTTCTTGAGCTTTTCCTGAATTTCCAGCAATTGTTTTTCCGATTCTTTCAGGGCATCTTTGAATCTTTCAATCTCTTTGGGAACCAAAGATGTTTTTTTAAGCTTGTAAAAAGAAACATTACTGTCCAACGGGTCGAAAAGATACGCCTTGCCGATAACAACGCCCGGAGATACTCCCAATCCCTTAAGGGCGTATGTTTTTTTCGTTTGTTCGGGATTCATCTGTTTTTCATTCTTCTCCAAATTTATTTTCAATCAACTCTCCCAACGCCTCCAAGGCAGCCGGCGCATCGTCGCCTTCAACCTTGACGGTAAATTCACCCCCATAGGGACAGGCAAGCGTAAGAATTCCCAGGATACTCTTACCGTTGGCTGTCTCGCCGTTATGTTCGACATAAACATCTGATTTAAACTGCTCGGCCACTTTGACAAAAGAAGCCGCCGCCCGCGCGTGCATACCCAATTTATTTTTTAATTTATAAGTTCTAACTTCTATCAATTAATTAAATCTCTAAGCGAAATAATAACAAAAAATAGAGCCACTACACCATATATAATTTGAATTTGAGACATACCTTTTTTAATCAAAAAATAAAATAACAAAACGGCAGCGAGCGCGGCCAAAGCCATGAAAATGCCCAAAGTGTTTATAAACGGCGAGTATTCGGCATAAGATAGCCAAACCGTAAAAACCGCCATGATAATCACCGAAAGCCAGCGGACTATGGAAGTAACGCGCGGTAAATGCAGCGCCCGAATGAATTCCATCCCTTGTTTGCCCCGCCTGTATCCTTCGATGAACCCTTTCACTCTTATAAAAAGATGGGGCGGCGTATAAATCAGCAAAAAAACCAGAGGCGCTGTGACGAACCCTTGCAAGGCCAAAACCACACCAACTATGCCGGCAAACGGTCTCAACGCGCCCCAGAAAAAAGTATCTCCTATCGCGGCGTAAGGCCCCATAAGGCCGTTTTTAACCGCCAGCACATCGGAGGCGTCACCCTTGTCTCTTATTTCTTCTTCCAGGCGTACGACTGACCCAATCACCGGCCCGGAAAAATAGGGATGGCTGTTATACATCTGCAGGTGCCGGTTCAATATCGCCGCTGATTCCTTCGGTTCCGGTTTCCATTCGCGAAGCAACGGAATGATGGAAAAGGCAAAGCCCAAATTCTGCATTCGCCGGAAATTAAGCGCCACATGAATAAAAAAAGAACGTAATAATATTTTGACTAAAGTCGCTTTTTTCACTGTTTATCAACTTGAGTAATTTTTACACCTAGAATCCCTATCCGGATAATTTAGCTAACATAAATGGCGCTTTGTGTCAATTTGGGAATACCGCGTAATTCTTTGTGATTGCTTAAGATTTACATCAGAAAATCTATGAACTGATAACAAATCAGCGATTTGTTCAGCTTCTAACCAGCCGGCCCAGCAGCTCCAAAACTTCTTTATTGTTGCGCAAATGAAACCGGGCGTATGATTGCGTCATGCCCACGCGAATTGTATAAGCGGTCTCCGGCAAAACTTTAAAGAGATATTCATCAGTCCAATCGTCGCCTATGGCCATAATGAAATCGGCCTTGTTCCCAGAAAGCCAATGCATCCCCGCGCTGCTTTTATTCACGTCCACATCCGCAATTTCGATTACCTTGTGACCCTGCATGACCTGGACATCGATATTCGCCGTAAAGTTGATTAAATAATCGACAAGTTCCTTGGCGATAAGCGAACTCGTTTCCGTATCAGCACGCCGGTAATGCCACACCGCAGAATATTCTTTTTCCTCAACGAAAGAGCCGGGAAGCCTGTCCGCGTAAGTTTCCAGCACCGGAAGTATTTGCGCTTTCCACTCATTGGTCAGGGGTTTGATCATCTGCCAATCTTTACTTTTTCTCTTAAGCCAAATACCGTGTTCGGCGATTAACTCTATATCCAAGGAACCGAACCAGTTTTGCAGTGTATCCCTGTTTCTGCCGCTGGTCAGCACAATTTGAGTTTTCTCGTTTGCCGCGATTCCTTCCAGTATTTTTAAAAGTTTTCTGCCCGGCTTCGCCGTTCGCGGGTCTTCGGAAAAAGGAATGAGCGTCCCGTCATAATCCAGAAAGACAAGCCTTTTTTTCGCTTTCATAAAGTCTTTGACCAGTATTTTTCTTGCCGCCGGTCCCAATATTTTATCGTTGAACTTTCTTTGTTCTTCCCTCAGCGCCACCAAATCATTGATGAAGCTTTCCGCCCATTTGCTTACGTCATAAGATTCAAGTCTTTTTTGCAGAGCCTGATTTCGTCTGATTTGTTCTTTTTCGGGCATACTCATCGCTTTTTCCAAGGCGTCCACGATTTCTTCGACGTTATTCGGATTCATAATTATCGCTTCTCCCATTTCGCGCGACGCTCCGGTCATTTCACTGAGGATTAAAACGCCGGTCATGTCTTTTTTGGCGGCAATATATTCCTTGGCAATCAGATTCATGCCGTCTCGCAGCGGCGTAATCAGCGCCACATCACTGACGCTGTAAAGAGCGACCAACGGATGAAAAGGAAGAGATTTGTACTGATATAAAATAGGCGTCCAACTCAAAGTGCCGAATTTGCCGCTAATTTTCCCCGCCAGCGCGTCTATCTGTCTTTTCATTTCCTGATAATGTTCCACGCCGATTCGCGAAGGAACGACGACCATTACCATAATAACTTTGCCGTGCCACTCTTGATTTTTCTCCAGGAACGCCTCGTAAGCCTGCAGGCGTTTGAGAATGCCTTTTGTGTAATCAAGACGGTCGATGGAAAGAATTACCTTGTAATCACCCAGCGTTTTTTTGAGTTCTTTTCTGTGCTTCTGCACTTCCTTCGTGCATACGGCATTGTGGTATTTTTTAAAATCAATGCCCATGGGAAAAGTATCGGCTTTAATCACATGGTCATCAACGATTATTTTCCCCATATTATGCTCATGCCCCAGTATGCGGTGAACGCACCGTAAAAAATACTGCGTATAGTCGTGCGTGTGGAAACCAATCAAATGCGCGCCCAACAATCCTTCCAGTATCTGTGTGCGCCATTTGCCCGGAAGAAGGCGAAACATCTCAAAACTCGGAAACGGAATGTGCAGAAAAAAACCGATGGGATTTCGCAGTTTCTTACGCAGCATTTTGGGCAGCAGCATAAGGTGGTAATCATGTATCCAGATAGCGTCGGTGGGCCGGACAACTTCCAGAACGGCATCACGAAAAGTCTCATTCATTTTTTTGTAGGTTTCCCAGTACGTGTCATCGTAAACTGTATAAGAAGGAAAATAGTGAAAAAGCGGCCAGATGGTTTTATTGCAAAAGCCATGATAGAAGTTGTCCATTTCTTTTGCGGAAATAAAAACAGGATAGGAATACACCTCACTCAACAATTTTTTCTTTACTTCATCTTTCTTCTTTTCCGCAACGGCCACGCCCGGCCATCCTATCCAGAGATATTTCTTTTCCACAATGGAAGAACTCTTGAGGGAATCAAGATACACGCTCAAGCCGGAAACAAGGCCGCCGGCGCTTTTCTGAAATTTTATCTGCCCTTCTTTTTCCGAAACGGTGACGGGCAGTCTGTTGGATACAACAAGCAGTCTCATCACTTTCTCCGTAAATGTTCTGCGAAAACAAATGTAGCGTCCGTGTTAAGCACTTTCATAAGTCATCAAAATTAATCGATTGCAGGTTATTTCCCCGGTTCAGTTTCCGATAATGTAACTACGATATTACAGCGATATTCTTGAAAAATCGTTTGATTATCTGCTTATATACTTGCGCAAAAAAATTATGTCAATTATAAATTGCTTTATCCGTGCCTAACTTACTGATATTATGAAACATAATCCTGATGTTACCGCATAAAACCCTAATCTATTGCTTCAGTTTCAGCAAGCGCGCGTTGATGGCGACGATAACGGTGCTGAGCGACATCAAAACCGCGCCGATGGCCGGACTGATGACGATGCCCGTGTTGTAAAGAACGCCCGCGGCCAGTGGGATGGCCACAATGTTGTAGCCGGTCGCCCAGATAAGGTTTTGAATCAGTTTGCGGTAAGTCGCTTTGGCCAGGCCGATAATACCTAGAACATCATTCGGATTGGAGCGCACCAGAATAATATCCGCCGTTTCTATCGCCACATCCGTTCCCGCGCCTACGGCAATGCCCACATCGGCCTGCGCCAGGGCGGGCGCGTCATTAATGCCGTCGCCGGTCATCGCCACAACATAGCCGCGAGATTGCACTTCTTTTACCTTTTGCGCCTTTTGCTGCGGCATAACCTCCGCGAAATATTCATCAAGACCGATTTCATCGGAGACCCATTTGGCAACCAGGCGGTTGTCGCCGGTGAGCATCATACATTTAATGCCCTGATTCTGTAAGCTGACAATGGCTTGTTTCGCTTCCGGTCGCAGCAGATCCGCCAAGGCGATTGCCCCCGCGATTTTTCCCTCCAGCAATACGTAAACCACTGTTTTCCCTTGTGCTTGCAATTGAACAATTCTTTTGTCCTGCGCCTCCGCAATATTATCTTTTACGTAAACAGGGCTTACCACCTGGACTAATTTACCGCTAACTTTTCCTTGCGCGCCGCTTCCCGGGATTGTTTTAAACCCTTCCGGATGTACTGTTTTTTTTGCCGCCGCGATAATGCCTTTGGCCAGCGGATGCTCAGAGTGCATTTCCACGGATGCCGCGTACATCAGGAGTTCTTCTTCCTTTATTTGTCCATCCAAAACCAAAACATCCGTCACGCCGAACTTTCCCTGCGTGAGCGTGCCGGTTTTATCAAAAATCACCGCGTCGATTTTACGCGCGTTTTCAAATGCCGGGCGATTGCGGATTAAAAGCCCGTTTACCGCCGCGATAGATGTGGAAACGGCGACCACCAGCGGCACCGCCAATCCCAGCGCGTGCGGGCAGGCGATTACCATTACCGTCACCGCTCTTTCCAGAGAAAAAGCGAACTCCTTATTCATGATGAAAAACCAGACAAAAATCGTCACCAAGGCAACAGTGATTGCCGCCACAGTCAGATAGAAGGCAAAACGATTTGCGGTATCCTGTGTTTTGGATTTGCTTTCCTGCGCCTCCTTGACCAGTTGAATCACCTGCGCGAGAAATGAATCCTTGCCCAGTTTCTTGATCGCGACGTTGATTGAACCTTCCGTGTTCAGGGAACCGCCGATAACCTGCGCGCCCTTTATTTTATGCACTGGCTTGGATTCTCCGGTGAGCATCGCTTCATTGATGTAGGTTTCGCCATCGATTATCTCGCCGTCGGCGGGAATTTTTTCCCCCGGCTTTACAACCACCCGGTCATTTAGATTTAATTCGGCAAGCGGCACGTCTTTGATGTTTCCATCACTCATCAGCTTGTGTGCCGCGGCAGGCATGAGGCGGGAGAGTTCCTCCAGCGCGCGTGACGCGCCCATTACGGAGCGCATCTCAATCCAGTGACCAAGGAGCATGATGTCGATCAGCGTGGCCAGCTCCCAGAAGAAAATCGATCCCGGCAGGCCAAAGACTACCACCGAACTGTAGAGATAGGCAGTGGTGATTGCCACGGCAATAAGCGTCATCATACCGGGTTGCGCGGCCTTGAATTCTGCGACAATGCCTTTTAAAAAAGGCCAGCCGCCGTAAAAGAAAATAATCGAGGAAATAATAAAAAGAACATATTCATCGCCTTTAAAGCGCAAAGAATCTCCCATGCCCAAAAACATCTGCACCATGGGTGTGAGCAGCAAAACGGGCAGGGTTGCCGCCAGCGATATCCAAAATCTCTTTTTGAAATCGTCAATCATGTGCGCGTGGCCGTTTTTGTGGCCTTTGTGGTGCTCCGGCGTGTGTTGATGAGCGGGTTGTTTTGCTTTGATTTCCTCATGCGCACCATGCTGTTCGTGCGCATGCTCATGTTGCTCGTGTTGACTATGCTCGTGCGTTTCGTTTGCCATGGGTATCTCCTTAACTAATTTATAACAGAAAAATGCAGGTAAAATCTAATTAAAATAATAGATTAATAAAGACGAATATTTACCAATTTATACAGACTGTATGAGTAGTTATCGAAAAATCATAAATTAAGCTTTAAGGACTTGATTTCATTTAGTAATACTGATAATATTTCAAGCACACAAAATCATTTATGCAGAAAGAATGTGTCTGCGCTTATATTTACCAATATGTATAAATATTATTAATTTCAAAAAAATATTATGAACAATAAATTTGCTGCACTTATTAATTGTAAAACAAAAAGAGAACTTACAACTTTGTGTAAAAATATCGAAGTCAACTCACAAGAATTCACTGAGTTTATTATAGGATGTAAGATGGGGCTTACAAGGTTGAACCATGTAATGCATTATTTTGATTTTGTACCAGAGCATCTTGAAACCAGAGAAGATGATTGGGGGATTCTTGATGCTGATGAGACTACAAAGAAATCAAGTGAAGGGAAAAAAGCTATAAGAAGATTATTTAAATCACACGGCCAAAGAAAATATAAAGTTGGGCATATGTTTGTCTCTAAAGAACTTACGCACCCATTGAGCGAATGGCACTTTGTTTTTTTCGAAATAAATGAAATAAATAATCACGATAATCACTGGGTGCTTGGAGCACATTTTCATATTGTTAACCATCATTGGCCCAATTTATATTGCCAAGAAATATGGACTGATTTTGTTCAAAACAAAGTATTTCCAAAAACGAAGTTGCATGTGGGCTATTTTGATCAAAGCAGGAGATAAGTTTGACATAATGCTACAGCCGAAAGCAGCACGATTAGCTGAATCAGTTCGTTATTTCATTATACGACATGTCATAGATAGGGGGCACTCATTACATCATGTTTAAATTTATAAAAAATATATCCTCATCTTCTGGTTTCAGCGATGAGATAAACCCCGCCAGGGAGATATTAAAAGAAGCGACAGCCTTAAAAAAAGAAAAGAAATATAATGAAGCTTGCAAAAAACTTAAAGAAGCATATGCAGCAAAGGGAGCTAGTGAACTTATGATTGAAGAGCGTTTGCGGCTTCCCATGTATTTGCAGCTAGCCAATAAAAACGACGAGGGATGGCGAATCTTAAATGAACTTAACAGTAAGTATACTGGCCCTATTTCACAAGCCAAAATCGCAAATCAAATGAGAGTGTTCTTGCAAAACGAAAAGAAATATACACAAGCTATTCTGATGGCGGCATGGTGCATATGCAAGGATGTCGAGTTGAATAGATCCAACATGCAAGACAGCATCGAGCGTGCGGATTGGAAAGCAACAGATGGACTCTTTATATCATCTATAATAGATGACAAAAAAATGGTATATGGGAAAACTCCAAAAGGAAATCCGATAAAAGATCCTGCATATAAAATTTTTATTGACAATATTAATGAAATTACTTCAACAGATGGAATCGTTAGAAGTATGTTGCCACTTCTAAAAAAAGCTAAGAAAGAGAAAGTGGCGGAAAACTTATCTAGTTCTATATCTGAATATTTAAAGTCTTCTGAATGTTACGACCTTATTGAAGTGAGAAGTATTGTTAACAGATTTTTATCGAATAAAGAAGATTCAGTATAAAAAACGTTATGTGCCATAGAGAAGCATGAGCAAGCAAATTCATTATTATGACAGACTTACCATGGCCTTAGATGACCTATTGATGTGTAAGGAATATTGCAAAATAATGTTGAAGTTGCCTTTAGGCGAGGCGCTTAGTGAAGAACGTACTGTTTACGAAGCTTTGTTCGTAGCTTTTGTTGTTTCTTATGGCCGGGTCTTTAAATTTTCAAATACAGTATATCCAGCCCATAAAAAAGAGGTTAACGAGAATTTCAGAAAATTCATAAAGGATATGATAAGTAAACAAGAGAAAAAACTTCAAAAATTAAGCGAGAGAATTTTAGAAAAGCGCGACACTGCTATTGCACACTCGGATGCCGGATCACGAAACTATCAACACTACAATAACTCAACTCCGTGTATTAGTTACAACCCTTACTACCCATATGATTATAAAGAAGTCTCTTTGGCGCTAAAGCTAACGGAAAACCTTATTGGTGACATAGTCAATGAACAAAATAGAGTCGGATAAAATACTTTTTAAAAATATTTTTTTGGCAAGTGTAGTATATCTCAACAAACTGAGTCAGAACTATTACACGCTGCGTCCACAATAGAACTTCTATGAGCATTAATCAATAATTTCAATCGCAAGTAATTTTAAAATATTTACCTGTAATTCTTGTTGACTTTTAGTTGCATCAGATAACCTCTTATGCCCGATTGGACAATTTCACCAAAATTAAATATAGATAATCATAATGAGTAAAAATATCCTTTTAATCAACCCCTGGATTCATGATTTTGCCGCTTATGATTTCTGGCTCAAACCTTTGGGGCTTTTGCATCTGGGCGGGATTTTGCGCCAAAACGGGCATTGTGTAAGTTATATCGATTGCCTGGATCCATATCATCCGGAAATGCTCGCCCGTGGTTTAAAACCACGGCGGCACCCTTTTGGCCGGGGGAAATTTTACCGCCAGATTATTTCCAAACCGGAAAAGCTAAAATTTATGTCCAAAAATTATTGCCGCTACGGAATCCTGCCGGATATACTGCGCGATGATTTAAGAAAACAACAGGATACGGACATTGTTTTAGTCACTTCCATGATGACTTACTGGTATCCGGGCGTATTCGAAGCAATCAATATTATCAAAGAAGAATTGCCGCATGTTCCCTTGGTGCTGGGCGGAAAATACGCGACACTTTGCCGCGAACACGCCGTAAAACACTCCGGCGCAGATTATGTTATCTCCGGCGCGGGTGAAGCGCAAATTATGGAATTGCTGGAAAATCTTTTTGGAGAAAAACCGACACATCTTCCCGATGAGGAGAATCTCGATTCTTACCCCTACCCTGCTTTTGATTTAATCGGCAAAACACAGCAGCTTCCCATAACAACATCACGCGGCTGTCCCTACCGATGCAGTTACTGCTCGTCGCATATTCTCAATAAAAAATTCCTCCGGCGCGACCCGGTAAAAGTTGCCGACGAAATCGAATACTGGCAAAAAAAATCCGGCGTGATTAATTTCAGTTTTTACGACGACGCGCTTTTGGTCGAGCCGGACAAAATGATTATTCCCCTGCTTGCCGAAATCAAAAGAAGAAATTTAACCTGCCAGTTTCACTGCCCCAACGGCCTGCATCTGCGCGAAATCGACGCTGAGCTGGCAAAACTGCTTTATACTTCCGGCTTCAAAACTATCCGCTTTGGTTTTGAAACGGCTGATTTCCAAAGGCAAAAAGAAACAGGCGGAAAAGTCGTCAATAAAGAACTCTCTGAAGGCGTGCGGCACTTGAAAAACGCCGGTTACAAAACTGATGATATCGGCATTTATCTGCTTTGCGGTCTGCCGAACCAGCGCGCGGCGGAAGTAACCGAAAGTATTGATTTTGTTAAAAAATGCGGCGCGAAACCAATGCTTGCCGAATACTCGCCCATTCCCGGCACAAAAATGTGGGCGGATGCAATCAAGTCTTCACCCTTTGACATTCAGGCCGAACCTATATATCATAACAATTCATTGCTGCCTTACCGCAACGATGATTTTACTTATGAAGTGTATGCAAAAATAAAAGCGGATTTAAAAAATAATTAAAGGATATCATGACAACATATCTCACCTGGCTAAAAAATATCGCGGTGCTGGCTGTTTCCGTGGTCTTTCTGGTTTACGGTATTAACATAATGTCCAATGCCTTCAATATGAACAATCCCATGGAATTTGTCATGACCTTTTTTTCCGCATCCCTTTTGATTCTGGTTTGCCTCACCGGACTTATCTATTGCTATTTCCGTTTTTTCCCTAAAAAACCACAAAATGAAGTTGACGATGAAAAGGAATAATCTTTTTTTGCTTTTTATTATTCTCGCCTTTTTTCTGGGCCTGAACGGAAAAGCTTTCTGCTTTGACCTGGAAAGCAGAGTTGTCAAAACAAAACTGAAAAACGGCATCACGGTTTTAATTATGGAGCGGCATATCAGTCCTACCGTATCTCTGTATATCCGCCATCGTATCGGCGCGGTGGACGAAGACAAAGGCGAAACCGGCGCCGCGCATATGCTCGAACACATGATGTTCAAAGGAACAAAAACCATCGGCACGAAAAACTACGCCGCGGAAAAGAAAATACTGGAGGCAATAGAAAAAACAGGCACGACGCTGGATAAGGAAAAGCAGAAAGGCGATAAGGCTAACGCCAAAACCATCGAAGAGCTTTCCTCCCGACTGCGAAAATTACAGGAAGAGCATAAAAAATACTTCATTCCCAACGAAATAGACCGTCTTTACACGCAAAACGGCGGGCTGGACCTTAATGCTTCCACCGGCCAGGACGTCACCACTTATCAGGTTAGTCTGCCGGCAAACAAATTAGAACTGTGGGCGCGTATCGAATCCGACCGTCTGTTCAATCCCGTTTTCCGCGAATTCTACACGGAACGCGACGTAGTTATGGAAGAAAGAAGACAGCGCACAGAAACAAATCCCGACGGAAAGCTTTATGAACAATTCATGAGCGTTGCTTTTTCCACTCACCCCTATCGCAATCCGATTATCGGCTGGCCGCAGGATTTAATGCGCCTCAGTCCCGCGGCCATGAAAAAATACTTCGAAAAATACCGCGCGCCGCACAAAACCGTCATCGCGGTGGTGGGCGCGATAAATCCGGAACAAACTCTCAAGCTGATTGAAAAATATTTCGGCCCTATCCCGCCCTCAAAAGAAAAAAAGAACACCATTGCGCCGGAACCGAAACAAACCGAAGAGAAAAGAGCGGAAATTATTTTCGATGCCAGTCCGGCAATGATTATCGGCTTTCACAAGCCCAACCCGCCCGCTTACGATGATTATATCTTCGATGTTCTGGAAACAATCCTTGCCGCTGGCCGCACAAGCAGGTTATACAATCTGCTCGTAAAACAGATGCAAGTGGCGGAAAGTGTAAGTGCGTACAACGGTCTGCCCGCTGCGCTCTATCCTAATATCTTTGCGATATTTGCCAGTCCGCGCCACCCCCACACGAACGCCGAACTGGAAAACATTATTTTGCGGGAACTGGAAAAATTAAAAACCGAACCGGTAACGGAGGAAGAATTGACCAGAGCCAAAAATCAACTACGCATGAATTACATAAAGAGCCTTGATTCCAACGCGCGTATCGCCTCAGTATTGTCTTATTACGAGGTATTGCTGGGAGATTACCGTTATTTTTCCGATTATTTGAAAAATATCGACAAGGTTACCACTCAGGATATTCAAAATACCGCAACAAATTATTTAAAAAAGGAAAACCGCACGATCGCCACTTTAGACAGAAAAAAAGAATAATTATGCTTGCAAAAAAAATATTAAAATTTCCCCTTATATTTTTATTAACCGCAGCATTTTTTCCCGGCGCGGCCTTAGCCGCCGATTCCCGGCTGATATCGCCGGATAAAATTAATTTCCCCGCGCTCAAGTTTGATTTACTGCCGGCTGAGCGGTTGGTTTTGGAAAACGGCATCATAATCTATATTCTTGAAGATCATGAACTGCCTTTGGTTAATATCGAAGCTCTGGTCAGAACAGGTTCAATTTATGACCCGGAAGGCAAAGAAGGAGTCGCCGATTTGACGGCATATGTAATGAGAACCGGCGGCACGGAAAAATTAACAGGCGATGAAATCGATCGGCGTTTTGATTTGCTGGCCGCTTCCGCTGCCGTTTCCATGCACACGGATTACGCCACTGTTGATTTTTCTGCCTTAAGCAAAAACACGGAGGAAGGAATTGACCTCCTGGCACAAATCATCACCGCTCCGGCTTTCGAAAAAAACAAACTGGAACTTGCCGTACAGTTGAAAAAAGAAGAACTGCGACGGCTGCAAGACGATCCACAGAGACTGGCCTTTCGCGAGTTCAACCGTCTTATTTACCGAAATAATCCCCGGGGCAGAATGTTTTCATCTGCCTCTCTGTCCAATATTGACCGGGAGGACTTAATAAACTTTCACCGGCGCTTTTTTCAACCGAACAACATCATGTTCGCCGTAACCGGCGACATAACAAAAGAACAGGCAATAAACTTGTTTACGAAATATTTCGGGAAGTGGGAAAAAGGCGCACCCGCCAATCAAACGTCGCTCCCCGCGCCCGCTCTCCAAGCCGGTCTATATTTTATAGACAAAGACATTCCTCAATCCACGATTGTTTGCGGACAATTCGCTCCGGGCAAACATGACCCTGATTATTACGCTTTCACCGTTCTTGACTTCATCACCGGCAGCGGAGGTTTTAATTCGCGCATTTTCAACGCTGTGCGCAACAACAAAGGACTGGCTTACAGTGCCGGCAGCCTCTACCGTCCCCGCTCAACTTTCGGCCTTTTCGCCGCTTACGCCTTCACGAAAACTTCTTCCACCATGCAGACGCTTTCTTTAATCAACACCGTCCTTGACGGTATAAAAAGAAACACCTTAACGGCGAATGAACTTGACTGGGCCAAGCAATCAATCAACAACGGTTTTATTTTTTCTTTCTCCAGCGTTCAGGATATAGCCTGGCAACAGATGAAAAGTGAATTTGAAAAAATGCCGCCCGATTATCTTACCCGTTACCGCGAAAGAATTGAAAAGGTAACGCTCGAAGACTTAAGTCGATTGGCCGGTCTTTATCTCGACAAATCAAATAATGTCGTACTCATTTTGGGCGATTATGAAAACTTTGATAAACCCGCGGATATAAACGCGGAACCAGTTATAATAAAACCGCAAGAATAATAATAAGGGATTTGTTATGCACAACAAAATTTTTAAAAGGGTAACAAAAAGAATCGATTCGTACCGCGAGGACATGGTTAGGCTGCAAATCGCCCTTACCGCCACAAAAGCCGTAGGGCCGGATAACGGGGGAGCGGGAGAATATGAAAAAGCGCGATTGCTGAAAAAACATTTAATCAGTCTCGGTTTCAAGAATTTCCGCCAATATGACGCGCCGGACAAAAGCGTGCCTTCCGGCATACGGCCCAATTTTGTCGCCACCATCGAAGGAAAAAACAAAGACAAGTTCACATGGATTCTAACCCATCTGGATGTCGTGCCTCCCGGAGAACTAAAGCTCTGGAGCCGCGACCCATACCAGGCCTACATAAAAGACGGCTGCATCTTCGGCCGGGGCGTGGAAGACAACCAACAGGATATGGTAGCCTCTATTTTTGCCGCCAAAGCTTTAATGGATGAAGGAATTCTCCCGGGCAATTCCATAGGCCTGGCGTTTGTCTCCGATGAAGAAACAAGCAGCAAACACGGATTGCGCTATATCCTTGAATGCCCGGATCAGCCTTTCCGCCGAGATGATTTAATCATCGTTCCCGACGGCGGCAATCACAAGGGCACGTTAATCGAAGTTGCCGAAAAAAGCATGCTCTGGCTGCGTTTTAAAACAACAGGTAAACAATGCCACGCATCGTTGCCGCAACTGGGAAAGAACGCTTTTGTCGCGGCTTCTCATCTGGTGACTAAACTGGATATTTTAAAAAAACGTTTTGCAAAAACGGATAAGTTATTTAAACCGCCTGTCAGCACTTTCGAGCCGACAAAAAAAGAAGCAAATGTGGGCAATGTCAACACCATACCCGGTGAGGATGTTTTTTATCTGGATTGTCGTGTCCTGCCGCAATATAATTTAAAAGACATTTTGAAGGAAATCAAAATAATAACGCGCTCCGTGGAACAAAAATTCAAAGTGAAAATCGAAATATCGGAAGTGCAGAAACTCCAAGCGCCTAAACCGACATCTGCCGCCGCGCCGGTCGTCCATGCCCTGCAGAAAGCCGTGAAAACTATTTACGCGGTGAAGGCATCGGCAGGCGGTGTCGGCGCCGGAACCGTCGCCGCGTTTTTTCGGAAAAGAAATTATCCCGCCGCCGTATGGTCGAAAATCGATGTAACCGCCCACCAACCTGATGAATACTGTAAAATTGACAATATGTTAGGAAACGCCAAGGTGTTCGCGCATATATTTTTACAGGAGTAATTTGTATTGCTTTGACCGCACCGAAATGATAAATTTACGGATAAGGACTAAAGGCGAGAAAAAACATTATTATAAATGATAATTGTTAGGAGCAATAAAAATATTTGAAGGAAACAGAAACACATACGGCCACAGAAAAAATATTATTTGACAATTATGACCTGATGAAGAATCTCTGTGGTGAACATGACAAAAACTTAAAACTTATCGAGAAACTAGAACCGGTAAAGATTAAAGCGTGGGGTAATCACATATCGGTTTCCGGCACCGACGGACAGGTGCACAAAATCAGCACCATGCTGCGTCAGCTTTACGCGATAATGGACAAGGGATGGCGCATCCATCCTTCGGATATCGACTACGCCCATCGCATTCTGTCTGAAGACATCTCTTTTGAACTGGCCAATGTTTTTCTGGATACAGTTTTCGTTTCGTCCCAAAAAAGAACCATTACTCCCAAAAGCATCGCCCAGAAGCTCTATATTGAATACATGAGAAACTTTGACATGGTTTTTGCCATCGGCCCCGCCGGCACCGGAAAAACTTATCTGGCTATGGCCGTGGCCGTATCCTATTTACTCGAAAAGAAAGTTCAGCGCATCATTTTGGCTCGTCCCGCGGTAGAAGCGGGCGAAAAACTCGGTTTTTTACCCGGAGACATGGCGGAAAAAGTTAATCCTTACCTGCGCCCTCTCTACGACGCGCTTTACGACATGATTGATATGGAACGAGCTTCAGCGCTCATCAACAAAGGCATGATAGAAGTCGCGCCTCTTGCTTTCATGCGCGGGCGCACCCTTAATGATTCTTTTGTCATCCTGGACGAAGCGCAGAACACAACATCCGAACAGATGAAAATGTTTTTAACGCGACTGGGATTCGGGTCAAAAGCAATAATAACAGGCGATGTCACCCAGGTTGACCTGCCGCAGGATAAAGGCTCCGGGCTGATCGAGGCAGAATCAATCCTCAAAAAAATCGATCGCATCCGCTTTGTCCATTTTTCTGAAATCGACGTGGTTCGGCACTCTCTGGTCAGCGACGTCATCAAAGCCTACGCCGCTTTGGACGAAAATAAAAAAAATAATCACAAAAAGTAAAGGCCATGAATATCCTTCTGTCAATTAAAAATAAATGGTTAGATATTTTCGAAAAACTCTTAAAAAGACACGAAAAAACACTGGCCCTGCTGACGGGCAGCTCTTCTCAAAAATGGACAATCGCGATCGCTCTTGGCCTGACCATGGCTTTCATCCTTACGCCGGAAATACATTTCTTCGCGCCCAAGTTTGAAGAGGGAATGATCGCCGAATACGATATCAAAGCCAACCGCGAATTTCTTGTTGAAGATAAAAAGGCTACGGAAGATAAAATAAACGAGGCGGCACAGAACGTTCTTCCTGTTTTCGATTATGACAGCGAAGCCCCGGCAAACATTAATGCAAAACTTGCCCATTCTTTTCCCCTCGCTGCCGCCGAACTGAAGAGCACACGGAAAGAGAAACAAGATGAACTCGCCAAAATTCCCGTCTCACAAAAAAGCAAGCAAAACCTGGAAGCCAATCTGGGAATTCCTCTGACTGTTGAAGAATTTTATATTTTGCGCGAAAAATATTTTTCGCCGACTTTACAGCGCAACCTTTACCGGGTAATTTCCTATTTTTACGACAACAAACACATCACCAACATCCCTCTGGACAAAGCTCAAACGGCAAGGGGAATCATCATAAGGGATTTAAAAACACAAAGCGAGCAGACGATTAACGATTTATCCGGCATTTTAAACATTCAGGAGATTGACGAAGCGCTGCAGGCAAAAATCAACTCGGTTTTCAGCTATGAAAATTACACAACCAGGAGAGTTCTTTTTTCCCTCGCCAGAAAGCTGCTTACACCCAACCTTACTTTCAATATGGAGGCAACGGAAAAGAAAAAAATAGCGGCGATGGAAGAAGTAAAGCCGACTCTTTTTAAAGTTCAAAAAAATGAGATGATTGTCCGCGAAGGAGAAAATATTGATTATAACACTTTGCTTAAGCTTGAAGCCTTTTACAAATCCAAAGGGGACAACAAATTTTACGGAATCGCGGTACTTATCGGCATTTTCTTTATATCCTTGTTTTTGTGCATTGTTTTGTATTTCTGGCGGACCAGAAACTGGGCCAAGACTGCCGCGCGCTCCAACCTTGATTTCCTGGTTTTGGGCATTCTGGCTGTACTGCAAATACTGTTCGTCAAAGTGGGCATTTTTATTTCTCTGGCCATCAACAGGGCTTTCCCTTCGATATCCGCGGATGCCTGCTATTTTGCTATCCCTTTCGCTCTGGGAGCTATTATTACCGCGGTCTTAATCAACCGGAACGTCTCTATGATTCTAACCGTGTTTGTTTCCTTCATGATCGCTTTTCTTTTTGAAGAAAGAATCGCTTTCCCCTTTTATTGTTTTCTGGGTTCCATCGCTGCTTCCTACAAGGTCGTACGCACTCACCAGCGCTCGGCATTTCTTAGGGTGGGAGCTTTCTTGGGACTGATTAACATGACCGCAATAATAAGCATAAATTTATTCAGCGGAAATCTTTTCAATGATTTGTTTGTCCGGCTGGCCATGGGCTTTATCGGCGGATTTCTAACCGGCATACTCGTGGCGGGAATTACCCCTCTTTTTGAAAGTTTATTCGGTTACATAACAGACATCAGGCTCCTGGAGCTGGCCAATCTCAATCAACCCCTGTTTCAGCGAATGATTATTGAGGCTCCCGGCACATATCATCACAGCATCGTTGTCGCGTCGCTGGTGGAAGCGGCAGCCGAAGCCATCGGGGCCAATTCCCTTCTAGCAAAAGTCAGCGCCTATTATCATGACATCGGCAAGCTTACGAAACCTCAGTACTTTATTGAAAATCAACCCAACGCTGAAAACAGGCACGATAAACTATCCCCAAAAATGAGCAGTCTGGTCATCATTTCCCATGTCAAGGACGGCTGTGAACTGGCGGCGAAGGAAAAATTAGGCCAACAAATCATAAACATCATTCGTCAACACCACGGCACAAGTATCGTCAGCTACTTTTACGACAAGGCGAAAAAAAATAAGGACAGGACGGCAAGCAATTTGTCGGAAACAGATTTCCGTTATCCCGGTCCGAAACCTCAAACAAGAGAAGCCGGTTTGGTAATGCTTGGAGACGTTATCGAGGCCTCTTCACGCACTCTTTCCAACCCAACGCCGGCAAGAATCCGCTCGCTGGTGCGCGAAAGAATAGAACGTATCTACATGGATGGACAATTGGATGAATGCGAACTGACGCTGAGAAACCTCAACACCATCGCCGAATCATTTATTAAAATTCTCACGGGGATATTCCACCATCGCGTCGATTATCCGGAAACAACGCCGAAAGAATCAAACGGCAAAAAAGAAGACAATGAATCTGCAGATAAAAAACAATCAAAACAGAATTAAAATAGACAAAAACAAAATCAAAAACACGCTTAAAATAATCATGCGGCGGCTCGATTGCGCGGACAAGGAAATAAGCGTCAGTTTTGTCGACAATGAAACGATTAGAATGCTCAATAAACAGTACCTTGGCAAAAACAAGCCCACTAATGTTCTCTCCTTCTCCATGCGTGAAGATGAATATGGAGATATCAACCCAAATGTATTAGGCGACATTGTTGTCTCCGTGGAAACAGCAAAAAAAGACGCGCAAAAGGGGGGGCTAACCCTGGCCGAGGAAATAGATTATCTTCTGATTCACGGCCTGCTCCACCTGCTGGGTTATAACCATGAAAAAACAACGCAAAACAAAGCCCGGGAAATGAAGCAAAAAGAAAAAGAGCTGTTTGATATCGTTTCCGTCAGGCGCATACCTTTGACCTGATAAAACATAATTTGTGTTGTCTTTTTACCGGCTTGACATATATTTTTATTTTTTTTATCATGACGTCATTCTGCATATAAAAACTTCATCAAATAATCGTTCAGGAGGTAACTCATCATGGATTTATCATTAAAAGACAAGGTTGTACTCATCACCGGCGCCAGCCGCGGCATCGGCCATGCAGCGGCAATAGGAATTGCAAAAGCAGGAGCGGATTTGGCCATCGCCAGCCGCAAACTTCCCGACCTGGAAAAAGTAGCCGCTCAAATAAAGGACATGGGGAGGAAATGCCTGCCCGTCGCGGCGCATGTCGGAAGAACGGAAGACATAAACAATCTGGTAAAAAAAGTAACGGAGGAATTTGGGAAAATCGATATCCTGGTAAATAACGCCGCCACAAATCCAAGCATGGCTTCGGCCATGGATATAGACGAGCGCGCCTGGGACTCAATTATGAATCTCAACCTCAAAGGCCTGTTTTTTTTAAGTCAGACGGTAGCTAAAATAATGAAAGGGCAAGGCGGGGGAAAAATTGTTAACATCGCCTCCATTGCCGGCATCACGCCGGATATACTGCCGGTTTACTCCATCAGCAAAGCAGGCGTAATTATGGCGACAAAAGTAATGGCCCAACAATGGGCTCAGTACAATATTCGCGTCAACACCGTGGCGCCGGGTCTTACAAAAACAAAATTCAGTGAGGCTTTATGGAGCAACAAAGACATCCTCACCATTGCCATGAGCAGAACGCCACTGGGGCGTCCCGCCGAACCGGAAGAAATGGTCGGCGCCATACTTTTTCTTGCCTCTGATGCGTCAAGCTATATTACGGGTCAAGTAATTGCAGTGGATGGCGGTGCCACCATTTAAATAAAAAATAAGACAGAAAGGGAGCACTATGTTTAATTGGGCAAAAATTTCTGAGGAACTGAAGTCATTGTTGCGTTTGAAAACAGAGCCGGTCGCCTTCAGACGTCTGGAAAAAGCCGAAGAACTGAACAGCATTAAAAATGTCAAGCGGTTACAAAGAGGGTTTACTTATTGTCAGGTGCCCTTTCTGGTAAGAGCGATGGAACAAACTATCGGCATTACCAAGGAGGATCCTCTCGGGGAGAGATGCATGCGCATCCACGGTTTACGCCATGCCACGGAAAAGAGCATGAATGCGGAGGCGAAAATGCTTGCGACAACATGGTTCGGCTCGCCGGAAGAAGCCCTGCAACAACAACGTGAAACCCCACGCATTCCAGTCGCGGAAGCGACTGTTAGCGCACCGCTGTATAAAGAAAAATTCGAACCGGAAGTGGTCTCCATTTACGGCAACCCCGCTCAGATTATGATGTTCTTATGCGGCCTGCAAAAAGAAAAATATGAACGCTTCCATTTCCATTTTATCGGAGAGGGAGCGTGCGCCGATTCACTGGCGGAGTGTTATCTTACCGGCAAGCCGGCGCTGGCGATTCCCTGCTTCGGTGAAAGATCCATGGGACAGGTTGCCGATGATGAAATCGTTGTCGCTGTGCCGCCTCAGGAGTTGGAACGCGCAATTTACGGCATGAAAAAATTGGTCAAGATTGGTTTCCGGTACCCCGTTTGTTTCATTGGAGGGCTTACGGATCCGACATCGGTTCTGTCCCAATTTTATCCTCAAGGCAAATAAAAAATAAATGACTGCTTTTTATACTTGAACAAAATATTTCGATTTATTATAATACGTTAATGCAAAATAAATCGGTTATGTGTTACAACAACACTTGTAAAAAATTATCTTTACATTGTATTTTCATTGTCTCGTTTTTATTTATCTCCATGACGGTTATGATTCCCGGCGTATCGGCGGACATATACAAATACGTCGATGAAGAGGGCGTTCTGCATTTGACAAACGTTCCGTCTATTCCCAACGCTAAATATATTTTAATTCTTAAAGAAAAACGGGTGCATTTTCACTCCGACATAGATGTGAACAAATACGACCATATTATTGCCAAAGCCGCCAGTAAGTACAAAATTGACCAAGCCCTGATTAAAGCCGTCATTAAGGCGGAATCAAATTTCAACCATCGCGCAGTATCGCCTGTAGGAGCACAAGGACTCATGCAGCTGATGCCTTCAACGGCTTATGCCCTGCAGGTAGACGATGTATTTCAGCCGGAAAACAATATCGAAGGCGGTGTCCGTTACCTTCGCTATCTCCTCAATGTATACAAGGGTGATTTACGACTTGCTTTGGCAGCCTATAACGCGGGAGAAACAGCAGTAGCCAAATACAACACCAACATCCCGCCTTTCCGCGAGACGCAGAATTACATCCGGCGTGTTCTTAGTTATTACGACGATTTCAAAAAATAATAAAAATCTGCTTTTAAGACCGTCTCACGTATAGATATTTTCTTAAGCCGGACAATCTTTTTTCCTTAATGCCCTTGATGAGCTTCAATTGCTCGATGTTTTTAAATCTTCCGAGTTTTTCACGCAATTCAATAATTTTCCCCGCCGTCGCTTCCCCGATTCCCTCTACAAGAATCAGGTCATCCCTGCTTGCCTCATTAATATCCAAAGGCATACCCAGGGCCAGCCTTTGCGCGGCATTCATTTCAGAAACAACAACATTTGTTCCGGAATCATTTTTGTCAACAATAATGCTCATTCCTTCGCTAAGAACAAAATCCTGCGTGTTCAATTTACCCAAGCCGGCTATCTGCAAAAACTCGCCGGCGGAAGTCCCCGGTTTAAGAAAATAAATTTCCCCTCTTTGTTCCTCCTGGATTATTTCCACGGCCATCGCGCCGATAAACTGCTCCGTATAATCAGGTGCTTCATAACTGAGGCGAGAAAGATAAAATAGATGAAAAAAGGGAATAATCACCAAAATTAAACACACGGCGACTATTCCCTTCAATTGATTAGGGGAAATCGTTATCCAGTTATTTTTCCTTTTCCAAACCAAACGCGTCATGAAGCACAGACACCGCCAGTTCCGTATATTTTCTCTGAATCACGCAGGAAATTTTAATTTCCGAGGTGCTGATCATCATGATATTAACACCTTCGTTAGCCAGGGTGGAAAACATTTTTGCCGCAACACCAGAATGACTGGCCATGCCGACGCCGATGATGGATACCTTCGCCACTTCAGCGTCCACCTGGACTTTTTTCGCGCCGATTACTCTCGCGGCTTCCTCAACAATCTTCTGAGCGTCCTTCAAATCTTTTTTAGAAACCGTAAAAGTCAAGTCAGTAAAGCCTTCCAGGCTGGCATTCTGGATAATCATATCCACATTGATATTTTTAGCCGATAGAGGTGAAAACAACGCCGCCGCCACTCCCGGCTTGTCGGGAACATGAACAACTGTGATTTTGGCCTGGTCTTTATCGTATGTTATTCCTGATACTATTTCTTTCTCCATATCCTTATCCTCCTTCGTCACTAGTGTCCCCCTCCCTTCCGAAAACGTTGATTTAACGTAAACAGGAACATTATATTTTTTAGCCATTTCCACCGAGCGCGGCTGTAATACTTTAGCACCGGTGATAGCCATTTCCAGCATTTCATCGTAAGATATTTTATTTAACCTGCGCGCCTTACCGCACACATTCGGGTCCGTAGTATAAACACCGTCAACATCCGTATATATGTCGCATCTATCCGCCTTAAGCGCCGCGGCCAGCGCCACCGCACTGGTGTCAGAACCGCCCCGCCCCAGCGTGGTTATATTATTTTCTTCATCCACACCCTGAAACCCGGCAACAACCACTATTTTCCCGTTTTTCAGTTCCCGGCGAATAGCCTTTGCCTCTATATATTTTATACGCGCTTTTTTATAAGCCTGATCGGTTTTTACTTTTACCTGAAATCCCAAAAATGACTTCGCCCGATAACCCATGGAAATCAAAACTATCGATAATAATGAAACGGTTACCTGCTCACCTGTGGAAATCAATGAATCAAATTCCCTTTCGTCAGGCGATTCAGTTGCCGAATTGGCCAAGGCGATAAGCCTGTCTGTTTCGCCAGCCATAGCCGACAACACCACGACCACATCATTGCCGGATTCTTTCTCCTTGATCACCTTCCTGGCTACATTTTTTATTTTTTCGACATTCGCTACCGACGTGCCACCAAACTTTTGAATCACCAATGCCATCTAACCGACCTCCGTTCCCAAATCCCGGGCCAACTCCTTTACCCTACCCGCCAATCCATTGATTCTTATTTTACGCCTGTTTTCATCGATATAATCGAATTGAATCGAAAAAATACTCGGGGGAAGAATTGGCGCAATTTTCTCCGCCCATTCGATGGCAACAATCCCGTCTCCCCAAAAATACTCTTCATATCCCAATTCTTCAAATTCGGCGCATCCGCTTAAGCGGTATACATCAAAATGATAAAGATTGCACCTGCCCGGATATTCATTTATCAAAGTAAACGTGGGACTCGTAATCTTATACTCTTCGCCGATTCCCAGTCCTCTGGCCAAGCCGGAAACAAAACATGTTTTTCCGCTGCCAAGTTCTCCAGACAGGGCCAGAATATCACCTTTTTTTAATTTGCCGCCAATAAGGCAAGCTATCTCCTTCGTCTGTTGTGCGCTTGATGTTATTATTTCAATATGCGAGCTTTCCCTTTTCATTGATTAAACATCTTAATACAATTCCTTCTCCTTTTCCAACACAAGAAAAGCAGCGGCATAATTTTCAGTATGGGTCAGACTCAGGTGTATCCGGGTTATTTTATTTTTGTCGATTTGGTTTTTTGCCCCGTCATGCACGACAATTTCCGGCTTTCCGTCGCCCCCGCGCGTAACCTCTATATCCTTCATTTTCACGCCCATTCCCAGACCCATGCCCAAGGCCTTCAGAAAAGATTCCTTGGCCGCAAAACGGGCAGCGTAATGGGGCGCATTATGGACATGTTTCGCGCAATATTCCACCTCACGGTCACAAAACACCCTGTTCAAGAATTTACATCCCCATTTTCGGATAACCTTTTCAATGCGGTCGTTTTCTACAAGGTCTATTCCGATACCGTGAATCATTATTTTTCCCTTTATGCGCGGATAATAGAGTCCGCGACAGCAATGACTTTTTTCATCGCCGCCACATCGTGAACACGCACGATATTGCATCCGTTCATGACTGCCGCGGCGACTGAGGCCGCCGTTCCCTCCAGCCTTTCCCCTGGCCTATCTCCGGTTATGTTTCCGATGAACGCCTTGCGTGACGTCCCGAGCATCACCGGCAAGCCCAATAACTTAAGCGTAAACAGATTTCTGATGATTTTATAATTATCCTCCGAAGTCTTTCCAAAACCAATTCCGGGATCAACAATCAAGCATTCTTTTCTGACA
>Ga0208822_1000513_pt1 | contig 29781 bp, 21 predicted proteins | sample AD_STIC08_MetaG_FD_184435 | JGI IMG/M metagenome (GOLD analysis project Ga0208822, IMG submission 184435) | Active sludge microbial communities of municipal wastewater-treating anaerobic digesters from USA - AD_STIC08_MetaG (SPAdes) (version 2) | ecosystem: Engineered > Bioreactor > Anaerobic >...
GGAGGCAGCTTCACCGCTCGCTTTCCAAGAGCTCCGAATTCCGATCCCATTCCCTGTCTGATTTCCCAGAAGCGCCCCGTCGCGGGATCGATGACGGAGCCGAGAGAGTTCACGGCAACAATCGCCGCGACGATGATTCCCGAGGGCAGGGCTTCGCTGGCCGTTCCCAGGCCGCCTTTGATCCCTCCGGCCATGGCGCCCGTTCCCGCGCCGACGGATCCGAGGGGAAAGCCGGCGCTGCCCGCGGCGTCGCAGGCTGCCGCCCCCCATTTTGGACCGATCGGCGGAACGAACTGCTTTCCCCGGCCCAGATCAAAAAGAGCGGCCGCCGGCACAATGGGCGCCACATGGCCGTCCTGCAGCGGAAATCCCCAGCCTTTCTTTTCGAGCCGGCGCACCACGCCGTCGGCCGTTGCCAGACCATAGACGGATCCGCCGGTCAACACCACCGCCTGAACTTTTTCCACCAAGTTCATGGGCTGGAGCAGGTCCGTTTCGCGGGTTCCCGGTGCGGAGCCGCGAACATCCACGCCGGCTGTCGCTCCTTCCGGGCTGAGGATCGCGGTGACGCCGCTTGCGTATTTCCGGCTGGTGAAATGACCGACCAGGATTCCCTCAACATCGATCAAAGAATTGTGTCTTCCCGTTTTCGGCATCTGAAGTTCTCCTTGATTGCTTTTTTCGAAATATCCCGGCCCGTCAGCATCCTGTCGCGATCCGCTGCTGAAAGATTGAACGGTCATTGCAAAACCAATTTGCATTTTATGTAGCACATGTCATTTGAGAGTTCAGCTTTTTTTTCGTTTTCGATTCCAGTGGCCACGAAGGATAAACTCGTGTATGATGCCGCGCATGAAAAGAGGAAGCGGCATACTGCTGGCGATTTCTTCGCTGCCCGGACGGTTCGGCATCGGAACGCTCGGGGAGGGCGCGCGAAAATTTGTCGATTGGCTTGGGCAAAGCGGGCAGGCCTACTGGCAGATTCTGCCTATTTCGCCGACGGGTTTCGGCGACTCTCCGTATCAGGCGTTCAGCGCCTTTGCGGGCAATCCGTATTTTATCGATTTGGAGGATCTGCATCGGGAAGGACTGCTGCCCCGCGGGGCATTGGACCTTTGTGAAAGTTTTTTTGCGAGTGATCCGGATTCCGTGGATTATTACGCGCAATACCTGGGCAGGCCTCAAGTTCTTTCTCTTGCCTTCCGTCATGGCGCCGGGCGGCTGGCTGCCGGGCTGGAAGCTTTTCGAAAGCGCCACCAAAGCTGGCTCGGCGATTACGCGCTGTATATGGCGCTGAAAGGCGAATACGAAATGAAGCCTTTCGATCAATGGCCGGAAGCGCTGGCCCTGCGATACCCCGCCGCCTTGAAGGAAGCCGCAGCCCGCCTCAAGGAGCAGGTCGACTATCATATCTTTGTTCAATACCTTTTCTTTCGCCAGTGGGACGCGCTGCGGAAATATGCCGGCGGCAGGGGGATCCGAATCATCGGCGATATGCCGATCTACATGGCGCCGGACAGCGCGGACGCCTGGGTCGAACACGACATTCTGGATCGCGAGAGGCGCGTCGCGGGCTGCCCGCCGGACTACTTTTCAGCAACGGGACAGCTCTGGGGAAATCCGCTTTACGACTGGGAGAAATTGAAGGAAACGGAATATGCGTGGTGGATGCGAAGGATCGCCCATCAACTGTCTCTGTATGATGATCTGCGCATCGATCATTTCCGCGGCTTTGAAGCCTACTGGGCGATTCCCGCCGGCGCGAAGACAGCCGAATCGGGGCAATGGCTTCCCGGTCCGGGCATCGACTTTTTCCGCCGCCTGAAAAAAGCGATCGGCGATCCGCCCCTGATTGCCGAAGACCTGGGGTATCTGACGCCGGAGGTTTTCGAGCTGCTTCGCGAGACCGGCTTTCCCGGTTTGAAAGTGCTTCATTTCGCCTTTACGCCGGGCGGGGAAAGCATTTACTTGCCGCACCGGTATGAGAAAAACTGCGTGGTTTATACGGGCACGCATGACAACGACACAACCGTCGGATGGTATCGCGGTTTAGCCAAAGATGAACTAGCTTTTCTGGATGCCTATCTGGACGGCGTTGACGAAGAGCGCATTCACTGGCAGTTGATTCGACTGGCCATGAGCTCCGTGGCCGATGTGTGCATTTTCCCGATGCAGGATGTGCTGGGGCTTCCGTCCTCGGCGCGCATGAACCGGCCGCAGACGGCGCAGGGAAACTGGCGGTGGCGTCTGACGGCGGACAAGCTGGATGGCGAGCTTTCGCGGAAACTGGCCGGTCTGACCGAATTATTCGGCCGTCAGCGGTGAAGTCATGATCAAAAACGACATTCCGCAGGACGAGATCTACCTCTTCAATATCGGCGAGGCGCAGCAGGCCTACGCCACTTTCGGCTGCCACCGCGTGGACGAATCCGATCTGCACCGATTTCTCGTCTGGGCGCCCAACGCGCGGGAGGTCGGCGTTGTCGGGGACTTCAACGGCTGGGACGCTTCCCGAAACCGGATGGAGCGCCTTGATTCGGGTGTTTTTGCGGCATTTGTGCCCGGCCTTCGAGACGGGGACTGCTACAAGTATGCAATCCAAGGCCACGACGGAAAAACGGTGCTCAAGGCGGATCCCTTCGCGTTTCATGCCGAGGTTCGTCCGGCGACCGCCTCAAAGGTCTGGAGCCTGGGCGGATACGACTGGCGCGATGCGGAATATCTGAAGCGGCGCCACGGACAGAACCTTCTGAACCGGCCGGTCGCCATTTACGAAATGCACATCGATTCGTGGCGGAAACGAGAGGGATATGCGTTCGCGAACTTTCGTGAGATTGCTGACGAGCTTTCCGATTATCTGGTCGAGATGGGCTTCACGCATGTGGAGATTATGCCCGTTCTCGAACATCCGCTGGACGATTCCTGGGGGTATCAGGTAACCGGTTTTTACGCGGTAACCAGCCGCTACGGGACGCCTCAGGATTTCATGTATTTTGTCGATGTCATGCACGCCAAAGGCATCGGCGTCATCATGGACTGGGTGCCGGCTCATTTTCCCCGGGACGAACACGGCCTGGCGCGCTTTGACGGCACCTGTCTCTACGAGCATCAAAACCCGATGCAGTCCGATCACCCGCAGTGGGGCACGCTGATTTTCAACTATGCCCGTCCCGAGGTGGCAAGCTTTCTGGTTTCCAGCGCGATGTTTTTCTTTGACGTGTGCCACATCGACGGGATTCGCGTGGATGCGGTCACATCGATGCTCTACCTGGACTACGCCCGCAATCCGGGCGAATTTGTGCCCAACGAAGACGGGGGCAACATCGACCGCTCCGCGGTGGCTTTTCTGCAAAAGCTCAATTCCGTGATTCTGACGCGCTACCCCGGCGTCATGACCGTTGCGGAAGAATCGACGGCTTACCCGATGATCACCAAACCGCCCTACGACGGGGGGCTGGGTTTTTTGTTCAAGTGGAATATGGGCTTCATGCACGACACGCTGAGCTATATGTCGATGGATCCCTTCTTCCGCCAGCATCATCACAGCAAACTGACGTTTTCCATGCACTACGCGTTTACGGAGAACTTCATTCTGCCGTATTCCCACGACGAGGTGGTCCACGGCAAAAAATCCCTGCTCAACAAAATGGTCGGCGCGTACGACGAAAAATTCGCATCGCTGCGCCTGCTGCTGGGCTTCATGTACGCGCACCCCGGGAAGAAGCTGCTCTTCATGGGCGGGGAGTTCGGGCAATTTATCGAGTGGGACTACCGAAAGGAACTCGACTGGTTTCTGCTGGGGTATGAACGGCACGGCCAGATGCGCCGGTACGTGCAGGCGCTGAACGAGTTTTATACCCGCACCCCGGCGCTGTATGCAATCGACGACGGGTGGGAAGGGTTTGCCTGGCTCAACGTGAACAACGCAAAGCAGAGCGCCGTGAGTTTTCTGAGGCGGGGCGCGCGCCCCGAAGAGGTCTGCGTGTGCGCCTTCAACTTTACGCCGGTGCCGGTGGAGCGGTTTGTGATCGGGCTGCCGTCCGGCGGTGCGCTGCGGGACGTCTTCAGCAGCGACGATGCGAGATTCGGAGGAAGCGGGCGCGGCGCGGCGCGGGTCATTCAAGCCGTCCATAAAGGTTTTGAAGGCCATCCGTACCGCGCGGCCATTGACCTGCCGCCGCTGGCGGCCGTTTATTTTGAAATGGATTCCTATGAAAAGGGTTTGAAATGAACAGCGCATTGCAGGAAACTCTGGCTGAAAAAAAAATGAAGGCTCCGCCCCCGGTTCTGATGATCGGGGCGGAATGCGCGCCGTTTGCCAAAACGGGAGGGCTGGCGGATGTGATCGGAACGCTGACGAGAGAGATGAAAAGGCTGGGATTCGATGCCCGGCTGATGCTGCCGTTTCATCGCGTCATCAAAGACCGGTACCGGGAACGCGTGCGTCATCTGGTCAGCTTCAGCGTGGACATCGGCGGGCGATCCCAGTATGTGGGAATCGAACAGTTCGACGGGGAGGACATTCCGGTTTACTTCATCGACAACGAACATTACTTCGGTCATGCCATTTACTGCGGCGGCAATTTCGAGGGAGAGCAATACGCCTACTTCACGCGGGCGGCCATCGAGTCTCTTCCAATGATTGGTTTTGAGCCCCGGATTCTTCACGTGAACGACTGGCATACGGCGATGATCCCCATGCTGCTGAAAACCCAGTATGACCGCCTGCCGCAGGGACGGTGCCGCACGGTTCTCTCCATTCACAACCTCGGCTATCAGGGACGCTTCCATTTCGACTTCGTTTCCCATTTGCTGGGCATCGAGAGCCGGTATTATCATCCGGACAACATCGAATATCACGGCGACGCGAACTTTTTAAAGGGCGGCATCGTTTACGCGGACAAACTGGTCACGGTCAGCCCGACTTACGCCCGGGAGATCCTGACGGCGCATTACGGCGAAGGTCTGGAGGGCATTCTGGCCACACGGGCGGACGACCTGACCGGCATTCTCAACGGGATTGATGTCACCGCCTTCGATCCTGCGTCGGATCCGTTTATTCCCTATCCGTATGACGCCTCGTCGCTTTCCCAAAAGCAGAAAAACAAGAAGGCTCTGATTGCCGAGCTTGGCTTGAATCTTTCTCCGGAAGCCCCTCTCATCGGCATGGTGACGCGGCTGACGAGGCAGAAGGGGATTGACCTGGTCCTGCGCGTCTTCGAAGAGATTATCGCGGCGGGGGCCGGTTTTGCGCTGATCGGGACGGGCGATCACGCCTATGAGCATTTCTTCCGCGGGGCCGCGCACCGGACGGGCGGCAGGGCCGTCGGCGTGACCGAGTTCAATGATCCGCTGGCGCGCCGCATCTACGCGGGATGCGATTTTTTCCTGATGCCCTCTCAGTTTGAACCCTGCGGCCTTTCGCAGATGATTGCGCTGCGCTACGGGACGCTGCCGATTGTCCGGGCGACGGGCGGCCTCCGGGACACGGTCTTTCCCTACAACGAATATACAAACGAAGGAAACGGCTTCGCTTTTGAAAACTACAACGCGCACGACATGCTTCATACGATCCGTTACGCACTGGGCGTCTATGAAAACAAGGAGCGGCTGGCCTCGCTTTGCGTGCGGGCGATGAGTCAGGATCTGAGTTTTCAAAAAAGCGCGCTTGCCTACGCGAAAGTATATGTGGATGCGGCCGGAAAATGAGACGCGGATTTTCCATTGACAGGCGCCGGGACGTACAATAAAACGGTTTCCCATTCCGGAGGGAGCGGACTCTGCTTCCGATCCCAAGAGTAAAGGCGAACAGGTGAAAAATAGGATTGAGCAAATAAGGGGAATCATTGAGGGAAAGCTGAAACGGTACTACGGCCGCGCGCTCGAGAACGCCTCGGACGAGGAAATGTTTCAGGTGACGGCGATGAGCATCCGCGACATCATGCTGGAGCGGGGGGTCCTGGCCAACGAAACGGTTGAAAAAAAGGGGCACAAAAGACTCTGCTACCTTTCGGCGGAGTTTTTGATGGGAAGAGCCCTGGTGAACAATCTCATCAATCTCGGTCTGCTTGCGGAGTACCGGGCTGTCATGGCCGACATCGGCTACCCTTTTGAAAAGCTCGAAGAGCAGGAAATGGAAGCGGCGCTGGGAAACGGAGGCCTGGGCCGGCTGGCGGCCTGTTTTCTGGATTCTCTTTCCACGCTGAATCTGCCGGTGACGGGCTACGGCATCCGCTATGAATACGGAATGTTCCGCCAGCACATCGTGGATGGGCAGCAGACGGAAGTTCCGGACGACTGGACGGCAAAGGGCGACATCTGGGAAGTCGAACGCCGCGAGGAACAGGTGGAGGTTCGCTTTGACGGCACGGTGGAGGAGGTGTGGACGGAGGGCGGGATGACCTGCGAGCACAGGGATTACCAGACCGTACTCGCGGTGCCCCACGACATGCCGGTCATCGGCTTCGACAGCCACACACCTGCGACGCTCCGGCTCTGGCGGGCGGAATGTCCGTCCGGCTTTGACCTTCACTCCTTCAACAAGGGTGATTTTGTCTGCATGCTGCGTCAGAAAGAGCTGGCCGAGTCGATTTCCAAGGTACTGTATCCTCAGGATAATCACATGACCGGGCGCATGCTCCGCCTGCGGCAGTATTATTTTCTGGCTTCCGCCACGATGCAGTGCATCGTCCGCGAACACAAGAAGCGATTCGGCGACGTGCGCACGCTGCCCGAAAAAGTCGTCCTGCAGATCAACGACCTGCATCCGGCGCTGGCGATTCCGGAACTGATCCGCATCCTCATCGACGAAGAAGGCCTGGGATGGGACGATGCCTACGCCATGGCCGGCCGCGTGTTCAACTACACCAATCACACCGTCATGCAGGAGGCTCTGGCGGCCTGGCCTGAACATGTGCTCCGGTCGATGCTGCCGCGCGTTTACGCAATCGTCGCCGAAATTTCCGAACGATTCAACGGGCGCCTCTGGCAGACGTTTTCTCAGGATCGCGATAAAATCGATCAGTTGACCATTATGGCCTACGATGAAGTCCGCATGGCCAATCTCTGCGTGGCGGTATGCCATAGGGTCAACGGCGTTTCGCAGCTTCACGGCCGGATTCTGAAGACGCGGACCTTCCGGGATTTTTATGTCATGTTCCCGGCGAAATTCACGGCCATCACCAACGGCATCACCCAGCGGCGCTGGCTGGCCGCGGCGAATCCCGACCTGTGTAAGCTGATCGCCGACCATATCGGCGATAAATTTCTCCGGGACTACAACGAACTGGAGCGGCTCAAGCCGCTGGCGGATAAACCGCGGTTTTTGGCTGATTTCGCGGAGGTCAAGCGCCGCAACAAACTGCGTCTGGCCGAACAGGTGGCCAAACAGCAGGGCATTGTCCTGGATCCCGGCTCGGTTTTTGACGTGCAGGCTAAAAGGCTTCACGAATACAAACGCCAGCTTTTGAAAGTGCTGCACATCCTGTTTTTGTACAATGGTTTTACCGGCGATGCGGGCTTTGCTCTGCCCCGGCCGGTGACGTTTCTGTTTGCCGCCAAGGCCTCGCCGGCCTACTGGCGGGCCAAGAGCATCATCCGGCTCATCAATGCCGTGGCCGCCCTCGTGGAGTCGCATCCCCGGACCCGGGATGCTATCCGCGTCGCTTTCCTGGAAAATTACAACGTCTCCCTGGCCGAACGCCTGATTCCCGCGGCGGACATCAGCGAACAGATCTCCACGGCGGGGTATGAAGCTTCCGGAACGGGCAACATGAAGTTCATGCTCAACGGCGCGGTGACGCTCGGAACCATGGACGGCGCGAATGTGGAGATCTTCGAAAGGGTGGGGCAGGACAACATTTTTATCTTTGGCGCGGGCGCCGCGGAGATTGACCGGATGGAAACCGAAAACAGCTATCGTCCGAAAGATCTCTTTGACCGGAACGAGGAACTCCGGGGGGCCGTTTCCCGGCTGGTGGACGGAACGCTGCCCGGCGCCGCAGCCGACCAGTTTCAGGACCTTTATCATTCTCTGCTGTTTGGCGATTACGATCGGGCCGACCGTTACTTTCTGCTCTATGATTTTGACGCCTACCGCGCCGCGTTTGAAAATGTGCTTGCCGCCTACACGGATGAACCGGCCTGGACAAAGAAGGGCGTGCTCAACACGGCCGGCGCGGGATTCTTCAGCGCGGACCGGACCATCGAAGAGTACAATCGTCAGATCTGGGGTCTCCGGCCCGTCTGATTTGCAAGACAGGACGCCAGCGATGCTGATCAACTACAAAAAAGAAATGATGCACGACTCGACGATGCCGGAATATCGCGATCCGGCAGGGGCCGTCGTTGCCGGCGCGCCGGTGGTCCTGCGCTTCCGGACAAAACTGGAAAACGTGGAAAGCGTCTATCTGTGTCTGATCGGGGACGGTTTTCACGAGGATCATCTGATGCGGCGCGAGGGCGATGCCTGGCAGACGGAAATCACCGCGCCTTCGATTCCCGATGTGTACTGGTATTATTTCATGGTCCGCGTGGGAGGAAGACTCAGTTATTACGGCGCGGCGGCAGGAAGAACCTGCGGAATCGGCGCCGTTTACAGCGCGCCGCCGCCCGCATACCAGCTAACCGTTTACGATAAGGGGTTTGAGGTTCCCCGGTGGTTTCAGAAAAGCGTAATGTATCAGATTTTCCCCGACCGTTTCCGGCCCGGCCGCGATTCGACGGCCCGGCAGGGGATCGCGTATCACCTTGCCAAAGGCCGCCGCGCCTATCTGCACGACTCATGGGACGAAGAGCCGCTCTTCACCCCGCTGCCGGGGGAAACGGCCTACAATCCCTGTGACTATTTCGGGGGCACCCTCAAAGGCATCGAGGCGTCTCTGGATTATCTGAAAAGCCTGGGCGTGAACGTATTGTATTTGAATCCGATTTTCGAGGCGGCCTCCAACCACCGGTACAATACCGCCGACTACTTCCGCGTCGATCCGGTGCTGGGCACGGAGGAGGATTTTCGGTCCCTGTGCCGTGCGGCCGAGGGAAGGGGGATGCACATTCTTCTGGACGGCGTGTTTTCCCATACCGGCTCCGACAGCATTTATTTTAACCGGGAAAAAGCCTATGACACGCCGGGCGCCGCCAACAGTCCGGATTCTCCCTACTACACCTGGTACACGTTTGAGCGGTATCCCGATCAGTACCGCTGCTGGTGGGGGTTTACGTCATTGCCCGAAATCAACAAGCAGGATCCGGGCTGGCAGCGATATGTCATCACCGGCGCCGACAGCGTCGTGAAGCACTGGCTTCGGGCGGGTGCGGCAGGCTACCGCATCGATGTGGCCGACGAGCTGCCCGACGACGTGCTGAAAAAAATCTACGAAGCCGCGAAACAGACGAAATCGGAGGCGGTGATGATCGGCGAGGTCTGGGAAGACGCGACCACAAAGCACAGCTACGGCGTAAAAAGACGCTACGCGCTCGGAGGGATCCTGGATTCGGTCACGAATTATCCGCTGCGCAGCGCCATGATCGCTTTTCTGAAAGGCCAGTCCGACGCCTTTGACCTGAAGCATTTTCTGGTGGATCAGGCGGCCAATTATCCCGCGCCCCTGTACTACGCCCTGACCAATCTTCTTTCCTCCCACGATGTGGAGCGCGTGCGCACCGCGCTCAGCGCGCGCATCGATCCGCATCAGTTGACCCGAGAGCAGCAGGCTTCTTTTGTTGTCAGCGACAGCCAGAATAAAAAAGGCGCCAGGCGCCAGCGCCTGGCCGCGGTGCTGCAGTTCTGCCTCCCCGGTGTTCCCTGCGTCTATTACGGCGATGAGAAAGGCATGACCGGTTTTCTCGATCCCTTCAACCGTGCGCCTTTCACTGAAAAAGCGCCGTACGACCTCACGGACGAATACCGAAGGCTGGCCGGGCTGCGCGCCTCGGCGGACACGCTGCAAACGGGCCATGTCGTGTATTTCGCCCCTGATGCCGACTGTCTCGGCGTTTTGCGCTACATTATCGGGGGAAAGGACGCTCTGGGTCGGCCGGCCGGGGACGGCGTCTATTTCATGGCGGTCAACCGTTCCGATGCGCACCGGCTGGTGGTCTTCGATTTTGCGGGAAAGCATTCGCTCTTTGCCGAAGCGGATCAGCAAAGCCTGCTCCCGCTGTTCAACGGGACGTTCACCTGCCTCTTGACCCAAAAGTCCTTTACGTTCATCGACGCGCTTCTGGAAATGTCACTGGATCCCCTCGGGGCCGTGTGGCTGAAGGTCGCCTGAAGAGCGCGGGGAGCCCGGAAGGGGACAATCCCAGAAAAGGAAATGCAAAATGACGTACCAGGAAACTTATTTGCGCTGGAGAGCATGCGTTACGGAACCGGATCTGCTCGCCGAACTGGAGTCTATTCGGGACGATGACGCGCAGATTCAGGACCGTTTCCTGAGGGACCTGCCCTTTGGGACAGCGGGACTGCGCGGTGTGATCGGTGCGGGTATTGCCCGAATGAACCGCTATGTCGTCGGCCGGGCGACGCAGGGACTGGCGGATTATCTGACCGGTGTCGCCGGCGCCGGGGCGTCCGCAGTGATTGCGTACGATTCCCGAAGATTTTCTTTTGAATTTGCAAGAGAAACGGCCTGTGTGCTCGCGGCCAACGGCATCAGGGTGTATCTGTTCAAACAGTTGACGAGCGTTCCGGAGCTGTCCTTTGCCGTGCGCCACCTGAAAGCGAGCGGCGGCGTCGTGATCACGGCAAGCCATAATCCCGGACAGTACAACGGCTACAAGGTTTATGCCGCCTATGGGGGACAGCTGGGTCCGCAGGAGAGCCTCGCCGTGATGGCCCGCATCCAAAAGCTGGACCCTTTTTTGGACGTGAAAAGGATCGGCTATGAGGAAGGGACCGCAAAAGGACAGATTCTCGAGATCGGCGAAGAGATCGACCGGATGTATTACGATCGCATGATCCGGTTGTGCGGGGCCGAGAGTGCGGGCGACCTGAAAGTGGTTTATACGCCGCTGCACGGATCAGGGCTGCGCACGGTGGAAAATGTATTTCCCCTGGCGGGGATCCGCAACTGGTATGTCGTTCCCGAGCAGCGAATGCCGGACGGTTCGTTCCCGACGGTTGCGTCTCCCAATCCCGAAGACCCGAAAGCGATGGAGATGGCCATTGCCCTGGCTGGAAAGATGGAGGCGGACCTGGCCATCGGCACGGATCCGGACGCTGACCGGATGGGGGCCGCCGTTCGCCGGCCGGACGGCACTTACACGATGCTGACGGGCAACCAGATCGGCTGCCTGCTGATTCATTATCTCCTCGAAAAGCGCCGACAGTCTGGAGAACTTCGAGCCTCCGACTACATCGTCAAATCGTTTGTCTCCACCCGCATGGCGGACGCGATCGCCGCTCATTACGGAATTCACTGCCACACCGTGCTGACGGGATTTCGCTTTATCTCCGAACTCATTGTGCAAAAGGAGCCCACGGGCGCGGAGTTTATTTTCGGGTTTGAAGAAAGCTTCGGGTTTCTGGCCGGCACCTTTGCGCTGGACAAGGACGGGGCGCTTGCCGCGCTCCTCTTGTGCAAGGCGGCCCAGTTCTTCCGGGCCAGCGGCCAGAGTCTGACCGACGCGCTGGAGGCCCTGTACCGGGAGCACGGCTATTACCTGGAAAGCGTCAAGAATATTGCTTTTGAAGGTCTGGACGGCATGGAGAAGATGAAGGGCATCATGGAGCGGTTGAGGGCCAGGCCCATTGACGCGATCGGCGGCCTGCCCGTCCGGTTCACGGAGGACTACCGTTCGCGTACCCGCACCGGTCAGGACGGCATCGTGTCGGCGCTGGAGCTGCCGTCCACGGACGCGATCCGGCTGTTGCTGGATTCAGGCGCGTGGCTCTGCATCCGTCCGTCCGGGACGGAGCCGAAGATCAAGATCTACTACGCGGTTTCCGCTTCTTCCCGGGAAGCGGCGGAAGGCCTGTTAAAGCGTATTTCCACTGGTTTTGAGCAGATGATCTAACCCATCATCCGTCACCCATCACCCATCACCTGTCACCTATAGCCCATTGCCTATCAATATATGGCGATGACCCCGAACATCAGGTTCTGGCCCATCATTTCCGGCGTCACCAGCACGATTCCCTCGTCACTGATGTGAAATCGCCGGGCATCCTCGGCCGGATCTTCGCCGATAATGGCGCCGTCGGGGATGCGGGTTCCCTTGTCGATAATGGCGCGGGTGATGCGGCAGTTTTTCCCGATTTCGACCATGGGGAGAACGACGCTGTCCTTTACGAGGCTCCCCGTTTCGATACGGGTCGCGTAAAAAATGACCGAGCGCTTGACGCGGGCGCCGGCGATGATGCAGCCGCCGCTGACCAGCGAGTTGATGGCTTGGCCGCGCCTGCCTTCGTCGTCGAAGATGAACTTGGCCGGCGGATGCTGCGTCTGGTGCGTCCAGATCGGCCACCGCTGATCATACAGGTTCAGCTCCGGCTCGATGGCGCAAAGCTCCATATTCGCCTTCCAGTAGGCGTCCACCGTTCCCACGTCCCGCCAGTAGGCCATCTTGCCCTGTTCATTGCGGTAGGGATACGCCACGGCCACGCTGCTGTGGATGGCGCGGGGAATAATGCTTCTGCCGAAATCGTGGACGGATGTCTCGTCTTTGGCGTCTTCGATGAGGGAATCGTACAAAAATCGGGTGGAGAAGACGTAAATGCCCATGGAGGCCAGGGCGATATCCGGCTTGCCGGGCATGGGTTCGGGATCGGCCGGCTTTTCGGTGAAACGGGAAATGCGCATATTCTCATCGACCGACATGACGCCGAAATCGCGCGCTTCCAGACGCGGCACTTCGATGCAGGCCACCGTCATATCGGCCTTTGAATCGACATGCTGCATCAGCATCTTGGAATAGTCCATCGTGTAGATGTGGTCTCCGCCCAGCACCAGAATATATTCCGGGGCGTGGCGGTGAATGATGTCGATATTCTGGTAGAGCGCGTCGGCCGTCCCCCGGTACCATTCCTTGCCCATGCGCTGCTGGGCCGGTATGATCTCCACGAACTCGCCGATTTCGGCGCGCATGAAGCTCCAGGCCTGCTGTAAATGCCGGATCAGCGAATGCGCTTTGTACTGCGTCAGCACGCCGATGCGGCGCAGGCCGGAATTGACGCAGTTCGACAGGGGAAAATCGATCATGCGGTATTTCCCGCCGAAAGGAACCGCCGGTTTGGCGCGCCATTTGGTCAGCTCTCCCAGGCGGGAACCCTCGCCGCCCGCGAGAATCAGCACCAGCGTCTGGCGCGTCACTTCCGTGGCAATCTTGGTTTTTACGTAGCCGTAGTAATTCTGCCCGTCCGATTCTTGGATTGCGCCCATGATTTCTTACCCCGGTTTTTAGCGATTCCGATTCGAAAAAATGCAACGCTACAGCCCGTATTTTTCTTTTATCGCTTTTTCGGCTTCAAACCAGTCGGCGATTTCATCGCCGGCAACGCCTTGGCGGAGCCTGTCCTGGTAAAGCTCGTAAGCCTTTTGCCGGACCCCTTCCAGAAACTCTTTCAGGTCGGGTTTTGCGGACTTCTTTGCCGCGGGAGAAGCTTTTTTGACCACGCGTTTTTTGGCGGTTTCTTTTTTGACCGGCATGATCGCCTCCTTGGTTGATGTTGTCAGACGTTATATAAATAGCACTTTTACAAGCAGGCCGTCAATGTTTGTATTTTGCTTGCCATGGGCCATTATTCTGTGTATGAGAAACGCACAGTAAGAACCAATGATGTTTTCGAAATCACTCACGATAAGGCGGGAAATCTTTGAATACTGAATCCAACAACAACATCAAAGGCGCGCCCCAAAAAGATTTTTGGCGACGATGAAGTCTCTTCTCTGGCCCAGGCTATTTTATCCAGCGCAGGCGTCGGAATTTACATTGTTCAGAACGGCAGGTTTGTCTATGTCAGCCCCCTCTACCAGAAGCTGACCGGCTGCTCCGAAAAAGAACTGATCGGCACTCATTCTCTGAACTACATCCATCCGGAGGATCGGACGATGGTCAGGGAAAAAGCGATCCGAAACCTCCAGACGATTATCAGTTTCGGGTCGTTACCTCAGACGGAACCATCAAATGGCTGCAAATCGTGGAGGATATTACCGAAAAAAGGAAAGCGTGGACCGTCTGCGCAAAGCCCTGGGCGGCACTGTTCAGGCCATTGCCTCCGTTGTCGAAACCAAGGACCCCTATACGGCCGGACACCAGAGGAGGGTGGCCGATCTGGCACGGGCCATGGGTACCGAATTGGGTTTGAGTCCGGATCAGATCGAGGGATTGAGAATGGCCGGAGTTATCCATGACATCGGAAAGATATCCGTTCCGGCCGAGATTCTGAGCACACCCCGGCGGTTGACCCCCATCGAATTCAGTCTGATCAAGATGCATTCCCAGTCCGGCTATGACATTCTGAAGGACGTGGATTTTCCCTGGCCCATCGCCAGAATGGTTCTGGAGCACCATGAGCGGATGGACGGTTCCGGCTATCCCAATGGGCTGACCGGGAATGACATTCTGCTGGAGTCGAGGGTTCTGGCGGTGGCCGACGTGGTGGAAGCCATGGCGACGCACCGTCCCTACCGGCCAGCTCTGGGGCTGGAAGCCGCGCTGGAGGAAATCAACTTAAAAAAAGGGATTCTCTATGATCCGGATGTGGTGTCTGTCTGCCTGAAGCTTTTCCATGATAAGAATTTTGTCATCAAGGCATAAATCCGAGAATTTTCACACTTAAAGTAACAAATAATTAATTCAGTTTAAAACATTGGAATAACTGGTAAATATAAAACAAATCTTTTAGAAGATCTATTCCTGTGGACAGAGATACATGTACTCTCTGTCTGTTTTAGGTCTGTGGAACGACCTGTGGATAAGTCTGTTTAAAAACTGTCGATACAACTGTCGAAATTTTTTGCGGTTATTTATTTTCCAAGCAGGAAAAGAGATGTTGGAGACGTCAGCACTCAGCGCTTTTCCACAATTTCAGTAATCGCCAGCGTAGCAATATCCATGAATTTATTTGAACTTTGATTTTCAGGTAAAATCATGTCCATGACGCGGCCGAATGAATTTTCAATCAGGATTTCCCTGTCATGATCCCTATGCCGGATTCCATAGCGAATCCCCGCACGATCTTCCACGGAAAGCTTATTGATTAAATTTTTTGTCGTCCAGATTGCGCCGAACCGGGCAAAATCGGATAACCGTCCGGCATAGTTCACCGTGTCTCCCAGAGCGGTGAATTCAATATTGGGGGAGGACGGGATGGCGCCGAAGTATTCCTGGCCTTCGTTAATGCCGATGTTGAGGCACAGGTCGTTGAACCATCCTTTTCGCATCTTCCAGTCCATATTTAACTTTTTGATATTTTCACGGATTTCCAGCGCGCAGGAAATCGCGTTCATCATGTATTGATTATCCCGCTCTTTCAGGAAGTAATAAAGCAGTCCGTCGCCCGTATGTTTGCCGTAGGTTCCGTAGTAGCGTTTAAAGGTGCCTTCCACGCAGGCCCAGATCTGGTTGATGAGCTCAAAATATTCCTCCGGAGGCAATTCGGCGCAGATGCGAACGGAGTTCTGCAGGTCGGCCACGAGCACGCAAAACGCCGCCAGCGTCGGCATTCGCTGTCGGAGAAGGTCGTTAATGACGCTGGTGCGTGAAGACAGCAGATTCGCAATTTCCTCGGTATAATTGGCTTCCAGGGCATGAATGAAAAGGGTGCCTTCGCGAAAGACCATGTAATACACGCAGTCCGAAAGACGATTTCCGACACTATCGGATAAATTCAGCGGAATTTTATTGATGGCCCGGCAACGCGGAGACTCGACGGCGTCATATTTTGCTCCCAGCAGTTCTTTTTCATGAGACGTCATTCCTTCATACAGCCGGTCCAGATCGGATTTGCCGATTTTTTCTTTTACGAAACGAAGATGAAAATCGGTCAGAGTGTCCTTGATTTTTTCCTTTTCTCCTCGGTTTCGCAGAAGCAGCGAAAAAATATTCCTTTCCGCCGGTTCTTTCATGGCGTGGAAGTCTTTCCGGAAGAGAGTCTTTTCCGCCTCCGGATTGACCCAGTCAATTTCAAAATTATTGTTCAGCAAATAAGCAGGGCAGGGGATATTGCTGATGGTAACTTTCAGTGTTTCCCGGGGACTCTTTGCAGCGGATGTAAAAAGATCGTCTTCGGGTAGAGATGCCCGGGACGCATTTTCGTCTCCGGACGTCTTGATCCCATAAACAGGCTGCTCTTCAGACCGGACACCTTCCGGTTGCCTCAACCGTTCGGAAATCGCATCCATGGAGAGCCCATTATTTTTCATTTCTTTGATTTGTAAAATTAAATCGATGACGGATTCCGGAAAATAGCCGAGCATGCGGGCGCGAACGTCTGTTTCCTCCGGTTTTTTGACGGTCGGACGGGGCAGAAGGTTCATTTTAATGTAGTTGTTTAGGGTTGCTCTGGATATTCCTGTTTTGTTTATGATATCCAGGCTGCTGATCCATCCGGATCCCTGATTTGCTTTGTCATTCATCATAATCACCTGAACAGTACTAATGATAAATCGAACAAAAAGCACTTTTATTGAAACGACAGCTAACTTATACAGTATAAAAATATAAATGTCAAGATAAATTATACAGTATAAGTATTTATTTTTTCAATGGAGATAATATTTTTATTCGTTTTATTTCTTTAATTAATGAACTTTTATATTTATACTGTACAAGACAGTTCATCAACAGCATTAACATTGACGCAATGCAAGATATGCGTGACTTTCCGGACATGCCGCCGGATCGGCTTATTTCCGCCCGCTATCCGCTCGTGCTTGTGCGGGAAGCCTTTGCCCGGGCTCGGGGGCGGCAGAGTGATGCATTGAAAGTCCTCCTGGATATTCAACCTTAAGCGAATTTGCCGGAAATTAAAACAGCTTGACAAACGCGCGCTAAAACTATAGAAAGCCAACCTTATTCTTAAGGCTCGATTACGGTGGATCCCCCATCTGGCAGAGACTCTTCCATGTGCGGGGAATTTTTTTTCGTAGAATCCGGGCGGCCATTTTGTGAAAGGGAAGCATCATGAAGTTCGATGATCAGAAAATACGCAATATCGGGATCAGCGCGCATATCGACTCCGGTAAAACGACGCTCAGCGAGAGAATTCTGTTTTATACCAAGAGAATTCATGCCATTCACGACGTGAAGGGAAAAGACGGCGTGGGCGCGACCATGGATTCCATGGATCTGGAAAAGGAAAGAGGAATCACCATCGCGTCGGCGGCAACCTATTGCGAATGGAAGGGCCATGAAATCAACATTATCGATACTCCCGGCCACGTGGATTTCACGATTGAAGTGGAAAGGTCCCTGCGCGTGTTGGACGGCGCGATTCTGGTTCTGTGCTCCGTCGGGGGCGTTCAGTCCCAGTCCATCACCGTCGATCAGCAGATGAAGCGCTACAAAGTCCCCTGCATTGCGTTTATCAATAAATGCGACCGCAGCGGCGCCAATCCTTTCCGGGTCATTGAACAGCTTCGAACCAAACTGGGGCATAACGCCGTGGCCATGCAGATTCCCGTCGGACTTGAAACGGAGCTGGAAGGCGTGGTCGATCTGGTGGCGATGAAAGCCGTTTATTTCGACGGAGAAAGCGGCGAAGAGGTCCGCGTGGAGGACATTCCGCCGCATTTGCGGGCTGAGGCCGCAGCCAAAAGAGAAGCATTGGTCGATGCCGCATCTTTATTTTCCGACGAATTGACGGAAGCGATTCTGGAGGAGAAGGAAATTTCCCCCGAGCTTCTTTACGCCGCTCTGCGCAGAGGGACATTGAAGAGGGAGCTGACCCCGGTTTACATGGGATCCGCTTATAAAAACAAAGCGATACAACCCCTGCTTGACGGGGTGACCTATCTGCTTCCCGCCCCGTCGGAAGTGGAGAATGTCGCTCTGGACATGAATCAAAATGAAGAGCCGGTCGTTCTGACCGGCGATCCGGAAAAACCGATCATCGCGCTGGCGTTCAAGCTGGAAGACGGTCAGTACGGACAGTTGACCTACATCCGCGTTTATGAAGGGACCATCGAAAAAGGCGCGACCATCGTGAATGTTCGCAACGGCAAGAAGGTCAAGGTCGGCCGCGTCGTTCGAATGCACGCCGATCAGATGGAAGACGTTGATTCTTTGCGCGCCGGTTACATCGGCGCCCTCTTCGGGATCGAATGCTCGTCGGGAGACACGTTTGTGTCGCCGGGGATCAATATGACCATGACCTCGATGTACGTGCCCAAACCGGTCATTTCGCTGGCAATCGTGCCGAAAGACAACAAGGCGCAAATGGCCATGTCCAAAGCCCTGAACCGCTTTTCCAAGGAGGATCCTACGTTCAAGACCCATGTGGATCCGGAAACCAACGAAACCATCATCGAAGGAATGGGCGAGCTCCATCTGGACATCTATGTCGAGAGGATGAAGCGTGAATACAACGCGGAAGTTACCACGGGCAATCCCCGCGTAGCTTATCGTGAAACCATCACGCAGCGGGCCGATTTCAACTACACGCATAAAAAGCAGACCGGCGGCTCCGGACAGTTCGGACGCATTGCCGGCTATATCGAACCGATCAGCGACGCGGAATTTGTTTTTGAAAACAAGATCTTCGGCGGCGCCATTCCCACGCAGTATATTCCCGCGTGCGAAAAGGGCTTCCGGCAGAGTATGGCCAAAGGACCGAAGCTGGAGTTTCCGATTACCGGCGTGAAAGTCGTGATCGATGACGGCTCGTCGCACCCCGTGGATTCATCGGACATGGCGTTTCAGGCGGCCGCACGCGGCGCCTTTCGTGACGCCTATTTGCGCGCCAAACCCGTCGTTCACGAGCCGATCATGAAAGTCGTCGTCGAATCGCCCACGGAATTTCAGGGGTCGGTGATGGGGCTCCTCAATCAGCGACGCGGTATGATTATCGGTTCGCAGGACGAAGGCGTCATGTGCGTCATTGAATCTCAGGTACCGCTGGGGGAAATGTTCGGTTTTTCAACCGTCCTTCGATCCGCGACGCAGGGCAAGGCGCAGTTTACCATGGAGTTTGCCCTTTATCGCCAGGTGCCGCAGTCGATTGCGGAGAAAATAGCCCTGGAAGCGGCCAGGAACAAGAAAACGGCGGCGTGAAGAAAAGGCCGAAGACTGAAGGCTATAAAAAGGCTGAAGACCGAAGGCTGAAGGACGAATAAAGGCTGTGAAGTAAGAGCGATGGCAGTAGAAAGAGCGGTCAGATGGAAAGACAATGTCGTTCATTTAACGTATGAGGAACGGATGATGATCAGGAAAGAAATCATAGAACGCAATCCGCTGTTGAACCTGGGATTCGACAGGGAATATATCCTGTCCGACGGCGGATTGGGCGCGGTTCTGGCCCACGCCGGCGTCGGCAAAACGGCGCTGCTCGTGCAGACGGCGCTGCACGCCATGATGCATGAACAGCCCGTGCTGCATGTCAGCCTGAACGACGCGGTCAGCAAGGTGGACCTGTGGTACCGCGAATTGTTCAACGACATGGCCTCAAAATATGATTCCGCGGAAATTACGCAATACTGGGAGAACATGCTCCATTACCGGTTTATCATGACGTTCCGGGTGGAAGGATTCAGCGTTCCAAAGCTGGAGGAGCGTCTGGCCGATCTGATGCAGCAGAATATTTTCAAGCCGCACACCGTTATTCTGGACGGTCTGAAATTTGATGAATCCGGGCGGGGGCTGCTGGTGGAATTAAAGGAAATGGCCGGAAAATACGCCATGCGCATCTGGTGCACCGTTCACACGCATCGTCATGAACCGCCCAAGGAAGACGGATTGCCTCTTTCTTTCCTTCATGTGGCGGATCTTTTTGATGTGCTGGTGCAGTTGTCTTCCCGGGGGCCCGAAGTGTATATCAAAGCCCTCAAGGGCCAGTCGCCCGATTCCCGGCAGGATGCCCTGCTGCTCGATCCGGCGACCATGCTGATCAAATCATAAACAATGGAGGCAGTCCGGCGGACCGCCTCCATTGTTTTTTCTTCCGGTTCTTTGTTTTGTCAAAACCGAGAACTTCCGTTTATTCTTTGTACAGACTGTTGAGCAGATCCCCGTATTTGTCCAGAACCGCCTGGCGCTTGAGCTTCATGGTCTGCGTGAGCATGCCGCTTTCCAGCGTGAAATCCTCCAGGATAAAGGCGAATTTCTGGGGAATTTCATAAGATCCGATCGTTTTTCTCAAATGATTCTGCACCTCGGCGGTCAGCAATTCCTTGAAATTGCGGCCGGCGGGATTGCCGGGATCGAACAGGCTCTCCGGCTTCACGGACAGATTCAGCTTCTCGGCCATCTGCCCCAGAAGCTTCATATCGGGAACAATCAGACCCACGTTGTATTCCTGACCCGCCCCGTAAATCATGGCGTTCAGGATCCAGGGCAGGACCTTCATTTCCAGTTCGACGGCGTCCGGGTGGATGTATTTGCCGTTGGCCAGCTTGTATTCTTCCTTGAAGCGGCCCGTGATGAACAGAAATCCGTCATCGTCGAGGCGCCCCCGGTCTCCGGTGCGCACGCCGCGCATCCCGTTCATTTCCACGATCACTTCTTTTGTCTTTTCCGGTTTGTTGTGGTAGCCGATCATGCACTGGGGGCCGAAGCAGATGATTTCACCGTCGTCGCTGTTGTCTCCCGTCCGCGACCGGTCGATTACCACCTTGGTTTTGTTGATCGGCTTTCCGACTGACCCCAGGCGGTTGCCCATCAGGGGGGAGTTGATGGTAATGGCCGGAGACGTTTCGCTGAGCCCGTAAGCGTCATAAGTCGGGATTCCCACGTCGATGAAAAATTTCGCGATTTCCACGTTCATGGGGGCGCTGCCGGTTACGGCGTTGACGAGGCGTCCGCCGAACCGCTCCCGGATCTTATTCAAAACGATCTTATCCAGAAGTTTGAATTTCAACCCGGCCTTGCCCGTTTCCCGCTTTTGCTTTGCCGCGTCCAGCGCCATTTCAAAGAGCTTCAGCTTCAGCCCGCCTTCCTCCCTCATTTTGGCCCAGACGCCGTTATAGACTTTGTTGAACACCCGGGGCACCGTGGTCATGAAGGACGGCTGAATCTTGGGCAGATCATCGATCAGGGTTTCAACCGATCCCATGATGCCGATGGAGCCGCCGCGCAGCATAAACGCGTGCAGGTCCGCCGTAATGCCGAAAGAGTGCGCCCAGGGAAGCATGGAAATGCATCGACCCTCTTCGGTCAGGTTTAAAAACCAGGCGAGCGCGCCCTTGACGTTTTCCGCCAGATTGCCGTGGGAAAGAAGCACTCCCTTGGGCTCGCCGGTGGTTCCCGAAGTGTAGATCAGGACGGCAACATCGGAGTATTTGGGCTTCTGCGACGGGACGGGTTTTTCGGCGCCTTTTTTCTCCAGGGCGGCCATCGTCTTGTCCCCCGTGCCTTCAATCAAATAGATATGCTGGAGTGTTGGAATTTCCGCGGGGAAATATTTCACCTTCTCCAGAATTTCGGGCTTGGAAACGAGAAGGACCTTGACAGCGGCGTCCTTGATAATATATTTCCACATCGTCACCAGTTCTTTTTCGTACATCGGCACGAAGGCGGCGCGCAATCCCTGCGTGGCCATTTCTCCGATCACCCATTCCTTGCGATTGTTCGCAATGATTCCGACCGTATCCCCGGCCTGAACCCCTAGCGAAGCAAGACCACCCCGCAAATTGTCGACGCGGGCGGCGATTTGCGCGTAGGTTACCCACTGATACACCCCGGAAGAATCTTTTTCTCCAATAAACAGATTGTTGGCGTATTTGGAAACGCTGTTTTCAAAAATCTCCACCAGATTGTCCGGGGACTCATACGTGTTTTGATACTCGCCATATTCAAAAATCGCCATGCCCTTACCCGCTCCTTTCGAAATTTGATTAATCGTTGCTGAAAATTGACGCCCTCGTAAAAAGGAATTCAAACCGTCACTCCGGCGAACCCCGTATCGCAGTACGGGCAGGCGCCGGGGTCCATAACTCATTGTAATTACCGGATACCGGCCTTCGCTAGAGGTATGACGAAAAGAGCGCGAAAAAGACTTTTTACGAGGTCGTCATGTTTCGTTAGTCAATGAATTGAGAGCTTTGAACAATGTCATTTCGAGGAGCGTGAGCGACGAGAAATCTTAAGGATGGCCGTTTGTTCAAGATTTCTCCCTTCGGTCGAAATGACAAAAATGGCCGTTATTCAAAGCTCTCGAATTAAGCTGGACGCTTCTCTATCTAACGACGTTTGACGGCATCTTGTTGCATTCAAAATTGAAGCCCGGAAAGAGCGCTGAGGTGGTGAGAGAGCGAAGGAGCGGCCGGATAACCGTCTTTCCGATGGTCCTCTATAAGGGAAAAAACCAGCGGCAAGTCAGGAGGTATTTTATTTTTTGTTCCGGATGCCCAGCGATTCGCAGAGGATCTCCGACGGATCGAACGCGTTCATCCCCGAAAGGCCGGAAAGCTGCATACGGCACGATCCGCAATCGGCGACAATCGCCTTTGCCCCGGTTTTGCGGATCAGTGATACGGCCCGCGCGCCCAGTTCGCAAGCCGTGGCTTCATTGGTTGTCTTGAAGCCGTAGCTGCCGGAGAGTCCGCAGCAGGCGTCATCGAGAATCGCTACATCCAACCCCGGAATCCGCTTCATCAGCTCGGCGGCCGGGTAGCCGATTTTCAATGCGCGCAGGTGGCAGGGAATGTGATAGGCCAGCGAGCGGTTAACTTCCCGGAAGACGGGAGAGATCTCGCGCTCCGCGATCAGCTTGAGCAGGTATTCATGCAGGTCGTAGCTGTTTTCCGCGATTTTTTTTGCTTCGGGAATTTCCAGAATCCCCATGTAATCCTGCAACAGACACAAACCGCAGGAGGTGCAGGTATAGACGATGTCGTATCCCGCGTCGATATAGTTGGAAAGAGAAGCGACGTTTTTTCGCGCAAAGGTCCGCGCCAGCGCCAGGTTGCCGTTTCCCAGCGCGGGAAGCCCGCAACACACCTGGGGAGGCAGGACGACATTGATGTCAAAGGACTGAAGCATCCGCATGATCTTTCTTCCGATGTCGGGCCGGTAGAAGTTGATAAAGCAGCCGTAAAAGAAAGCGATCTTCCGGTTTCCGCGGCTGCGGATTTTCTTTTCTCCGCGCAGGGTTTTGAAGCTGAATTTGGGGAAGGGGATGTACGTCGCGATGCCCATTTGTCCGAGGATTTTTTTGCCGATTTTGGCGGCGGCTATCCGGTTGGCCAGCGGCGCCGTCATTGATCCGAGGGCCGAGAGATAGTAGTTGTTGGCAAAAAGCAGATGCGCCGGCGTGTGGGGGTGTTCCAGGCCGTACCGCTGCTGCACCCGGAGAATGATTTGCGCCGGCTCCACGCCGCAGGGACAGGCCATTTCGCAGCGTTTGCACTGGCTGCACAGAAGCACCCAGTCGTCGATGGATTTTTCGCGGTCGCTGCGGAAGCGCTGGGCGTCGGGCCCCGCCTGCTTTGGGCCGGGAAATTCCGGCTGGACCCGGAACACGGGGCAGCTTTCCACGCAAATCGTGCAGCGGATGCAATGCTCGAACGTCATCGCAGTCTCTCCAGGCAGGACCGGGCCGCGGCCCGTCCCGTGGCGATCGCAAAGCCGTGTCCGCAGCCGTTTTTCAGCGCCTCTGAATGGGCGAGAATCGAACCGCAGACGAAAACATTGTTCCAGGGAGAGCCTTGCGGGCAAAACGCGTCATCCACGACAATGCCCGCCTGGCCGATGCCGTGGCTGACGGAAAAATAATCCTGGTCAAACCAGTCATCCCGGTTTTCCGGCGCAAAAACGGGCAGGTCAAAAACCTTTTCCACGATCCGGTCCCGCTTTGCCCAGAGCCCTCCGCCGACAAAGGATCCGGTGGCCAGAATAAAAGCCCGGGCATTGAGGCTGTTGGGCCTGCCCTGCGCCCCGGTCGAAACCGCTTCGATCTGGCGGTCCGATTTTTCGACACCGACGACCGGCCAGTTCCAGTAGATCACGCCTCCACGGCGCCGCAGATGGTCCTTCATGCCATTAAACAGCCTTCTTCCGGGCATGGACGGCGGAAGGGTGGGGATTTCAAAGACAGGGCGCTCCAGCCGGGATTCGATTTGCTTCAACAGGAAGGACGCCGACTCCAGGCCCAGCACCGCGGGGAAAGCGATCTTGTCTTCGCGGATGTTCTGCCGCTCCAGCCACAGCAGAAAGGTTTCCCGAAAGGCGCTGTCCTCAAAATGGGCGGCGATGCCCATGGTGGTGGAAACCCCGGCGTCATAAGCGGAAAAGGAGGCGTTCGAAAAGCGGGAAAGGAGATAGCCGGGATAAAAATCCTTGAGGCCCGTGAAGGTGATGAGATGAATCCTTTCGTTGTCACTTTGCGGGGAGGCCTGCATCGTCGCGGGGACCAGGCAGGTGGTTTTGAACGCGCCGATGGCCGAAAGAATGCGGCGGTTTTTTTCCAACGTTCCCTCATAAGGCATGTCCATGTCCGCCATCATCTGCCGGAAGTCTTCGATGGACTGCCGCAACATTGCCTCGGGAACCAGATGGAAGGGATGCTCATCGGGCAGACCGGCGATTCCCGAAAGCGGTTGGTCGTCGCGGGAGCAGACATCGATGCAGCCGGTGGACAGGCAGGCGGTCGGTTCACCGGCGGTGACCAGCGCCACGCTTACGCCCTGTTGAGCGAGCCAGGCGGCCGCGGTCAGACCCGCCGCGCCCGCGCCGATGACAATGACATCGTATTCAATGACGCTCACGGGTTTTCTCCATGGCCAGAATGCCCAGATAAATATATTCGACCAGCTGCTCCTCCCGCAGCTGATCTCCCCACAGAGCGTAGCGGATTCCGCGAAAACGCCTTTGTAGAAATTCCCGAAGCGACTGCACGGACTGTTGGGCCGTCAGAATTTCCATGTCATGCATGACGCCCAGCGCGCGAAAGGTGCAGAAGCCTCCCTGGCAGGGGCCCATGCCCAGGCGCGTCCGGTGTGAAATGTCTCCCACATGGCGGGTGCCGGTTTCCCGGATAATATTTTCCACGCGGCCGCGGCTTACCAGTTCACATTCGCACAGGATGTTTTTCATGTCCGCCAGTCGGCGGGACAGGGGATACCCGCTGAGCTCCTCCTGGCCGTCCAGCGGCTGGTCGGCCGTTTCGCAGTCGTGCTTCAGATTAAAGGCGTTCATGATGGTATCGACCATTTTTTCCGCCATCAGCCGGAAGGTGGTGAGTTTGCCGCCGACGATGCTGTACATACCGTTTTGATGGTCGATAATCTGAAAGCCGCGCGAGATTTCCCGGCTGTCCATCTTTTGCGATTTGAGCAGGGGACGGACGCCTGAAAACGCCCGGATAATGCGCGCCTTATGAAAATGAGGAATCATCCGGCCGGCCTCGCCGATGATGGCGTCCACCTCCGCGGACTGGGTCGAGAGTGCATCCGGGTCTTCCACAGAAAGCGACGTGGTGCCGGCGAGACACACGGCTTCGTTGGGAACAATGATGTCGCCGTCCGAGGAAGGCCGCAGGCGATTGATGACCATGTCGGTCAGGCGGTGATTGGTGATGACCAGGCTGCCTTTGGAGAGCGTCAGCGGCACTTCGCAGCCGGCCAGCCGGGCCACGAGATCGGCCCACGCGCCCGAGGCATTGACCAGAATGTTGCCGTGGATTTCTTTTACTTCGCCCGTGGCCGCGTCGGTGGCTTTGACGCCGATGCAACGGCCGTGGGATTGGACGATTTCCGTGACCCGGTGGCGGATGAAAATCAAGCCCCCTTTCATCTGCGAGGTTTTCATGTTGAGCAGGCACAGGCGGAAAGGATCGATCGAGCAGTCGGGAACCCGGATGGCTTCCTCGATGTCCGGATTCAAATTGGGCACGAGTTCCAGCGCTTTGGTGGAAGAAAGAATTTCGGTGGGGATGCCGATGTCGTCGCAGCTTCGCAAAAATCTTTCCCGGAAGAGTTTGGAATCGCCGGGCAGCCTCACGAATAATCCGCCGGTGCGCTCCACGCATTTTTCGCCGATGCGCCGCAGAATCAGATTTTCATCGTAGCATTCTTTGGCCGCGATGGGATCCGACACCGCGTACCGGCCGCCGCTGTGCAAGAGCCCGTGGCAGGCGCCGGTGGCTCCCGCCGCGAAATCGCCTTTCTCAATCAGGCAGTGAGGGATGCCGCGGAGCGCCAGGTCCCGGGCAATGCCGCAGCCCGTGGCGCCTCCGCCGATAATGATGACATCCGTCTTGATCATCTAAAATAAAATCTTCCTTTTAGCCTTCAGCCTTCAGCCTTTCCTTACTCCTCTTCCCATCCTCTGGCGCGTTCCACCGCTCTTTTCCAGCGGTCATAAAGCGTTTGCCTCTGCTTTGCGTCCATGGCGGGTTCAAATCTCCGGTTCACTTTCCGTTTCTCTGAAATCGTGGCCTGGTCATTCCAGAATCCCGTGGCCAGACCCGCCAGATAGGCGGCGCCAAGGGCCGTGGTTTCAATGATTTCCGGACGCTCCACCGGGACGTCAAGAATGTCCGACTGGAACTGCATGAGGAAGTTATTGGCGCAGGCGCCGCCGTCCACGCGAAGTTCGCACAAATCAATACCGCATTCGCTGCGCATCAGCTCCAGAACGTCGCGCGTCTGGTAGGCGATGGATTCCAGCGTGGCGCGGATAATATGGTTGCGGTTGGCTCCGCGCGTGAGTCCGACAATGGCGCCGCGGGCGTACATGTCCCAGTAGGGCGCGCCCAGTCCCACAAAGGCGGGCACCAGATAAACCCCATGCGTGTCGGGAACTTGAGTGGCAAAATATTCGCTGTCCCTGGCATCGTAAATGACGCGCAGGCTGTCGCGCAGCCACTGAATCGCCGCGCCGGCCACAAAGATACTGCCTTCCAGGGCGTATTCCACTTTGCCGCCCACTCCCCAGGCAATGGTTGTCAACAACCCCTTTTCCGAAAGGGCCGGCTTTTCTCCCGTATTCATCAACATGAAACAGCCGGTGCCGTAAGTGTTCTTGACCATGCCGGGCGTGAAGCAGGCCTGGCCGAACAGCGCCGCCTGCTGATCGCCCGCGTCTCCGGCGATGGGGATTTCGCCGCCCAGAACGCGCGCATCGGTGACGCCGTACACGGCGGAAGAGGGCTTGACCTCCGGCAGCATGGAGGCGGGAATATCCAGCTTCTCGAGAAGCATCGAATCCCATTTCAGTTCCCGGATATTGTACAGCATCGTGCGGGAAGCGTTGCTGTAATCCGTGACATGGACTTTTCCGCGGGTGAGGTTCCAGATCAGCCAGGTATCGACATTGCCGAAGAGCAGTTCGCCTTTCCGCGCCCTGTCGCGGGCGCCTTCGACATGATCGAGAATCCATTTAAGCTTTGTTCCCGAGAAGTACGCGTCCGCCACCAGCCCCGTGTTTTCCCGGATGGTTTCTTCGAGACCGGCGGCCTTCAGCTCGTCGCAGATAGACGCGGTCCTGCGGCACTGCCAGACGATGGCATTATAGACGGGCCTGCCGGTGGCTTTATCCCAGACGATGGTGGTTTCGCGCTGATTGGTGATGCCGATCGCCGCGATCTCTTCGGGGGAGATGCCGGTGGCGGCCATCACTTCGCTGGCCGCGCCGCGTTGCGAGCCCCAGATTTCCATCGGGTCATGTTCCACCCAGCCGGCCTGGGGATAAATTTGTGAAAATTCGTTTTGAGCGATTTTTACCACGACGCCATCCCGGTCGTAAATCACCGCCCGCGAACTGGTCGTGCCCTGGTCAAGCGCCAAAATGTAGGATTTCTTCATCGGCCACTCCTGAACACATGAATCAATATTTTCGGGCACTATGACATAATACAAATGTTTTTGCCAAAGAAAAAAGGCGGCAGGCAGCGCAGCGGCGCCTTTCGGGGAGCCTACCGCTTCATAAAAACATTTGACAGAAGAAGCCCGGCGGGGATAGCCTGCCAAAAAACAAAGACGCAATCACCGGAAGTTCAGGACCATGACCACAACCATCTTTTACTATACCGGCACAGGCAACTCCCTGTGGACCGCCCGCAGACTGGCTTCCGCTCTGGGAGAGACACAATGCGTCTCCCTGAAGCGGTGCACGGAGGAGAAGATTGTCTGTGGCGCCGAGCGGATCGGCCTTGTTTTCCCGGTGCATATCTGGGGCGTGCCGCCGCCCGTCGTCGAGTTTGTCGGGCGCCTCAACGTTGATCCGGCTCAATACCTGTTTGCGCTGGCCGTCAACGCCGGCCAGCCCGCCGCCACGCTGATCCAGTTGCAGAGCATTTTACGGGAGAAACAGCTTTGTCTCTCATCCGGTTTTTCCATTGATTTGCCCAGCAACTATATTCCCTGGGGCGGGGCCCCGGCGCCCGGCAAGCAGCAAAAGAAATTTGACGCGGTGCTCGCTAAATTGAACCGGATCGCGGCGGTGGTCCGGGGCAGGGATGAGCGGCCGCCGGAGAAGGGGCCCTTCTGGCAGAATTGGATGTTGTCTGCGCTTTACCGGATTTCCCTGCCGCATGTCGCCGGGATGGATAAACCTTTCTTTGCCGATGAAAAATGCAGCGCCTGCGGGATTTGTGAAAAAATCTGTCCGGCGCGTAATATTGAAATGGCTGAAGAGAAACCGGTCTGGAAGCACCGCTGTGAACAATGCTTTGCCTGCATCCAGTGGTGCCCGGAGGAGGCGATCCAGTACGGCAAAGGCACGAAGAATAAAAAGCGCTACCGTCATCCGGAAATTTCACTGAAAGACATGCTGGCTTCCGTCTCCCCCGAGAGGTAATTCAAAAACATGTCAAATTCTCTTTATATAAAAAAGCCTTATGACGGAGCTATATTATTTTGATGGACTTTTTTTCAAAATCTTTCATCGGATAATGTTTGACATTGCCCGTGATGAGAGTGGCCTTGTGGATCGCGCATGTGGCGGCAATCAGGCAGTCGTCCAGTTCCAATTGATGACTTTTAATGGTGCGACGGTAATATCCCGCCAGAGCTGCAATATTTTTGTCCACGTCAATCACCAGAAGGCTGTCCAGTAATTTTTCAGTTGGCTCTCGCTCTGTTTCCTTCATGCCGGCATATATCTCGCCGACGGTGATGGCAGAACAACATAATAATGAATTCCGGGCGGCCTCGCTGAGCGCCTTGCGGGCATCTCCGTAGCCTCGCAGATGAAGGATCAGGATGTCCGTGTCAACGACGATTTGCCGCATCGGCCCTCTTTCCCCGCGTCGATTTTCTCAATGTACGCACAAAATCATTTATTCCCTTTGCCAATTCAGGGTGTTCCTGGTTTTTCCATATGCCGAAGGTCTCATCAATGGCTGTCTGCTGCCGCAGACTCTGGAGTTCGCGCTTCAGAGCCTGGCTGACGAACTTGCTTAATTCGCTTTTTCCGACAGTCGTCCGCAGTTCGTTCAGCAGGTCTTCAGGAATCTGAAAATTGGCCTGCTTCAATGCAGTATTCATGAGCTTTGCCTCCATATTCTATAGCTCTTTGTAAATATTTTTATAAATATAACGATAAAAGTCAACAGTGAAATATTACTGTAGCTCGCAGATCGTTGTCGATCAGGTTGGCGATGTTGGCTGGCTCTTCCGGTTGCGGAGCATTTCCCAGATCATCAGAATAGCGCCGACGGTGATGGCGGAGTCCGCCACATTGAAG
>Ga0208822_1000532_pt1 | contig 29297 bp, 30 predicted proteins | sample AD_STIC08_MetaG_FD_184435 | JGI IMG/M metagenome (GOLD analysis project Ga0208822, IMG submission 184435) | Active sludge microbial communities of municipal wastewater-treating anaerobic digesters from USA - AD_STIC08_MetaG (SPAdes) (version 2) | ecosystem: Engineered > Bioreactor > Anaerobic >...
CGTTGTGAACCCGGTTTTGGCCTTTCCAGCCGTTCCGGGTCTGAACCACGGCGATAAATACCTTCTGCCCCGGGGCGGGTCGGCCAAACCGGGCGGCGTAGAGGTCCGTGATGTCGCTTTGCCCGTTTTGGCTTGGGCCCAACAGGCCCAGGTAATAGGCACGGCGGGGCTTCATCCGGCCCGCGCTGCAGGGTGGCTGCCCAAAGACCATTATGTCTTCGTGGGCGGCCCCGACGTTCAGCCGCAGCCGAACTCCGTCTTCCGCGTCATTGACGATCTCCAGCCCGGTGACGGGATTGGGGCCGAAGACCACCGGGGCGGGCGGTTCCTCCACCGGCGCCAGACCCAGCCCCCGCAGGGTGCTGTTGATCTGGACGCAAAACTGTTGCCCACTTAAGTGCGAATACTGCCCCATCCAGGGCCGGCTGGGAACGTGCAGCGCCGCGGCGTTCCACCGCTCGCGCTGCGCTTCGCTGAGCTTGAGCCCCCACTCCCGCGAGGAGATCCCAAAATACGACCGTGCGGCCGCCTTGCGCTCCGAGGGTCGGTCCCGGGGAACGGTGCGCCGCCGGACGCACACGCCGAAGGGGGACTGGTAGTAGGTTTCCGCGCCCAGACTGCCCGTGCGCGGAGATGTGAGCATTTTCATAGTTAATTACCTTTCTGTTATCGCCCCGGAGAGCGACTCGGCTTCCCGCCACTCCTTGGACTGGAAGTTCCAGCCACCACCACCCCGAGGGTTTTGGGGAAGGCTGGCGGGCGGGAGGTCTTCGCGCAAGGGCAATTTTTCAGGATTGGTGGTGGCAGGCCGGTGCCCGGGGGTCATTCGCCCGGCGGCTGAGAAAAATAATCACGTCCCCGCCCGGGTTGCCTGCGGCCAGACGGCCGGAAATAACGAACAAAAGGTGTTGATGCCGCAGCCGGCTCTCGCTAAAATCGGCACATGCTTGGTGAGCCCCAAAACCAATTTCCCCTCCCTTGCGCAGCGCTGAGTACGCGCGGCACGCAAAAGCAATTTCCCCTCCTTATCCGATTTATGAAAAGGCAACTCCGAAAGATAAGACAACAGTTGGGTAGCGCGGCTGGATGGGGCCTCTGCTTGCTGGCGTTTTCCGCCGGCGCCGAAATCAATCTCACCTCCACGACGCTGGCGATTTCGGGCGATTGGCAGGAAACCTGGTACCTGGAAGCGGATCATCAGGAGCACCATAATGACGGGACTTTTGGCGATTCGACGCAGAGCGAACCGAGCCTGAGTCTTTCGGTCTCCTCGTCCCCTTACGGCTGGGCAGGGGCGTCGGGCATATTAAGCGCCTTTGGCTTGCGCCTGGAAGCGGACGCCGCGCCTCGAGGCCTCTCTTATGAGTGGGGGATCGGCAGTCTTGAGCCCACGACGATCAACACCTATGCGACGGTCGCCACCCGGTTTCAAGTGGAGCAGCCGGCTTTGGAAATCCAGTGGTCAGGATGGGCGGCGTTTAATTACGCAATGAATGAACAAGACATTTACCTGGAGTTGAGGGATGCCACGACGGCGACGTCACTGCTGCAGTGGCAAGCTTCCGCCGATTGGGATACGTGGGGGAGTGGAGGATTTGCCACGGTTTATCCCCTGACGGTGACGCCGGCTCATGAATATGAATTGATCCTGGCGGGCTGGATTACCGCCTGGGACGGCAAGTACGCGGTGCTGGAGGCTGACGTGATGATCCGCGAGGTTCCGGAACCGGCCAGCGGATGGCTCTTACTCCTGGGCTGGGGTCTGGCGCTGGCCGGACGGAGAGGGCGGTGAAGAATGGAGGCTGGAGAATGGAGGAGGGAAGCGGGCAAGTTGGCAGCCGCAAGTGTGTGGCTGCGGGTTAAACGAGCTCATTGGCGTTCCCCCAGAGCATGGATTTCACGAAAACCGCGCATCTTCCTGAAGGATACGGCGGGTTGATGCGCTCGTGAGCGTAAAGTTTTAAGTTGAACGGCATTTAGATGGCGGTCGGCTGTTCCATAGGTTCAGTTCAGACCCGGCAAATAGGTTTGCAGGGATGTTCCCAGAAAGCGCCCGCCGTCTCCGGCTGTCCCATAGACAGCCAACAAGCTGCGCAGTTCGAGCTTTTGCCCAGAGGCCGAACGCACCAGCGCAAAGAGCCGGGTAAAGCGGTGAGCCCACTGGCTGAGGAAGGCGCGGAAGCGCAGCCGCAGGTAGACCCGCAGCGCCGTCCATACCTGCCAGCGCTCGGCATTGGCGTTATGACCCGGGAAGTCGGCCCATTGGAGGCTCTGTTTGAGTTCCTTGAAGAAGGCCTCGATGCTCCAGCGGCAGCGATACAGATCGGCAATGATTTGGGTGCTTCATTCCCAATTGTTGGTCAGTAAGACCACCTCCCGCATCTGCCCGGCGGCCTCCGCCCAAGCCACTACGCGTCGCATCCCGTTGGGGTAAACTTGGTGGGAAAAGGCGGGGAGTATTTGCGCAAGGTCAATTTTGGAGGATTGGTGGTGGCGGATCGGGGCGGAGCGCCGCGTGCCCTCTCGTGGCGCATGAGTGCCATTTGCCCAGTAGCTGAGAAAAACCTCCACGCACCCGCTCGAGCTGCCTGCGACCAGGCGGGCGCAAATAACGGGGTGACAAAAGGCGTTGACATCGTAACCGATTCTCGCTAGACTTGCGTTATGCTTGGTGAGTCCCGGAACCAATTCTCACTCACCCGCGCGGTGCTGAGTAAGCGCGGCACGCAAAAGCAAATTTCTATCAATAGTTTAGTTAGAATCAGTATTAGTTTATGATTGAAATTTGGAACAGCCTTGTTAACCAAGTCACCGACTACGCTCCCAACCTGTTAGCCGCCTTGGCGGTGTTGGTGGGCGGCTGGATTGTCGCCCTCTTAATTTCGGCGTTACTACGCAAACTCCTGGTGCGCACCGCAATTGTTAACAAACTCACCAAATGGATCGCCGGGGCCGAGAGCAAGCCCGTCCCGATCGAGAAATGGATCGGCACCTTGGTCTTCTGGCTGATTATGCTGGTGGTATTGGTGGCCTTTTTTCAGATCCTCAAGTTAACCGCCGTCACTGAACCGTTGCAGAGATTGGTGGATAATTTCACTCAATATCTACCGCATCTGGCGGCGGGATTGGCGTTAGCGTTGCTTGCCTGGTTGGTAGCGGTGTTGGTGCGGCGGGTGCTTTCCGACGGGTTGAAGGCGACGGAATTTGACCAGCGGCTGGGGCGCATTGCCGCGTCAGATCAACGCCCTGATCAATCCGTGAGCAAGCCTATTGCTGACACGGTATACTGGGCGGTATTGGTGGCCTTCCTGCCGGCGATTTTAGGTGCTTTACGAATGAACGCGTTGCTGGAACCGGTCAACGCCATGCTCAACAAGTTTTTCGCTTTTGTGCCAAACTTGGCGGGCGCATTGGTAATCCTGTTGGTGGGTTGGTTCGTGGCGCGGCTGGTGCAGAGACTCGCGGCCAGTTTGTTGGCCAGCGCCGGAGCGGACCGTTTGGCCGAAAAGTGGGGCTTCGCCAAGGCGCTCGGAACGCGACGTTTTTCCGAAGTCATTGGCCTGGTCTTGCAGATTGTCATTTTGGTGCCGGTATTGATTGCGGCTTTGGATCAGTTGCACATGGAAGCCGTTACCCGTCCGGCCAGCGACATGTTGCAGGCGATGCTGATTAAAGTGCCGCAGATCGTGGCGGCCAGTTTGATCTTGTTGGTTGCGTGGTTTATTGGCCGGGTGTTGGCGGGTCTGGTTGAGAACCTTTTGGGTGGTTTGGGATTCAATCAAATCCTCGTTAAACTCGGCCTTTCCAAAAAAGCGCAAGACGGTCGGGCTGCTCCCGCCGCCATCGTGGGCGCGTTACTGATTATTGGGATCATGCTTTTGGCGGCGATTGCGGCAGCGGAAACGTTGGGCTACACGCGAATTGCCGGAGTGGTGGAGAATTTTCTGGAGTTTGCCGGCAAGGTGTTGCTGGGAGTGTTGCTTTTCGGTTTGGGGCTGTTGCTGGCCAATATGGTCTTTAACGTGATCAATGCCAGCGACTCACCCCGTGCGCGAGGATTGGCCTGGACCGCGCGTATTGCCATCATCATTCTGGTCGGCGCGATGTCGTTGCGGGCGACGGGGGTAGCGGACTCAATCGTGAACCTTGCTTTTGGTGCGCTGGTCTGCGGGGCCGCGGCTGCGGGTGCGATCGCTTTTGGTTTGGGCGGGCGCGACTTCGCTTCCAGGCAATTGGCCCGATGGCAAAACCATACGAACGAAAAGCATACATAATTGAGCAACTGCGTGCGTTGCGGGTGCGGTCCGCCGTAAATTTGAGCATGCCGAGCGGATGTGGTGATGCACGGGTCTAGATTGGCGTTGAAGCGGAAGTAGTCTACGCAACCGACATGCGGTTCGCGCATCGTGCCTTCCAGTTCGGGAGGATCTGCTTGGCATGGATGTTTCACCCTTGCAGCGCTGCGATGCGGCTTTGGAAGCCGGTGGGATGCGGACAAGTGGGGGAACGCGCATCAATGCCAAAGCGCGGTTGGTACCGCAGGCGGTTGAAGAAGTGGGGGCACAAGAAAGTTTAGGATTGATTATTGCAAGGGGCCGTTCGTAAGGATGGCTTTTGGGCAGTTTATAAGCTGAGACAAGATGACTCATAATATCAGACGGGTGCTTTTCCCAATTCCTTATCTTTCGGAACTCAAAACCAAAACGATGAAAATTCGCTCACACTACCTCGGCCTGGTTCTGGTTGTTTGTTTCACCGGCCGGATTGCCGCGGCGCAGACAATAGACGAAAAATTGGAAGCGATGATGAAAGAGCAACCTACTGTTGGGCTCTCCGTCGCGGCAGTAAAAGATGGCAAGCTTATCTACACCCATTCCTTCGGGTATAAGAATCTGGAAACCAAAACACCGCTTTCAGATAACGACATTTTTCGCATAGCCTCCATCTCCAAATCATTCACTTCCGTCGGGCTGATGCAAATGATTCAGAAGAAGAAAATCAGTTTGGACGATGATGTAAGCGCCCTGGCGGGATTCAGAATCCGCAATCCCAGGTTCCCGGATAAGGTCATCACCCTGCGGATGGTGCTGTCGCACACTTCGAGCATTAACGACCGCCAGGGATATTTTGATCTGGTTGCGATAAACCCCGATAAGAATCCGGATTGGGCAAAGTGCTACAACGATTACGAACCGGGGAGTGCTTATGAATATTGCAACTATAACTACAACATTGCCGGCGCCATCCTGGAGCGTGTATCGGGAGAAAGATTTGATCACTACATTGCCGGCCACATCCTCAAGCCGTTAGGCATCTCCGGCGGATTCAATGTCAACGATCTCGACCCCTCGCGCTTTGCGTTGATTTACGATTATAACAGGGAGACGGCGAGGTTTATTCTCTCTCCGGCCGCCTATGCCCCTCGTAAAAAAGAGATTTCAGAGTATGAAATGGGTTTTACCACTCCGGTCTTTTCACCCGCGGGGGGGCTGAAAATATCAGCAGGCGATCTGGCCCAATACATGATGATGCACATGAAAAACGGGAAGCAAAACGGGAAGCGGATTATCGCAAAAAAGAACGCCAAACTGATACGGACACCGCTTTCCGCGAAAGAGCATTACGGGCTCGGACTGTTGCTGAATCCCGATCTCATCCCCGGCGTCAATATGTACGGGCATACGGGCGGGGCTTACGGGCTGACCAGCCTGATGTTCTTCGAGCCGGAGAAGAAATTCGGATTTGTGGCCATTTCCAACGGAAACGCCCCGTCCTACTCTTCCGGCAGAAAGGCCATTAAAATCATGTATGAGGAATTCATCCGCGCGCGCGCTGATTAGGCGCGGCGCGACAAACGCAAATCCCTGGCAGCAGCAGCCGGGAGGCGTGGAGCCTATTTGCGGACGGATTCGATGTGCTTGCCGCGCACCGTTTGGGCGCGGAAATCCCACAGCAGCCAGTCGTCATCGGGCACAAACCGGTCGAGTTTGCCGTCCCACTTCCTGGGCAGCCGCCGGTTGAGGCGTTCGAGGAACGGCAGCAGCGGGCGCTGGGGGGGAAACCGCCGTTCGTGGTGGTCAATCGGAATGTCCACGTTCCAGCCAAAGCGTTTGCGATAGGCCGCAAAACCAAAGCCGTCGAAGAAGTTTTCTCCGCCAACCAGCGGGAGATACCAGAGGCTGGGGATGCCGCGGGGATTTTCCTTGATGGGGATTTCCTGTTCCAGCCGCGCCAGGAGCGCCAGGCCGGCCGGGTCGTCCGCCAGGTGCGCGCGCAATTCATGCAGGGCGGGGAATTGGATTGGGGGGCTGACAAAGAGCACCGGTTTGTGCTGCATGGTGGCCAGGATGATTTCGTGCGGCGTGCCGACGCTATAGATGTTGGTCGGGCAATACGAGATGCTGAAATCGCTGGTATCCACCATCCGCAGGTCAATGTGCAGCGTCTCCCAGAATTGCCGGGCGCACCACGCGCGGGCCTGCGCGCCGCGCTTGCCGCCGGCATAAGTCCACCGCCGGCGGATGCGCTCGCCGCTCTTAAGGTCCTCCCGGCCATATTCGTGCAACCCCCGGACGTCCGGCTTGAACCAGGGATCGAAGACGGTGACCCCCATGCCCTGGAGGAACTGGCTGACCCGGTTGCGCCAGCCCGATTGCTTTTCCGCCGCGCGGGACGCCACAAAATCCATCGGCCCGGAAAGATAGACCCGCGCTCCGCGCAATAAATCGCCTTTGCCTGTTGAGGTCGGCATTGCGGACATTTAAGGGTGAGAGGCGGCGCGGCTCAAGCCTCTTCGGGCGGCGCCGGCGCCGGCGGGGCCGCTTTCCCGCAGGCTCCGGCGCTTGCGCCCGCGGGGAGATCTTTCCGCCGGCCGGGGCGCGGGCCGGGCATCGTGTTGCTGACGGGGAGGCGAAGATTTCTTGCCAAGCGCGCCGTAGTGCCCCATGTTTTCCTGACTTCCGGCCTGGCGCCGGCTTAAGCCCGGGGGGCTCGCGCATCGTAGCGCCCGGGGGTTCAACGCCATGTGCTTGCATAGAGTGATTTTTATATCGTGGTGGCTTGCGGTTCTGTTCGGGACCGGCCTGGCCGGCGCGGCGTCGTCGGCATTGGCGGCGGACGCGGCGGCCGTCTCCGCGGCGGCGGCGCCCGCGCTGGAAGAGGGGTTGTCCCCCGACGCCCCCCGGCTCGGCCCGGGCGGGGCCTCGTTTATCAACAGCTCGATGGTGGCGACGTGGGGGGTGGCGCTGATGCTTATCCTGCTGGTGCGGCGGGCCACGCGCCGCATGCAACTCGCCCCGGAGGGGGCGCAGAACTTCTGGGAATGGCTGGTGGAAATGCTGCATGATTTTCTGGAGGGCATTATTGGCGGCAAGCTGGTGAAGAAGACGTTTTGGTTCTTTGCCACGCTGTTTATCTTCATCCTGTTCACGAACTGGTTTGGCCTCCTGCCGGGGGTGGGCAGCATTGGCTGGGGGACGCAGACGCCGGAGGGGTTTCACGTCGAGCGCCCGCTGCTGCGCGGCGGCAATGCCGATTTGAATATGACCTTCGCGATGGCGATGATTTTCTTTGTCTGCTGGATTGTCTGGGCGGTGCAGGCGGTGGGGGTCAAAGGGGTGTTTCTTGATTTGTTTGGCCCCAAGGGCGATACCGCGGGGGCCTTGAAGTATTTGATGATCGTGGTGTTTTTCCTGGTCGGATTTCTGGAAGTGCTGTCCATCCTGTTCCGGCCCATCTCGCTGAGTTTTCGTCTCTACGGCAACATTTTTGCCGGGGAGAACATGCTCGAGGCGATGGGCAAGCTGGTGCCGGGCCTGGGCTGGCTGCTGCCCGTGCCGTTCTATTTTATGGAACTGCTGGTGGGGATCGTGCAGGCCCTGGTGTTCATGCTGCTGACGGCCGTGTTCACGATGCTGATTTGCGTGCATGAGGAAAGCCCGGGAGGAACCGGGCACTGAGAGACCATTTCGGCGGCCGGACCGTGTTCACTCGCGGGGGCCGCGGAACAACAGAAAGGTAAAGCGAACTATGTTAACTCCAATGTTGGCAGAGGGACTGGCGGGGAATCTGCACGTCGGCCTGGCGGCGCTCGGCGCGGCCATCGGCGTGGGATTCATCGGCATGAAGGCCTCCGAAGCGGTGGGACGCAATCCCGGCGCGGCGACCAAAATTCTGGTGCAGGCGATCCTGGCGATTGCCTTTGTGGAAGCCATCGTGTTCTACGCCATCATCTTTGTGAAGTAAGCTCCGGCCGCGGAGCCCGCGCGGCTCCGCGTCCGGCCTTTGCCGTGTTTGATTATGCAGCCGTCTTTTCTCTTTGCCAGCATCGGCAGCGACCTGGGCCAGATGGCGCGGGACACCGCCACGCGGTTTGGCGTGGATCTGCCGCATTTTCTCGCGCAGTGCCTTTGCTTCGCCATTGTGGCTTTTGTGCTCCAGCGCTACGCCTACAAGCCCATCCTGACCGTGCTGGAAGAACGCAAACGCCGCATCAAGGAAAGCCTTGACCAGGCCGAGAAGATCAAGCAGGAGCTGGCCCACACGCAGACCCGGACGCAGGAAATGCTGCTCCAGGCCGGCCAGCAGGCCGCCCAGTTGATTGAGGAAGCGCGCGCCGCCGCCGCCAAAGTGCAGGAACAGGAAACCCAGAAAGCCATCGCCGCCGCCCAGGCCATCGTGGACAAGGCCCGCCAGGCCACCCAGGCCGAGCGCGAGCGCATGTTGCTCGAACTGCGCCGTGAAGTTGGCCGCCTGGTGGTCGCCACCACGGCCAGGGTGGCCGGCAAAGTCCTGACCGCGGAAGACCAGAGCCGCCTGGTCGAGGAAACCAACCGCGAACTGGCGGCCTGATGCCGCCGCCGCCCCGCGTTTAGCCCGTGAAAATCTCCAAACAAGCCCGCCGCGACGCCCGGGAACTGTTCCGCGCCTGCTGCCCGGACGGGTTGCTGGACGAGGCCCGGGTGCGCCAGGCCCTGCGGCAGGTGCTCGCCACCCGCCCCCGGGGCTACCTGGCCATCCTGTCCCATTTCCGCCGCCTGGTGAAGCTGGACCTCGACCGCCGGACCGCCCGCATCGAAAGCGCGACGCCGCTGAGCGCCGCGCAACAGGCGGCCCTCCAGGCCCGCCTGACGAGCCGCTACGGCCCGGGGCTGATCTTCACCTGCCATCCGAACCCCGGGCTGATCGGCGGCGTGCGGGTGCAGGTGGGCAGCGACGTCTTTGACGGCAGCATCCAGGCCCGGCTGGCCGAGTTGGAAGACGCCTTTTAATTCCCTTTGTAATTCGACCACACAGTTATGAGTGCAATTTTGCAGGAAATTGAAAGCCAGATCAGCGCCCTGAAAACCGCGGTGATGAAGCAGAACGTGGGCATGGTCCGTGAAATCGGCGACGGCGTGGCCAAAGTCGAGGGCCTCGCCGACGCGATGTATAATGAAATGCTGGATTTCGGCGGCGGTGTCACCGGCCTGGTCCTGAACCTGGAGGAAACCGAGGTCGGGGCCATCGTGCTGGGCGACTACACCGGCATCAAAGAAGGCCAGGAAGTGCGCACGACCGGCAAGGTGCTGCAGGTGCCGGTGGGCATGGAATTGCTGGGGCGGGTGGTCAACACCCTGGGCCAGCCGGTGGATGGCAAGGGGCCGATCGCCACGAAAATGACCTACCCGGTGGAGAAGATTGCCCCCGGCATCATCCGGCGCAAGTCGGTCAGCCAGCCGGTCCAGACGGGCATCATGGCCATAGACGCCATGATCCCCATTGGCCGCGGCCAGCGCGAGTTGATCATTGGCGACCGCTCGACGGGCAAGACCACGCTGGGCATTGATACCATCATCAGCAACGCCCGGCTCAACCAGGCCGCCCGGGAGGCCGGGAGCAAAACCTACCGCCCCCTGTATTCGATCTACGTGGCCATCGGCCAGAAGCAATCCAACGTCGCCAACGTCATCCGGGTCCTCGAAGAGGCGGGGGCCTTGCCCTACACCATCATCGTGGTCGCGTCCGCCTCGGACTCCGCCACCAACCAATACCTCGCGCCCTTTGCCGGGTGCGCGATGGGCGAATGGTTTATGGACAACGGCATGGACGCGTTGATTGTCTATGATGATTTGTCCAAGCACGCCGTGGCCTACCGGCAGGTCTCGCTCGTGCTCAAGCGCCCCTCCGGGCGCGAGGCGTATCCGGGCGACGTTTTCTACCTGCACAGCCGGTTGCTGGAGCGGGCCGCGCGCGTGGCGGAGAATCACGGCAACGGATCGCTCACGGCGCTTCCGATCATCGAAACCCAGGCGGGCGACGTTTCGGCGTATATCCCCACCAACGTCATCTCGATCACGGACGGCCAGATTTTCCTGGAAACCGACTTGTTCTACCAGGGTGTCCGCCCGGCGGTTTCGGTCGGCATCTCGGTCTCGCGCGTTGGTTCGGCGGCGCAGGTCAAAGCGATGAAGCAAGTGGCCGGACGCCTCAAGGGGGAGCTGGCTCAATTCCGGGAACTGGCGGCGTTTGCCCAGTTCGGCTCCGACCTGGACGCCAAGACCCAGGCGCAGATCGAGCGCGGCAAGCGCATCATGGAAATCTTCAAACAGCCGCCCTACCACCCGCTCCCGGTGGAGATGCAGATTGCGGTTCTGTGGGTCGCCCAGAATGGGTTTGTGGATAATGTGCCAGTCGAGAGGGTCAAGGATTTCCAGGATAAACTGATGGATTATCTCACCACCCGGCGGGCGCCCCTGCTGACCCGGATTCGGCAGGAAGAGGCGCTCAGCGATTCCTTAATCGCCGAATTGAAAGCGGCGGCCACCGAGTTCAAACAGACTTACCAGTGAACCCGCGCCTGACCTCGCAACGCCCGATGGCTGCCGCCGGTTTTCCGGTTCCTGGCCGGGAACCCGCGGAGCCTTGACCCATGCCCAGCACGCGCGACATCCGCCGCCGGATTAAATCGGTCAAAAGCACGGCCCAGATTACCAAGGCCATGCAGATGGTGGCCTCGTCGAAAATGCTCAAGGCCCAGCAGGGCGCGATTAATTTTCGCCCGTTCGCCGCCATGAGCGCCGAGTTGATGAGCCACTTGACGCAGGACACGGACGATTATCGGCATCCGTTGATGGAGACGCGCGAGGTGCGCCGGCGCGCGGTGGTTCTCATTGGCACCGACAAGGGGCTTTGCGGTGCGCTGAACGCGAACCTGTTTCGCGAGGCGGCCCGGTACGCCCCCGCCACCACCCGATTCATCGCGGTCGGCAAAAAGGCCGCGCAGTTCATCGCCCGCACCCGCCGCACGCTGGTGGCGGAGTTTTCCTGCCGGGACACGCCGACGTACGGCGAGTGCCAGGCCATCTCGAAGTTCGCCCAGGACCTGTTTCTCAAAGGCGAGGTGGACGCGGTGGACGTGCTTTACACCCGCTTCATCAGCACGCTTTCCCAACAGCCGGACCAGCGCGCCTTCCTGCCCATGGGCTCCGCCCTCAACCTCCCGGCGGAAGGAGCCGCCTCCCCGGGGCTTCGAGCGGGGGAACCCAAACGCTACCACTTTCTGTTCGAGCCGGACCCGGCGACGGTGCTGGACCGGCTGGTGCTTTACTTCCTGGATTTTCGCGTGGCACAGTTGCTGCTCGAGGCCAAAGCCAGTGAACACAGCGCCCGCATGGTGGCCATGAAAAACGCCACCGACAACGCCGACCAGCTAATCAAGCACCTGACGCTCGAATACAACAAGCTGCGCCAGGCCAACATCACGAAAGAATTGCTGGAAATCTCCAGCGCCGCCATGGCCCTCGAGTAGGCGCGCCCGTCATTCCTTACGCATCATTCCAAACGCATGAATAAAGGCAAAATCGTTCAAGTCATCGGCCCGGTGGTGGATGTCGAGTTCCCGGCTCAGCTCCCCGCCATCTACAACGCCCTGACCATCGAATACGAGCTTCCGCTCCAGGGCAAAACCCGGCTGACCCTCGAAGTCCAGCAGCACCTGGGCGATCACTGGGTGCGCACCGTCGCCATGTCCACCACGGACGGGCTTAAACGCGGCATGGAAGTATTCGATACCGGCCAGCCCATCTCCATGCCGGTGGGCGACGGCGTCATGGGGCGCGTCTTTGACGTCACCGGCAACCCGGTGGACGAGCGGGGGCCGGTGGTGGCGGAAAAACACATGCCGATTCACCGGTCGGCCCCGAGCCTGACCGACCAGTCCACCACCCCGCAAATCCTCACCACCGGCATCAAGGTAATTGATCTCATCTGCCCCTTCCTCAAGGGCGGCAAGGTCGGGGCGTTTGGCGGCGCCGGCGTGGGCAAAACGGTTGTCATCATGGAGTTGATCAACAACATCGCCAAGCTGCATGGCGGCGTGTCGGTGTTCGCCGGGGTCGGTGAGCGCACCCGCGAAGGCAACGACCTTTACCGCGAAATGTCCGAAGCCGGCGTCATCAACCAGAAGGATCTCAGCAAATCCAAGATCGCCCTGGTCTATGGGCAGATGAACGAGCCGCCAGGCGCCCGCCTGCGGGTGGGCCTGTCCGGCCTGGCCATCACGGAGTATTTCCGCGATGACAAGAACCAGGACGTGCTGCTGTTTATTGATAACATCTTCCGGTTCTCGCAGGCCGGTTCCGAGGTGTCCGCGCTGCTCGGGCGCACGCCCAGCGCTGTCGGCTACCAGCCGACGCTGGCCGCCGAAATGGGCGACCTCCAGGAGCGCATCACCTCCACCAGGAAAGGCTCCATCACCAGTTTTCAGGCGGTCTATGTGCCGGCCGACGACCTCACCGACCCCGCCCCCGCCACCACCTTCGCGCACCTGGACGCGACCATCGTGCTGGACCGCGCCATCTCCGAACTGGGCATCTACCCGGCTGTGGACCCGCTGTCCAGCACCTCCCGCGCGCTCGCGCCCGACATCGTCGGGGCGGAACATTACGAAGTCGCCCGGGGCGTTCAGAAGGTCCTCCAGCGCTACAAAGACCTCCAGGACATTATCGCCATCCTGGGCATGGACGAATTGTCGCCCGAGGACAAGCAGACCGTGTTTCGGGCGCGCAAGATTCAACGCTTCCTCAGCCAGCCCTTTTCGGTGGCGGAAGTGTTCACCGGCCGGCCCGGCAAACAGGTGCCGGTGGCGGATACGGTCAAAGGCTTCAAGGAAATCCTCGATGGCAAGCATGACGAGGTTCCCGAGGGCAATTTCTATATGAAGGGCCGCATCGAAGAGATTCGGGAAGTGGAAGGTTGAGGAGAAACCATCGCCGCGCACCGCGCCATGATTTCGGAGTTCAAACTGGAAATAACCACCCCCACCGGCCGGGTTTATTCCAAGGCCGTGGACATGGTGACGCTCCCGGGGCGGGAAGGCGAGATGGGCATCCTGCCGCAGCATGCGCCCCTGATCGCTTTGCTGGGCGATGGTGAAATCGTCGCCCGGCGGGGGGACCAGGAAGACCGTCTGCTGGTCACGGGCGGGTGCGTTGAAATTACGCCGGAACGCGTGGCCGTGATCACCGTCTTTGCGACCCCCGAAGACGCCATTGATGCTGACAAGGCCCAAGCGGCCCGCGCCCGCGCCGAGGCCCGCCTCAAGGAGAATATTTCCCCCGAAGAAGTCGCCCTGGTCCAGGCCTCGCTGACTCATTCGTTGGCCCAGCTTAAGATAAAGCGCCGCCCTCCGCAGCGTTAGCCGGCCATTGCGGCGGTCCGCACGGAGGGAAGCGGGAGTGGCTTGCGCGCTCCCGGCCCGGCGGCGGGGCCAGGGGAGAGGAACAGGGCTATGGAACCGTTGGCGAGGGCAGGGCTTCCCGCGATTCCTGGCCGGCGCGCCGGGTTGCGGCCGCCTGCGCGCCGGTTTTTCGCGATCTTTTCCCGCCAGCCATTGAGCTGTGCCAGCGGGTTCGGGGCCATTTCCCTGCACAAAAAAGGTTTATCAAAAGCCAATCCAGGAACAGCGAATTGGCCCGCCAGTGCTACTTTGTGGCAGGAATTGAGCGGGACTGCGGCGCTGGAAAAGACCGTGCCGGGCCCCTCCTCAGTCCGGTTTAGCGATATGATAGCAACGCTCTCACGCAAAAAGAAGAATCGGCTGCCCCAGGTCCTGGAGCACGCCAGCGGCGATAAGCGCTTCAAGATTCTGGAAGTGCACATCAAGAAGCATCAGTTCAAACAGGATGCGCTGATCGAGGTGCTGCATAAGGCGCAGGAACTGTTCGGCTACCTGGAAGACGACCTGCTGCTGTTCATTGCCTATCGGTTGAAGCTGCCGACCAGCCGCGTTTATGGCGTCGCCACCTTTTATCATTTCTTCACGCTCAAGCCCAAAGGCCGGCATACTTGCGTCGTCTGCATGGGCACCGCCTGCTATGTCAAAGGCGCGGACAAGGTGCTGGCGGCCGTGGAGAACAAGGCGGGGATCAAGGCCGGCGAAACCACCCCGGACGGGGAGTTATCGCTGCTGACGGCGCGCTGCATCGGCACCTGCGGCATCGCCCCGGCGGTGGTTTATGATGGCACGGTCACGCCGCGCCAGACCCCCGAGACGGCATTGGAACATGTGAAAGGATGGATCAAGCATGGACATTGAGGATCTAGTCGAGATCGCAGAGAAAGAGCGTGCGTCGCGGAAGAAGCACGTCATCCGCTGCTGCCTGGCGGCGGGCTGCATGGCGTCCGACTCGAAAGGCGTCAAGGAAGCTCTGGACAAAGCGGTCCAGGAGGCGGGGCTTCAGGACCAGGTCGAGGTGCGCGGGGTTGGCTGCATGAAGTTGTGCTGCCAGGGACCGCTGGTGCAGGTGGATACCCACGAATCGGGGGCCACAGTCCAGGTCGGCGACGATAACCAGGGGCCGCTTTATCTTAAAGTCACCCCGGAAAGCGCGCCGTCATTGATCGCCACGCTTACGGGGGGACAAACTTCCCTGCAGCGCGGCAATCCGAAGGCGCCGTTCTTCACCGAGCAAGCGCCCATCGTGCTGGCCAATAGCGGCATCGTGGACCCCGAGCGCATTGAATCCTACATAGCGGCGGAGGGCTACCAGGCGCTGCACGACGTGCTGCGTGAGATGACGCCCAAGGAAGTGGTGGACACGATGATCGCGAGCGGGCTGCGCGGCCGCGGCGGCGCGGGCTATCCCACCGGCCTTAAATGGGCCACGGTCGCCAAGACCCCCAGCCAGCAGAAGTACATTATTTGCAACGGCGACGAAGGCGACCCCGGCGCCTTCATGGATCGCAGCGTGCTGGAGAGCGACCCGCACTGCGTGCTGGAGGGCATGGCCATCGCCGCCTACGCGGTTGGCGCCAACCAGGGTTTTATCTACGTTCGCGCCGAGTATCCGCTGGCCATCAGCCGCCTCCAAACCGCCATTAAGCAGGCCAAAAAGCTTGGGCTGCTGGGCAGCGGCATCTTTGAATCGCCGTTTACGTTCAACATTGACCTGCGCATTGGCGCCGGCGCGTTCGTCTGCGGCGAGGAAACGGCGCTCATGGCCTCGGTCGAGGGGTTGCGCGGTTCGCCCCGCCCCCGCCCGCCTTTTCCGGCGGAAAGCGGTTTGTGGAGCTGGCCGACTCTGATCAACAACGTCGAGACCTTTGCGAATGTGGCCCCGATCATGCGCAAAGGCGCCGAGTGGTTTGCGAGCATCGGCACGGAAAAGTGCAAGGGCACGAAAGTGTTCGCGCTGGCGGGCAAAATCACCAACACCGGCCTGATTGAAGTGCCGATGGGCACCCCGCTGCGGAAGATCGTCGAAGTCCTGGGCGGAGGCGCGCCCGATGGCGGCAGGATCAAGGCCGTGCAGACCGGCGGTCCTTCCGGCGGCTGCATTGCGGCCGAGGAACTCGACACGCCGGTGGATTACGATTCGCTGGCCAAACTGGGTTCTATCATGGGCTCGGGCGGCATGATCGTAATGGACGAGGCCACCCAAATGGTGGATGTGGCCCGCTTCTTCATGGAATTCTGCATGGATGAATCGTGCGGGAAATGCGTCCCCTGCCGAACCGGCACGGTCCAGATGCACAGCCTTCTGAAAAAGATCCTGGCCCGCGAAGCCACCGCGCGCGACCTGCAGAAACTCGAAGAACTCTGCGATATGGTGCGCCACACCAGTTTGTGCGGCTTGGGCCAGACCGCACCCAATCCGATCTTGAGCACCCTGCGGTTCTTCCGCAATGAATACACGGCCCTGCTCAAGGATGATGTGCACAACGGCCGCAACAAGAACCACCCGGCCCCGGAACCGGCGCCCGCCCCGGCCGCCGGCCCCGCCACCGGAAGCTGATTTATGGCTGCCAAGACCTTAACGATTGATGGGAAACACGTAAGCGTGGATGAAAGCGCGACCATCCTGGACGCCGCTGTGGATGCCGGCATCTACATTCCAACGCTCTGCCACCTTGACGGGGTGTATGACGTCGGCGCCTGCCGGCTTTGCCTGGTGGAGGTCGCGGGCAGTTCCAAACTGCTGCCCGCCTGCACCACCAAGGTGAGCGAGGGCATGGAAATCCAGACCGACACCGAGCGGTTGCGCCAATACCGCCGGATAACGCTGGAGCAGCTCTTTGCCGAGCGAAATCACGTCTGCTCGGTTTGCGTGGCCAACGGCCATTGTGAACTGCAGACGCTGGCCTACCGCCAGGGCATGGATCATGTGCGCTACGATTATCGGTTCCCGCAATGGGAAGTGGACAGCACCCATTCGTTGTTTGGCCTGGACCACAATCGGTGCATCCTTTGCACCCGTTGCGTGCGCGTCTGCTGGCATATTGAGGGCGCAGGCACGCTGAATGTCTCCGGGCGCGGGGCCCAGGCGCGCATTATCACCGACCTCAACCAGCCTTGGGGCACGTCTGACACCTGCACCAAGTGCGGCAAATGCGTCATGGCCTGCCCCACCGGCGCGCTGTTCTACAAGGGGGCAACCGTGGGCGAAATGGAACGCGACCGCACGAAGCTCGAATTCATCGTCACGGCGCGGGAGAAAAAGCAGTGGATTGCGGACTAGCATGCAAGCAGACCAAACTTTAGAAACCAAGCCTCAATCCGGCCAGCCGGCGCGGCTGCGCCTGGCCACCATCTGGTTCGGGGGTTGCTCGGGCTGCCATATGTCGTTCCTGGACCTTGATGAGTTTCTGGTGGAACTGGCGGGCAAAGCCGAACTCGTTTACAGCCCGGTCATTGACGTGAAGGAATACCCCCAGAACGTGGATGTATGCCTGGCCGAGGGCGCTATTTGCAACGAGGACAACCGCGAGCTGCTTTATCAGGTTCGCCAGCGCACCCGGCTGCTCGTTGCCTTCGGCGACTGCGCCGTCACGGCCAACGTATCCGCCTTGCGCAACCAGCTCGGCCCAGGCAACGCGGAAAGCGTCCTGCAAAAGGCCTACATCGAAACGGCGACGGCCAATCCCGCCCTGCCCGGGGAACCAGGCATTGTGCCGCCGCTCCTGCCTCGGGTAATGCCGGTGCACGAAGTCGTGGCGGTGGACTATTTCCTGCCGGGCTGCCCGCCGCCGGCAGACCGCATCAAGTCCTTTCTGGTGCAGCTCCTCGAAGGCCAGGAGCCGGTGCTTACGGGCAAAGATATTAAATTTGGATGAGATTATGGCTCAACGCATCGTCATTGACCCCGTGACCCGTATCGAGGGTCACGCCAAGATCAGCATCTTTCTGGACGACGCCGGCAATGTCTCGGACGCCGAGTTCCACGTCGTCGAGTTCCGCGGCTTCGAGAAGTTTTGCGAGGGCCGCCCTTACGCGGAAATGCCCGGCATCACGGCGCGCATCTGCGGCATTTGTCCGGTCAGCCATTTGCTGGCCTCCGCCAAGGCCGGGGATGCCATCATGGCCGTTAACATTCCTCCGGCGGCGGATAAACTGCGCCGCCTCATGAACCTCGGCCAGATCATCCAGAGCCATGCGCTGAGCTTCTTTCACCTTAGTGCGCCGGACTTCCTGCTGGGCTGGGACGTGCCGCCTGCCCAGCGAAACGTCTTTGGATTGATTGCGGCTAACGCCGACCTGGCGCGGGCCGGCATCCGCCTGCGTCAGTTTGGCCAGGAGATCATCGCGGAGCTTGGCGGCCAGAAAATTCACCCGGCCTGGGCTGTGCCGGGCGGCGTGCGCAACCCTCTCACCGAGGCGGGTCGCGACCGCATTCGCGCCTGGCTGCCGGAAGCCTACGCCACCACCAAAACCGCCTTTGACCTGTTCAAGAAAACACTGGAAACCCATAAGAAGGAAGTCCAGATCTTCGGCAACTTCCCCTCGCTCTTCATGGGATTGGTCGAACCGGACGGCACCTGGGAACACCACGGCGGCAACCTCCGGTTCACCGACAGCAGTGGCAGCATCATTGCCGACCAGGTTGATCCGCAGAAGTACTACGAGTGCATCGGCGAATCAGTGCAGTCGTCCTCCTATCTCAAATCGCCGTATTACAGCCCTCTTGGCATCCCGGATGGCATGTATCGCGTCGGCCCGCTGGCCCGGCTCAACGTCGCCGAGCAAATGGGCACGCCCAAAGCTGACGCCGAACTGAAGAAGTTCAAAAAGCTGACGCGCGGTGATAATGCCGTCATCTCCTCCTTCCATTATCACTACGCGCGGCTCATTGAAATCCTTACCGCCATCGAGCGAGTGGAAGCAACCCTGGACGACGCCGACCTGCTCAGCGAAGACCTCCGCGCGGACGCCGGCATCAATAGTCTCCGTGGTGTGGGCGTCAGCGAAGCTCCGCGCGGCACCCTGTTCCACGATTATACCGTGGACCGCAACGGTCTGCTCCAGAAAATTAATCTCATTGTTGCCACTGGGCAGAATAACCTGGCCATGAACCAGACCGTTGCCCAGATCGCGCGCCACTACGTGCGCGGCCACAAAATCACCGAGCCGATGCTCAATCGCGTCGAGCACGGCATCCGCTGCTACGATCCCTGCCTGAGTTGCTCTACCCACGCTGTGGGCCAAATGCCTCTGCATCTCCAACTCATCGGGCCTGACGGCGCCGTTCTGCACGAACTCGTGCGCGGTTGACCTGGGATTGCTTTTGGCAAAACGCTTGATAGGGCCGAACCAGCCCGGCTCCTGATCCATTTGCCAGGAATAGGCTTGGGCTTTCATCGAGAGAGAGCGGGAGGCAGATGAGCAGACCTCCCTGAGCGAAGCGGCGAGAACTTCCGACTGGCTTCGGAGGCGTCCCCGGAACGGTAGGGCACCACAGCCGATGCCGTCCACGCAGATTGACCGTTTCCGCCCCGCGGGAACTTTACGGCCCCCAATCGTGTTGAATAATGGCCTTGGAAGCCCGCCCAATGTCGGAACCGCATTCTTCGATCAACCAACTGAAGCACACGGGTTTTCGGACTGGGCGTGAGTTTCTGCTGCCGAGTGTAGAACGGCTGCCGTGGTTGCGGCGGTTTATGGTGGCGTTGCCTGGAGTGTTGTGTATAGCGCCTTGAGTTGCCGGGCCACCTCCAGCCATGAGCATGGCCGGGGCGGAAGGGACAATCCTGGCGCTGCGTCGTAGAACTGGCGCAAAGCCCGGGCCGTGAGCCGTGTGGAGCCAGGCACGGGGCAGTAGGTGGCGCGCTCTCGGAAAGTGGACCTGGCCCAAGGCAGATCTGCCAGGAGTAAAGGGCATTCGCACGCCGCGGCTTCCAGCGCCGAGAGACTGAGGCTTTCGCAGGCGCTCAACAAGACGAAGCCCCGGCTTTCGCGGTAGGCGCGCGCCAGAGCGGCGCGATCAGCAATCGGCCCCTCGAACCGCAGGATCCGCGGATGCGCCCGGGCCAGCGCCGCAAACTCCCGTGCATACGCATCCGATTCGGCAAATGCCTGGCCGATAACCCACAGCGGCGTCTGGGCCTGGATCGCCGCTTGGGCCAACTCCAGCACGCGCTTGCGCTCGGTAATGATGGCGGTGCAAACAAGCCACTGTCCTCGCTGAGCCGGGGGGCTCTTCAGAAAGACGTCTTCAACGCCGTTGGGAATGATGTGAATTTTTTCCTGCGGCGCCGCGAACAGGTAGTGCAGCAAGTGTGCTTCCCAGGCCGTCAGCGCCACACTGGCATCAGCTAGCCGATGGCTTTCCCAGCGAAGGGATTGGGTCAATCGCGTCGGCGCCAGGGTGCGCAGCAGGCGCATGGTTTGGCGTTGGCCCCACAACTGCCAGGCCGGCCGCGAGCCTTGCCCGGTCAACAGCTCTCCCAGGACAACTTTGATGCCCTTGGCCCGCGCAATGCGCAGCAGATAGGCGGGCAGGCGCCCGAAGTAGTGCAGAATGTCGGCGCGCTGGGTTTCATCCCACCAGCGCACATAATCCACCTGGCATCCCAGCGCTTCGAGTGCTGCTTTGGTCTGCTTGATTTGGATGAGCATGCCGCCGTGCGCCAGCAGCGCCGGTTCCGGGTGATCAAACAGAATGGTCATGCGTTGATTGCCAGGGCTTTATTGCCACCACGCCGGACGGGAGCCTTCGTTGCCGTCCCCGGCCGCCGCTGGCACTATCATGCCGACGGACGGTTCGAGGTCAAGCCATCAACCGCGCCAGTGGTCTTGGCCCGCCCGGGAACAGCCGGGGTTAAAGCTGCTCGATTTCAGGCCAGAGCGGTTGCAAATCCGGGTCGCTGAGCGCCAGGCGTTTGATTTGCTCTTTGCCGCCGATGCCCGCCGCCCGCCGCAGCCAGAGGCGGGCGACGTCCAGTTGTTGCAACTGGCAGGCGTAACAGGAGAGATTGAAGGGGATGATGGCTTCCTGGGGGAACTTGACCGATGCCGGGAGCAGCGCTTCCCAGGCCTTTTGCAGGCCGCCGTTTGGCACCCGCCGCAGGGCGTAAGCCTGGTGCAGCCAACCCGACGAGCGCTCCGGGTCGCTTCGGAGCAGAGCCTGGGCAACCTGCAATCCCTCTTCCCATTGCTGCTGCGCCGCAAAGAGGGCCCATCGCAACTCCAGCACATCGGGATGCTCCTGCCGCGCCGGGCTGACCTGGTCCAGTTCGGCTTTGGCTTCCACGGGATTGCCCAACTCCAGCCACCCTTCGGCAGCCCGCAGATAATGATTGTCAGGCGGTTCCAGTTTCTGCATCACTGCGAATACAATTAACCGTTCTTAGCGCCTGTCAAGGGCCGCCACGGTAAAGAGGAGGCAAAAGCAGGGACGGAACCCTCTTGCCAATCGTGCCCTCAAAAATTCATTGTCCCCGCCCCTGACTTCCGGCAGGCTTCCGGGCTGGTAATTCTATGCACCAGGTAAATTTGGGAATGATCGGTGGCGGCACTGTGGGTAGCGGTGTGTTTCACGCGCTCCAACGGAATGGCGACCTTCTGGCCGCGCGCATTGGCGTGCGGGTCACGGTTCAGAAAGTCGCCGTTAAAGCCGTTGACGAGCCGCGCCCGTACCGGATTCCGCGGGCCGTCATGTGCACGGATTGGCAAAGGGTAGTGCAGGATCCACAGGTGAACCTGGTGGCAGAACTGGCCGGGGGCACGACGGTTGCCCGCACGATGATCCTCACGGCCTTGAAACTCGGGAAGCCGGTGGTGACCGCCAACAAGGCTCTGTTGTCGGCGCATGGGGAGGAATTGTTTGCGGCGGCGCGGCAATATGGCACGAACCTTTACTACGAGGCGAGCGTTTGCGGCGGCATTCCCATCATCAAGGCGCTGCGCGAGGGGTTCGTCGGCAACCGCATCACCCATCTTTACGGCATTGTCAACGGCACCTGCAACTACATCCTGACGCGCATGAAGTGCGAGGGGGCGGAGTTTGCCGACGTGCTCAAAGACGCGCAGGCGCAGGGGTATGCCGAAGCCGAGCCGTCGCTGGATGTGGATGGGTTCGACGCCCAGCATAAGATTGGCATCCTGGCATCTCTGGCGCATGGGTTTTGGGTGAACCCTCGAGATATTTACGTGGAAGGCATCCGGGCCCTGACGCGCGCGGACATTCAATTCGCCGGCCAGCTTGGCTATACCATCAAACTGCTGGGGATTATCAAACGGATCGAGGAAAGCCCGGCCCGAACACCGCGGGGGCGCATCCCGTCCGCCCGCATTCAGGTGTCGGTGTATCCGGCGCTGGTACCGAACGCGCACGTGCTGGCGAGTGTTAACCACGTTTTCAACGCCGCATTTGTCCGCGGCGATATTGTTGGTGATACCTTGTTTTACGGCCGCGGCGCGGGCAAAGATGCCACCGCCAGCGCGGTGTTGAGTGATTTAGCGGACGCGGCGCTGGATTTGAAGTTTGGCACTCCGCAGCGGGTGCCGCCGTTTGTACCGCACGAACGTGCCGGCGCGGTGGTTCCGATCGCGGAAGTGGTGACGCGCTATTTTGTCCGGCTGAATGTGGTGGACCGCCCGGGGGTGCTGGCGCAAATCTCCGCGCTTTTGGGGGCGGCCCGGATTGGCATTTCCTCCGTAATCCAGCCCGAGAGCCGCGAGGGGGCCAGCGTGCCGCTGATCCTGATGCTGCACGACGCGCCGAGCGGCGCCGTGACGGGCGCCTTGAAGAAGATTGGCCGGTTGGCGGCGGTCCGGAGCGCGCCGGTAATGATCCGGGTGGAAGACTTATGCTGATCGTTCAAAAGTATGGGGGGTCGTCGGTAGCCAATACCGATCGGATTAAGCACGTTGCATCCCGGGTGGCCCAATGCCGGGCCCGGGGCGACCGGGTCGTGGTCGTCGTTTCCGCCATGAGCGGGGTGACGGACAATTTAATCAAGCTGGCCCGGGAAATCATGCCCCTGCCCAACGAGCGTGAGATGGACATGCTGCTGGCCACGGGCGAGCAAACCACCATCGCCTTGACGGCCATTGCGCTGCACTCACTGGGCATCCCCGCCGTATCGCTCACGGGTGCGCAAGCCGGCATCGTCACCGATGGCGTGCATACCAAGGCCCGCATCCAAAATATCACCCCGCGGAAGATTCACGAACTGCTCAATCAGGGCCAGGTGGTCATTGTGGCCGGCTTCCAGGGCCAGACCCGCGAAGGCCAGGTGACGACCCTGGGGCGCGGCGGTTCGGACCTGACGGCGATTGCGCTGGCGGCGGCGATCAAAGCGGATTTATGCCAGATTTGCACCGATGTGGACGGCGTCTATACTGCCGATCCGCGCCTCGTGCCGGACGCGAAAAAGCTCGAGGAAATCTCCTATGATGAGATGCTCGAACTGGCCAGCCTTGGCGCGAAGGTCATGCAGTCGCGTTCGGTCGAGTTTGCCAAGAAGTTTGGCGTCGTCTTTGAAGTCCGCTCCAGCCTTAACGATCACCCAGGTACCATTGTGAAAGAGGAAACCAAAAATATGGAAGCCGTCGTCGTGCGCGGCGTTTCGCTCGACAAGAACCAGGCCAAAGTCACGCTGGTCGGCGTGCCAGACAAGCCCGGCGTCGCGGCGCGCATCTTCAAAGCGATCGGTGACGCGGGCGTAAACGTGGATATGATTGTGCAAAACATCAGCCACGGCAGTGGCGCGCCCGCCACGGACCTTTCGTTCACCGTGGACAAACCTGACTTGCCCCGGGCGCAAAAGACCCTCGACGCCCTCAAGCCGGACATCGGCTTTGGCCGGATTCTGGCCACGGAAAAGATCGGCAAGTTGTCCATCGTCGGCGTGGGCATGAAGAGCCATACCGGCGTCGCCGGCCGGATGTTTGACACCCTCGCCCGCGAGGGAGTCAACATTGACATGATCTCCACCAGCGAGATCAAAATTTCGGTGGTGGTGGACCTGGGCAAAGCCGAGCAGGCGATGCGGGCGGTGCACGCCGCGTTCCTGGGTTAATCCGCGGGCGGGTCGCGGCCCGAACCAAGGTTGACAAGCCGGGGCGCGCTGCGTAGTTTGGCGCCCATAGGTGCGGTTATGAGTACAGCGCTCAATCAACCGGTGTTGGTGCTGAATCGCTTGTGGCAGGCGGTGAATGTTTGCTCCGCGCGTCGAGCCCTGACGCTGCTGTTTCAGGGCCATGCCCAGGCGGTGCTCAGCCGCTGCGATGGATCTTTCCAGACGTTCAACTTCAACCAGTGGCACGACTTTTCGCAGCAAGAGCCCGGAGCGGACGCGGTGCGCACCGTCTCATTCCGCATCCGCGTGCCGCGCGTAATTCTGCTGCTGATCTACGACCGCCTGCCCCGCAAGGAAGTCAAGTTCACGCGGCATAACATTTTCGAGCGGGACCAGAACACCTGCCAGTATTGCGGCCAGGTCTGCGACCGCAAGGACCTCAACCTGGACCACGTCATTCCGCGGGACCGGGGCGGGCCGACAACCTGGGAAAACATTGTGTGCTCCTGCATCGAGTGCAATACCCGCAAAGCCAATCGCGCGCCGCATGAAGCCGGCATGCGCCTCATTCGCAAACCCAAGCGGCCCAAATGGCGCCCGTTCGTGCAGGTCAATTTCACCCTGCACCCGCACGACAGTTGGAAGCACTTCGTGGACCTGGCGTATTGGAACGTCGAGTTGGGCGAAGACGTGCGCTAGGCGCCGCGCCTCCGGTTGCGGCCATTCACGTGCTGGCGGTCTTGGCCGCTTCAATCAGTTCCCAGAACTTGGGATTCCGCTGCAGGGCCTCGTCCTCCGGCACCTTCAGGCCCGAGCGAAAGAGAAAATCCTTGAGCGTGTGCCGGTTCAAAATGCGGTGCACGACCAGGCCCAGCTTATGGCGCTCGAAATAAACGCGGTAATCACCGACGCGGAACCGGTGCAGCATCCGGCCCGCGCGCTCGAGCTTGCCGAACTGGGCTAATTCCGTCCCCAGCACCTGCTGGGGCAAGCCGCGAAATTCACCCAGGATCTTGAGTTGCAGCTCTTTCGGCATCCGTGCCAGCTCGGCGGCGCTGGTGGGATTGAATATGATTTGAAAAAGGCGCATACTCTAAGAGAAGGCAGAATTGCCCGTGGGTCAAGCCAACGCTTTCGCTGTCGCGGTTGCGGGCGCTGGCCGGGAGGACGGGCGATGAGCGCTCCCGAGGGCGGCGCCGCCGCCGCCGGCGTTCGTTTCGCCCGCGCCAGCGGCCCTTCGGCTTTGCCCGCCGCCGCGATTCATTTCAAGTCGCGCACGGCCTCTTGGTTGCCCTCCTCCCAACCCTCCGAGTGGGGGTTCCTTTCCTGAGCCAGCCGATTTGCAATAAAACCGCCGGGGCCGGATAACCGGGCGGCCCGGAGGCGAAGACGCGCCGGGCCGCAAATTCTTTTACATTGGGTTGCCAGGTGATTAAACTGAGCGGCAGTGAAAACATTCATCAAAACACTATTGATACTGGCACTGGGGCTTCCGGGGATGGCGCCCGCGGAAGTCAAGCTGGGCAACGAGGTGCTGGTCGAAGGGCAATTCAAGGTGCTGCAAGGCAAGCGGCTTGGACTGATTACCAATCCTTCGGGAGTGAATCGGAATCTCGAGTCCACCGTCGAGGTGCTGCATGCCGCCCCGGGAGTGAAGCTGGCCGCACTGTTTGGCCCGGAGCATGGGGTTTATGGCGACATTGAAGCGGGGGAAAAGGTGGATACGCTGGTGGATAAGCGCACGGGATTGCCGGCGTATTCGCTCTACGGCAAAACGCACAAACCGACGCCCGAAATGCTGAAGGATCTGGACGCGCTGGTGTATGATTTGCAGGACACGGGCTGCCGCTCTTATACCTACATCAGCACCATGGGCATGGCGATGGAGGCCTGTGGCGAGGCGGGGATCGAGTTCATCGTGCTGGATCGCCCCAACCCGCTGGGCGGCGAACGCATCGAGGGCGCGATGCTGGAGGAGAAATTCCGTTCGGGCGTCAGCAAATGGAACGTGCCCTACGTTTATGGGCTGACCTGCGGGGAGTTGGCCCGACTGCTCAACGGCGAGCGGCTCATCAAGACGCCGTGCCGGTTGACGGTCGTGCCGATGAAAGGATGGAAGCGCTCGATGGTATGGTCGGACACGGGCTTGCCCTGGGTGCCGAGTTCTCCACACGTGCCGCATGGGCAGTCGGCGCTCTACCAGGTGGCCACCGGGATGCTGGGGGAACTGATGAGCGTCAGCATCGGAATCGGCTACACGCTGCCGTTTGAGTGTGTGGCATCGCCCGGGCTGGATTCGCATAAGCTGGCGGAAGCCTTGAACGCGTATCGGTTGCCGGGGGTAAAATGGCGCCCCATTACCTACAAGCCATATTATTTCACCTTTTCCGGCCAGCCCCTCGCCGGCGCGCAGCTCTATTTTACCGACCCGGCCCGCGCGCCGCTGACCGCGATCAACCTGTACGCCATTGAGGCCCTGAAACGGGTCGGCGGAGTAGATGCGTTTGCCGAGGCGGAAAGAGTGAAACGAGGATTCGGCATGTTCGACAAGGTCAATGGAACCGATGCGACGCGCAAGGCCCTGCAGGCGGGGACTCCTGCCGCTGATATCGTTGCGTCCTGGAAAGCCGGCGAAGAAGCTTTCCGCAAAGTCCGCAGGAAGTACCTGCTGTACTGAGGTCCGCCCGCGTTCTCTCGCGAGTTGACTCAATCCGGCCAGGAGGTTTTTATAGCCTTCATGCGAGTCTTACTTTTGGTGATCCTCCCGAGCGTGCTGGCGCTCTCAGGTTGCGTTGGCCGAAGGGAAAAAGCTCCGCCGCCATCGGACGCGCCCCGCGCGGAAACCCCGGCCACCTCCGCCGAGCCCGCCGCGCCAAATCCTCCCCTGATTGTAACCCCGGACGCCGCGCCGGTGGGCAAGGTGGCGTTGGTCAACGTGCCCGCCCGGCACGTGGTGCTGACATTTCCCTTGCAGAAGCTGCCACCCGTGGGCCAGCGGCTCGCGCTCTACCGGCACGGCGTGGCAGTCGGCCAGGTCAAAGTCTCAGGCCCGCAGCGGGAGGACAACATCGTGGCCGACCTAATCGCCGGCGAAGCGGAGGTTGGCGACGAGGTTCGGAGTCCGTGACCGCGGCCGCGCGGAACAGCCGCCGACGGGCCAGGCTTGGAAATACCCCGGCTCAGCCGGGCAGAAATTTCACCACAAAGTGGTTTCCACGTACTGATCCTTGGCCTTGATGCAATTCGTGAAGGTGACTTTGGTTCCGGAAGGAACGCGGTCCCGCAGGGTCTGAAACGGATAAAGCGGCACCGCATACATCAGTTTGCCGTATTGGATCTGAAAGTTGATATCACTCAGATTGGTAATTTCGATCATTCCCCGTTCCTTGTTAATGACCTTGATCGAAAGCGCGGCGCGGATGAGCGCCTTGAGATATTCCTCCTTGCCGGAGAGAATATGGTTATAACAGGCCACCGTTCGGCCGGCTAAAAGGGCTTCCTTGACCGACGCTTCGGTGTATTCCTGGGCAAAGACCAGGGTCATGGGGCGCAGGCCACGTCCCCGGTAGAGTTGGGTGCCAATGCCATGAATATCCGTGTTGGCAAAGGGGGCCAGTTTCAACTCCCAGCACCAGTCAATCACTTTGGGATAAGCCTCAAACGAGTTGAAAACCTCGACTCCGTGGATTTTTCCTTTGGCAATCAACTCCCGGTGCACCGGGTAGATGGTGCTGTCGTCATCCGGCCAGCCGGGATGGTTCCACAAAATAAAAGCCCCCTGCGCCAGGGCTTCGTCAATCGCGTCGAGCGGGTCAGGGACCTCCAGTTTATTGGCATCCTTAATGAACAGCGCATTAAGATGCCCCAAAGGTTTGCTGCGGGTGATCTCGGAGCCGGAAATGACGATCATCCCCAGTTCCTCGCCCTTCTTCCGGGCGATCTCGTTGGACTTGTTGAAATCAACGTTCAACAGCGCCTTGTGGGGCCGATATTCAATATGGTCGGTAATGGCAATGACATCCAGGCCCTGGTTCCAGGCTTCCAACACCCGCTGATCCGGCCAAAGCTTTCCGTCCGAAAATGCCGTGTGGATATGGAAATCACACTTCAGGGTCTTATATCCTTCAATATCGGGCACGACCAGGTGCTGCCGGTAATTCTCCTCGCGAAGGTTCGGGTATTCATAAACTTCGTCATTTCTGATTTGGGCCCGCGCAGTTCCTCCGACGCACAGTATTCCCAGGGTGACGGCTAAGAGGGCTTTTGCTTTCATCATGTTCTTTGCTAACCAGGGGGTGTTGGTGAAGCGCGTCCGGCACTCAGCATTGCGCGGATCAGGCTTCGGGTTCCGGGGGATCGCCCTCCACCGATTCCTTGAGGGGCTTCATGGTTTTGGGCAGCGACTCCCTCTGGTAGGGCGAGTGGAGATTGAAATAAATCCCGCACAACGGCCGGGGGCTGTCGCTTTGGCTGAGAATGACCGTGACCTGTTTGTCGAGAGCAATGCCATGGCGCAATTCCGGGTCGCGTCCCTCGTAGGCCCGGATGGCCTTGCCCAGCAAGGACTTCAGCGTGGCCTTGAATTCATCCGGGGTCTTATTAAGGCACACGACGTATTTCTCGTAAGCCTTCACGGCTTCCGCAATCTCGCGGCGAAACTCTTCAGTGGTCACGATTCCAGCCTACGCGGAACCGCCCTCGAAGTGAAGTCCAAAAGCAAACCAGCTCACGCCGTCCGCAGGTCCGTTTGTTATCGGCGTCTGAGTTTCGGTAGCTGAGGGGGAAAAGATTTTTCCAAACCCAAAGCCGCTTTCCGAGCTCCGGGAGCTGGGGTAAAAGCGTCTCTTGCTTCAAAGCAGCCGGCCAACCCTGCGGGCGTGGTTGGCCGGCGCGAGGTTGCCGAAATCGCCCGCTTTGCCATCGTCTTGACGCAACGCCAACACCACCGTTTGGGATTGCCACAGAAGAAGGGGCCCCCAAGCTTCCATGAGGGGCCGGGCTATGCCGTGTTTTGCCAGATGCTCACGCGCAGGAACCCCAACGCCTTTGCCGCGCGATAAGACACCCCCTCTGAAACGCTGAACCGTCATCCAACCCGCAGCCACCACCTCCCCGGCTCAAGATCTACACAACCAACGCCCCTGAACAGGTTCCCGAACCAATCCCGTCAATCATTCACCTTGCGCACATAGCCTGGAGATAAATCTCCAACCAAACTCACCCCAACCGGGCGAATACGCCGCCCGCGATGAGGGCAACGCAAGCAGTCGCTATGCGGCAACCTCCACCCGGGAGGGGAAACGTCTCCGCCAACCTTGGCTCCATCCCACCGAAAAACCAGGGCACGCGACAACACCCGTCCGTCCGTTCCGGCTTTGCCGAACGTTCGCACCCTCTCCCTCCCGCCTTGGAACCTCGTTTTACATCATCCGCGACTCGTCCATTCCTCCTTTCCGGCTCAGGCCCGCGCCCAAACCCGCCCCACCCGCCCCAGCCAGCCTAACGCTCCCATTAGGCCG
>Ga0208822_1000565_pt1 | contig 28440 bp, 17 predicted proteins | sample AD_STIC08_MetaG_FD_184435 | JGI IMG/M metagenome (GOLD analysis project Ga0208822, IMG submission 184435) | Active sludge microbial communities of municipal wastewater-treating anaerobic digesters from USA - AD_STIC08_MetaG (SPAdes) (version 2) | ecosystem: Engineered > Bioreactor > Anaerobic >...
CAGTAATATATTTTATCGTCCAGCCTTTCCCCAGGTTTTCTTTTGCATTTGCCTCCTTAAGGTATATCTTTAGCTCTGTTGCATCACAGATCATTTTGCCTTTCTTTCCCATGACCATTAGTGATGTTGACATTTTTCTATACGTCTCATCGCTCCAGTTCACGGAAAGGACACCACTTATTCCGTTGTCCAGTGTCAGGATGCAATAGACAGCATCTTCAACCTTTTTTGAATAAATCTTTTTTAACTGAGACCCGCTGGCCTTGACCGGTTTACCGATTATCTCCTGAATCAGGTTTATAACATGAGAAGCATAGTCAAACAAACATCCCCCTCCTTCTTTAGGGTCAGAGCGCCAGGTCTCTCCCTTTTCACGAACCACCACAGGACCATAAGCTTCACCCGTAAAGTGTACGAGTTCACCAAGAATGCCTGCCTTAAGCAGCCTTTTCATTTCCCTGAATGTGCCAATAAAGTGGTTATGAAATCCCACCTGGTTGACCAATCCTTTCTCTGTTGCTTTATTAACCAGTTCACGTCCTTCGCGGGTAGTCAGACTGAAAGGCTTTTCACAAAAGGTGTGAATACCGCGGTCCAGAGCATAACTCACCATTTCATAGTGAAACTTTGTTGGGGATGCCACTATAAGGCAATCTGGTTTCTCGGTATCAATCAGCTTTTTATAGTCATCATATACCCTGATCTTGCTAAATTTTTTGAATGCTTCCAATACTAATGACGAAGTGTCACATACTCCGACAAGATCAACAGCCGGGTGAGGATTTACGATCGCGGCATGGGATAAACCCATTTTGCCAAGACCAATTATTCCTGCTTTGATTTTCATTTGCTATGATATTAATGTTTGATAAATTTCATTTGTTTCTTCCGTAATCTTATCCCAATTATACTTTTCAGCCAGCAGTGGACCGAATGATCTCTGTTTTTTTTCTGATAGTTTCCTGAGTATTGCACTTGTAAGAGCTTTTTCATCTCCTGTCCGGAAATAGTCATTTGGGTCAAGACTGATTTCTGAATTAGCCGGGATATCGCTTGCCAGAACGTCCAGATCATAGCTCATCGCTTCCAGCAGTGCTATTGGAAGACCTTCCGAATAAGAGGGAATAACAAAGAGCCGTGCATAAGAGTATAGCTGTTTCAACCTGTCGCCCTTAACGAAACCGGGCAGAATAATATCATTCTCTTCAGCCAGTTTTTTGAGTTTTCTGGAATAATCAGTAGGATAATCAGTATCACCGGCCAGAACTAGTTTAATCCCATTCATTCCGGTTGCTTTATATGCTCTTATTAAATAATCAAAGCCCTTTTCTTCCATAAACCTTCCAACACTAAGAATGTATTCATTCTCTACCAAACCCAGTTCCTTGAGGTAAGTTGATTCAGAAGCTTTTTCTTGAACCTTCACGCCATTAAACAAAATTTTCGATCTTTTCTCAGAGATTTTATATCTCTCCTGCATTTCAGACTTTATTACATCAGAAATAAATATAATATAATCTGACCAGGTAAGGCTGACCCTTTCAGATATTGTCAAAAAGCGCCTGGCGAATTTATTCCATTTTTTTTGAGTGTAACTAACATTATGATAGGTAAATACAACTTTTGCCCCTGATAATTTTACAATTGGTATAAAAAAACCTGGGCCAGTGTTATGATAGTGGACAATATCATATTTTTGGAATAAAGCATGAACCGAGGAAAACAGAGAATGTAAAAATGTTTCCAAAGATTTGTTTTGAGGGACTTTGATATCAATAAACCGTATATTCTTCAACTTGGCATTTTTTTTCTCCTTATCAAGGTAAGGTGTGCGCCGGTAAACCGTGACTTGATTTCCCTCTATTTCAGCCAACCTTGTGTAAAGTTCCTGACAATGCGTTTCAATTCCCCCCTGAATATCAGGAATTCCTCGTGTTCCAATTACGCCTATTCTCATCTATAAGTTAACTACTGGACACTTTTATAACTTAAATATCATTTGAATATTACAGCTACGAACAAATCTCATTCCAGTCCGGAACAAAGAACTCTGCGCAACTATCTTTTATCAAAAAATTTATCAGGTTTTTTCTGACAAACAATAACATCATATGTTTGCTTGTTGAATATCTTAATATTTACATTCAGGCAAGGAACAAATATGATTTTTACTAACTTACACACTTGTGTTATTATAAGTAATGACTGTTTTAAGGGAAAACTAAGGGACCACACCTATATAATCAGGAATTATTCTAATATGGTTTGACATGGGGAATTACACACAAAAAGTACTTACAAAAACACTATCACCTTTCATCTATTACTCAGGGATTCATAATCTCACAAAACCATTTTTCGGCGGACGAGGACACATATTAATGATGCACAGGGTTGTCTTTCCGACTAAAAAGATGAGGATTCATAATCATCTAAGTCTTGAAATAACTCCGGAACACCTGGAAAGTATAATCAAGTTTTTCTTCAAGAAAGGATATGACTTCATTTCCCTGGACTTATTGACAGACTGGATATCTAACAACAGAAAAACAGACCGAAGATTTGTTGCTTTCACCTTCGATGACGGGTATAAAGACAATCTGGAATATGCGTTCCCAATTCTGAAAAAACACAAAGTGCCATTCACAATTTACATAACTAATTCATTTCCTGAAAATAAAGCTATTCTATGGTGGTACTTACTGGAAGACCTCTTAATTAATGTCCAAAGTTTGCAATACCATTTCCCATCAGGTATGGTTGATGTTAAATGCTATAACTATAGTCAAAAAGAACGGGCATTCAATATTATCCGAAATCATCTTATGCAATTAAACCACGACAACATAGGAAATGAACTTGATAAATTCTTTTCAACGTATGGTTTACAGGTTTCAAATTATACATCGGAGCTATGTTTGTCATGGGACGACATCAATACGCTTGTTGCTGATCCATTATTTTCAATCGGTTCCCATACCCTCAATCATCATAACCTTCCTAATCTATCAGATAAACAAGCATTTGCTGAAATTCATGAATCGAAGGTAATTATAGAGGATAAAATGAAGGGAACTGTCAAACATTTCTGTTATCCTTTGGGAAAATTTGGTAAGAGAGAGATGGACATAGTGAAAAAATGTAATTTCCTTACTGCTACAACAACACAAACAGGGAATCTATCTCTTAATCAATCTATTGATTTCCATTCTCTACCACGTATTCAGGTGAATTCCCTGACCACAGAAAAAGTATTGAAGCTTCAAATCAATGGATTTTATCCTGCTCTCCTTTATCTTTTGCCTGTCAATCAATAAGCAGTTATTAAGCTGAATTGACAATAAACGGGACGCAAAGATTTTCCACATCTTCATTAACAGACAATCTTTCACTAACTTAATAACTTATTAATAAGGGCAATGTAGTTGTTACGGAAAATATCCTCAGAAAAGGTTCTCAGAACATGTTTGTGACCATGAAGTCCAAAGGCAATCCTCTTATCGTAATGTTCGACAAGATCAGCAAGTTTATCTGCCATTGTTTGATAATCTTTTGGCCTTACGACATATCCACTAATATTATCTTCGACAAGAAAGGTGGCATCGCCTGCATCTGTAGTAACTACAGGCAAGGAATAGTTGAAAGCTTCCATTATACTATTAGGCATGCCCTCAGATATGGAACTCATGAGGTAAATATCTGCAGTTATATAGAATGCTTCAACTGATTCCGGATTTATTATTAGTTTTATATTTTCCAACTTTAAATCATTTATCCAGCATTGAATATGATTAAGGTATTTGCCATCTCCAATGATAATATACTCGATGGTCTTATCAATGCAAATCGTATTAAGAATACTAACTGCCTTCAATGCTGTCAAGTAGTCCTTTTCAAATGTAAATCTTCCAACAGATAATATGGTTATTTTCTCGCCGGGATTTCTTTTCCTTTCCTTCTGTAGATTATTGATGCAATTATGTATAACAGATGATTTATTAATCGAGAACCCTCTTTTCACGAAAAGGTTCATTCCGTAAGTGTTGTTAAATACCATATGATCAAGAAAAAATTTCTGTCCAAGCCAGGTTACCCAGAACTTTAAAAACGGAAGATATGAACTCCGTACTCCCCCAATGCATTTGATACCAGTTGTTAGTGAAATACAGGCTGCCATGGCATTATCCAGAGTCAGCATACCTATTAATATTCTGATGTCATTCTGTTTAACATACAATCTTAGTTGCCTCAACCTTGTAAAGAAATTTCCCGAAAGCTGGATATAGTTAATCTTTTCTCTTTCAATAAAGTCAAGGTGTTGTTTAAGTCTTGGCCATTTCTTCTGGACTATGTAATGAACTCTATACGTATTTCCTAAAGCCTTGGCTAAAAGGAGGCTCTGTTTCTCAGCCCCTCCCATATCCAATGCATTCATTAAAATAACTATGTCAAACCTGTCAGTCATAGATTCCAATTGAGTTGTGTCAAAAAAACGAAAGATCAGCCGGTGCAAGGGTCTGTTTTTATAATGCTTGTATTTTGATCCATGCTATTTATCAATTCCTCCATAATAAATTCCTGAAGCCAGTATTTGCCTTCATGAAATTCAAGTCTTTCTCCATTTAAAGTATAGTAGCCGGAAATCCCATCGCGCTCAAGTTCGCTGGGAGATGTAATATCTGTGTTTATTGAAGTCTCAATAATGCGATGGGTTTGCTCTTTTTCAGATTTAAGAAAATCCACTGCCAGCATAGTGCTGGGCATCACTTCCTTTACTTTAAAAGCCATTTTTACTACATCTAGAGGCAACTGACCTCCTTCTGACACAAGGTCCGCTCCAGAGGCTCTGAAATCATTACGTGGCTTCATCCGGTAATATCCAAAAATCTTTTCGCCTATAATTATAATCCTTAAATCATAGGGAGCATCATCTATGTACTTCTGGAAATAAACATAACCCTTCTGCTTAAAGTAAGGGAACCCGGAATTGACTCCAGTGGAAAATGCCTTTTGGATAAATCTTTTTGCAGCAGACCGTGTATTCAGTTTTTTAACACTAATAGATGATGATCCAACATTAGCTTTACTTACCAAAGGGTAATAAAAACTATCCAGCTTTGCTAAGCATTCCTTTTCATCAAAGGATATGAATGTTGGAATGATCGGCAGATTATGTGATGACAAAAGATAGTATACTCTGACTTTATCTTCATAAGTCCAAAGTTCTCTGGAAGAGGGATGGCACTTTATTTTAAGATGATCCTCAACGAAGGAGATTTTTGTTATCTGCTCATACATAGAGGCCGGATCCGAAAAAGGCCTCCAAACGATCAAGTCATAATTTTTGGCTTCCTGAATCCAATTCTCGGAGTGTATATTAAGAAACGAATATTTTATATCGTTATTCTTAACAAAACGCTCAAACTTTGGCCAATAGGTTATCAACCCAAAAGACAGGTCATCTTCGTCCTTGACAATTCCTATATTTAATTTACATCCTTTTAATACAACCTTCTCAGCAGTTTCAATAAATTCAACAAGAGAGTCCCATTCCCTTGCATTTCTTGCCTGGATCCTTTTTTGAATTATCCTTTTTGTAAAGCGATTTGTTTTAAGATACCAGCCCAGTTTGCGCTTGATGATTCTATAAATATATCTCTTCATGACCTTAGGTTTGTTTATAATTAAGAATTACAGATAGGTGGGTCTTGATGCCCAATATTTAGTTTATATTTAAAAGAATCCCTTGCATATTCAGACAGGGAAGCACAATTAAAATAATTATATATTTTCCTTTGATGTTGATTTTTAATCAAAATATTAATCAGTCCGGTTCGCTTTAATATAAATTTTATATACCGGTTTTGAACGAAAAGATCAGCTAATAATTCTGTTCTGTTCCGGTATACAAATTCTTTCCATTCTTCATCAAGTCTGGCATCATTTATTTTTGTATTAATAAGATCTATTTCATTCAGTATACGTTTTTCAATCTCGCGTGAAATGATTAAACATGGTTTTCCATTGCACTGTTCGTAAGGAATCAGCCTGTAGTCTTTAAGCCTTTTACCCTCAATCGTGAAGTTTAAAATAATGCCATTATTCCAGGGATTGTTTCTTATTGACGGCCAATCAAATATAAAATTTCCAAGGCCAAAGAATATATGACAACTACCAATTTTTTGATGCCCGCTGAACACATGCTGGTGGTTACAGACAATCACATCCAATCCTCTTTCAGCCAGAAAAACAAAATTCTTATAAATATCGGGAGTAGGCAAGCTGTAAGATTCTACTCCACCATGATACAATAATATCATGAAATCGGAATCTTCCCTATATCTTTCAATATCTTGAAGAACAGAAATTATGCTAAAAGGATTAGCGCCTGCATTATCAGCACTTGCCGCACTGAATTCTCTTTCGCAAACATTAAGGAGACATATCCGGATACCATTTATCGTTTGTATGAAGGGTTTTCTGGCTTTTTCCAGGTTTAATTCTGCTCCAACCCAACTGATTGAATTATCAGCAAGTACTTTTATGGTGTCTTTCAGACCCGGCTCTCCGTAATCAAGAATATGATTATTTGCAAGAGCAGCAACATTTACATTTAAGTACTTCAACAACTCAACAGATCGTGGCTGAGCCTTGAGGTTTGGCCCTGATTTTTTTATCCTTTGTGTTTCTGATGTCAATGGACATTCAAGGTTCGCAATAACAAGATCACGATTTAAAAGAGCTGCTTTAGCGTCTTTAAACATATCAAAATGACCTTGGAGTACCGTTTTTTCCACCCTGTTAACAGGGCAGAAATCGCCAACGATTGAAACAGTTACTTCACCGGAAGCAGGATTATATTGCCTTGAATCCATTAAACAAGTTATTTATGATTTTAGAATTGTCAGGATAAAACGGTTAAGCCTTTTAGCCTGTTGCAGATAATTAAAGTCACTTTGTACCAAATCATAGCCCTTAAGCCCTATGCAGGTAGCTTCCTGATAATGATTGAACACTTCAACTATCTTTCCGGCAAAGCTGTCAACATTGTCAGGTATTGCAATGAAAGCATTTTCTCCATCTCTTAGAAACCTGCCAATCTCACCTGTATTTGTAATTATAGTGGGTTTCCCAGTAGCCAGGTATTCACCTAATTTAGTAGGAAATCCACCTTCAGCTTGTTTACTTTTGGGCCTGGCCAGGGCTAAAGCTGCTGCGTTATTTAATAATCCCGGAATACTCTCACGGTTCACATACCCGGTAAACTGTACCCTGCCTTCACAGTTGGACTCTTTCATTAAAGTATTATACTTTTCCAGCAGGTTTGGTTCCGGCACTTCTCCAATCAGGACAAGTTTCAAATCACCGGTATTATGTATTTGTTCAAGTGCCTTCCCGAATGCCCGGATGAGGATGTCAACTCCATCTTTTTCAATGTCCATGGCTCCGCAGTAGGCAATATATCGCGATTTGATATCTTGATTGCAATCTTGAGACCGGAATCTTGCAGGATCTACAATCATGTTTATAACCTGCACAGGTATAGTTTTAACCTGCCCCTCAAAGTGCTTTTTAAGAGCTTCTGAGATAACAAAAAGACCATTTATTCTCTCTAGAACGAAACGTCTATACAAAGAATAATGCAACCTGCCAACAAGACCTCGTTTTAGTGCTACATCAGGATATTCTGTTCTCTCGTGCAAAACTTTTATGCCATGTCGTTTACACAATTTAAGAAAAGGCAGAAGCATCCATAAATGTGTGTCAAGTAGAATTACCAGATCAACCTCACTCTTATTTATAAGTTTCTTAAGTTGAGTTCTTCCACCTGGAATGGAAGGAACTGAAATAAGGGAACCATGATTCTTGAATAGATCAGAGAAAGGGTTCTTCTTGAATGTTATTATGAATTGTGTTCCGTCAATTTCAAATGAGGCTCTGCCATCCTTTTGTGGTCCGAGAAGAATAAATGTTACCATGTTCCCCAACTCACATAATCCTTTTGAATATGCCAGGTGCCTGTTGGCTGATGCTCCGCCGTCAGGATACTTGTCAGATGAAAGAATTACAATATTCAAAGGATTTTTCATGATTAAAAGATATTGCAATGAGTCTGATGACTATTATGAAACTAAGATGTTGACAAAAAACCATCCAAAAACAAAAGAAGCTTATACAGAGGTAGTCTATAATTCAAATCCTTTACCAAAACAGTTTTCTTATTGGAAAACCGGATTTGCTTTTTACAGGTACCCTCAAACTGGTTGTAGCTATGCCTTTCAAGGTCAGTCATCAGCTTTAAAGATATTCATTGAACATTTATTAATTCGTCATTTCCAGATACTAGCAGCTGAGATATCAGGCTTTGAAAATTACCTCTCACCCTTTCACCATCAAAAAGCTGAAATGCCAGTCTTTTTGCTCGGTCTACAATAATTGATCTATAATCAAAATCATTTATTAACAGATTAATAGCCTTCTCAAGGTCATTCATTTCCTGTGAATTCACACAATAACCACATTGGTATTTAAGGCAAAACATTGAGATGGCAGTTTCACGAGGAGCAAAAACCAGAATTGGAATACCTGATGCCATATATTCCGAAGCCTTCGTGGGCATTGAGTAACGTGAGAATTTGAGACCCAGCTTTGTGAAATCTAACGGTAAGAGCAATAAATCATAGCATCTCATTAAAAAAGGAACTTGGTCGTAACTTACCGCCTCAAACACACTTACACCTCTATATTTCATGATTTTTTTATAACCAAGCTCTTTATTGTCATTTGTATATATGTCAAACTCCACGTTTTTATCAGAATTATTATAATTCGATATAAACGAAGCAAATTTTAAAAGTGATTGCCTATTGGCAGTGCCTACCCGCCCTAGGTATAGAATTCTGAAACATTTGTTGTCAGACATAACTGGTTTATCATTCGTGGAAAATCGTTCCAAGTCTATAGGATTATGGAATGATATAAATGTTTTACCATATCTGACACTATACTCATCTGACATCGCTTCACTAATACTTAACAGCAGGCTGGCATTATCCATCAGGGATCTTAGTTCTCCATCAATCCTTCTATGCCACATTTTTCTAAAAGGACCCTTCTGGCTGATAGTTGAAGGCCAGTCGTCCATCATATGAAGCACACTGGGGATACCAAGAAATTCCTGTAGTCTTCTGGCAAATTTAATTGTGTCATATGAGGATACCTGGAAATACAGTATCTGTGGACTATATTCCTTTACCCATGCAAGAAAATCATCAGAGAAAGAATACCTGGCTGCACCATGAAAAATACCCAACCATTCCAGAGTTGGGTAAAAGATGTTGTTAACAATGTAATATCTAAGGCCTTGGTCCCTTTCTGTCATGCTGTCGTTTGGATTTTCCTCAAATCTTAACAACCCGGACGTAAACGTACGCTGAAAATAATTGAATGGAAATCGCCATTTATATTCATCACTTCCTAACTGGTAATAGGTATCACATACATCAGTGGTTACATTATTCATAACATGGCCGCTTGCAGCAACAGCAAGGCTTTTCTTATCCCACCCATGAAAAAGGTTTGAGAGGGTTATGCCTCCACCATGTCTATAGTTAAAAGGCTGTCCAAAAATTAATACTCGTGGTAATGCCATAATTCTTTTATTTATACCCAAAAAAACCGAATTGAGAGTATTTACCAGCCAGTTGATCTGTTTGAGAGTCCTTTTATATAGTATTTATCTTTCTTATTATTCATTATTCACATAATCGACTGATCCTCAATAATTATCGCCCTATTTTATTATATTAACCCTCTAACTAATAGCTTTTGCAAGAAGCCAAAAAGTAAGGATAATGACTTCTATATTTCATGAAATAAGTTCTTTCATTCATTTCCTCTGATATATAACTGTTTTCATCTGTAACCCAAGAAAGGCCATACGCAACACTTTTGACCTTTCTAAAAGCAGTTCTATTAAAATCGGCACACCTAATCCAGCCAACAAACCAATGACGAACAAAACTGTGGTATTTATGATATTCAGATTCATCAGCATGATTCTTGATCCTGCGGTTCCAAATACATGGAAAAGATATATTCCGTAGGCAAAATGGCCTAATTTTGATAAAACTGATATGTTCCTTCTGATATAAAACAAAAGAACTATACCCGAACTTGCAGCCATCAAACTTAATAAAGTATTTTCCAAGAAATTTATTTCAGTTCGATTGACCAGCAGATACTGATGCACTGTTATTACTACTATGAAAAGTATTAATAAACCTCTTATGATACTTTTATTGGTAAAAGTGTTCCTGTAACGCTCTATGCCACATCCTAGAACAAAGAATGGAAGCAGATTTAAAAAACCTTCATAGCTAAAGTAATTATATCCAAGAGGCGGTAAAAAACTACGTCCGATTGCGGTTACAATGAATACTATTAACCATTTCTTTTCTGTAGAAATAAGCTGGAAGTGATCAATAATTGCAATAAAGATGAAGATTAAAAAAATGGATTGCAGAAACCAGAAATGCTCATATGGAAATAGATATATTTTCCACATATCTGTAATATCGCTTTTTGAATTTGTACCTGGAATAATCTGTTGCAGTATAAAGTGCAAGGTGCCGACAGTAATCATGGGAAGCAGTATTCTTCTGGCTTTACCTTTTAAAAACTTAAATATACTGCCAGATTTAACTGGTCTTAGAGAATACACAAATCCTGAAATCACAGTAAACAAAGGCATCCTTAAATACTCGAAAGAACGGTAGAAATATCTCCATCCCGAATCGTTACAAACCCGTAACCCTTCCTCTGAATTCGTTCCTATTACATGACCCGCGACCATCAGAATTATCGCAATTCCCCTTAGCGTTTCAATGGAAAGGTCCTTTGTCTTTGATACTTTATTCTGCATAAATTAATAACGTAGAATCATAAGGATATTATAGCTAATCCCCTTCAATTCTTGATTTTTATTATTCAATCTCGTGAACTCCAGAAAAACAATACTTTATTACCTATCTAACAGTGTCGCACAGCAGACTCTGAAAATCTTGCCTTACTTTATCTGAATCAAAATGTTCAATTGCATATGTTACAGCATTTCTACTAAGTATTTTTCTGTAATTGATATCATGGAGAAGTAGTCTGAAAGCATTCGCCAGTTCAGTTATATTGCGTTTTGCCACACAATGACCACAATTATTACGATGGAAAAACTTATACAAAGCTGTTTCTGCAGATGCATAAATCAGGATCGGTGTGCCAGAAATCATATATTCAGGAGCTTTGGTTGGCATAGAGTATTTCAAGAATCTAATACCATCAGGATGAAAATCATTTGCAATTATCAAAACATCTGCTTTTGAATAAAGTTCCGGCAATTTATCATAGTCAATAGGTGGATTAATTTTAACAGATGAGTATCGATTGATTTTATTCAATATGTTAGTGTTCCCTCTAGGTGACTGGATTTGCAAAATGATGTCAATTCCTTCTAAACGCAGTAAATCAATAGCTTCTGCTATGTCGAACAATGATTGTTCTATACCTGGCCCTACCCTGCCGGAGAAAAGGACAACCTTTGTGCCAGTACTCAAAGTCAAATTATTCTTAGTAAATGGTGTCCAAGTCTTCAGATCTATAGTATTATGAAATGAGCTGAATCTGTAGCCATACCTTTTGTAGTATTCTGATGACATTTCATCACAAATAGCTAAATGAAGGGATAGCTTACTTAGTAGAAGTCTAAACTCGCTATCTATTTTTTTTGCCCACAAGAATTTACTGACTCCATTTCTGCAGAGAGTGGATGGCCAGTCATCCATCATATGAATCACCGCAGGAACCTCCAGATGATCAACCAATGCACTTGCAAAGTTTATACTTTCCCTGTTTGAAATTTGGAAATAAAGCAATTCGGGTTCATATTCTAAAAGCCATCCATTAAACCTGGTTGAAATACTAAGATTTGACATGATATGTGTTATATTCAACCAATTCAGAAATGGGTTTATCAATCTAGAGGATATTCTGCTTCGAATTGTGTTTCTTTTTACATGATATAGTTCAGAATCCTCTTTAGTTTGGATAATCGGTCCCGACTCTTGTCGTTCCTTAACCAGTGAAAAAGGGAATGCCCACTTTAATTCTTGAAATCCTAACTGGTAGTAAGTGTTACATATATCAGTTGTGATATGATTTAGCATAAAAGGATATGAAACAACAGCAATTTTATCTTTTGGCCACGAAGCGAATAAATTTGTCAGAGTAATGCCACCCCCGGATATTGTATTAAAAGTTTGACTAAATATTAATATCTTCGGAAAAGTAGTCGTCATTGATTTAGTGTTTTATTTATTATTAAGGTTGTGAGGACATATTAAATAGTGCAATTATGGAACTTTAACAATACCAGGCTATTCGTGAAACAATGCGAATATCCAGAAGCATACAATTAGTGGTATAAATAAAATATAATAGCTTATTGAAATACTTAATATTATCAGAAACAATAAGAGAACGCCTTTATATCTAAAATGCCTTGATAGTTGAATGGAGCTACGGATTGTTACTATCATGAAAAACAGAAAACCCACAATTCCAAAATGACCTAATAGGTTTCCGATACCTGATATAGCCGAAATATTAACGCCTATTTTTTCAGTCCAGGATTCTCCTGATATACCTGCGGTACCAAACACGGGATTGTACAAGAAATCTCTAATTGCAATCATAAATGATGTAAACCGTTGTGGTGTGATTGAAGTTTCTCTACCGTAGCCTGCTTCAACTATTGCATCAATGCTTTCAGCATTAACGGTCAAACTCATAATCTTTTCAGTCATGAATGGAAGAGAAAAGATAAGACCAATCCCAAGAATCATTAATGGCAATGTTAAAAAAATTGATTTTAAGCTAGAATTAAAGTAATAATAAACCCCAATGATGATTATTATAAAAAAACCTGTTGTTGATTGTGTCGTGAAAAGAGCAAGCAGTAACACAACAAGATGGCGAACCCTATATTTTTCGTCTTTCAGCATGAAAAGATTGACAAATAGCGCTAAACAAAGGTATACTGCAAAACTACCAGGCTCCCATGCAAATCCACAATTCCTTGGTGGCAAATGACTATATAACACTGAGGCAAAAGCTGGCTGCACAGAATAAAAGATGATATTATAGCCTCCGCCTGTGACATGTGAAAATTTTTCAATATTGGGTATATTTGCAAGCAATCCATAAAGAGTATCTCCCCCTAATGCCACTTGAAGAGTCCAAAAGATTAGTCCGATTATCGCAAAGACATAAAGAAAATATTCATAGATTTTAAACAGGTCATATTTTAATGTTTTTATCAGAACATATGCTATTAAGAAAACGGAAGGATATTGAACCAGAAGCGAAGGATAAATAGCTTTGTACTTGATTGTGATAGCTGCAAAATAAAACAGGTAGAAAAAAATAAGCAGAATGAAATTTCTGCTGAATTGTATTCTATGCTTTAAGATGAGAATCCCACTTAAAAGAATAGGTACAAAAAAAACAATAGGTTTCTCCTTAAAGCTATGAAACAAGACAAGTTGATTCGCTAACCCAACATAGAGTATTAGAACTAACATAACAAAATACTCGAAAAACCCAATGTTATTGGGGATCTTCACATAATCTTCATTCTTGAGCACGTATACCATTTAAATTAATACCCTGATTTCAATATCTTATTAATATTTAAATAATACATACAAAATACAATTATGAATATAGGTATTGTGGTTGACTCTTTCTCATAATAATCTATTATAAAATTTCCAGAAAAATTGACTTCAGTTTCTTTTCATAAGCTTCAGGAGTAAAATTCTGCGAAGCAAATAATAGTACTTTCTGCATTAAAACATCAAGTGCTGCTGGGTCAGAAGCAGAAAGATTAGAAAGTATTTTGTTAACGTACTCAATACTAAATTCATCCAGATAGATTGCATGTTCCCCTAATTTATTGAAACCAGCATCTCTCATAACAACAGGAATTAATCCATGCAACATGCTTGTTGTTATTGAAGTCGCCATGCCTTCCGAACAGGACAATAGAATTGAAAAAGAACATGTATTTACAATTCGAAGGAATTCCTCTGATTTTATATTGATAAAACCATAGTCAATAATATTTCTCTTTATGGGTATATCCAGTAATTTTCTCGCTTTCGGACTTAGGCCACAGATGTGGAGAGTAATATCATCCCTATATCGAAAAGTATCTATGAGTAAATCAAGACCTTTATGTATTACAGATGGAGATCCGAGCCAAAGAAAGTGTTTTCTAGCACTATTATGATCCTTAGGTTTAACTATAAAACCAGGGTTCAATAAACCCGTCGGGAATATTGAGTTCGGTTTCTCGTATTGTTTTAAGAAGTACTCTTCTTCACCCATAACGATAATGTGATCATATTTGACCGCAACATGTTCTAGTTTATAATAACGTCCACTTCTTTCAAACGAAGCTTTTATTCTATGCCGCTCATAAAAATAATCCAATCGCTTCTTTTCTTCCCTGTAAGAAAACTCGGGATGGTTTTCTGTCACATAAAAAACTGACACTGCAGATGGCTGAAGCTGAGTCATCCTATAGAAAGTTTCACCAAAACCAAAGATCAATGAATAAGAATTAGTCTTAATAATGTCCAGGGATTTAAGATCATTTACCGATACAATATCAATACAGTAGCCAAATTCAGAGATTACTTTAATAATCTTAAACAGCTCTAAAGGTATTGTCCTTTTAATTGTCCTAAGATCAAGTATTTGAAAATAGAAATGTGGGATATAGCAAACAAGAGCTTTTTTCTGATCAATGACAGTATCGTAATTAATGTTCAGCAATAGAGGTGAGTCTTTTACCCTATACGCATACAAATAATTTTTTACGAAATCCCATAATCTATCTTTGATTTTGCACTCTATCTTTCTAAGATTCATATAAATTGGATTAAACTGCCAAGTGTTGCTTAAGTTTTTTACATATGAGCATCTATTACCTTATCCAAATTCCCCTTTTCCCTTTATTCAGAACTTGATTTGTTTGAATAGGTGCCAAAATAAATGTATTAAAATTCGCTGCTATTCCAGCAATATAAAGGGCATATACCCCCAAATGGAATACTTTTATAAGTAAAAGTACCAATGCAATAAATAAAAATGGACTGATCAAACAGGCAATGAATTGTATCCTTAAAGCACTTATCCCATTCAGAAAACTTACATATTTACCACCAAACATTGAAGTATTGAAGAACAGAAACCCAAATAATGAAAGAATAAAAGGTATTTCAACAGTACCTTCACCAAGCCAAACACGGTAAACAAAACCGGAAAAGGCCAACATAATTAATCCAACAAAAACTAACAAAACATTCAGTTGGTTATATCTTTTGATTCCATTACGTATCCACTGAAAATCAGCCTTTTGATATGCTTCGGTTGATGCAGACCAAAACGGCATGAGAAAAATAGCAAATACCATATTAAGCATTCCAAAATACTTATGAACTATATTATATGATGTTACTTCTGCTGTCCCAAAGTTCCTGGCTATGATTATATTTGCTGTTTCAAACTGAATTATAACTGCAAGCTGAATAACAAAGAATACGGCTCCTAGACTGAATAATTCTCTGGCATATGAGAATTTTATTGCTTTAATGGAAGGCTTGTATTTTTTATATAAACCATTAAAAAGAAACAGATTTGCAAAAACTATTACGACTAAAGGACTAATGCACAATGCCAAACCTAATTTAACCAGTGAGCCTTCAGTTGTTTTAACCAAGGTAAAGATTATTGCTAAGGAAATAATCTGACCTATTAGATGTATCAATTCTGAGCCGGCTGGCCTTTGATCTGCTATCATTACAGTAGTGATAATTCTCAAAACGAATGACAAGCAAAAGTAAGTGAATACTATTACAGCCAAAGTAGAAACCTCTGACCTCATGCTGGCTGAAACATTCAGGATACTTGACCAATCTAAAAATCTATTGACCACAAGAAAAATTACCCAAATACCCATGAATATTATTCCGAGGATTGCAAATGTGGTACTTACAAATATCTGACCCAGATCATCTTCTCCTCTTGCCATCGCTTCAGCCAGTTTATTACGTAGTCCATGGGTTAGGCCAACATCAAAAAATACAAACCACCCTACAATTGAACTTAAGGTAAGCCATACACCATATACAGATGCATCTACATAACTTAAAGTAATCGGTAATAACAGAAAACTTATGAGGATACTGAAGCCCTTAATTATAAGAGAACCAAAAATGTTCTTTTTCGCCCTCACACTACGTTCATGACCCTTGGTAATGAACTTCATAATGAACTGTATTGGCTCTGAATTGAGAAATTTCATTTGAGAAATAAGAAAAAGTTTTATCTATAGAACAGTAAAATCCCGTTTATCTTGCCTTAGGATATGATTTTTCTTTTTACATTGCATACAGCTTTTGAATACACATTTATGTAACAAAAAGCTACATTCGTCGTAAAACTTGTACGTTAGTCAAATTATTATACACATTCGTCACCTGAGAAAGCTCTTATGAAGATCACTTTTTCTCTTATTTTTCTGGCTATAAGTACTTTAATTACAGCTACCGATTATTATGTAAAAAACGGGGGCAATGATCTGAACGAGGGGACCTCTGACGCTACCGCCTGGGCTACTATATCAAAGGTAAACTCAGTATTCACTTCTCTGAAACCTGGTGACAGGATCCTTTTTAAAAGAGGTGATACCTTTTATGGTACATTAAATATTACCAGGTCCGGAGTTTCCGGATCCCCCATTACACTATCAGCATATGGTACTGGTGAAAAGCCGGTAATTACAGGGTTCACAACGTTAACATCCTGGATATCAGAAGGCAACGGAATATATTCTGCTGCAATAGATTCAGAAGCACAGACCAATATGGTAACTATTGACGGTGTGCAATATGCAATGGGCAGATGGCCTGATAATGGTTATAATATCTTTGAAAACGCATCAACCAATGTCTCTATCACTGATAATGAATTGTCTGCAACCACTGACTGGACAGGGGCTGAAGTAGTAATCAGAAAAAATGACTGGTCTCTGGACAGATGTATAATAACTGATCATACCGGAACAAAACTGACCTATAGGTCACTCGGGACAGTCCAGGATGCCGTACCGGGTCATGGATATTTTATTCAGAATGATTTAAGAACTCTTTCCAAATATGGTGAATGGTTTCATGATCATGCAGCCAAAAAAATCTATGTATATTTTGGCACATCATCCCCTGCCGATAAGACAGTTAAAGTTGCATCACTCAATACTCTGATTTATACTTCGGAGTATGATTATATAACTATTGACGGACTTCACATTACAGGTTCAATCTCAAACCTGATTACCTGCCTTAATTATATCAGTAACTATTGGACAATCAAGAATTCCACCCTTAGTTTTGCAGGACAGGATGGGATTCATTTACTCGGTGACAGAAGCAATATCAGCAATAACAGCATTTCTCATTGTAATCAACTGGGAATACGAGCAGTGGGAGATGACGAGACTATAACATCCAATATTATCCGAAACATCGGAGTGATACCCGGTCAGGCTTTTAATGGTGCAAATGCCTCAGCTATTGCTGTTGCCAAAAATAACTGTGTAATCAAATACAATACAATAGAAAATATAGGCTACTGCGGTATTGGACTTTCTTCTACGGCGGATATTATTACTATCCAGAATAATTTTATTAATAATGTCCTGCTAACTCTGAATGATGGAGCAGCTATCTATACAGTTGCTGAAGGTATTTCCAGAAAAATAGATGGTAACATTATTCTTAATGTGGTCGGCAACACAGACGGCACTCCATACCCGGGAAGATATATTGCCCGGGGCATCTATCTCGATGTTAACACTACCAAAACAATCATTACGAACAATACAGTGGCCAATTGCTCTGAAGCCGGATATATGATTCATCGTTCTCATGATAACACCCTTGAGAACAATACTGCTTTTAATAACGGGTATGGAATGTATTTCCAGAACAATTCCGGCAGCAACATAAGAAATAATAGCCTGAAGAATAACCTTTTCATTGCAAAAAGTTCCACACAGCTTGCATTAAAATTTTTCAGCCTGTCTGATGATATTCCTGAATTTGGTACCGCGGATAATAACCATTATGCACGGCCGATTGACGATGGCAATGTTTTTCATACATCTTCACCTTCAACCGGGAGCAAATACAGGACACTGGCCGGCTGGCAGTCATTTACAGGCCAGGACCGCAACTCAAAAAAATCGGCGGTTACAGTCAGCGACACCTCCAGGATTGACTTCCATTATAATCCGTCAACCTCAAACAAGGTTGTCACTCTGAACCAGCCGATGGTTGATGTGACAGGGAAAAAGTATTCCGGTTCTGTCACCCTGCTGCCATATACCTCTGTAATACTGATGCCTGACCCTAATCCCTATACGCCGCCTGTGCCTGCAGTTTCAGGCGCCTCCGTGGAAGAGAGCGCACCTGCCGTCATTGTACTAGGTTACAACATTAACCTTGCCCCGGTAATACCCGCCACATCTGCATTCTCTGTCACGGTGAACGGCACCGCAAAACCAGTCAGCTCAGTCGCTGTATCCGGAAAAAACGTTTCACTGACGCTCTCAAACAGGGTTAATCATGGTGATATAGTTACCCTGTCATATACCAAGCCCTCTGACAATCCGGTTCAATCTACTGAAGGCGCTCAGGCAGCCTCATTCACCTCCCGGTCTGTTACAAACAACTGTGCAGCCCCTGCCACTACACCTGCTTCAAATCCCACTACAACAACGCCACCAAACTCATCGCCGACAAATCAACCTCCGGTAATATCCATTGCTTCGCCAACCAAGGGAAGCTCATACACTTCACCTGCCACCATTATTATAGAGGTAACAGCCCATGATCCGGATGGGACTGTTAAGTCGGTCATCCTTTATGATGGGACCAGAAAGCTTGGAGAACAGACCAGCCCTCCCTTTACCTTTACCCTGAAAGATATTGAGGAAGGTTCCTATTCAATCTATGCAACAGCCACTGACAACATGAATGCTTCCACCAGATCAAACCTGCTGGATTTCACGGTGACAGCCCCTAAACCGGAAAAAGGTTCCTTTAAGATTTATCCAAATCCCAATGACGGTAACTTTTCAATTGATTATGATGCACCTGATGATATCGAAGAGTATAAACTGGCTGTAGTAAATTCCCAGGGACGCACCGTACTGGTTGAGGAGTTGTCGCAGGATCAGTACATGAAACATTTCGATCTTTCGTACCTGGTATCAGGCATCTACATAGTAATGATCTCGTCCAACGAAATAATCCTGACCCAGAAGTTTATCAAACAATAAACTGATTATCAATTCAATACTATGAGCTTGCTCTGGAAGGCAGTCAACCCGTTTGCCTCCAGTAAAACAGTATAAACCCCGGAGCTGATGTTACCCGGAAGATTGATGGTGTTTTTCCTGTTAAATCCCAGGGGAACATTGTGCACCAGGCGCCCGTGTGCATCAAATAACCTGAGCGAACTGTAAGCCCGGTTCTCATCAGTTGTCAGTACATAAAAGAAACCAAATGCCGGGTTGGGATATATTTTTGTTTCTCCCGGCGGTAAAACGGTTGTGTCATTCACTTCAGCCTCATAAATTCTTGCACCTGCCTGCCATTTGCCATTCTGCATAGCAGTTTTTGGACTTACAGCACCCCATTCAGCATTGATTGCCAGTCCTTCGGCAAAATTATCACCAAGATCTGTCCCGTAATCCAGTCTTTCTGTCGGGACAAAGTCAGTAAAGTCATTGAATCGCGGATTGATGACAACGGAATTGAGATCATACCCAAGCGCCTGCCATTCAGCGAAGGTCACGACAACACCTCCTGCATTGAATCCGGGAGACCCTGATTCGGAATAAAAGATATTGTAATCTGACCTGAATCCCTCCAGGCTCTCCTTGTCCATTACATTAATACATAAAGTATTATGTTTTGTATAAAAGATATTATTAAAGATTTGCGTGCCGGCAGATGGTGCATTCAGTCCGGCATCAATATTTGTATGAACATCTATCAAACCCCTTCCGGTCTGTTCAGTGGTCTTGTCGGTATAAAGAGTATTGTTGTATATCCTCACCCCGTTCATACCCTTAACAACAATGCCTACCTTTGGATTCTTTATGATATTGTAGGCTACAACACCTGTCTCATCCGTCATTCCATCTGACTTTCTCTGAATTCCATTCGGGGTATTGAGAAGGTAATTGTATTTGATAATTACACCCAGGTTATAGCCTGTGAAAAGAGCATGTGTCCAGCTGTCCTTATCTGTGCCGTTCCATATAAGCATATTGCCGGTTATTACAGCACCGTCAAGATGATTGCTATTAAGTCCCGGCTTCTCATCACCAGCCTGCAAAATATAACCCGAGGAGTTTACCGAGGTCATCTTGTTGTTACGAAATGTCAGCGCAGTAACCTGGTTTCTCGGAATATTATATCCGTTTGAGACACCGGTCTCCGTATCTACAATCACCTGGCCTTCAATTATAAGAGGCACCTGCGAAAACAAAGTGACCGTCGAAAAAGATAGTAAAATCAATATCAGTGTATTCCTCATATACTGTTCAAAACAGGTTTTAAAACTACATTGCAGCAATATCTGAAACAATGACAACAGGCATCTCAGCCTTTGTGTTCATATACAGGCTAAAAAAAACCGGAATGATAACTTATAAGACACCACTCAATCTGACCTCCACGGTTCGGCCGGCAGGCGCCACCGGAGGTCACTATCCGGAAAACTATTTAACTATCGTAAACTCCACCCTTCTGTTCAGGCGGCGGTCAAGCCAGCTGGCGTTGGATGCTACAGGCCTCGCGCTGCCGTAACCGCGCGGGGTGAGCCGGCCAGAGGCAATACCCCTGTTAATGAGATAGTTAACAATCACCTGGGCGCGGGTCTGAGAGAGACGCTCCAAGTTGTATACCGTACCCTGATTATCGGTGTGAACACCTATCTCAAGATTCATGGAGGGATACTTGTTCATCAGCATCACCACCTGGTCAAGCATCAGATAAGCATTGGTAACCAGCCTGTTACGAGCATCAAAGTAGGTATCGGTCAGGACACCGTAATTCCTTTTCAATACATTCAGCTCACGCTCAGCCGGATCAGTAAGCACATGCAGCCTCACAGTGGCATCACGAAATCCTGCCGGGATTATCTCACGGTAAGCTGGAAAGGTAGCCATCAGACTCATCTGCTGATCAATGACATAACTGTAAGTGCCAGTCGCCGGGTTATAAACCTCCTTTACGGTGTACTTCACCGGCACACCTCTGAATAAAGGATTCGTGAGCTCCAGCCTGGTCTTGGATGAGAGTATCTCAACCTGGAATACGGCCTCCTTCATGAATTCAGCCTCAGCTGAATACTGACCCCTGACCAACACATTCTCATACTGCCTCAGATCGACAGGAACCGCAACAGCAGAAGATCTGGCAGCAAGCCACGAATCTCTCTCTGAACGGCTGCCAAAAACCCTGATCTTACGGGTTACGGCACGCTTTAGTACATCGCCAGTCGTATTAGACCTGATAGTCACGCCAAGCCTCACATTGTACTCCCCGGCACGCTCAAAGGTGTGTGTTGGCCCGGCTCCCGTCATTTGATTACCGTCGCCGAAATCCCAGAAAAATCCTGTCACGGAGTAACCCGGCAGGTACGATTTCATACCGTCAAAGTCAACAGTCTCACCTGCAACGGCCCAGTCCGGTCCGGAAATAAATGGCTGTTCATAGTCAACAATCTCAATGTCCCAGGTCTGTTTGCGGAAAAAGGTTTTGCCGGTAAAGCGGTCAATGATATCAAGCGCTATGGCGTATTTCCCGGGTCCCTGGAAACAGTGATGCACACTTGTGCCGGTCATCTTCGTGTTGTCGCCGAAGTTCCACACATACTGCAGGCTGACCGTGTCAACCACAATCTTTCCCGTGTCTGATACCGAGAAACAGTACAGGTTTTTCTTCTGCTCTTCAGCGAACCAGACCTGCGGCATCTCCGATTTGAAGTAGTAAATATCCACTGATTTGTCCCTGTCTGAGGAAAAATAGCCCTCCCTGACATCCGCAGTGGTAACGATGCCGAAGTCGTCATACTCCGAGTTCACCGGAGCCGACAGTCTCACCGGCGTATACCAGCCGTCATCCTTTTCTTTGGTGACGTATATATCCTTACCGCCAAGTCCTCCCCTTCCGTCCGAGGAAAAGAAGAGTTCACCTGTCTGGCTGATGAAGGGATATGTCTCGTTCCCTTCCGTATTGATCTCAGGTCCGAGGTTAACCGGGTCTTCCCAGTAACCGTTCCTCCAATTGCTGTAGTAAAGATCGAGTCCTCCCAAACCATCAGGCTTGTCCGATGCAAAATAGAGTCTCTGTCCGTCATGCGAGAGAGTGGGCATGGTAATATTGAACCACTCGGTATTGAACCTGAGCTCGCGTATGTTATCCCATCCCTTTTCTGTAGCTACCGCATAGAAGAGTCCCAACTTGTTACGGTAGGTTGAGAGCAGTCTTAAATTTCCTTCAACCACCAGGTTTCTGGAAAAATAGATTGTATCACCCGTGCGGTTAAAGGTGGCAGGGCCGTCATTCAGCTTGCTCTTCAGCGATTTGGAGAGCATTCTGGCCTTCTTCCCGGAGCCCGTTGTATCTACATATAACAACTTCACCACAGCCTGGCCTTCACTGTTGACTGCCTGCCCTCTGTCAGAACAGAACACCAGCCCGTTCCTGTAAAACACCGGGGCAAACTCGTCATAGCTGTCAGTGCTGAAGGCGGTCTTGCTGATGCTGTAAGGCGATTGCTGGGCAGATACAACGCATTGTGCCAGGATTAAAACAAAAACCGAAAGCGAGGTCCTTATTTTCATAACAGTTAAGTTCAGATTGCCTAAGTTACATTAAATTATTTAACACCTGATAAAAGTATTCATGCAAAAAACGGCCGGTTTCTCCAACACGATTTCCATGAGTCACCTGAAAACGCGGGCAGACACCAATACCTAAAAAATCAACGGATTCACCACATCGACCTTATAGCGGAACTCATAGCGGAACATCACCTCGTGGGAGCCGTCGTTGTATTTCCCGAGCTTCCCGAAATTATAGTCGTAGGAGTATGCCACCTTTAACTGGTTGTTTATGGCGAACTGGGCCAGCGCCGTCACCGAGCCGGTGCTCCGGTAGGTTGCTCCCAGCCACAGCCTGTCAAACAGAATGAAATGGAGGCTGCCGTCATACAGGAGCCTGTCGCCGGGTGAATATGAGAGCAGGGCTGAGGGCATGAACCTGCCTCTCTTCCCCAGTGGGAACATATAACCCGAGGTAAGGACATAATTGTACTGACCAGGTTCAAAATGCAGCGAGTACTTGTTCCTGTCAAAGTCGAACTTGTAACCCAGCAACCTCGGGATCGAAAAGCCGAGGAAATAGTTTTTGACAGTATAGTACGTTCCAAAACTAAAATCGGGCACCACAAACACCTTTGAATCAATCAGGAAGTAATCATCGCCCGGATCGATTACCACCAGGTCAGACCATGCGGTGTTGGTTGCCACCAGCCCGGCTCCCAGGCCGAGTGCCAGTGTGCCGCCATTCCCAAGGCTGATCCGGTAGGCATAAGATGTCATGAATTCTGTCTGTTTTGTCACTCCAATCTGGTCATTGACAATGAACAGTCCCAGTCCGAGCTTGTTTGAGAGCACCGGGGCATCAACCTCGAGACTCATTGTCCGGGGGGCGCCTGTAATGCCCACCCACTGCTGGCGGTAGAATGCCGCAATGCTCAGCCCTCCCCTGCTCCCGGCATACGACGGGTTGATAGTCAATGGATTGAGAATATACTGGTCATTTACCGGCGTAAGCTGGGCCATCAGCATCACTGGCAAAAGAGCCAGAACCGACAGACTTATTAACTTTTTCATTACTACGAGTTTTATTACCTGGTATGACTTGTTTTTATTTTTATCGCGAGCGAATCCGCACATTTAACGTCTCACAACGACGTATCCGCTTATGGATACTCCATTTGCTGCTCTTATCACATAGAAGTAGGTATCCTCCGGGAGGGGATTGCCGTTATAGTCGCGACCCTCCCAGCGATTACCCTCGTCATTTGTATAATTATTGTTTTCGTAAACTTTCAGGCCGCGACGGTCGAAGATAGTCAGCTCTGTCGTGCCCAGAGTCTCATCAAGACCGCGTATTTCAAAGAAGTCGTTGCGTCCGTCCTCGTTGGGTGTGATCAGGGTAGGAATGGTCAGATTGTTTACCCTCACCACCATAAGGTCAGTCACGGGATCACATGCACCATTGGTAACTGACCAGCTAAAGACGTTCTCCCCTACAGAGAGTCCGCTAACGTGTGTAGATGGAGCGGCAGGGTCGAAGATATCTCCGGTTCCCGTCACCAGTTCCCAGATGCCTGTTCCGATTGCCGGGATTTCGGCATTCAGGGTTGTGCGAAAGACATAGTGCAGCACCGTGTCGGGTCCGGCATTCGCAACGGGAAGCTGGTCAGCCGTGACCACCACCGGTCTGATGGAATAGTATCCGGCCGTTGAGGTACCCATGATGTAATATATTCCGGCCGGTGCCGCCTGCGGTGTGGTGTAAGCTTCAGTTGCTTCCGCATCTGTCCAGTACGTAAAGGTAAGGTTCGGATCCGAACCTGCCGTAACCGCCGGATCGGTAAGATCAGTAGTCTCATTCTCGCAAATGACAGGCGGGTTGTTTATTATAACCCTCGGCGCACCCGGTCTGGCGTTAATCACCACCTGACCTGTCTGTTCCGAGGTACAGCCATAGGAGTTTGTAACGGCAAAGGTATAAGTTCCCGGCAGGAGGCCTGACACCGTTCGTGCTGTGCCTGTTCCCTGGCTGGTGAACTGGTCAGGGTACCTTATCAGTGTCCATGAGCCTGGCGAAGGCAACCCTGACAGCACCACGCTTCCCGTTGCCACCTGGAAGGTAGGATGGGTGATTGTCCCCACAACGGGAGCATTGGGTATCGGTGGCTGGGCATTTATCACCGCGTTGCCGGAAACCGGTGAGGTACATTGTTCAGCATTGGTAACCGCAAAATTGTACACCCCCGGCGGGAGCGAAGAGATGGTGGCGCTGGAACCTGTTCCCGTGAGGGTTGAGCCACCCGGGTAACGGATAAGGACCCATTCACCATTCTCCGGCAGGTTCTCCAGAACGACGGTCCCCGTAGCCAGCTCACAGGTGGGATGAGTAATGTTTCCTATAACTGGTGCCACGGGAATGTTCGGCTGCTGCTCTATGACAATCTCATCAGATGCCGGTGACACACACCCGGCAGCGTTAGTAACAGTAAAAGTAAAAGTGCCAGGCGGTATGTTTGATACAGTGCGGGTGGTTCCCGAACCCGGGATTGTCAGGTTACCGGGTGAACGGGTCAGAGTCCATGATCCGGTGGCAGGCAGCCCGCTCAGCTGAACACTTCCGGTAGACTGGGCACAGGTGGGTTGCGTAATTGTCCCCACAACAGGAGCCGACGGGGTAGCAGGCTGCGCATTGATAACAACATTTCCTGATGAAGGAGAAACACAGCCATTGGCATCTGTTACTCTGAACGTATAGGTTCCCGGCAGCAGCCCGGTGATGGTAGCACTTGTACCCGAGCCTGTTGTTGTCTGGTCTCCGGGAGTGCATGTAACCGTCCATTCGCCAGTGGCCGGCAGATTGTTCAGTACTACACTTCCCGTTGGCAGCACACATGTAGGATGGGTAACAGTACCCCTGACAGGCGCTGCAGGAAGCGCGTTGACCGTCAATGTATAGGTAGCTGATGCAGCAGCACAGGGCGAACCAAGAGGATTGTCTGTTGTCACGGTGATGACAACCGTTCTTCCCGCATCACCTGATGCCGGGGTGTAGGTAAAGCTAAAGGGCGATACCCCGGAAGAGCCGGGTGAAACTGACCCCGCGCCGTTTTCAGTGATGGTGACACTGCTGGCGCTGCCTCCGAAAGTGTTGCCGGAAATGGTAACGGGGGCTATGCCACAGGTGCTGCCCATGGTTGCTGACAGTGTCAGCAGAGGCGGATTCACACAGCCGCAGTTGACAGAAAATTCGGGTGTGGTAGCAGTACACCCGGCCGTGTTGCGGACAGTGACACGGTGGTTGCCGTTGACTACATTATTGAAAACGTTGCTCTCCTGCCAGGCGCCGCTGTTAAGCCTGTACTCCAACCCCGCACCGGAAGGAGATGTGACAGTAACTATAGCATGATTGAACCCTCCCTGGCAGTTGACTGAAACAACAGGTACGGCAGGTACAGGCGGCGGGGAATTAATTGTAAACGGATTCGAAGCAGGCGATACGCATCCTGATGCACCGGTAACGGTATAGGTGTACGTTCCTGCCTCTAAACCGCTTACCGTAAAGGCAGTTCCCGTGCCGCTCACCTGTGCTCCACCCGGGTTGCGGGTGAGTATCCAGGTGCCCGTTGAAGGTAACCCGCTTATCCCGACACTGCCCGTTGATACGGCGCAAGTCGGCTGAGTAACCGCGCCAATAACAGGAGCGGTCGGGATAGCAGGTCGTGCATTTATAACGATGGCTGCTGATTCCTCAGAAGTGCAGCCGTATGAGTTTGTAACGGTAAATCTGTGAGTACCTGACGCGAGTCCTGACAGGGTCACCGTGGGAGTGGAGCCTGTAATGCCACCCGGATTGACTGTCCAGTTTCCTGCAGGCAGGCCGGTGAGCACCACGCTTCCCGTGGCTACCGCGCATGTTGGATGGGTAATCTCACCAACCCCCGGAGCAGGAGGCAGCAGGTTGACGGTGATCGCATAGCCCTGGCTCAGCGTCCCGTTGCCACAACTGTTAACGCCTCTCACAGTCAGCGTACCCGAGGTTGCAGATGCGGAAAAGTTAATTGTTACCGTATTCGTTGTTCCACTTATAGTAGCACCCTGGCCACTATACACCCATGAATATGATGTAGCGCCTGAAATGACCGGCACACTGTAGGAGACATTACTGCTGCCCCGGCAAACTGAAGGTGTTCCTGTTATTGTTCCTGCTGCTGCCGGCAGCGGATTAACGGTTATATAACCCGTTTTTGTCTCCGTATCGCTGGCTCCGTCAGTTATTGTCAGCGAGACTGTTTTTGACCCGCCGGTGTTGTAGGTAACTGTATGAGGGCCGGCAGCAGATGCCGTGGCAGGTGTTGCTCCATCACCAAAGTTCCACGCAAAAGTTGTGTTGCCTGTTGTTCCCAGGGAGGTGTTTGAAAAAACAACTGATGATCCTGCGCACAATGTTCGTGGCTCAGCAGTGAAATCAGCATTGAGTCCACAGCCCTGAAGTTCGACATAAAGACTCCTGGGGGCACCAGTACATCCTGCCGCGTTTGTCTCAGTGACTGAGACATGCCCGCTTGTGGTTCCAAAAGTGACCGTAATGCTGTTGGTACCTCCTCCCAGGGTAATATCAGCGTCATCAGGCACCGACCATACATAGTTTGATCCTGCAGTAGCGGTCACGGAATATACATTCCCCGCACTGCGGCATGGAGGTGTAGCAGGCCCGGTAACGGGTGACTGTGAAGGCAACGCGTTGACTGTTATAGGATAACCCGGGCTCTCATCGCCTTCGCAGTTACCATTGACCCCCCGAACTGTCAGGGTGCCGGAGGTGGCACTGGAATTAAATGAAATGGTAACAGTGTTGGAACTTCCTACAATGTCAGCGCCCTGACCGGTGTAATTCCATTGGTAGCTGGTAGCGCCGGCAACAGGCGGCACTGAATATGTGACATCAGCCTGCGACCGACACACTGAAGCAGGCCCCGTTATTGCAGATGGCGCAGGAGGTACGGCGTTGACAGTCAATGTATAGGTAGCTGATGCAGCAGCGCAGGGCGAACCAAGAGGATTGTCTGTTGTCACGGTGATGACAACCGTTCTTCCCGCATCACCTGATGCCGGGGTGTAGGTAAAACTAAAGGGCGATACCCCGGAAGAGCCGGGTGAAACTGATCCCGCGCCGTTTTCAGTGATGGTGACACTGCTGGCGCTGCCTCCGAAAGTGTTGCCGGAAACGGTAACCGGGTTCATGCCACAGGTGCTGCCTGAAGTTTCTGACAGTGTCAGAAGAGGCGGATTCACACAACCGCAGTTGACAGAAAATTCGGGTGTGGTGGCAGTACACCCGGCCGTGTTGCGGACAGTGACACGGTGGTTGTTGCCGTTGGCTACATTATTGAAAACGTTGCTCTCCTGCCAGGCGCCGCTGTTAA